>Ga0209902_100030_pt1 | contig 326024 bp, 303 predicted proteins | sample FECB27metaG_FD_188304 | JGI IMG/M metagenome (GOLD analysis project Ga0209902, IMG submission 188304) | Cyanobacterial communities from the Joint Genome Institute, California, USA - FECB-27 (SPAdes) (version 2) | ecosystem: Environmental > Aquatic > Thermal springs > Hot (42-90C) > Microbial... | reverse complement strand
CCACGTCCAGCGACCGCCAAAACACTGCCCAGACCCAGTCCTGGGCAGTCAAACTACGTGCGCACTCGCACGAGCCAAAGCCTCAGACTCCGACCACAAGCCCGCGGCGCACTACGCAACAGTCCCCTGAGGGGAGAGGGTAGTGCAGCTAGGACCGTCAGGTCCGTAGCGCAACTTGGGTGAGGGGTTCAGCTTCTCAGCGAGCGCGAGTTGCGCCGCTTCACCCCTCAACCGGCCTTCGGCCACCTTCTCCCCTGAGGGGAGAAGGGAGCAGGCCACATCCGGACCAGGGCCTAAAACCACACCTTCGGCTCGTGTAAAATCTGCAACTGCTCGGCCGGCTCGCCATTGATGCGGCGGAGCAGCAATTCGCCCATCTGCTTGCCGGCCAGCGCGGTGTCTTCGAAGATGGCATCGACCTTGGGCCGGACCTGGCTGAAAATGCCGGAGGTCTGCTTCACCACCATCTGCACGTCCTTGCCGATCTCGAAACCGGCATCGGTGATGCCGGCCATGATCGACAGGGCCGCAGCGTCGCCGGTGCAGATGAAGCCATCCGGCGCGTCAGGCTCGGCGACGCGCTGCATGGTGGCGAGCCGAATTTCATCGGCGGTGTTGTCGAGGCTGGCCCGCTCGAGCATCTCGTAGGCGAGCCCGGTTTCCTTGATCGCCGCCATAAACCCGTCGCGCAGGTGATGGCCGAAGCTGAAGCGGTCGGGCGGCAGGATGATCGTGACCTTGCGGCAGCCCTTGGCCTTCAACCGCATCACCGCGTGGTGGGCGAAGGCGTAGTTGTCGTAGTCGACATAGGGGTGGGCCGAGGGGAACGCCGTGCGGCCATGCGAGACGAAGGGGAAGTTCTCCTCCATCAGCAGCTTTACCCTGTCGTCGTCCGGCTGGGTGCGCGAGAAGATTACCCCGTCGGCCGCCTTGTTGCGGAGGATATAGCGGATCGGATCGATCGGCGCGCCGCCGGTGAACATCGGGGTGATGACCAGATGGTAGGGCGTGCCGCGCAAAGCCTCGGTCAGCCCCGAGACCATCGACTGGCCGAAACCGAGAATTTCGTCGTGCGGGTCGAGGATCAGGCTGACCACGTGCGTGCGCCCTGTCTTCAGCCGCAACGCCGTACGATCGGGCACATAGCCGACCTCGGCCGCGATCTTCTGCACCCGGACGCGCGTTTCCTCAGATAGCTCCGGCGCGTTGTTGAGGGCTCGCGAGATCGTGGTGATGGCGAGTCCCGTCATTTCCGCGATGGTGCGCAGGGTCGGTTTGCCGCCCGGCTTGCCAGCGGCGCGCCGCGGCTGGCGCGGCTTGGCGCGCTTGTTGTCGCGCGTCTCCGTATCGGCCAACGATGTCCTCCTCGAACGGATGGTGCCTACTGGCGAGGCATTTTGGGTGAGCGGCGAACTCCCCCAGGATCCGCTCAGGCGTAGCTCAACACGTTATGCAATCGATTTCAAGCCGGGAAGCCCTGGCTCCCTGTCCGGTTGGCATACTTTGGTAGCAACCGTTGCGCCGCGCAAAACTCAAGGTAGAGTTCGGCCATGCTGTTCCGCACCAAAGACCTCGAAGCGATCTTCGCCGGCCAGTGCACCCTGGCCTTCCGGCGCTGGAAGAAGCCGACCGTCAGACCGGGCGGCGCCGTGCGGACGCAGCTCGGCATGGTCGGCATCGATTCGGTCGAGCCGATCGAGCCGCAAGATGTCACCGAGGCGGAGGCCCGCGCTGCCGGCTACAAGGATCGCGCCGGCGTCATCGCCATGTTCGATGCGCAGGAAGGCACCTGCTATCGCATCCGCCTGCATCCGGCCGGACCCGACCCGCGCGAGGCGTTGCGTGAGGCAGAACCCGACGCCATCGAACTGGAGACCCTGGCGGTCAGGTTGTACAAGCTCGATAAGTCGGCGGGCGCCCCATGGACCAGGCAGGCGCTGCAACTGATTGCCGACCATCCCGGCGTGGTCTCGACGACACTCGCCGAGCGCGCCGGTATGGAGCGGGCCGACTTCAAACTCAAGATCCGCAAGCTCAAGGCGCTGGGGCTGACCATCAGCCTCGAAGTCGGCTACCGGTTGTCGCCGCGGGGCGTCGCGTTGCTGGCAACACTGTGAGTTTTTCGTCGGGACGAATCCGCCGGGCAGGAAATTTCGCTTTCATGCTAGCTATTTGGAATGCGCGGGGCTGGCGAAACCGCCCGGGCTCACCTATCTTTCGGCCAGCGTCGACGAAAGCCGGATAGACCTGAGCCTGTCGACGCCGTACAAGGACCTGATGGCGGACTCAGCTTCGCCACACAAAAGCTGCGGGCGACGCGCTAGTCTCGCCTGCATTGGAATCACCCAGGCCATCGGCCGCCGGAAGGAGACGAACATGCACATCGCTATTCGCACCACTCTCCAAACCGGGCTTATTGGTAAATGGGTAGATCGCTCCAACGGGTGTTACCGACCCAAACGAATGTGACCTCTGTCACCCATTCGTCTCACAGTTCAGGTAACACCCCGGCCGTCCCCAGAGACGTGCCGATGGAGGTCATTCCATGCAGCATGCCCATTTCGAAAAGCCACATAGCGCCAAGCCCATAGCTGTCGACATCGACGGCGAACCAAAGGGCGTCCTGGTCGCGCACGATGCCGGTTTCCGCTTCCTCGCCGTCAAGCTCGACGCGTTCGGAGTGGATGGCCAGGTGTTCGCCTCGATCGAAGCCGCCGAGGCGGCAGTCCGCGACGCCTTGCGTCCGGAAGCGTGATCTGCCCCTCTCCCTCAGGGGAGAAGGGACCAACCCACCGCTTGCCTAAGCCGTTCACGCAACAGCGGTCCCCTACGCCCCCACCAGCTCGCGCCAAGCCACCGCATAGGCGGTAGCCGCAGCATCGCCCTCGACCAGCACCGCCTCATGCCCATCAGGCAGCGGTCGATCCATCCGCGCCAGGAGCGCAGCGCCGATCGAGGTGCCGGTCGCACTCCGTCTTACCGGCTCCACCGGCCGGCCGGTCGCCGCGGCCAGCATCCTGAGATAGAGCGCATTGCCGGCGAACGGGCCCTCGACCACGGTGTTGTTCTCGGCCCCGGTCAGCCGCAGGCATTCGGCCGTCATCAGCGCCAGGTAGAACGAAGTCACTACATAGACCTCGTCGTCGCTCAAACTCTCGCGCGGCGTGGTCCACTGCGCCTGCCGGTCGGGGAACGGGCCCGAGCCCTGCACTACCGACGGCGTCAGCATGATCGCTTCGCGCAGCACCCGCTCGATCGTCTCAGCCAACGGTTCGCGCGGCGTGGTCAGCATCTCGAACTCGCGTCCGCCCATGAAGCGGGCCGAGGGCACCGGGCGGCCCAGCGCGTCGATATTGGCGAGGCAATCGCGCGCGAGGTCGAGATTGTCGATATCCCCGCCGGGCGAGGCGACGATCACCCAGGTGCCGGTCGACACCAGCCCGAAGGGCGGATCGCGCTCAAGGATGTGCGGCAACAGCGACGCGTTGGAATCGTGGATGCCGGAATAGACCGGCAGCGGGCGCTTCAGCCCCAGCGCTGCCGTCACTTCAGGCAGGGTCACGCCAAGCACGTCAGAAGCCGGCCGCACTTCGGCGAACTTGTCGAGCCAACCCTGTTTCATCACCAGCGAGGAATAGAGGCTGGTGGTGAAATCCCAGAGGTCAGTGTGGCAGCCGAGCGAGGTGATCTCCTCGGCGGCGACGCCGGTCAGCCGGAACGACCAGTATTGCGGATAGGTGAGGATCCAGCGGGTGCGGGCGAACTCGGCGGGAAAGGCGCGAGCCTGCCAGAACAGCTGTGCCCCGACATTGAGTCCGCCCGGCAGCCGCGGGGTGAAACTCTCGGAGAAGTCGGGGCGGGCCCGGTCGTACTCGTCCCAGTATTGGTCAGGGCCGGCGAACTCGTAATCGAGTACCGGCAGCGACAGTTCGCCCCCGGCATCGATCAGCGCCGCCGAGGCGCCATGGGTGGTGACGCTGATGGCTTCGAGGGGGAACTCGGCGTTGAGCTCGCGCAGCGCGCCCACGGCAAAGTCCCACAGCCCATCGATGTCGAAATGCGGGTACTTGCCGTCGCGCAGCACGGTATTGGGACGTTTCCGCACCGCAATCTCGGTGCGGCTGTCGAGGTCGACCACCGCCACCTTGGCGTTGGATTTGCCGATATCGATGACCCCGACAGTGCGGACGGTCATTTGCGGACCATGCGGTAGACGATGGGCAGCGCGATCACCACGACCAGCAAGAGGCCGATGAAGATCGACATGACGATGCCCGGCACGTTGAGCAGCCCGAGCCCGAAAGTGACGAGCCCCATGATGAAGGCAGCGATCACTACGCCGATGATCGAGCCGGCGCCGCCGAGAATGGAGACGCCGCCCAGCACCACCATGGTGATGGCCTCTAGCTCCCAGCCCTGGGCAATTGCCGGACGGGTGGAACCGAGCCGGCTGGTGAGCAGCACCGCGGCGATGCCCGACATCAGGCCGGTCAGACAGAACAGCACGAACTTGACCTGGCTGACGCGCACCCCGGAGAAGCGGGCGGCGGTCTCGTTGTTGCCGATGGCGAAGATGCGGCGACCGAAATTGGTGCGGTGCAGCACGAACCAGTAGACCAGCGCCGCGACGAGGAAGAGCGCCAGCTCGAACGAGATCACCCAGAACACGTAGCCCTGGCCGAAGAAGCCGAAATCCTTGGGGTAGCCCTTGAACACCCCGTCGCCGAGGATGATGAAGCTCAGCCCGCGGAACAGGCTCATCGTGCCGATGGTGACGACGATCGAGGGCAGCTTCAGCCCGGTGACCAGCGCGCCGTTGAAGGCGCCGCAGACGAGGCCGGTGCCGATGCCGATGGCGACCAGGGTCGGGGTATCGGCGCCGTATTGCACGGCAAGGCCCATCAGCGTCGAAGCCAGCGCAATGATCGAGGCCACCGACAGATCGATCTCGCCGGCGATGATCAGCAGCGCCATGGCGAGGGCAATCAGCGCCTTCTCGGTGAAGTTGAAGGTGAGATCCGACAGGCTCCAGGCGTTGAGGAAGTAGGGCGAAGCGAAGGAATTGACGATGAAGATCACCACTGCCACGAGCAGCAGCAGGGTCTCCCAGCTCAAAAGCGCCGAGCGCAGCGGATTGTCGAGCCGATCGGGTATGCGGCGATGGGTGACGGGAGCCTCAGGCGCGTCGGTCAGCGAACTCATAGAACTTCCGCCTTCTTGAGGATGATGCGGCCGCGACGGCGTTCGCCGCGCGAGTTGAAGATCACCGCGAGCAGGATCGCCGTGCCGGAAATCGCCATCTGCCAGAACGGCGAGATGCCGATCACCGGCAGCGCATTGTTGACGACGCCGAGGAACAGCGCGCCGAGCACCGCGCCGGCAACGGTGCCGATGCCACCGGCAATCGAGATGCCGCCGATGACGCAGGCGGCGATGATGTTGAGTTCGAACCCGCCGGCAACATCGACATAGGCGACCGCGTAGCGGGCGATCCACAGGTAGCCGGCGAGGCCGGAGACCATGCCGGCGACGCAGAAGGCGATGAAGCGGGTGCGGCCGACATTGATGCCGGCATAGGTCGCGGCGGTAGGGTTGATGCCGGTGGCGTAGAACGAGCGGCCAAGCGGGGTGCGGGTCATCAGCACAAAGAACACCGCCACCACGGCGATGGCGAACCAGCTCAAGAGCGTGATGCCGAACAGTTCGGTGCGCGGCACCGCCTTGAACGCCTCGGTCATCTGATGCGCGTTGACCCAGGAGCCGCCGGCGATGACGTAAATCATGCCGCGATAGATGGTGAGGGTGCCGAGCGTCACGACGATCGGCGGGATGTCGAGCTTCCACACCAGCGCGCCATTGATGGCGCCGAGCGCGGTGCCGAGCGCTGCCGCGGTGAGCAGCAGCAGCGGCACCGGGATGCCGGGAAAGGCGACGTTCAGCAGCGCCACGCACATGCCGCAGAGCGCCAGGTTGGCCGCCATCGACAGATCGATCGAGCGGGTCAGGATCACCACCATCTGGCCGAGCGCCAGCATGATCAGGATCGAGGTGTCGTTGAAGATGTTGGCGAGGCTCTTGGGCTGGATGAAGCCGGGCGAGCGGAACGAGACGCCGATGACCAGGGCGAGGATCGCCGCCACCAGCCAGATCTCGCGGTATTTCATCAGAGTCTTCACCGCTGCTGCTCCTCGGCGATACCGGCGGCCGTGCGTACCAGGGTCTCGGCGCTCAGTTGCTTGTTGTCATGGGTGGCGACGATGCGGCCTTCGCGCATCACCACGACGCGGTCGCTCATGCCGAGAATTTCCGGCAGTTCGGACGAGACCATGATCACCGAAAGGCCCTCGGCCACCAGTTCGCCCATGAACTCGTGCACCGCGGCCTTGGAGCCGATGTCGATGCCCTTGGTCGGCTCGTCGAGGATGATCACCCGCGGGCTGGTGGCCAGCCATTTGGCGATCACCACCTTCTGCTGGTTGCCGCCCGAGAGCGTGCCGACATCCTGGCTCAGCGACGAGGCGCGGAGGTCGAGCCGCTCGGTATAGGTGCGGGCCAGGGCGAACTCTTCCTTCAGCCGCAGCACGCCCGATTTGCTGGTGCGCTTCAGCGAGGGCAGCGAGACGTTCTTGAAGATCGGCATGCCGATGACCACGCCCTGCTTGCCGCGCTCCTCGGGCACATAGACGATGCCGGCGTTGACCGCATCGGCTGGCGAGGCGGGGGCAATTGTCGTTCCACCCAATGTGATCGAGCCGCCCGACGGCTTGGTGATGCCGAACAGCGCCTGCATCACTTCGGAACGGCCGGCGCCGACGAGGCCGTAAAACCCGAGGATCTCGCCGGCTTTCAGGGTGAAGCTGATGTCGTCGAACTCGGTGGGGTGGCTCAGCCCCTGCACCTCGAGCAGCGGCGCGCCGATCTGCGCCTCGCGCTTGGGGAAGATATGATCGACCGAGCGGCCCACCATCATCTTGATGATGGCGTTCTGATCGGTGTCCTTGAGCAGGCCCGAGCCGACCAGTTCGCCATCGCGGAACACCGTGTAGCGGTCGGCGATGCGGTAGATCTCGTCGAACTTGTGGCTGATGAACAGCACGGCCTTGCCGTCTTCCTTCAACAGCTCGATCAGGACGAACAGGTCCTCGATCTCCTTGTAGGAGAGCGCCGCGGTCGGCTCGTCCATAATCACCACATCGGCATCGATCGACATGGCGCGGGCCACACCGACCAGATGCTTGTTGGCGATGCTCAGGTCCTTGAGCCGGTGGTTGGGGTCGATATGCGAGGCGCCCATGTCGTTGAGCACCTGGCGGGCCTCGCGGCGCATCTTCGACCAGTCGATGGTCTTGAAGCGGGTGCGGGGAGCGTGACCGAGAAAGACGTTTTCGGCCACCGACAGCTCGTCGAACAGCACCGTCTCCTGGTGGATGGCGGTGATGCCGGCGCCGAAGGCGGCGTGGGCCGAACCGAGATGCACCGGCGCGCCCTTGACGGCGATCTCGCCCTCGTCGGGCTGGTAGATGCCGGTCAGAATCTTGACGAGCGTCGACTTACCGGCGCCGTTCTCACCGATCAGCGCGGTGACCTGGCCGGGATAGAGCGACAGCGACACATCATGCAGGGCGCGGACACCGGGAAAGCGCTTGCTGATCCCCCTCAGGGTCAGCAGCGGCTGGGTCTCGGCCAGAATGGGGCCGGGCTCGGCTGGGGTCGCGACTTCGAGCATGGCTCAGGGCATCCGGGTAACGGTAAACAAAAGGGCCCGGCAGCGCGTGGCGCTGCCGAGCCCGCTCGCATCAGGCGATCTTAGAAGATCGACGAGTACTGGTCGATGTTCGACGCATCGTAGGTGAACGGGTCGCTCATGGCAGCCGAACGGCTGTCGTCGAGGACGATCTTGCCGACGCGGCCGATGGCGATTTCCGCGCCCGGCTCGGCCTTGGCCTCACCCTTCAAGAGGTGATAGGCGATCATGGTGGCCGAGTAGCCGAGATCGATCGGGTTCCAGATGGCGAAGGATTTCGAGGCGCCCGACTTGACGTGCGCCGCCATTTCCGACGGCAGGCCGAGGCCGGTGACGTTGATCTTGCCGATCAGCCCGGCGTCGGTGACGGCCTGGGCCGCGGCGACGATACCGACCGAGGTCGGGGCCGAGATGGCGGCCAGATCCGGGAACGAAGCGATCAGGCCCTGGGCTTCGCGGTAGGACTTGTCGAACAGGTCGTCGCCATAGACGGTCGAGACGACTTCAACGCCCGGGAACTCGGCATAATGCTCCTTGGCGGCAGCCAGCCAGGCGTTCTGGTTGGTCGCGGTCGCGGTGCCCGACAGGAAGGCGATCTTGCCCTTGCCGTCGGTCAGGTGGTCGGCAGCCAGCTTGACGATGGTCTTGCCGATCAGGTCGATCGAGGACGGGTCGAGCTGCACGTCGCGGCCTTCGGCGGCGACGCCCGAGTCGAACGAGACGACAGTGATGCCGCGTTCCTTGGCCTTCTGCAGGGCCGGAACCAGCGCGTCAGGGTCGTTGGCCGAGATCACGATGGCATTGACCTGCTGGGCCACCAGGGTGTTGATCACCTCGATCTGGCCCTCGGCGGTCGGCTCGGTCGGGCCGGTGAAGATGATCTCGACATCGCCGAGTTCCTTGGCCGCCTCTTCGGCGCCCTTGCCGGCCGCGACGAAGAAGCCGTTGCCGATGTCCTTGGCGACGACGGCGATACGGGTCTGGGCAAAGCTGGCGCCGGTGGCGGCGAGCAATGCCATGGCGGCAACGGCCGAGCCGATGCCGAGAGTCTTGAGCAGTTTCATGCGGGTATCCTCCCTTGACGATGCTAACATGCTAACATGTCAGTAGAAGTGCTGTCGAGATTTGTCATGCAGCACTTCGTAGTGCCACCCGGCCGTCAGGCGACCGAGGCGGATTGGTTGGCAGACTCCTTACCGGCGTCCACCACAGTGAGGCCGACTCCGGCCTTCTCGAGCATGGTGCGGTCTGCTTCGCGGATGCCGCTGTCGGTGATGACCATCGAGATCCGCTCGAGGCCGCAAAGGATCAGGCTGGACCGTCCTTCGAACTTCGAGCTATCGGCGAGGACGATCAGTTCCTCGGCCTGGTTGATCAGCGCCAGTTCGGATTGCACGACCATCGGGTCGGCCTCCATCAGGCCGTGCGCCCCAAGGCCCTGGCAGCCGATGAACATCCGCTTGGCGTAGAAGTGCGAGGCCACGACGCCGCCGAACGGCGACAGGATGACATTCTGCTCGCGATAGACGGTGCCGCCCGGGATGACCACGCTGTTGCGCGAATTGTGGATCAGGTGCTCGGCGATGGCGAAGCTGTTGGTGAACACCGAAAGCCGCCGGCCGGTGAGGTAGTGCACCATCTGGTAGGTGGTGGTGCCGCCATTGATGATGATCGGCTCACCATCCTTGCAGAGGTCGGCGGCGGCGCGGGCAATGGCGCGCTTCTGGGCGATGTTGATGGTTTCATTGACCGAGAAGGGACGGCCCATCAGTCCGCCCTGCTCCGGCGGGTTGATCGCTTCGGCACCACCGCGCACCCGGCGCAACCGCCCCTGCACGTGCAGCGCCGCGATATCGCGGCGAATGGTGGCTTCCGACGTGCCGGTAATATCGACCAGATCGGCCACTGTCGCCAGCGGACGCGCCTGAACGGCGGCCAGAATGACCCGGTGTCGCTCGGTTTCGTGCAAGATCGTCTCCCTTACTGCCTCAATTTCACCAAAACCCGTCAGTGTCAATCATCGGGCCGCGACGATTGCGACTTTCGCCCCATCGGTGATCGTTCTTGAGTGTTTCTGATTGACATGCTCCGGCCTTCGGAGGCATGTCCGGTACCGATTCAGGACCAATGCCTTCGGGAGAACTAGCATGTCGGGGAATGCGCCAGCGCGCCTAAAGAACCTTTGGGACGATGCCACGGCGGCAGGGATGAGCGAGCCGGAACGACTGGTCTACCGCTCTAACATTCTCGGCTCGGACAAGCGCGTCACCAACTATGGCGGCGGCAATACCTCCTCGAAGATCTTCCAGAAGGACCCGCTGACCGGGCAGGACGTCGAAGTGCTATGGGTGAAGGGCTCGGGCGGCGACTCGGCCTCGATCAAACTCGACGGCTTTTCGACGCTCTATATGGACAAGCTGCGGGCGCTGAAGGGGCTCTATCGCGGCCTCGCGCACGAAGACGAGATGGTCGGCTACCTGCCGCACGCAACGTTCAATTTGAACCCCCGCGCGGCCTCGATCGATACGCCGCTGCATGCCTATGTGCCGCATGCCTTCGTCGACCACATGCATCCCGACGCGATCATCGCGATTGCAGCGAGCAAGGACAGCAAGGCCCTGACCAAGGAGATTTTCGGCGACGAGATCGGCTGGCTGCCGTGGAAGCGGCCGGGCTTCGAGCTCGGCTTGTGGCTGGAGAAGTTCTGCCTCGACAACCCGAGCGCCAAGGGGGTGATCCTCGAGAGCCACGGCCTCTTCACCTGGGGCGATACGCCCAAGGCGTGTTACGAGCAGACCATCGACACCATCAACAAGGCGATCGCCTGGTTTGAGCAGAAGACTGCCGGCAAGCCGGCTTTTGGTGGCCAGGTGGTGGCACCGCTCCCGGCGGCCGAACGCCGGGCCATCGCTGCGCGGCTGATGCCGAAAATCCGCGGCCTGATCTCCAACGAGTTCAAGATGCTGGGGCATTTCGACGACAGCGCCGCGGTGCTGGAGTTCGTCGGTTCGAAAGAGCTGAAGCCGCTGGCAGCGTTGGGCACCTCCTGCCCCGACCATTTCCTGCGTACGAAAATCCGGCCGCTGGTGATCGATTTCGACCCGACAAAGCCCGACATCGACGCGGTGGTCGCCGGGCTCGAGCAGGCGACGGCGGACTACCGCGCCGATTACGCGGCTTACTACAACCGCAGCAAGCACCCGGACAGCCCGGCCATCCGCGATGCCAACGCGGTGGTCTACCTGATGCCGGGCGTCGGCATGTTTACCTTCGCCAAGGACAAGGCGACGGCCCGCATCTCGGGTGAGTTCTACGTCAACGCCATCAACGTGATGCGGGGCTCTTCGGCGGTTTCCACCTACCAGGGGCTCCCGGAACAAGAAGCCTTTGACATCGAGTACTGGCTGCTCGAGGAAGCCAAGCTCTCGCGCATGCCGAAGCCGAAGGCGCTGGCCGGTCACATTGCGCTGGTCACCGGCGGTGCCGGTGGCATCGGCAAGGCGACGGCAGTGCGGCTGCTGCGCGAAGGTGCGTGTGTCGTGCTCGCCGATATCGACGAAGCAGCGCTCGCCGCCGCCAATGACGAACTTGGCAAAGCCTTCGGCAAGGACGTGGTCCGGCCGGTGAAACTCAACGTCACCCAGGAAGCCGTGGTCATCGCCGGCTTTGCCGAAACCGTGGTGGAGTTCGGCGGCCTCGACATTCTGGTGTCGAACGCCGGCATCGCCTCCTCCGCACCGATCGAGGACACCTCGCTCGAACTGTGGAACAAGAACATGGACATCCTCTCGACCGGCTATTTCCTGGTGTCGCGCGAGGCGTTCCGGCTGTTCCGTCAGCAGAAGATCGGCGGCAATGTGGTGTTCGTGGCTTCGAAGAACGGCCTCGCCGCCTCGCCCAATGCCTCGGCCTATTGCACTGCCAAGGCGGCCGAGATCCATCTGGCCCGCTGCCTCGCGCTCGAAGGCGCCGCGGCGCAGATCCGCGTCAACGTGGTCAATCCGGATGCGGTGCTGCGCGGGTCCAAGATCTGGGCCGGCGAATGGCTGGAGCAGCGCGCCTCGACCTACAAGACCGACAAGGACGGGCTCGAAGAGATGTATCGCGAGCGCTCGCTGCTGAAGCGGAGCGTGTTCCCCGAGGATATCGCCGAAGCGATCTACTTCTTCGCCTCGGACGCCTCGGCCAAATCCACCGGCAACATCATCAACGTCGACGCCGGCAACGCGCAGTCGTTCACGAGGTAACAAGAAAAGGCCCCCTCACCCGGCCCTGCGGGCCGACCTCTCCCCAAGGGAGAGGTGCGATGGGGGCGAGATCGCGCCAACCCACCCACCTCTCCCTTTGGGGGAGAGGTCGCCGCGAAGCGGCGGGTGAGGGGGCCTTTTGAACAGGGGGAGAAACCATGACCGACCAACTCATCGACCAGTCCGTGGTCGACCAGACCAACGACGCCAACCGCAAGGCGCTCGACGCCGACTACGCCCACCTGGGCGAGCACCTCGCCCGCCGTGGCATCGATATCGATGCGGTGCTGAAGAAAGTCAGCGCCTATACCGTGGCCGTCCCCTCCTGGGGCGTCGGCACCGGCGGCACGCGCTTTGCCAAGTTCCCGGGCACCGGTGAGCCCCGCGATATCTTCGACAAGCTCGAGGATTGCTCGGTGATCAACCAGCTGACCCGCGCCACGCCGGATGTTTCGCTGCATATTCCGTGGGACAAGGCCGACCCGAACCGGCTGAAGCAGGCAGCCTCGCGCTTTGGGCTGGGGTTCGACGCGATGAACTCCAACACCTTCTCGGATGCACCGGGGCAGCAGCATTCCTACCGGTTCGGCTCGCTCGCCAACTATGCCAAAGAGACGCGCCAGCAGGCGATCGAACACAATCTCGAATGCATCGAGATCGGCAAGACCATCGGTTCGAAAGCCCTGACGGTGTGGATCGGCGACGGCTCAAACTTCCCCGGCCAGGTCAACTTCACGAGAGTGTTCGAGTATTATCTCGATGCGATGAAGGCGATCTATGCCGACCTGCCGGCGGACTGGAAGCTCTTCACCGAGCACAAGATGTACGAGCCGGCGTTCTATTCGACGGTGGTACAGGATTGGGGCACCAACTACCTGATCGCCACCGAACTGGGTGAGAAGGCGCAGTGCCTCGTCGACCTCGGCCACCATGCGCCGAACGTCAATATCGAGATGATCGTTGCCCGCCTGATCCAGTTCAAGAAGCTGGGCGGCTTCCACTTCAACGACAGCAAATATGGCGACGACGACCTCGATACCGGCTCCATCGACCCGTACCGGCTGTTCCTGGTGTTCAACGAGTTGGTCGATGCCGAGCTCCGCAAGGCCCCCGGGTTCGCGCCGGCGCATATGCTGGACCAGAGCCACAACGTCACCGACCCGATCGAATCGCTGATCCGCTCGGCCAACGAGGTGCGGCGCGCCTATGCGCTGGCGCTGCTGGTCGACCGCAAGGCGCTCGAGGGTTACCAGCAGGACGACGATGCGCTGATGGCGTCGGAGACGCTGAAGGTGGCGTTCCGCACCGATGTCGAGCCGATCCTCGCCAAGGCACGCCTCGACGCCAATGGCGCCATCGACCCGATCGCCGCCTATCGCAAGGCGGGCTATCGCCAGCGCGTCGCCGCAGTGCGCCCGGCAGTGGCCGCCGGTGGTGGCGGGATCGTCTAAGCCCTGCCAATATGGCCGCCCCGGCGTCAGCACGGGGCGGCCCAGTCGTGCCTGACGTTGGGAAGTTCAGGCAGCCACCTCCCGCAGCTCCAGCGCCTCGATCGCGGCGAGCTGCGCCGGCTCCAGCGGACCGGCACGCTCGGCACTGAGCGCATCCGAGAGTTCGTCGCGGTTCTTCACCCCCAGCACCACCGTCTCCACCCCGGCCATGCCCAGCGCGTAGCGGTGCGCGATGATGGCCGGATCCTCACCCCACCTCGTGCAGAGCGCCCGGAACGGCGCCGCGAGGTGGAAATCGGCAGTGTCGCGGTCGTGCAGTGACGACCGATCGAAGCGAGAGGTCAGCGCCCCGGCCTGCACGGCGCGGATCGCCATCACCCCGACGCCGCTCAGATGGGCTGCCTCGATGATGTCGCGGGCCCGGGACGGCGTCGAAAAGCCGATCAGGCCGCCCGGGCTGTCGAGGAGGTTGGCCACCGCCTGCACGGCGTGCGGCCGGGGCCCCATGGTCACCGCATCGACGATGGTGGCGGGGACGCTCACTCCGGTAATGCCCCAGCCGCCGATCAAGCCGTCGCGCTGCAACTGCTGGAAGGCCGGCACCACGGCGTCGCGATAGCTCGACCAGGTGGTGGCGATCTCGGCGCGCCGCTCGTTATCGGCGGGATAGACGAAATCGTCCGGGCAGATCTGATTGTGGAGGAAGAACAGGTCGACCTCTGAGAGCCGCATCTCCTTGAGGCTCTGTTCCAGCGAGCTGCGGAGCCGGCGGTAGACCTGCTCGTCGGGAAGCGTGCCGATGCCGCATTTGGTGGTGACTTTCACCCCCTGGGGGAGGCGGCCCTCGAAGGCTTCGCCGATCAGGGCCTCGCACAGTTTGTAGCCGGGCGCGGCATCGATCAGGTCGATGCCTTCGTCGACGGCCAGCCTGAGGGTGGCGATGCCTTCCTCGCGGCTGGTTTCGCCCCAGACCTGGCCGATGCCGCCACCCCCCAAAGTCAGGCAGCTGACCTCGCCGATCGAGCCGAATTGTCGCTTTTCCATCTCAGAGCTCCTCGAGGGCCAGTGCGCGCCCCAGCAGCGCGTCGATTTCGGCCATGGCGGCCATCGGAAGCGGGCCCTTGTCGAGCGCGCCGAGATTGTCGCGGACCTGCGCTTCGGTCTTGAAGCCCGGGATCGGGATGGTCTGCGGCGAGCGGGCCAGCACCCAGCCGAGTGCGCCCTGCGCCACCGATCGCCCGCCGCTGGTCAGCACGTCCCGGATAGCGTCGAGCTTGCGCAGCGAATCTGCAGACGGTCGTCCATCCTTGAAGTCGCGCACCCAGCTATGGCCGGCGCCGCGCACGTCGTCGGTCGAGACCTGCGACTGCGCCGTGAACTTGCCGGTCAGAAACCCCATGGCCAGCGGCGAGCGGATCAGGTTGGGCAGGCGGTTCCGGTCGCAGAGCGCCACCATCTGTGGCCCGTCGCGGAACACGTCGAGCCCCTGCTGCACCGCCTTGAAGTGCCGATAGTGCAGCATCCGCGACACCGCGGCGGCATCGTCGGTGCTCCAGCCCCAGGCGGCGATATCGCCCGCCTCGGCGCGGCGCTCGAGCGCGGGGGCCAGCCGGTCCATCGCCTCGTCCGAGGCATCGCCGACATGCAGCTGGTAAAGGTCGATGCGATCGCGCTGCAGCCGCTTCAGGGAAGCAGCGAGAGCCACCTCCATGTACTCGGGCGTGACGTCGGTGCCGGTGAGTTCGCGTTTTGCCCGGTCATAGGTGAAGCCGAATTTGGTGGCGATCACCACATCGGCACGGTTGCCGAAGGCGGCGCCCAGCACTTCCTCGCTGTGGCCGGTGCCATAGGCATCCGCGGTATCAAAGAGCCGGGCGCCGAGCTCATGCGCGAGCGCCAGAGCCCTCAGCGACTGCGCGTCGTCGATCTCGCCCCAGCCATCCTGCCGGCCATCCATCTTGAACGGCCCGCCGATGGCCCAACAACCGATACCGACGCGGGGGACGGCCCGCCCGTCCCAGAGGCGTAGCGTGGTGCTCATTTCTCACCCCTGAGAGCGCTGTGGGTGATGCACTCGCGCTCGATGCCGAGATCGGCGAGGAGGTGATCGTCGAGCTGCTTCAGCCGCTGAACGTCGCGATGGATGCGCGACCATTCGCTAAGGCGCCGGGTCAAGGTTCTGAACATCTCTGGTCTCCTTTCAACAACGCAAAACGACACCGTCACCACCCCTGCGATGGAGCGGATATTCCCTCAGATGGCGCTGTGCTTGACGAAGCCGCGTCAAAGCCAAGTGTTTGGCCAGAAAGCGCGCTCCGAACGCCTCATCCTTGCCCCGTTGGGGCTTGAAGCGATACAAGCAAGACCGCAACGCGCTTTGCAGGAATGAAAAATGAGCGTCGGTGACACCATCTCCTGGGATGACCTGCGGCTGTTTCTCGACGTGGCGCGGCTTGGCGGCCTCAGCGCTGCCACCGCCACCTCGGGGCTCAGTGCCGCAACGCTCGGCCGGCGAGTCACGGCGCTGGAGCAGCAGATCGGCGAGCCGCTGTTCATCCGCCGACAGACCGGCTACCAGCTCACCCCGGCCGGCGAGGAGTTGCTGGCGCGCGCCGAAGACGTCGAGGCGGCGATGCGGGCACTGACCCGCTGGCGCGACGGTTCGGTGGGCGAGCAGATCGTCCGCATCTCGGCCGGCACCTGGACCTCGGCCTTCCTCGCCCGCCACATCGGCGAGCTGTGGCACGTCGACGACGGCATCCGCATCGAATTCGCCACCGCCTATGGCAAGCTCGATATCGGCCGACGGGCCGCCGATATCGGGGTGCGCTCGGAGCGGCCGCTCGACCCCAACCTCGCGGGCCGGCAGATCGGCCGGGTGGCGCATGCGCTCTATTCAGGCTTGCATCTGATCAACGGCATCGAGGCCGGGCTGTTCGTCGGCGTCACCGGCGACGCCGCCAATGTCGCTTCGGCGCGCTGGCTGATGGCGCATCACGGCGATCGGATCAGCGTACGCGGCAACGATGTGCAGAGCGTGCGCGAACTGGTGGCCGCCGGCGCCGGGCTCGGAGTCTTTCCCAGCTTCGTCGGCGACAGCGATGCGCGGCTGGTGCGCGTGGCGATGCCGATCACCGAGCTCGAAACCGAGCAGTGGCTGGTGACGCACCACGAGGATCGCCACCGCCCCGAGGTCCGGCTGGTGGCCGACCGCATCGCAGCGCTGATGCGTGAGCACGGCCCGCTGTTCCGCGGCGAGCGTCGCCGGCCGCCTTCTTAACTCCGCTGCAAGCGGGGATCAGCGATAGTACCGGCGGGGAATGCAATCGACTGGAGTGCCTTGATGCGAGCCTCTGCCTATGTGGTCGGCCCCCCCGATGGTCCGGGGGCAGCGCTGACGGATCTGGCACGCGGGTTGGGCTTCCCCATCGTCCAGACCTATGCCGGCATCGCTGCTGCCGAAACCCAGGCGCAACAGACGCCGCTCCTGTTCTTCCTGTTCGCCGCGGTCGACGACGTGGCCGGCCTCAAGACGGTGGCCGACGCCATTCGCTTTTCGCCCAGCCGCCGCATCCGCTTTTCCCCAATGGTGTACTTCTCCGAGAGCCCGCTGGTCGAAGCGATCAAGACCTGCGTCGAGATGGGCTTCGACGACGTGCTGACCCTGCCGTTCACCCAGCAGCGGGTGGCCGGCCGGCTGGAGCGGCTGGTCGAGCACACCCAGGTCTATTTCGAGACTGCCAGCTATCTGGGCCCCGACCGCGGCGGGCAGCAGACGCATGGCCGCTCCGGCATGCAGTACCGCCGGCTGGAGATCATCCGCTCGCCGGCACGCGGGGTGAGCGTGATGCGCGACGAGATGCAGGTGGCGGTTTAGCTGCAAGGCTGGTGCGGGCTGACCGGCGTGTCGGCCTTCGCCAATAACCTGCATCACAAAGCCCGCCTTGCCCCTTTGAACCGATTTTACTAGGGTCGCCGGCGTATCCTACCCGCGAGTTCCCCCAAGATGAGATTCGGTATCGAGTTGCCGCCGCAGCAGCGGGTCTATGGCGGCTTCTTCATCTATTCGTTCTGCATGGGGAGCCTGCCGCCGCGCCTGCCCGATATCCAGCACGCCATGGGCATCGAAGAGGGAGCGCTCGGCCTCGGGCTGATCGGCGCGGCGCTCGGCACGCTGATCTCGCTGAGCTTTGCCGGCGCGCTGCTCGACCGCTTCGGCTATCGCCGCGCCATCCTGACGCTGATCCCGTTGCTGGCGCTGGGCTATGCGATCGCCTCGTTCGCCAGCGGGCCACTCGCCTTCTTCCTCCTGCTGGTGCCGGTCGGCCTCGTCATCGGCGGCATCGAGATCATCCTGAACCTAGAGGCGGACCGTACCGAGCACATGATCGGGCGGCGCATCATGAACCGCTCGCACGCCTTCTGGAGCTTTGGCTTCTTTTCGGCCGGCATCGTCAGCGCGGCCATCGCGCAGACCGGGCTCAGCGTACAGTTGCACCTCCTCCTGATGGTGCCCGTGGTCATTCTGGGCGTCGCGCTGTTGCTCGGCCGCTTCACCCCGGCGCCGCACCGCAGCGGCGCGTCAACCGAGGAGGCGCCGCGCTTTGCCGCCCCTACCCTCGCCATCATGGTGCTGGTGGCGGTGACGCTCTCGGCGATGATCATGGAGGGCGCCGGTATCGACTGGTCGGCGATCTACATGAAGGACGAGTTTCAGGTATCGCCCTTCCTCGCCGGGTTCGCCGTGGCGCTCGGCGCCTTTACCCAGGCGGTGACGCGGTTCTTCGCCGATCCATTCGTCGAGCGCTACAGCCCGACGCTCGTCTCGCGCGTGCTGCTCAGCGTGCTCGGGGTCGGGGCAGTGATCGTGTTCTTCTCGCCATCCGACTGGCTGTCGCTGGTCGGCTTCGGGCTGATGGGGGTGGGCACCTCGGTGATCTTCCCGCTCGCCATGTCGGCCGCGGCGCAGCGCACCGATCGCCCGGCAGCGACCAATGTCGCCTCGCTGGCGCAGATTTCGTTTGTTGCCTTCCTCCTCGGACCGCCGCTTCTGGGCTATGTTGCCGAGCATTTCGGCATCCGCTGGTCGTTCGGTATCGGCATTCCGCTGGTCATTCTAAGTCTGGTTTTCGCCGGAGCACTCGGTGCCAAGCCGATCCGGCATGAGGTTGATTGATGTTTAGTCTGAAGCCGCATCAGCGGGTCTATGGAATTTTCTTCGTCTTCGCGCTGTCGATGGGCGCGTTGCTGAGCCGCCTGCCGGATCTGCAGCGTTCGCTCAACCTCACCGAAGGCCAGCTCGGCCTGACGCTGATCGCCATGTCGATCGGCGCCTTGTGCGGCCTTACCTTCTCGAGCCCGCTGATCGAGAAATACGGCGCGCGCACCACGGCGTTCGTCACCGTGTTCGGCGCTTCGACCATGTACGCGATCGTGCCGTGGATCCCGTCCGCGATCCTGCTGCTGCCGGTGTTCTTCATCGCCGGGCTGTTCGCCGGGGCGCTCGAGATCAACGTCAACCTCGAGACCGACCGGCATGAAGCGCAGCTCGGCACCCGGATCATGAGCCGGGCGCACGGCATGTGGAGCCTCGGCTTTTTCGTCACCGCCTTCATTTCGGCCGGCGTGCGCCAGGCCGGCGTGTCGGTGCACATGCACACCTTCATCGCGCTCGTCGTGGTGGTGATCGCCGGCTTCTTCGTCTTTTCGAAGATCGAAAACGCTCCAGCCCGCGCCGACAGCCACGAGGGCAAGATGCCGCTCGTTGCCTTCCCGACCATCGGGCTGTTGCCGCTCTGCCTGATCGGCGCGGCGCCGCTCCTGGTCGAGGGCGCCGGCATCGACTGGTCGGCGATCTATATGCGCGACGTGTTCGACGTGGCGCCGTTCGTCGGCGGGCTGTCGATCACCATTTTCTCGCTGTTCATGGCGCTGGCCCGCCTGTTCATGGATCCGGTGGTCGAACGCTACAGCCCGCGCGTCGTCGCCGGGGCGCTGCTCGGCATCGCCGCCATCGGCCTGGTCATCGTCGGCTTTGCACCGCACCCCTATGTGGCGCTGTTCGGCTTCATGCTGATGGGGCTCGGCTGTTCGTCGGTCTACCCGCTCGCCGTTTCGGCTGCGGCGCAGCGCACCGATCGGCCGGCTTCGGTCAACGTCGCCTCGCTCGGGCAGATGACGTTCGTGGTGTTCTTTCTCGGGCCGCCGCTGCTCGGCTTCGTCGCCGAGAGCTTTGGCATCCGCATGTCGTACTTCGTCTGCGTGCCGCTGATCATCGCAGCGCTGCTGGTGATCCGGGCGCTGTCGGCCAAGCCGACACCGCTGGTCACCGAGCCGGAGCCCGCCACGCCCCATGGCTGAACTGCCGCCGATCGTCGACCTCAGGCAATCGCCGACGGCGCTTCGGGTGCAACGGGGGGTGATGCGGTTCCTCCGCAACGCCCATGATTTCTGCTGCTACGCCGAGGTGCCGCTCAGCAATGGGCGTCGCGCCGACGTGCTGGCGGTCGGTCCCAAAGGCGAGGTCTGGATCGTCGAGATCAAGTCCTCGCTGATCGACTTCCAGGTCGACCGCAAGTGGCCGAACTACAAGGAATTCTGCGACCGTTTCTTCTTCGCCAAACCGCCCGAGCTCGACCCCGACATCTTTCCCGCCGGGGAAGGGTTGATGGTGGCGGACGGGCATGACGGGGCGATCCTCAGGATGGCCGAGGAAACGCCGCTGCCGCCGGCCCGCCGCAAGGCAATGCTGCTGAAGCTCACCCGGCTGGGCGCCGACCGCATCCACATGCTGATGGACCCCAATGACCTCTAGGCAGTCGCCGGTCGCGGCCGACGGGCTCACGGTCACGGTGCTGCGCTCGTTGCGGGACTTCATGACGATCGAGGCCGAGTGGCGGGAGCTGTTCGCGGCGGCGGCCTATCCGACGCCGTTCCTTCGCCACCGCTGGCTCCGGCTCTCGTGGGAGCTGCGCGCAAGGCGCTTCCCTAATCGTCTCAGGGTGATCCTCGTCCGCGAACACGGGCGTCTCGTGATGGCGGGCGCGTTCGTGCTGGGCACGCGGCGATTGAAGCCGCAGTTCGAGTTTCTCGCCTCCGGCACGCCGCAATATCACGACCTGCTGTGGCGCCACTCCGACAACACGGCGCGGCAAGCCGAACTGCTGCTCGAGGTATTGCTTACCGAAACTCCGCTGCAGGCAAAACTTGCCACACGCTACCTGCGCGACATCTCCCCGCTGCGGCCGGCCATGCGCTCCGCCGGACTCGAGCAACGCGTGCTGCACGAGTGGCCGTGCGCTTTCGTGGCGCTCGATGCCGATCCGAGCTTTGACGCTTATCTAGCCACGCTCTCGTCCAATCTCCGCCTGGATCACCAGCGGCGGCTCAGGCGCTACGCCGACGCCGGCTTCGTCTACGCGCTGGAGCGCGGCGTGGCGGCCCGCGAGGTGGTGCAATGGTGTTTCGACAGCAAGCGCCGCTGGCTCGAACGCACCAACCAGGAGGCCGACTGGCTGGAGAGCGGCCATGTCGATCGGTTCTTTGCATCCTTCCTCGATGGCGAGGACGATGTGCCCGAGACCTGGGTGGCGTCATTGCGGAGCGCCGGCCAACTCATGGCCGCCTCGATAACGTTCATCGAGCGCGACGCAGCGTTCTTTTCCAAGATCACGCACGATCCGGCATTCAACCAGCATTCGCCGGGGCGCACGCTGACCCTGCTGCTGATCGAAGCAGCGTTCCGGCGGGGGCTCCGCGAGTTCGATCTCGGCGTCGGGGCACTCGAATGGAAGCAGCGGTTGCGGCCAGTGGTGCGCACCTCGACGATCGAAAGCATCCGGCTCAAATGACGCCGGGTGTGCTGCTGCGAGGTGATGTGAGTAAAGACTGTCCTTCACCCGTCCCGCTACGCGCAGCGCCAAGGCGAGGGGCAGCTACTCGCCGCTCGGCTCGCCGTGCAGCACCGGGGCGTTGCCGGCTTGCGTCTTCATCGGCAGCGGCGGGGTCACTGGTCCCTTGCCGGCCAGCGTCGCCTTGAGCGCCTCCATCACGGCGATGCGTTGTGCATCGCTGGGGGCGCTCTGCAGCTGGTGGCTGAGATCGATGATGAAGCTGGCATAGGCATTGTGCCAGTCGGCAGTGATCTGGGTGAGATCGACGCGACGTTCGGCCGGACGTTCCACCCCGGCGACACCATCGGCACGCAGTTCAAAGGCGTCGTCGAGCAGCGGCATCAGCACCTGGTCGCCGGCCAGCCCGTCATCGTGCATCAGCGCGGCGCGCAGGGCCTTGCGTTCCTCGTCCTCGCCATGGGTGAGAAAGATCGCCCCATGCGCCGGCAGGCGCTTGGTGACCCAGGCGACCAGCTCGGAGTGATCGGCATGGGCCGAGTAGTTGCCGAGCGAACGCACCTGCGCCCTGACCGGCACCAGCTCGGAATGGATGCGCACTTCCCTGGCACCCGACTGGATGATCTGGCCGAGCGTGCCCGGCGCCTGGTAGCCGACAAACAGCACCGTGGCATTGGCGCGCGGCAGGTTGTTGCGCAGATGATGCTTGATGCGACCTGCATCGGCCATGCCGGAGGCCGACATGATGATGGCGCCGCCGCGGATCGAGTTGATCGCCTTGCTCTCGTCGACGCTCTCGACGATGCGGAAGCGGGAATCGTTGAACAGCTCATCGGCGCTGAGTTCGACATCGTCGAACATCGAGGCATACTTGCGGTAGACGCCGGTGACCTTGGATGCCAGCGGGCTATCGAGGAAGACGAGGCTCGGGCTGATCTCGCCTGATTTGATCATGTAACCGATGTCATGCAGCAGCTCCTGGCTGCGCTCGACGGCGAAGGTCGGGATCACCAGGTTGCCACCCCGGGCAAGCGCCGTGTTGATCTCGTTCTTCAGCGATTCCTGGCGCTGCTTGAGGGTGTAATCCTCGCGCTCACGGCCGCCATAGGTCGATTCCGAGAGGATGTAGTCATAGCCTGCGGGCGCATCGGGCGCCTCCCAGAACACTTTTACGTCGGGGCCGAGGTCGCCGGAGAACAGGATGCGGATCGGCTTGCCGTCGCTGTCCTCGACTTCGACCTCGATCGAGGCTGAGCCGAGGATGTGGCCGGCATTCCAGTAGCGCGCGCGGACACCCGGGCCGGGGGTAATCCACTGCTCGTACTTGAGGCCCCTGGTGAGCTTCAGCGCCTCGTTGGCGTCTTCCATGACATAGAGCGGCTGGAATGGTTCCTCGGCGCGGCGGCTGCGCTTCTTCGTCTCGCGGTCGGCTTCGCTTTCCTGGATGCCGGCGGCGTCAGGCAGCAGGTACTCGAGCAGTCCGTTGGTCGGCTCGGTAGCCCAGATCGGCTTCCGATACCCCATGTGGGTCAGCCGCGGCAGCAGCCCGGCATGGTCGATATGGGCATGCGTCAGGAGCAGGAAGTCGATCGCCTTGGGATCGAAGGGGAACGGCTTGTAGTTGAGATCGCGGACGGTCTTGTTGCCCTGGAACATGCCGCAATCGACGAGGAACTGCCCCCTTGGGTGCACCACCCGGTAACACGAGCCGGTCACGGTGCCCGACGCCCCGTGGAAATGTAGCGTGACGGTCATCGTGGCCTCCCGGGCGGACTATCTGATCTTACTGTGACAGGGCTATTTCGGCGCGCGCTTGGCGAGGATGCGCTGCAGCGTGCGGCGATGCATGTTGAGCCGGCGGGCGGTCTCCGAGACATTGCGGTCGCACAGCTCATAGACGCGCTGGATGTGCTCCCAGCGCACCCGGTCGGCCGACATCGGGTTCTCGGGCGGCTCGGGCGGCTTGTTGCCGGTGGCGAGCAGGGCGTTGATCACGTCCTCGGCGTCAGCGGGCTTCGACAGATAATCCACCGCACCGAGTTTCACCGCGGTCACCGCGGTGGCGATGTTGCCGTAGCCGGTCAAGACCACCGCACGGGCATCGCCGCGCTTCTGGTGCAAAGCCGCGACCACATCGAGGCCGTTGCCATCTTCGAGCCGGAGGTCGACCACCGCGTAAGCCGGAGGCGCTTCGGAGACGGCGGCAAGGCCGCCGGCCACGGTGTCGGCAATGCGGACATCGAAGCCACGTTTCTGCATTGCCCGCTCGAGGCGGGTCAGGAAGGTCTTGTCGTCATCGACCAGAAGCAGGGTACGGTCGGCCGCAAGAAGTTCATCGACTGTGCTCATCGCCGCCTCATGTAGGGTCTTTTGGGCAAAAGGTCAAAATATGGGCAGGCTCACGCCTGCTCGATGGCGGCGCGCGGCCAGATCAACCGCACCTGGGCGTGGCCGTCGGCCGCTTCGTTCTCGAAGCTCAGCTTGGCGCCGGTGCGCTCAAGCAGGGTCTTGGAAATGAAGATGCCGAGCCCCAACCCGCCCGGCTCGCCATCGTCGGCGTTGCGCGGCCGGGTGGTGAGGTAGGGCTCGCCCAGCCGGGTGATGAGATCGGAGGGAAAGCCCGGGCCGTCGTCGGTGATGGTGACGGTCAGCGCCTGCTTGTCCCAGCTGGCTTCGACCAGCACGGCGCGCTGCGCAAACTGCGCCGCATTGTCGATCAGGTTGCCGAGGCCATAGAGCAGCCCGGCATTGCGGCGGATCACCGGCTCGGCGCCGGCCCCCGCCCCGGTGCGCACCGAGATCACCTTGCCGCCGCCTTCCAGCGGCTTGATCACTTCGGCGAGCAGTGCCGAGACCGGCACGGCGGCGAATGGATCGCCGGGGGTGTCGCGCAGACTTCTGAGCTTGCCGAGGATCTCGCGGCAGCGCGCCGCCTGCGACATGATGAGCTCGATATCCTCGCGCACCGGGCCTTCCGGCACCTCGTCGCGGATCTCGCGGGCCGCCAGCGCGATGGTCGAGAGCGGCGTGCCGAGCTCATGGGCTGCCGCCGCGGCGAGGCCGTCGAGCGCGCTCAGTTGCTCGTGCCGCGACAGCGCCAGTTCTGTGGCCGCCAGCGCGTCGGCCAGCTGGCGCGCCTCGTGCGCCACCCGGTTCGTGTAGGCGGCAATGAAGATGGTGCCGCAGAGAATCGAGACCCAGATGCCGATGACATAGACCCGATCGAAGACGATGCGGGCGTCAGGATCCCACGGCAGGTCCATGTGATAGACCGAAAGCAGCGAGGCGAGCCCGATCGCCAGCGTTGCAAGGATCACCGTCGAGCGCTGCGGCAGCGTGGTCGCCGACACCGAAACCGGAGCCAGCAGCAGCAGCGAGAACGGGTTCTGCAGCCCGCCGGTCAGCGCCAGCAGCGCTGCCAGCTGGCAGAGATCGAAACTCAGATGCACCGTCGCGACCGTGGCGGTCGTCCGATAGCCCTCGCCGAGCCGGAAGATCACCCACAGGTTGAGCAGAACCGACAGCCCGATCAGCATCAGGCACTCGGTCAGGGGCAGCGGGAAGTTGAGCCCGAACTGGACGAACAGCACGCCGGCGGTCTGGCCGACGATCGCCAGCCAGCGCAGCCCGACCAGCGTTGCCAGCCGCAGAGGCCGCCAATTGCCCGGCAGGGTCGCCGAGGTGTCCGCCAATGCCATGGAATCATCCTTTCCGGGCACCTGATTGCGGCCCGCATGGGAAGTCTAGCATGCCATTTCAAGGGCAAAAAAGCGTGAGCGAAACGCTTGACCCCCCGTCCAATGGGACCACATCGGAGCTGTTCGTGACTGGGAGAAAAGTCCAATGCACACTGCGATTATCAAACCGCAATGGGGCCCGCTGACCATCGCTTTGATGGTCCTGGGCTTCGTTCTCTGGTGGCCGCTCGGCCTCGCCATTCTCGCCTACATCCTGTGGGGCGAAATGTTCGGCGGCTCAGCGGAAAAGGCTCAGGGGTTCGTCAACCGATCCCGCAGCTGGGCCGAGAACTGCGGTCCCCGCGCCAACGGGTTCCGTCAGCACGGCTTCCGCAACTCCAGCGGCAACGCCGCTTTCGACGACTACCGCGCCGAGCAGCTCAAGCGCCTCGAAGAGGAACGCCGCCGGCTCGATGAAGAGATCAGCGCCTTCCACGAGTATATGCGGAACCTCCGCATGGCCAAGGATCGCGAAGAGTTCGACCGCTTCATGCGCGACAAGAACGGGAACCGCCCGAACTATGGCGGCGACCAGAATAACGGGACGAACGTCTGATCTCAGGCGCCGTCCCACCCCCTCCTCCTGACGACTCACGCCCCTTTCGAGGGGCGTTTTTTTGTCGTCTGGATTTCACCTCGAATCGGCGATGATCGGCGCATGAACTTCCTGTTCCCCTCGAGGGCGCCGAAGGTGCCGGCCGCGACGACGCTCGTCATCGACGACGCGCCGGTCGAGATCACGGTGAAGGTGAGCGCGCGGGCCAAGAGCTACCGGCTGACCGTGCCGCATCACGGCAACCCAGTGCTGACGCTGCCCAAAACCGGGCGCTGGCCGGAGGCCGAGGGCTTTCTCAACCGGCATCGCGGCTGGCTCGCCGCCCGGCTGAAGCGCAGCGCCCCGCGCACCGCCTTCGCCGATGGTGAGATGCTGCCGCTGCGCGGCGTGCCGCACCGCATCCATGCCACGGGCCGGCTGCGCGGCCGGGTCGAAGTATCGGAGATCGACGGCGAGCTGTCGCTGCTGGTGCCGGGTGAAGCCGCGCATATCCCGCGCCGTCTGACCGAATGGCTGAAGGCCGAGGCGCAACGCGACCTCGCCGAGCGCTCGGATGTCCATGCCGCAACGCTCGGGGTGGAGGTGAAGTCGGTATCGATGCGCAGCCAGGCGACCCGCTGGGGCTCGTGCTCATCGTCGGGGCGGCTCAACTACAACTGGCGACTGATCCTCGCCCCGCCGTTCGTGCTCGACTATGTGGCGGCGCACGAAGTGGCGCACCTCGTCCACATGAACCACTCGGCGAACTTCTGGAAGGCGGTCGAGCGGGCGCTGCCCGACATGGAGCGGGGCAAAGCCTGGCTCAAGGCCCACGGCAAGGTGCTGATGGGGTATGGGCTGGAGTAGCTCTTCCCTTCTCCCCTGAGGGGTCGCGGGACGAGGGCGTAGCCCTCGCCCGGAGGTGGCGCGATGCGCCGGATGAGGGGTGAAGCGGCGCAACAAGCGCTCGCTGAGAGGCTGAACCCCTCACCCAAGTTCCGCTACGGACCTCGCGGTCCTAGCTGCACTACCCTCTCCCCTGAGGGGAGAGAGGTGCGTTTGAACCGCGACTCTTGCGCTAGATATGGATCGCCCCGTCGCCGCACATCAAAGCGGCTTCCTTCACCGCTTCCGAGAGCGTCGGATGCGCGTGGGTGGTGCGGCCGAGGTCTTCGGCGGAGCCGGAGAACTCCATCAGCACGACGATCTCGTGGATCATTTCGCCGGCGTTCTTGGCGATGATCTGGGCGCCGAGCACCCGGTCGGTGGCGACATCGGCGAGGATCTTCACATAGCCCTGCGTCGCCAGCATCGCCTTGGCGCGGCCATTGGCGGTGAAGGGGAATTTGCCGGCCTTGTACTCAATGCCGGCGGCCTTCAACTCGTCCTCGGACTTGCCGACCCAGGCGACTTCGGGGCTGGTATACATCACCGACGGGATGGTGCCGTAGTTCACGTGCGGCTGCTGGCCGGCGATGATCTCGGCCACCGCGTGGCCCTCGTCCATCGCCTTGTGCGCCAGCATGGCGCCGGCCACCACGTCGCCGATGGCGTAGATGCCCGGCACGTTGGTCCTGAACTGCTGATCGGTGCGGACGCGGCCGCGCTCATCGAGCGCCACGCCGGCGCCCTCGAGCCCCAGGCCCTCGGTGAAGGGCTTGCGGCCCACCGCCACCAGCACCGCATCGGCCTCGGCGAACGTCGCTTCGCCGCCGCCGGCCGGCTCGAGGCGGGCGCGGACCGAGCCGTCACCCTGCTTTTCGATCGCCGTCACCTTGGTCGAGAGTTTGAACTCCATGCCCTGCTTGGTGAGGTTGCGCTGGGTCTGGCGGGCCGCCTCGCTGTCGAGGCCGGGCAGGATCCGGTCGAGGAACTCGACCACCTGCACCTTGGCGCCCAGCCGGCCCCAGACCGAGCCGAGCTCGAGCCCGATAATGCCGCCGCCGATCACCAGGAGGCGCTTGGGCACCTCCTGGAAGGCCAGCGCACCAGTGGACGACACCACCTTGTTCTCGTCGATTTCGATGCCCGGCAGGCTGATCGGCACCGAGCCGGTGGCGATCAGGATGTTCTTGGTTTCAATGGTGGTGGGCGCGCCGCTTTCCGGCGTCACCAGCACCTTGCCTTCGGCCGGAATCGAGCCGGTGCCGCGGAAGGTGGTGATCTTGTTCTTCTTGAACAGGAACTCGATGCCCGAGACATTGGCGGTGACGGTGTCGTCCTTGTGCGCCAGCATCTGCTTGAGGTTGAGCTGCGGCGTCACGTCGATGCCGAACTGGCGGAACTGGTGCCCGGCCTCCTCGAACAGCTCCGAGGCGTGCAGCAAGGCCTTTGAGGGAATGCAACCGATATTGAGGCAGGTGCCGCCAAAGGTCGGCCACTTCTCCACCACCGCGACCTTCATGCCGAGCTGCGCCGCCCGGATTGCCGCGACGTATCCACCCGGGCCGGAGCCGATTACGGTGAGGTCGAAAGTGTCCGCCATGATGTCTCCGAGAGGCCAAAACGGCGCCTTGAGGAGTGGCGCCCGCACTGCCGATATAGGACTGCCAAACGGGTTAAACTACCCGACCCTGGGAGGGAACCCCCGTCGCGAGCGAGCCATGCGAATTGCGCATGATTCCGACGCGCCCGACTACTTGGCGCAGGCGGCCAGCGTGAAGGTATCGAGCACGTTGCGCTCATCGGCGAAGGCGTCCTGCCGCATCGAGGAGTACCAGACATTGACGGCGAACGCCGGCAGCAGCACCTGCCGCGGCGCCATCTGGGCGGCGAGCGCAATCTCGGCGTCGTGCGGATACTCTTCGATCCCATCCGCCCCAAGCGCGTAGACCACGCCCTCCCAGAAGCCGCACTGCTCACCGTCGGCCCCGGTACAATCGAGGCCGACCGCACCGTTCGGCTGACCGAAGCCGTTGGGCAGGTAGATGGCGCCGTCGAACTTCGCCGTGACGCCCTTGATGGCGATGCTGAACGTGGCGATCTGGTTGGCCGCGGCGTCCTCGGGCTGTGCACTGAAGCGGAGGCTGACATCGCCACCCGGCTGCTCGTAGATGGCATGGGTGATCGGGCACTCGATGGCGAGCGCCGGCGTGGCCGCGAGCCCCACGACAATGGTCAATAGAAGTCGCTTCAGCATGTGATGCCCCTGTTGCAGCCTCGATGTGAGACGCGCGCCGCGTCCGAACCCTTGGGTCAGGGTGCGGCCGCCCGGCCGCCGGTCACTGCCAGCGTGGTGCCGGTCACGTAGGCCGCCTCGTCCGAGAGCAGCCAGAGGATCGCCTGCGCCACCTCTTCGGCGGTACCGACCCGCGCCAGCGGCACGCTGGGTGCCAGTTGCTGGGCCCGATCGGGCACGCCACCCGCGGCGTGAAACTCGGTGTCGATCACCCCCGGCCGTACGCCATTGACGCGGATGCCCTCGCCGGCCACTTCGAGCGCCAGGCCCACGGTGAAGGTATCGATGGCACCCTTGCTCGCTGCGTAGTCGGTGTAGACGCCGGGCGCCCCGAGCTTGGCCGCGGCCGAGCTGACATTGACGATGCCGCCGCCCTGGCCGCCATGCTTCGTCGACATCCGGCGCACCGCCGCGCCGGCGCAGAGGATCGAGCCGGTGACGTTGACCGCGAAGATCCGGTTGATCCGCTCGGCATCCATCGCATCGACGCGCGAACTGACGGCGATGGTGCCGGCATTGTTGACCAGCCCGGCGACCGGTCCCATGCGGTCGGCAGCGCGGAAGATATGCTCGACATCCTCGGCAATGCTGACATCGCCGCGTACCGCCACCGCCTCGCCACCGCGCGAGTGGATCTCGGCACACACCGCCTCGGCGGCTGCGACGTTGCCGGCATAGTTCACCACCACGCCGTAGCCGCGCGCCGCTGCGAGCCGGCACACAGCGGCACCGATGCCGCGGCTGCCGCCGGTGACGACCAATACTTTATCGGACATGTGGTCCCTCCCTTGAGAGGCGACTGTACGGCGCAGGCAACGAATGCAAAAGGCGGAATTGCTCCCCCCTTGAGGGGGGAGTGGGGGGGTCAGTTGCCGCCGAAGATATCGCCGAGCAGGTCGACCAGGGTCTTGCGCGGGCGCTCGGCCTGCGGCTGTTCCATCGGCTGCAGCGGCTGCTGCTGCTCGAGGCCCGGCTGGGTCATGGCGCCCGGCAGTTCGGCGACCGGGATGCCCTCGTGAGCCTTGGTCATGAACTGACTCCAGATCTCCACCGGCACGTTGCCGCCCGACAGCTTGGTGCCGACATCGTCGTCGTTGCCGAGCCAGACCCCTGCCACCATGCGCGAGGTATAGCCGACGAACAGCGCGTCGCGGGCCTTCTGGCTGGTGCCGGTCTTGCCGGCCATCGGCCAGCCGTTGAGCTGGGCCCGCTTGCCGGTGCCGATTTCGACGGCGGCATGCAGCATGTCGTTCATTTCAGCGACGATGTTGGGCTCGATAACCCGGCCCGGACCGGCGGCGACGGCGTCGTAGAGCACCTTGCCGTCGGCGGTTTCGATGCGGGTGATGACGTTGGCGATGACACCGATGCCGCCATTGGCGAATGGCGCATAGGCCGCGGTCAGCTCGAGCAGCGAGACTTCCTGGGTGCCCAGAGCAATCGAGGGCACCGCCTGCAGCGGCGAGGAGATGCCCATGCGCATGGCGGCTTCCACCACCTTGTCGGGGCCGACATCGTTGGCGAGCAGCGCCGACACGGTGTTGCGCGACAGTGCCAGCGCCTGGCGCAGGGTCATGTCGCCGCCATACTTGCCGTCGGCGTTGGAGGGCTGCCAGCCGTTGATGTCGATGGGTCCGTCAGTGGCGATGGTGTCGGGGGTGTAGCCCTTTTCCATGCCGGCCAGGTAGACGAAGGGCTTGAAGGTCGAGCCGGGCTGACGGCGCGCCGTCACCGCGCGGTTATACTGGCTCGCCTGGTAATCGACACCGCCGACGAGGGCGCGGACCGAGCCGTCGACATCCATTGCCACCAGGGCGCCCTGACTGAAGGCCTTGTCCTTGCCGTACTTGGCCACAGCTTCCTTGACCACGAACTCGGCCTCCTTCTGGAGGTCCCAGTTGATGGTGGTGTGGACGATCACGTCCTGCTTCACCTCGCCCAGATAGGCGGTCATCAGGCTTTCGACCCAGTCGGCAACGTAGGATTCGCCGCCCACCACCTTGGTGCGTACCGTCTGGTTGGGGTCGATCGCCGCGGCCTTCGACTCGGCCGGAGTGATGTAGCCTTCCTTGGCCATGGCGGCGAGCACCAGGCCCTGGCGGGCCTTGACCGCGTCGGCATTGCCCTTGGGGTTGAGCCGCGACGGCGCCTGCAGCGAGCCGGCCAGCATCGCCGCCTCGCCCAGCGACAGGTTACGTGCCGATTTGCCGAAATAGCGCTGCGACGCCGCCTCGATGCCGTAGGACTCGTGACCGAAGAACATGCGGTTGAGGTAGAGGTCGAGGATATCGTCCTTACTGTAGTTCTGCTCCAGCCACACAGCGAGCAGCGCTTCCTGCACCTTGCGGCCGAGCGTCTGGTCGGGGGTGAGGAACAGGTTCTTGGCCACCTGCTGGGTGATGGTCGAAGCGCCGCGAGTCACTTCGCCCGCCTGCACGCTTTCCAGCGCCACCGAGACGAGACCCAGCACGTCGATACCGAAATGGTCGTAGAAGCGCCGGTCTTCGATGGCGACGAAGGCGGCCGGCACATAGTAGGGCAGCTCACGCAGCGACACTGCCTCGCCGCCGGTCTTGCCGCGGTTCGAGATCAGCTGGCCGTTAGCGGCGACGATGCGGATATTGGCGGCTCGATCCGGCACTTTCCAGGTGTCGGCCGAAGGCAGCTGCACGGCGTAGTAAACCACCACCGCACCGGCGGCGAGGGCACCCCAGATACCGAGGATGAACAGCCACGAGATCATCTTCCAGATGATCCCGAACAGGGTTATCGGGCGACGCTCGCGCCGACCGCGGGTCTTTTTCTGCTTGGGCGCGCGACCACGCGGCGCCTTGCCCCGAGGTGCGCGCTCGCTGCGCTCATTACGCTCGTCATCGACATGGATGTCGCCATCGGAAAAGCCCGGCTCGATGCGGGCGCCGCGCGCCACCTTCTTCGCCGGCGCCGATCGCTCCGAACGCGTGCCCTTCTTGGGCGTGGCGCCGACTCGATCATCAGGCGAAACGTGAAAATCCATAAACAGGGCCCCGGCATTCTTCTTGCGCATGGCGTGTGTCCGGCGGCCGGTTCCCTACCAGGGGCGGCATGCGGACGCCATCGGGCATCCGACCGTCTCGCCAAGCCCAAGCCAACCCGAAAACTCCGGGCCTTCGACCAGCGCGGTCCCCATCGCTATCCAAGTTAAATGTGGCCGGTTTATGTGGGCTTAAGCGGGCTGACAAGCCGGTGTTGCGGGGCAGTGACAGCCGACGCCACGACCGACTCAGCCCGCCGACAACAGGTCGCCGGCCTTCAGCCGAGCCACGTCGCGCAGCGGTGGGGCGCCGAAGGTGCGGGCGTATTCGCGGCTGAACTGGCTGGGGCTGTCGTAGCCGACGCGGTGCCCGGCGGTGGCCGCGTCGAGCGCTTCGGACAGCATCAGCCGGCGCGCCTCCTGCAGGCGCAACTGCTTCTGGTATTGCAGCGGACTCATCGCCGTCACCGCCTTGAAGTGGAGGTGCAACGCCGAGGGGCTCATCCGGGCCTCAGCCGCCACGGTTTCGATGGCGAAGGCGTCACGGTAGTTGAGCTTGATCCAGCCGATGGCGCGGTTGACCTGCTGCAGCCGGCTTTCGGCCAGCGCGATCTGCTGCAGCTTGGTTGCCTGGTCGGAGCGGAGCAGCCGATAGAGGATTTCACGCTTCACCATGGGGCCGAGCACCGCGAGGTCCTCGGGCCGCTCGAGCAGCTTCACCAGCCGGATCGCCGCATCGAGCAGGTCGGACATGATCGGGCTCACCGTCACGCTCGGCTCCGCCTCGGCTGCCGCAGCGGCGGTGACGCCACCGACCTCGATCAGCAGTGCGCCGATCTCGGCGGCATCGAGCTCGAGCTTCATGCAGAGGTAGGGCGCGTCAGGCGTCGCTTCGACCACCTGGCCGATAACCGGGGTATCCACCGAGACGACGAGGAAATTCGCCGCGTCGTAGTTGAGGACCCGATCGCCGGCGATGACGCGCTTCTTCCCCTGCGCCACGATGCAGAGCGCCGGGTGGTGTACTGCGTGCATCGGCTCGGACGGATGCGAGATCCGGACCAGAGACATCCCTTGGATCGGCGTTGCCTGAATGCCGTCGGTGTTTGCGAACTGTGCAATCAGGTCCTTGAGCTCTTCCAGGCGATCCATGGCAAACTCCTTCGTTCTTCCATGAGCTCTACATAGCAGTTCGCGCTGACGAGTCATCATCGATCACCGAGTTCTGGAGGATCGTGCAATCACTCTGGAGGATCGGTCTACCGCTTCGACGCTGCGGTGCGCGATATAGCTGGCACCGCGAATGGCAGAACATCCGCGGTAGAAAGCGAGGACCCCAAATGACTATCGATCTTTCCAGCATCGCCCGGAGCCTGCAGCCCCAGGCCATCCTCGCCATCACCAACAAGCTTCTGAAGCAGGTGAACACCCAGCCGCGCCGGCCACGCCGCGAGCGGCGGAGCATGAATGGTTAGGCGCCGGATCGTGGCGATGCTGGCCGGTGCGGCGCTCGTCGTCGCGCTGGCCGTGGTCGCCAGCACCACGCTTGGCCTGCGGTAGCGCAGGCCGGCCCCACACTCTCCAGCAAAGGAGTTTCACAGATGGGAACCAGACACGACTATACCGGCCTGTGGGTCACCGAAGATGGTGAGATCCGCCAGGCCCTCCTCCCCAATGGCCGCTACATCGAAGCACGCGGCCACCTGGAGGTCGCCTACCAGGGCAACTATCAGATCGTCGGCAGCCACATCGAGTACCAGGACGACACCGGTTTTACCGCCGATGGCGATTTCGTCGCCGGCGTCCTGCATCATGCCGGCATGGTGATGTACGCGCGGGATTGATCTCCGGTTCGCCCGGATCGAATGAAGGCCCGCCAGTTGGCGGGCCTTTTGCCTTACTGAGGCAGACCATCGGTCGAACGTAGGTTAGCTACCTCGCGGCGCAAACAGGATGATGGCCGCCGCTGCCAGGGCCAGCCCGCCGCCGGCCAGATCCCAGACATCCGGCCGCCGGCCTTCGGCCAGCCAGAGCCAGAGTAGCGACGCGACGATGTAGATGCCGCCATAGGCCGCAAAGGCGCGCCCGGCATGCTCGCTCGGCGCCAGCGTCAGCAGCCAGGCAAAGGCCACGAGACACGCGACGCCGGGGACCAACCACCAGACCGACTGCCCGCTGCGCGGCCAGGCCCAGAACGCGAAGCAACCGGCGATCTCGGCAGCTGCCGCCCCGGCATAGATCAGCACCGTGGTCACATAGATCGGCATGGCCAGCTCCAGCGATCGGTTGCGGCGCCGCTCGGCGACAACGCTATTTCTGATCCCAGCCGACGATCACGCCGTCTTCGAGCGTGACCTTGTCGCGGTAGCGGTTGGCGGCGACCGGGCGATACTTGAAGACCTGCTTGATCTTGGTCTTCATCACCTTTTCCTCAATCGAGGCCGGCTCGCCCCAGCTGTCGCGCAGTTGCTCGGCGGTCATGCCTTGCCAGATGGTCTTGGTCACCAGGGCATCGACCAGCTGCTGGTCGCCGCCATACTTCAGCAGCAGCCGGCTATAGCGGCTGCGCTTGGCGAGCGCGAAGGCGGCAAACCACAGCACCGCGACCGCCACGACGATAAGGATGCCCGCGACGACCCACTCCATCGCGAGTTTCCTCTACACGTCGAGGTTGGCGACGCTCAGGGCGTTGTCCTGGATGAAGTCGCGGCGCGGTTCGACCAGATCGCCCATCAGGTTGGAGAACAGCCGGTCGTGATCGTCACTGTCCTTGATCTGCACCTGCAACAGGGTGCGGACGTTCGGATCGAGCGTCGTTTCCCACAGCTGGCCGGGGTTCATTTCACCGAGGCCCTTGTAGCGCTGCAGCGAGATACCCTTGCGGCCGACGGTGTTGATGGCGCCGAACAGCGATGACGGGCCGTAAATGTCGAAGCTCTGGTCCTTGCGGGTGAGCTTGGCAACGCCGCCATAGAGGTCGGACAGCTTGTCGACCGTGGCGCGGACCTTGCGGGCATCGGCGCTGGCCAGCAGTTGAGCATCGATGGCGTGGCTTTCAGTGACGCCGCGGATGGTGCGGGTGAAAATCAGCCCGCCCTGACCATCGGACACGCCGCTCCAGCCACGCTCGACTTCGTCGGCGAGCCGGTCGAGCCGGCGCACCACACGCTCGATGACCGTGGAGGTACGCTCGGGATCGAGCAGGGCCTCGGCATCGAGGCCGCCGACGATCGCCGCCTGCTCGATCAGCGAGCGGTTATAGCGGGTGTTCACCCCCTCGATGGCATGGACGATCTCGCGCGCCTGGCGGACGATCGACAGCAGGTCCTCGCCGGCATGCTCGACCCCGTCACGGGTCTTCAGCACGGCGTCGTCGGTGCCGGTGCCGATCAGGTAATCCTCGAGGGCGCGTTCGTCCTTGAGGTACTGCTCGGACGAGCCGCGCTTGATCTTATAGAGCGGCGGCTGCGCGATGTAGATGTGACCGCGGTCGATCAGCTCGCGCATCTGCCGGTAGAAGAAGGTCAGCAGCAGGGTGCGGATATGGGCGCCGTCGACGTCGGCGTCCGTCATGATGATGATCTTGTGGTAGCGCAGCTTGTCCGGATTGAACTCCTCGCGGCCGATCGAGGTGCCGAGCGCCATCACCAGGTTGCCGATCTGCTCGGAGCCCAGCATGCGGTCGAAGCGGGCCCGCTCGACGTTGAGGATCTTGCCGCGCAACGGCAGCACCGCCTGAGTGTAGCGATCGCGACCCTGCGAAGCGGAGCCACCGGCGGAATCACCCTCGACGAGGAAGATTTCCGACTTGGCCGGATCCTTCTCGGAGCAATCCTTGAGCTTGCCGGCGAGGAAGTTGACATCGAGCGCCGACTTGCGGCGGGTAAGTTCGCGCGCCTTGCGGGCGGCTTCACGCGCGGCAGCTGCTTCCGCGACCTTGCCGACGACGGATTTGGCCTCGGCGGGATGCTCCTCCAGCCACTGCTGCAGCTTGTCGTTGACGCCGTTCTCGACCACCGGACGGACTTCCGACGAGACCAGCTTGTCCTTGGTCTGGCTGGAGAATTTAGGATCCGGCACCTTCACCGAAAGCACGCAGGTCAGCCCTTCGCGGATATCGTCACCCGAGACTTCGACCTTCTCGCGCTTCAGGATACCGCTCTCCTCGGCATACTTGGTCACCTGCCGGGTGAGCGCGGCGCGCAGGCCCGCCAGGTGCGTGCCGCCATCGCGCTGCGGGATGTTGTTGGTGAAGCACAAGACGTTCTCGTGGTAGCTGTCGTTCCACCACATCGCCACTTCGACGGTGATGCCGTCGCGCTCCGACGACAGCATGATCGGCGCCTGAATCAACGGCGTCTTGGCGTTGTCGAGGTAACGCACGAAGGCTTCGAGACCGCCCTCGTAGTGGAGTTCGATCTCCACCGGCTCGGGATGGCGCAGGTCGCGCAGGATGATGCGCACGCCGGAGTTGAGGAACGCCAGTTCGCGCAGCCGGTGCTCCAGCGTCTTGAAGTCGAACTCCACCATGGTGAAGGTTTCGGACGACGGCAGGAAGGTGACCAGGGTGCCCGAGCGCCCCTCATAAGTGCCCGGCTGATGGTTGGGGACGTAGGTACCGGTCTGCTTCAGCGGCGCCACCGCGTCGCCATGCGAGAACTCCATCTCGTGGATCTCGCCGTCGCGCCGGATGTTGAGCTTCAGCGACACCGACAGCGCGTTCACCACCGACACGCCGACGCCGTGCAGGCCGCCCGACACCTTGTAGGAGTTCTGATCGAACTTACCGCCGGCATGCAGCTGGGTCATGATGACCTCAGCCGCCGAGACGCCTTCTTCGGCATGGATGCCAGTCGGGATGCCGCGACCATTGTCGTTGACCGAGACCGAACCATCGGCATTGAGCTGCACCGTGACGAGATCGGCATGGCCGGCCAGCGCCTCGTCGATGGCGTTGTCGACCACCTCGTAGACCATGTGATGCAGGCCCGAGCCGTCATCGGTGTCGCCGATATACATGCCGGGGCGTTTGCGCACCGCATCGAGGCCCTTCAGGACCTTGATGGAATCGGCGCCATATTCGTTCGGATCGGAGGGGGTCTCGGAGGTGCTCAAGGGGGTCCCGAATCAGGTCAGCAGGTCCGCTGGAATCGGTCTAGCGGATCGGGTGCTCATACCCAAGGGAAATGGCTATTTTTAGCCCGTTTTACAAGGCTTAGGGGCTGGGTTGCGGGATGTTGACAACCGGTGAGCCGGCGCGAGCTGACCCCCACCCCTGTCCCCTCCCCGCAAGGGGGAGGGAGACCCTCACACAAACATCTCGGCTCTATCGTTGCGGGGAGGGATCAAGGGTGGGGGTCCACAGCCACCGGCTCCTCAGCTAGGGCTCTCGGGCCAATCGCCCGTCCTTCACCGTCACCCGTTGCGCGCCATCGGCCAGCGCCTCGAACAGCATGGGGTCGGTGCCGGTCATGAAGCACTGGGTGCCGAGGCTGTCGAGCGCTGCGAACAACGCCGCCCGGCGGTTGGGGTCGAGATGCGCCGCCACCTCGTCGAGCAGCAGGAACGGAGCGATGCCGGCCGAGCGCTTCACCAGCCGGGCGTGGGCGAGAATCAGCCCGATCAGCAGCGCCTTCTGCTCGCCGGTGGAACCGAGCGCGGCGGGCATATCCTTCTGCGCATGGCGCACTTCGAGGTCGATTCGGTGTGGTCCGACCAGGGTGCGTCCAGCAGCGCGATCCAGGTTGCGGTTGGTGCGCCACAACGCCCGGAGGTCGGCCTCGAGTGAGGCTGACGACTGGGTCTCGTGCCGGTCCTCGAACAGCGGAGTCAGCGCCAGCCGCGCCGCCGGGAAGTTGGCCTCATCTACCCCTTGGGCGATCAGCGCCTGCAGCTCACCCAGACTGTCGGTGCGGGCAAAATGCACTGCCGCCGCCGCCGCCGCCATCTGCGCCTCGACGGCATCGACCCAGATCGGATCGGCATCCTCGTCGAGCAGCCGGTTGCGCTGCCGCATGGTCTTTTCGAAATCCGACACCTGAGCCGAATGCCCCGGAAGCAGCGTCGTCACCAACCGGTCGAGGAAGCGCCGGCGCTCGCTGGCCGGGCCGGTGAACAGCCCATCCATCGCCGGGGTCAGCCAGAGGACGCGCAGATAAGCACTCATCTCTTCGATGGTCCTGGCATTGGCGCCGTTGATGCGGACCCGCCGTCCGCCCTCCGGCCCGCCGGCGCCGGTGCCGATATCGACCGGCCCCTGAGGCGTTTCGACCGTCGCGGCTACCGCCCACAGCCCGTCCGAGCCTTGCGCCGCGACATCCTCGAACGGCGCGCCGCGCAAGCCCCGGCCGGGCGACAAGAGCGACACCGCTTCGAGCAGGTTGGTCTTGCCCGCTCCGTTCGAGCCGACCAGCACCAGGTGCCGCCCGTCGAGATCGAGCGCCGCCGACGCATAGTTTCGGAAGTGCGAGAGACGAAGCCGGGAGATGTAGCGGGAAGGGTGCATCAGCGAATAGTGAGTAACGAATAGCGAGTGGGGAAAGAACCCCTATTCGCTACGCGCTATTGGCTGCTCGCTCGGCTCGCCGCCTACACCCGCATCGGCATCAGCACGTACAGCGCCTTGGCGTCGCCGTCCTCGCGCACCAGCGTCGGAGAGCCGGCGTCGTTGAACAGGAAGACGGCGTTCTCGGAGCGGATCTGGCCGATGATGTCGAGCAGGTAGCGGGCGTTGAAGCCGATCTCGAAGCTTTCGGGCTCGAACTCGACCGCCAGCTCTTCGCTCGCGGTGCCGTGGTCCGGGTTGGTGACGGAGAGCTCGAGTTGGCCTTCCTTCATCGACAGCTTCACCGCCTTGCCGCCGCGATCGGACGCGATGGTCGAGACGCGATCCACCGCCGTGGCGAAGGTCTGCTTGTCGACGTTCATCTGCTTGTCGTTGTTCTTGGGCGTGACCCGGTCGTAGTCGGGGAAGGTGCCCTCGATCAGCTTCGAAAGCAGGACCACACCGCCCAGCGTGATGCGGATCTTGGTGTCCGAGAGCTCGACCTCGACGTCGCCTTCGGCGCCATCGAGCAGTTTCTGCACTTCCGACACGGTCTTTTTGGGCACGATGATGCCCGGCATGCCCTTGGCACCGGCGGGTGCGTCGGACTCGGCGCGCGCCATACGGTGGCCGTCGGTGGCGACGGCGCGCAAGGTCGGGGTGCCGCCGACATCCAGCATGTGCATGTAGATGCCGTTGAGGTAGTAGCGCGTCTCCTCGTTGGAGATGGCGAACTGGGTGCGCTCGATCAGTTCGCGCAGCGTCGGCGCCGGAACCGAGAAGGTATGGGTGAAGGTGCCGGACTTCAGGTCCGGGAAGCTGTCGGGCGACAGGCACGCGAGGTGGAAGCGCGAGCGACCGGAGGTTACCAGCAGTTGCTCGGTGCCCTCGTTCTCGAGCCGCACTTCGGCGCCGTCGGAGAGTTTCCTGACGATTTCATAGAGCGTATGCGCGGGTACCGTGGTGGTGCCGGCCTGGCCGACCATGGCCGGCACGCTCTCGGTCACCTCGATGTCGAGGTCGGTGGCGCGCAGGTCGAGCTTGCCATCGGAGGCCTTGAGCAGCACGTTGGCGAGGATCGGGTAGGTATTGCGGCGCTCCACCACACGGTGGACGTGCCCCAGCGACTTGAGCAGATGGTTGCGCTCGAGAGTGACTTTCATAAACCCAAAACCCCTACCGTGCCCGGTCAAAACCCGGCAAAACCAAGCGGAAACCGGGCTGCGACATTACAATCCAAGGGGCAAAAGGCAAGGGCGCGCGCGGCCGCAGGCCAGCTATCCCTAGAGAAAATGCGCGTCGGCAGCGGCTCTAGCGCTTGTCGCCGTTGAGCGCCCGCTCCATTGCCTCGAGGCGGCGCTCGGAATCCTCAAGGCGCCGTTCGGCGTCCTCTGCATCGAGGCGCACAAGCATCTCGTGCCAGGCCCGGTCGGGTGGCAGCGGCTGGGGTTCAGGCCGGGCCCCGAGATCAAAGCGCCGGAAGCCCTTTTTTATCCGCAGCAAGAGCCGCGGAGTTCTACGCGATGTCGGCAACGCTACTACTCACCAGAAGACCCTACTGGGTCGAAACTCATAATTCCGCCGGTCGGTTCAACCGGCGGACGCCCTCTCCTCGGGAGAGGGCGCAAATTTCATTCTTCGAGCATGCGCTTGAGGAGCTCGATCTCCTGCGCCAGCTCGCCGTCGTCCTTGATCATCTGCTCGACCTTGCGGACCGAGTGCAGCACGGTGGTGTGGTCGCGGCCGCCGAAACGCCGGCCGATTTCCGGCAGCGAACGTGAGGTCAGCGCCTTGGCCAGATACATGGCGATCTGGCGCGGGCGCACCACGTCGCGCGAGCGGCGCGAGGAAAGCAGATCGTTGCGCGGCACCTTGTAGTGGCGCGACACGATCCTGAGGATGTCTTCGATACGAACGCGGCGGGCATCGCGCTGGCGCACCAGGTCGGCCAGCGTGCGCTCGGCGAGCGCCACGGTGATCGGCTCCTTGGTCAGCTGGTTGGCGGCGAGGAGCCGGTTCACCGCCCCGTCGAGGTCGCGGCCGTGGCTCACCACGACGCGCGCCACATAGTCGAGCACCGCCGGGGCGAAATGCGCATCGGAGAAGCGGGAAACCGCCTGCTCGGCGCGCCGGGTGACGATGGCGCGGCGGAGGTCGAGGTCAAACGAGTTGATCGGCACCACCAGCCCGCCCGAGAGCCGCGAACGGACGCGCTCATCGAGCATTTCGAGGTCGCGCGGTGGCGCATCGCCGGCCACCACCACCTGCTTGGCGCCGGTCAGGAGCGTGCCCAGCGTGTGGCCGAACTCGGTGGCGGACTTGCCCTGCAGGAACTGCATGTCGTCGATCAGCAGCAAGTCAACGCGGCGGAGCCACTCCTTGAAGCCGAGCGCCGACTGGCGCTGCACGGCGGTGATGAAGTGGTACATGAAATGGTCGGCCGTCAGGTAGACGATGTTGCGGCCGGGTTCAGCCGCCCCGGCGGCCCAGGCGATGGCGTTGAGCAGGTGGGATTTGCCGAGGCCGACGCTCGAATGGATGTAGATCGGGTTGAAGCTGACAGTGTTGTTGGCCGCCGCATGGGCCACCTGTTTGGCCACCTGCAGCGCCATTTCGTTGGCCGAGCCGACGACGAAGCTGTCGAAGGTCATCTTGGGGTCGAGCGCCGAGCCCGACAGCGCGTCGCCACGCGGCGCCGGTGCAGCGGCAACCGGCTCGCGCACAGTGCGCGGGGTCGCCGGAATTGCAGGAACTTCGGTCTCGACGGCCTCGGCAGCCGCCTCGGCCTGGTGCAGGCGCGGCCGGGCCTGGCCGTTGACGCGCACGGTGAAGTGCAGGCGGGCAAGGCCGGCGGCCTCGGCGCGGAAGGCCTCGAGAATCTTCTCGGCGTAATTGGACTGGACCCAGGACGACAGGAAGCGGGTGGGAACACTCAAATGGGCGAGATCATCGACAATCTCTTCGAGCTCGAGCCGGGCGAACCAGGAATTGAACACATCTTCGCCGACGGCGGCCTTGAGCCGGGCGCGGACCCGCTGGAACAGTTCGTTGGAACCGAGTGGCTGGCCGTCCTTGCCCATCATCACCATTCCCCCCTTGTCGCCGCCCTGCCCCTTTCCGTTTCCTGCATCCGATACCCAATCGGCACGACCCGCCGCCGCGTTCATCGCCATATGTGTGACCCCAAATCCTGTTCTATGCTGCCCCGCATTGGGCACAGCGCCGCCAACCTAACTGCCCGTTTTTGGACAGCCCTGTCCTGCCCGCGAACTGCGCCGCGGTTCAGTCTAACCAAACTTTCAATTGAGCCGAGCTGCTGATCGCGCCCGGACTACCGCAACGTCTTACTCGGTCGTAAGACTACAACTAATACTAATCAAAACCCGACTACGAATGGAGTTCCCCAAGACTGCCGGCCGCGTCCATACCGCCTCAGCCACGATCTCAAAGTCAGCATTCCTGCCAGTCATATCGCCCTATTACTCGGTTCTGGCGCCGGGTGTTCCTGAGCGACGAGAGGCATCTTAGAGGGGCGGAATTTTCCAATCAACGGGGGTTTTTCACCAAGAGGGGGTTGACTCGCACCCTTTGCAAAAACCTTTCCGCGGCACTTTGTCCGGGTCGAAATCCAAGGCGCTGTGACTCAAGGGGGAATCGGAGTTTCGTGATGTTTTCAGCGGCTCGGAAATTGTGGCAACGCTGCCCGGAAATCGGCAATTCATTCCTGACAGGCAGATGAAATTCTGATGACGGAGCCCGGCAAAGGCCCGGAAACGCAGGGCTTTCGCGGGGGGATAACTCTTCACTCAGGTGTCGCAAAGCTGTCACACTGGGCGCGCCCATTCCCGGGACGCCCAATGGCGTCATCAAAACAGAAAAGCCCCCCGGAGGGAGCCCTTCACATTCACAAAGCTGTCTTGAAACCGTCTTGACGACGGCTCGCGCTCTTCAGCCGATCAGGCCTGCAGAGCCTTCACGCGGGAGTTGAGGCGGCTCACCTTGCGGGCGGCCACGTTGGCGTGGACGATGCCCTTCTGCGAGGCGCGGACGATCTCCGGCTCGGCGGCCTTGAGCGCGGCGACAGCGACAGCGTGGTCACCGGCAGTGATGGCCTCTTCGACCTTGCGGACGAAGGTGCGCATGCGCGAACGACGCGACTTGTTCACTTCGGTGCGAGCCGCGATCTTGCGCGTGGCCTTCTTGGCGGAAGCAGTATTGGCCATCAATTCCTCTTTGGCGCTCAACCCATTGGCCCAGCCGAAGCCGATTTTCCAAGGGCGATGAAATGAGATCGGCGGCATCTCGGGCCGCCAAGTTGGGCGCTGTATAGTCGCGACGACCGGGGACGTCAACTGGATTCCCCGGCAGCCCGGCTAGTGCTGGCACACCGGGCAGAAGAAGGTCGAGCGACCCGACTGTACGATGCGCTTGATCGTGCCGCGGCAGCCTGGCGTCGGGCACGGCTCGTTCTCGCGATCATAGACGGCGAAGCGGTGCTGGAAATAGCCCGAGTTGCCCTCGGCGTTGCGAAAATCCCTCAGCGTCGAGCCACCGGCATCGATCGCCTCGATCAGCACGGTGCGCACGCTATCGGCCAGGTCATCGAGGCGCTTCGACGGCTTGCCCGACTTCAGCACCAGGGTGCGCGCCTCGATATCGGGCCGGATATGGGCGCGGTGCAGCGCCTCGCTGACATAGATATTGCCGAGGCCCGCCACCACGCGCTGGTCGAGCAGCGCCGCCTTCATCGGAGCTTTCTTGCCGGCAAAGCGCTCGGCCATTTCGGCGGCTTTGAAGGCATTGGACAAGGGCTCGGGGCCCAGCCCTTCGAGGTAAGGACTATCGGCCTCGTGCTCATAGAGGTCGACGAAGCCGAAGCGGCGGGCGTCGTTGTAGATGAGCTTCATCGCCCCGTGCTCGGGGTGGGTCAGCTCCAGCACCAGGTGGTCGTGCTTCCGATCCTCGTCGGGCTCGTAATAGCGCGACGGCTCCTTGAACTTGAAATCCTCGAAGCGGTAAGCGCCGGTCATCCCCAGGTGGCTGAGCCAGGTCTTGCCGTTGGACAGCCGGAACAACAGGTACTTGGCGCGCCGACCGGTGCTCTCGATGGTCGCCCCCTCAAGCGCCCCCTTGAACCCCTCGGGGAACGGGAAGCGCAGGTCCTTGCGGTTGAGCGTCACCTTGTCGATATGCGCGCCCGTCACATAGGGCTCGAGCCCGCGACGGACGGTTTCGACCTCTGGGAGTTCGGGCATCAGATCCTCGTTCAGTTGGCAATCCTATGTGATCCGAGCCCGCCGCGGTGACAAGCCCATGTTCCGTCAGGGTTTGGCATGCGCCCGTTTCCCGCATGGCAAGCCTCCGCCCCATCCGCTATAACGCCGGCAATCCGGAGACTGAGCATGGGCGAGACCACGCATTTCGGCGAACAGACGGTCGCCCTCGACGACAAGCAGAGCCTCGTCAACGAGGTGTTCCACCGCGTCGCCGACCGCTATGACCTGATGAACGACCTGATGAGTGGCGGCGTGCACCGCGTCTGGAAGGACGCGATGGTGGCGCGGCTTGCTCCGCCCAAGCAGGGGGGCGTGCCCTACCGCGTGCTCGACATGGCGGGCGGTACCGGCGATATCGCCGAGCGCATCGTCAACGCCTCGGTCGGCTATGTCGAAGTCACCGTTTCCGACATCAACACCGACATGCTGCGGGTCGGCGAGGAGCGCTCGCACAAGTGGCGCTTCCCCTCGCAGGTGAAGTTCGTCGAGGCCAATGCCGAAACGCTGCCGTTCGCCGACGAGAGCTTTGATGCCTACACCATCGCCTTCGGCATCAGGAACGTGCCGCGCATCCCCCTGGCGCTCAAGGAAGCGCATCGCGTCCTGAAGCGCGGCGGGCGCTTCCTCTGCCTCGAGTTCAGCCAGGTCGATACCCCGGTACTGTCGGAGGTCTACAAGGCGTTCTCTGACCGGGTGATTCCGCCGATCGGCCGCGCCGTTACCGGCGACGCGCAGCCCTACCAGTACCTGGTGGAATCGATCCGCAAGTTCCCGACCCCCGAGCATTTTTCGAAACTGATTGCCGATGCCGGGTTCAAGCGGGTGACCCACACGCCGTTCACCGGCAACATCGCGGCGCTGCACGCGGCCTGGAAGCTCTGACGCCATGGGGCTCGCCGCCTATTTTCGCCTGGCCCGGGCCGGCTTCGTTCTGGCGCGCGAAGGCGCGCTATCGATCTTCGACAATGATGCGCTGCCGCCGGTGATGCAGGCCGGGGTGCGTTTCGGCCGGCTGTTCGAACGCGGCGAGGTGAAACGCTCCGGCCGGGTCGAACGGCTGACCCGGGCACTGAACCGGCTCGGCCCTACCTATGTGAAGCTCGGCCAGACCCTCGCTACCCGCCCCGACATTGTCGGTGATGACGTCGCCGCGGACCTCGCGGTGCTGCAGGACAAGATGGACCCGTTCGACGACAAGCTGGTCCCGGGCCTGCTCGCCGAAGCGCTGGGCGCCCGTGCCGAGGAGTTCACCGACTTCTCGGCGCCGGTCGCCGCCGCTTCCATCGCCCAGGTACACAAGGCGACCCTGACGGACGAGAACGGCCGGCGCACCGTCGCGGTGAAGATCCTCCGCCCCGGCATTCGCGAGCGCTTCCACGCCGATATCGAGAGCCAGTATGCCGGCGCGCGCCTCGCCGAAGCGCTGGTGCCCAAACTGAAACGGCTGCGACCCGTCGACGTGGTGGCAACGCTCGACCGCTCGGCCCGTATCGAGCTCGACCTCCGGCTCGAAGCAGCCGCGATCTCGGAGTTCTACGAGAACATCAAGGACGATACCGGCTTCGTCATCCCCAAGGTGATGTGGGATTTCACCTCCGACACGGTGCTCACCACCACCTGGGTGGACGGCATCCCGATCCGCGACAGTGCAGCACTCGATGCGGCGGGGGTCGATCGCAAGGCCCTGGCGAAGAACCTCTTACAGTCCTTCCTCCGGCATACGGTGCGCGACGGTTTCTTTCATGCCGACCTCCATCCGGGGAACCTGTTCGCCGACCCGAAAACGCAGAACATCGTCGCGGTCGACTTCGGCATCATGGGGCGCATCACGCGGCGCGAACGGCGCTTCCTCGCCGATATCCTCTACGGCTTCATCACCCGCAATTACCGGCTGATCGCCGAGCGGCATTTCGAGATCGGCTATGTGCCCCGCACGCAGTCGATCGACGAGTTTGCGCTGGCGCTGCGCGCCATCGGCGAGCCGCAGCATGGTCGCCGGGTCTCCGACATCTCGATGGCGAAGGTGCTGGGTCAGCTGTTCGCCACCACCGAGCTGTTCGAAATGCAGACCCGGCCAGAGCTGATCCTGTTGCAGAAATCCATGGTGCTGGTCGAAGGCGTGGCGCGGGCGCTCGACCCCGAACTCGACATCTGGACCATTTCCGAGCCGATCGTCGGCGACTGGGTGCGCCGCTCGGCCGGACCGCTCGGCCGGCTCGAGGAGCTGAAGGACCATTTCGACACCGTGGTCACCACGCTCGGCCGGCTGCCTGCCATCGTCGGCAAGGCCGAGACGGCGCTCGACGACTATGAGCGCGACAAGCACTCGCCCGATCGCAAGTTCAACCGCTTCATGCTGGTGGCCGGATTCTGGCTCGCAGCGGCGGTGTTGCTGGTGGCGTTGTGGCGGCTGCTCGGTCTCTGATTCTATCGGTTCCTTCGCCGACACGGGTAGCGCCGCGAGGAGGCGGGAGCGGCGCGATACGCCAGATGAACGGTAGTTCATCAAGCGTTCATCACTGGGGCAATACCGAGGCAGCATCAGCTTGCGGCGCTTGGGACCGGCTCCTACAACGGGGGCAATGCGGCGGGCGATGTTGAGGAGAATTTCATGAACCTGAAGACTGTTTCCCGGCTGGCCGGCATCCTGCTGCTGAGCGCCGGGCTTGCCGGTTGCATGGACGTTACGGCCGAAGTCGACGTCCTGAGCGAGACCACCGGCAAGACCACCACCGTGATGACGGTGGGCGCCGAGTTCTACCCGATGATCAAGCAGATGGCCGAGGCCGGTGGCGAAGGCGCCGATTCGTCCGACGCGTTCTGCAAGGAAGAAGGCGACGTGCTGACCGAAAATGCGGATGGCAGCGGCACCTGCACCTCGATCAAGGAAGGCGACCTGACGACGCTGACCGCCGACAGTGACGGTCCGAATTCCGACACCAGCTTCACCGTGGTGAGCCCGGGTGTGGTGCGCGTGGCGTTCAAGACCAACGAGATGACCAACCAGATCAGCGAAGGCGCCGGCGGCGCCGAAGATGCGCAGGCCAAGGCGATGATGAAGACCTATTTCGAAGGTCACACCGCCACCATCCGCATCAAGGGCAAGCGCATCACCGAGACCAACATGACCAAGGTCGGCGACAATGCCGCCGAGATGGTCCTGAACTTCACCGAACTGCTCGACGGCACCGCCAACCTGCCCGAGGAGCTGTTCGCCGTCGTCGATACGCGCTGACCATGACGGATCGGGTCAAAGTCGATTTCATCTGGCTCGATCACGGCCGGGGCCTCGAAGCCCCGCGGCAACAGAGCACGGGCGCGGCAGGAGTTGATCTCCTCGCCGCGCTCGGCGCTTCCGAGACCATGACGATCGAACCGGGCAAGCGCGCCCTGGTGCCTACAGGCATGGCGATCGCGCTCCCCGCCGGCTACGAGGCGCAGGTGCGGCCGCGCTCCGGGCTCGCCGCCAAGCACGGCGTCACCGTGCTCAATACCCCAGGCACGATCGACGCCGACTATCGCGGCGAGATCAAGGTGATCTTGATCAACCACGGCGACGCCGCATTCACCATCCAGCGTGGCGATCGCATCGCCCAGATGGTGGTGGCCCCGGTCTCGGGCATAGATTTCGAACTCAGGGAGAGCCTCGATGCGACTGAGCGTGGTGCGGGCGGTTTCGGTTCGACTGGCCGCTAGTTTTCTCGCCCTTGCAGCGGTGCCGGCGTTTGCCGGCGATGCCGCAAATTTCGCGGCGCTCGGCTTTTCTGCCGATGGTCGCTACCTCGCCTACGAGGAGTTCGGCGTCCAGGACGGCTCGGGCTTCCCCTATTCCAACATCTTCATTCTCGACGTCGCCGAGGACAAGTGGGCCGGCGGCTCGCCATTCCGCGTGCTGCTCGAGGATGAGCAGCCGGGCCTCGCCACGGTGCGGGCCAAATCGGCCGAAGCCGCGGCCGCCGCGATTGCCAAGCTCCAGATCAGCGAGCCGGCAGTGATCGAGGCGATGAATGGCGACGGCGAAGTCGGCCATGACGGCAGCAGCATTGGTTTCGGCGCCCGCGGCTTCGGCATGGATCCGCCACCCAACCCGGTCACGCTGAGGATCGAGAGCTTCGAATCGACCTCGACGGTTCCCTGCGTCGAGAGCTTTGGCTTTCCTCCGCCGGTGGGCTTTGCGCTGACGCTGGAGGCGGACGGCAAGAGCACCGAGCTGCATCGCGACAAGAGCGTCCCCGCCTCGCGCAACTGCACGGTGGCTTATCGGCCGTTCGGCATCGTCGCGCCGGTCAACTGGTCGTGGAACCAGCGCACGCCGGTCGCCATCATCTCGGTGTTTTCGCAGGGCTTTGAAGGCCCGGATCGCCGCTTCATCGCCGTACCGGTGCCGGGGGTGCAGTGACCGCTACCCTCAGCCCTGAAGAGATCAAGCGCTACGCCCGCCATATCGTCTTGCGCGGGGTGGGTGGCGACGGCCAGCAGAAGCTCAAGGCGGCGCGTGTGCTGGTGATCGGCGCCGGCGGGCTCGGCAGCCCGCTGATCGCCTATCTCGCGGCGGCTGGCGTCGGCACGCTCGGAGTGGTCGATCACGACACGGTGTCGTTGTCGAACCTGCAACGCCAGATGATCCACCGGGCGGACGGCATCGGCGCGCCCAAGGCGGAAAGCGCCGGGGCGTTCGTCGCCGGGCTCAATGCACATGTCCAGTTCACCCCGCATATCGAGCGGATCACCGCGGAAAACGCTGCAGCTCTGCTTGCCGGCTATCACATGGTGATCGACGGCACCGACAATTTCGGCACCCGCAAGATCGTCGCCGAAGCGGCCGAGGCGGCAGGGATTGCGCTGGTCTCCGGCGCCGTCTCGATGTTCGACGGCCAGGTCACGGTGTTCATGCCCGGGAACCTGCAGTTCCGCGATCTCTACCCCGACACCCCCGACGAGGCAGACCTGCCATCGTGTGAAGTGGTGGGCGTGATTGGCGCCGTCACCGGCGTGATCGGCACGCTGATGGCGATGGAAGCAATCAAGCTGATCACCGAGGTGGGTGAACCACTGGTCGGCCGGCTGCTGCTCTATGATGGACGGGCGGCGCGGTTTACGGAGTTGAATTACTAGGGGCGTCCGGCACAAGCTTGCCCACCACCGGCCGTCGAGGTGCCCCTCTCCCCTGAGGGAGAGGTAGCGCAGCTAGGACCGTCAGGTCCGTAGCGGAGCTTGGGTGAGGGGTTCAGCTTCTCAGCGAGCGCGCGTCGCGCCGCTTCACCCCTCAACCGGCCCACTCCGGCTTCCGCCTACTTCACTCCGCGCAACGCCAGCGCCCGTTGCGCCCGGATCGAGAACAGCACCAGCGCTGCAATGGTTACGACGAACGGGATCATGCGGATGAGCTCGGCCGGGATGTCGTTGAAGAGGCCCGGCATCACCACCGCCAGCGCTTCGAAAGCGCCGAACAGCAGCGCTGCGAGCAGCGCGCCGACCGGGTGGCGGGCGCCGAGCAGCACGGCGCCGAGTGCGATGAAGCCACGGCCGGCGGTCATGTCGCGGGTGAAGCCGACATAGTTGAACATTGCCAGCTGGGCGCCGCCGAGACCGGCCAGGGCGCCCGAGACGACGAGGCTCAAGGTGCGGATCTTGTTGACCGGGATACCGGCGGCTTCCGGTGCCGCCGGGTATTCGCCGACCCCCCGCAGCCACAGCCCCCACGGCGTGCGGTAGAGGAAGTACCAGACCGCGAAGACGAGGAAGGCGGCGAACCAGCTCAGCACCGAGTGGCCGGAGAGGAACGCCTTGAGCGTCGGCCCGATGCCGGGAATGGCGCTGAGGAAACTGAGATCGACCGCCGGGACGGCCTTGCTCTGCAGGTTGATCGAGGTGCCCTTGTCGCCGCCGGTGGCGAGGGCCAGTGCGAACACCGTGCCGCCGGCCGCAAGGATGTTGATGGCGAAACCGACGAGGATGATGTCCGCCTTCAGGCGGAAGGCGAAGAACGCCATGATCAGCCCGAGCAATGCGCCGGCGCCGAGCCCTGCGGCGACCGCGACATACCACGGCGCATAGACCGAGACGATCACCGCGGTGAGGCAGCCGATCAGCATCATGCCTTCGAGCGCCACGTTGAGCGCCCCGCCGAGATCGGCGATGAGGCCGCCCAGTGTCGCCAGCAGCAAAGGCGTGGTGGTGCGGATGATGGTGACGAAGAAGGTGGCCGAAAAGACGGTGATGAGCAGTTCCATCATTTGGCGGCCCCCCCGACGGTGGCAGGCGCAGCCGCCGGTGCTGGGCCGCGCTTGAACAGCCGCGTGATGAAGTTGAGCGAGAAGGACGACGAGACGAGGAGGATAATGATGGCGGTAACGACGCCGATCACCTCGGCCGGCACGTCCGTGCGGATGTTCATCAGCTGCGCGCCCTGGCGCAGATAGCCGTAGAACAGCGCCACGATGGGCACCGCCAGCGGTCGACTGCGCGCCACGATGGCGACGAGGATACCCTCGAAGGCGAGCCCGCCCTCGAACAGCACGGTCAGCTTGCCGTAGCCCTGGCCCTGCACGAACATCGAGCCGAGCAGGCCGCCCAGCGCGCCGGATGCGGTCATCGCCGAGACCATGATGAAGGTCGCCTTGATCCCGGAATATTCGGCGAAACGGGCATTGTGCCCGACGAGGCGGAGCTTCAGGCCCCAGCTGGTGCGATAGAGCGCGAACCACACCACCAGCACGGCGACGAGCGCGAACACCAGGCCGAGATCGAGCCGGGTGACGTTGAGCCCATCGAACTTGATCAGCTGCGGGAACACGGCGCTGTCGGGGAAATCATTGGTGGTCAGCACCCCGGCCTGCGGCTTGGGCAGGCTGGTGCGGACGAGGAAGTTGCAGACCTCGATGGCGATGTAGTTGAGCATCAGCGAGGAAACGATCTCGTTGGCGCCGAGCTTGGCCTTGGCGATGCCGGGCAAGAACCCGTAAATCGCGCCGGCCAGCATGGCGGCGGTGATGCCGAGGGGTATGCCGGCCCAGGTGGCGCCGAGCGGCGACAGCGCCACGTAGCTGGCGGCCAGCGCGCCGATATAGACCTGGCCCTGCACCCCCATGGCGAACTGGCGGGCCTGGAACACCAGCGAGAAAGCCAGCCCGGTGATGGTCAGCTTGGCCACATCGTCGAGCCACAACCCAATGGTGCGCGGTTTCGAGGCCGGGGCGGTGAGCAGCTGGGTGATGGCGTCGAGCGGCGCCTTGGAGGTCAGCAGTACCACGATGAAAGTGACGAGCAGCGCGATCAGCAGGGCGCCGACGGCGCGGCCGACTTCGCGGCGAATGGTCTTCCAGCGGGAATTGCGGTCGATGGCGGGAACGTTGCTCATTTGAGGGCCGCCTGCATTTCGTCTGCCGTCTGGGTTGAGAGCCCGAGCATGTAGGTGCCGAGCGTTTCCGGAGTGAGATCCGGGGTGTTGAGGAAGGCCGCGACAATCTTGCCGCGATAGAGCACCAGCAGCCGGTCGCTGAGCGCCAGGAGCTCACTGAGATCGGCCGAGCTCAGCAGCACCGCCGCACCCTTGTCGCGGGCATCGGTAATGGTGCGCCAGATGAACTGGGTGGCGCCGAGGTCGACGCCGCGGGTCGGCTGGTTGACCAGTAGGAGCTTTGGCTGCTCGCTCAGCTCGCGCGCCACCACCACCTTCTGCATGTTGCCGCCCGACAGCGTGCCGACGGCCGAGCCGGGCCCGCCGACACGGATCGAGAACTGCTCGATCAACCGCAGCGCATTGGCCTTGATCGCTTTGAGGTCGAGCAGGCCGCCCCGCACATAACGGGGATCGTTGAGGCGGGTGGCGACGAGATTCTCGGCTACGCTCGAGCCGGTGGAAAGCCCCTCGGCGATGCGGTCCTCGGGGATCGAGGCGAGGCCGAGGCCGCGCCGTTGCAGCACGGTGAGCGGATTGGCATTCTGGTTGGCGACAGTGATCTCACCGGCGGCGACGTGACGCAGCCCGGCAATCGCCTCGAGCGTTTCGGCTTGGCCGTTCCCTTCCACCCCCACCAGCCCGACGATCTCGCCGGCATAGACGTTGAGATCGAGCCCGGCCACCACCTCGGTGCCGCGGGCATTGACGACGCGGAGGCCACTGACCGCGGCGACCCGCTCGGTCTGCTCGGTCGGCTTGCGCTCGACGCGGAGGCTGACCTCGCGGCCCACCATCATGGCGGCGAGGCTCTTCTCGGTGACCTCTCTGGTCTTGACCTGCCCGACGGTCTTGCCCTGCCGCATCACGGTGATGGAGTTGGAGATCTCCAGCACTTCGGGCAGCTTGTGGGCGATGAAGATCACCGTCTTGCCCTGCGCCACCAGCGAGCGGATGGCGACGAACAGCTCCTGCACTTCCTGCGGCGCCAGCACGGCGGTCGGCTCGTCGAGGATCAGGATGCGGGCATTGCGGTAGAGCGCCTTCAAGATTTCGACGCGCTGCTGCTGTCCCACGGGGAGCGAGCCCACCGGCGGCAACGGATCGACTTTCAGGCGAAACTTGTCGCTGAGCGCCTGCACCTCGGCGATCGCCTTGTTGCGATCGAGCCGGATGCCGGCGCGTGGCTCGGAGCCGAGCACCACGTTCTCGTAGACGGAAAAACTCGGGACCAGCGAGAAATGCTGGAACACCATGCCGATGCCGGCGTCGATGGCTTCGCGCGGCTTGGTAAAATGCACCTGCTTGTTGTCAAGCAGCAGGGTGCCGGCGTTGGGCTGTTCGATGCCGAACAGGATCTTCATCAGGGTGGATTTGCCCGCGCCGTTCTCGCCGACCACGGCGTGAACCTCGCCCGGCTCGATAACGAGGTTCACCCCGTCATTGGCCACGACCCCGCCGGGATAGGTCTTGCCGATCCCGATTGCTTCCAGAAGCGCCATGCTGCCCCGCTCTGCGCACCGTCAAAAGAAGGCGGGCCCCGCGTTGCCGCGGGGCCCGTCAGATTACTTCATGTCGGTGGCGACTTCGATCTCGCCAGCGATGATCTTGGCTTCGATGGCGTCGACTTCGGTCCGCACCTCAGCCGGCACGAGCTTCTCGTACCAGGCGTTCTTGGCAATGCCGACGGCGCCGTCCTTGATGCCGAGCAACTGGCGCGAACCGTAAGGGGCCGTGCCGTCGATGGTCTGGCCGAGCGCCAGATACAGCGAGTGACCGACCTTCTTCAGCACCGAGGTGAAGATCACGTCGGCCTGGGCCGGGTCGGAGCTGGCAAAGATGGTTGCCTGGTCGCTGTCGACGCCGACGGCGAGCTTGCCCGCGTCCTTGACCGCCTGCAGCGAGCCGATGCCGGTGCCGCCGGCGATCGGGAACACCACGTCAGCGCCCTGGTTGATCTGGGCCAGCGCGATTTCCTTGCCCTTGGCAGGGTCGTTGAACGAGCCGGCCACGGCGTTGAGGATGTTGATCGAGGGGTTGGCAGCCTTGGCGCCCTGGTCGAAACCGGTCTTGAAGTCGGTGACGGTCGGGAATTCCATGCCGATGATGGTGCCGAGCGTCGCCGACTTCGAGATCTTGGCAGCGGCGAAGCCGGCGAGATAACCCGCAGCGGCGGTGGTGTACTGCACGCCGAGGACGTTCTTGCACTCGCACTTGGTATAGTCGGGCGAGTCGTCGAAATCGATGAACTTGACGTCCGGGTACTCCGGCGACAGCTCGGCGATATAGCCGGTCATGTCGAAGGTGCCGGCGATGATCACGTCGTAGCCCGAGTCCGCGGCATCGGCGAGGCCGGCCTGCCACTTCGAACGGTCATAGCCCAGCTCGATGATCTTGACGGTCACCGGCAGCTCGGCCTCGGCCGTCTTCATGCCCTCGGCGGCGTCATCGAAGAAGCTCTTGTCGCCGAGCGTGCCGTGCAGCACCAGCGCGACCTTGAGCGGGTTGTCCTTGGTGTATTCCTGGGCGGCGGCGGGGATCGCCGTCGACATCATCATCGAGGCGGCGAGCAGGGTACCTGCTGCGGCCTTGGCCAAAGTCGAGATCAGAGACATGCGCACTCCTGTTTGCGTTTGTTCTAATGCTTGGGTGAATAGGCGGCGGATACGGCGTAGAGAGCATCGACCTTTGCAACATCGACCTCCTCGACGAACGTAATCTTGGGGGTGCCGAGGCGCCCGGATGGATCGACCAGCGTCATGCCGCGGGTGATCCCCGGGGCGAGCGCCACGCTCGACGAGGCGACGATCGACCTGGTGACCATCGAGGGATCGAGCACCACGGCGGCCGCCAGCGGATCGACATAGAGGAAGCGATCGGGCAGGCCGCGGCGAATGCCGTTCTCGCGGGCGTGCTTCTGCAGCGCTTCGTTGAAGCTCTTCAGCGGCGAGGCCGGGATGGACGCGAACAGCGCCTCGATCTTGTCGCCCACCATGAAGTGGGTGAGACAGGGCTCCCACGGGATCACCACCGTCTCGATGCCCGCGGTCAGCACCACATGCGCGCCCTCGGGGTCGGCATAGATGTTGAACTCGGCGGCCGGCGTGGTGTTGCCGCGGCCATAGACGTTGCCGCCCATGATGGTGAGCGTGCCGATGCCATCGACGATCGCGGGATCGAGGCGAAGCGCCAGCGCCAGGTTGGTCAGCGGCCCGATCATCAGGATGTCGGCCTTTTCGCCCTTCGCCTTGGCCGCGTTGAAGGTGCGGATCAGCACACCGACGCCGTCGTCGGAGGCCGGCGAGTCCTGCTTGGCGGGGCGGGGGGCGCCGCCGAGGCCGTCGTCACCATGCACGTATTTCGCGTCGATGATCGGCTGGGTCAGCGGGCGATCGGCACCGCGATGCACCGGAATGGAGACGCCGAGCTGCGCGCAGGTGGCAAGCAGGTTCGTGGTCGCCTGGTCGCGCCCGACATTGCCGAACACCGTGGTGATCAGGTCCGGCACTTTGCCGTTGGCGACGAGCAGAATAAGCGCCTGGGCGTCGTCGACGCCACCGTCGCTGTCGAAAATGAAAGTCCGTTTGGTCAAGCTACTGCTTTCTTGTTCTTGGCGTCCGTCCTGGCTTGTTGGACGCGCTTCCAGAAGTCGGCGTAAGTCGCCGAGTAGGCCTGTCGGATGTCCCCAAAGGGCCGGCGCGTCAAGCTGCGGTTCTGCACCAACTGCTCGCCACCCACCCAAAGGTGACGCAGATCGCGGCCGCTGCCCGAGTAGACCAGCAGGGTTTCGGGGTCCGGGGTTTCGGAATAGCCGGCACCGGTGAGGTCGAATGCCGCGATATCGGCGGCTTTGCCAACCTCGAGACTGCCGATCTCGTGCTCGAGGCCAAGCGCCTTTGCTCCCTCGATCGTCGCCATGCGGATGAGGTCGCGGCTCGATAGCGGCTGCGCCGCGCGCTCGCGGTGGCTGGCGACGAGCCCCGCCACCCGCATCTCGGAGACCATGTCGTAGGAATTGTTGGCCGCGACATTGTCGGTGCCGAGGGCCACGGTGACACCGGCAGCCCTGAGGTCCACCGCCCGGCACATGCCCTCGCGGCCCGAACGCAGGCCGGCCGAGGCATTGTAGGAGACGGAGGCGTGCGGGGCGCGGGCGAACACCGCAATGTCCTCGTCGCTGAGATCGATGCAGTGCGCGGCGTGGATGCGGCCCTTGAAGAAGCCGAGCTGTTCGAGCGCCACCGCGGCCGTGGTGCCGTAGCGACGCTTGGTTTCCTCATTGTCCTCAGGGCCGCAGGCCATGTGAAGGTGGAGGCCGACGCCATAGGTGTTGGCAACCGCCACTTCCTCGACCAGCAGCGCCTCGGTGTTGTCGACGTAAGGCGCATGCGGGCCGAACCAGGGGATGATGCGCCCGTCGGCCGAGCGCTGCTGGGCGAGGAAGGCCGTGGCTTTCGCCAGTTCCTCCGCGCCGCGGCGCTCGTCGCCCAATTGCACGATGCCGTAGGCGATGACGGCGCGCAGGCCGGCCGCCTTCACCGCGTCGGCGATCTCCTCGGCGAAGAAATACTGGTCGCAGAAGGTGGTGGTGCCTGAAAGCGCCATCTCGGCGCAACTCAGCGCCACCGCGGGGCCGACATCGGCGGCAACGAGCGACAGCTCCGGCTCACGGATCGAGTTGTACCAACCCTCCATGGTGAGGAGGCTCTGGCCTTCCGAGCGGCCACGGAACAACACCATCACCGAGTGGGTGTGGGCATTGACCAGGCCCGGCATGACGAGGTGTCCGGTCAGGTCGAACACCTCGTCGAAGCCGGACGGGTTGGGAGTGGCGTCGCGAGGCCCAACACCGCTGATCCGACCATCGCGGATGGCGACGAAGCCACCCTCGAACACCCGATTTTCAGCGTCCACGGAAAGAACCGTCGCTCCGTGGATAAGCGTTGAACCCATTTGACCCCCGTCCGGTAAACCGGTTTACATGACGATCTAACGATACTCAAAAGCCGCTTGTCAAATGCAATCGCGGCAGCCACAGGCAGCGCAAGTGAGCCTCAATCCGTTCCACCGAGACCCCGATATCGCCGCCCGCTTCGAGCGCCAGATCGCCCAAATCGGCGACCGGCTCAGCGCAGAAATCACGCACCTCGTCGCAGCAAAAGCGCACCGACCGGAAGATAATCTCGGCAGCATCCTCACCGCCGCCGAAGTGACGATACTGTGCCAAAGCTTCGCGCTTGGTAGCGTCGAGGAACTGATGCTTATGGCGCTCAGCCCGGCGCGCGGCATCGCGAGGCCGCCGATTTCAAACTTCTTCGTCGGCGCGGTCGGGCTGGAGCGCGAAACCGGCAACCTGATCCTCGGCGGCAATGTCGAGTTTCCCGGCACGCATCTGGGCTTCACCGTCCACGGCGAGGGCTTCATATTCACCCGCGCTGCGTCGCGGGGCACCAGCGTCGAGACCATCGCCATCGGCGAGGCGCACCCATGCGCCCATTGCCGCCAGTACATCTCGGAATTCGCCACCAGTCGTGAACTGACGCTGATCGACCCGCTGGGACATCAGCTGACCATGGCTCAGCTCTACCCCTGGCCGTTCGATCCGGACTATCTCGGCGAACGCGGCGCCGTCGCCGGCAGCTATGACGCGACGCTCGAGCTTGCGGCGAATGACTGGCCGGCAACCATCGGCGACCGGCTGCTCGATGCCGGTCGGCGCGCCCATGCGCCCTACAGCAGGTGCCCGGGCGCCGTAGTGCTGGCGCTGAGCGACGGGCAACTGATCTCCGGCTTTTCCATCGAAAGCGTCGCCTTCAATCCAAGCATGGGGCCGTTGCAGGCAGCGATGATCAACCTGATCGCGCATGGCTATGGCGCTGCCGATATTGCGGAGGTCGCCCTCGCGACCCGACTGGGTGGCGACGTCGATTACAGCCTGAGCGTCACCGAACTGCTCGGCAGGCTCGCTCCCGCCGCGCCGCTCAACATCCTGGGATGGACATGATGCTCGATACTGCAAGCGCCAGCTGGGAAGATGTCTCAGCCGGCATCGCCAGGGGACTGATCGCCGTGCTGCCGGTCGGCGCGGTGGAGCAGCATGGCGCGCACCTGCCGCTGTTGACCGACACGGTTTTGGCCAGCGGCGTTGCCCGGCGCATCGCCGAGGGCTGCGACGCGCTGCTGCTGCCGGCGATCGCCTATGGCGATGCGTGGACAGCCGAGGACTGGGCCGGAACGCTGTCGCTGTCACCGGAGACGCTGCGCGCCAGCATCCTCGATATCGGCCGCGGCCTGCAGCGGATGGGGGTCAAAGGGCTGATCACCATCAACGGGCATTTCGGCAATCGCGAACCGATCAACCTCGCGGCGCGGGCACTGAGCGAGGCCGGATTCCCGGTGCTGCACCTCGACTATCCGCGGCTCGAGGCGCTGGCGGCCGAGCTGATGGAGAGCGAGCCGGCCGGGCCGGGCTTCTACCATGCCGACGAAGTCGAGACCTCGATGATGCTGGCCCTGGCGCCCGAGGCGGTGCGGATGGAACGCGCCGCGCCGGAATACCCGGAGTTTCCGGAGCTGTTCGGGTCGGAACCGATGAAGCTCTCGGCGTTCAACCGGAGCGGCGTATTCGGTGATCCGCGACCGGCGACGGCAGAGAAGGGGGAGGAACTGATCGGGGGGATCGCCGCGGAGTCGCTGCGACTGATCGGGATCTGGCGAGAAAAGCACCACCTATGACCAGGACCACTGCATGACCGCCCTGCCCCCCGACCTGCTGGTCACCGCCGCCGACGAAGTCAAAATCCGGCAGGACCTGCTGCTGGTTGCGCTCGGCAAGCGCCCGGCCGACCGCTCGTTGCGGGTCGGCAAACTCCTCGACGTGCATTCGCGCACCTGGATGCATGACCAGGAAATCGTCATGCGCGGCAGGCGCATCGCCTGGGTCGGCCCGGCGGGCGAATACCAGGGGCAGGTCAAGGAACGCTTCCATGAGCCGAAGCTCGCCGCGGTGCCCGGCTTCGGCGAGGTGCACAAGCATATCGAGAGCTCGCACCTGACGCCGGAATGGGAGGCGGCTTTGGTGCTGCCGCGCGGCAATACCTGGACCTGCGAGGCGAGCCACGAATTTTCCAATGTCGACGGCCCACACAACCTCGAGTTCTGGCTGACGGCCCGGTTGGCAGGCTCACCGCTGAAGATTTTCCCGCAGCCCGGCTCGGCCGTGCCACCCACCGCCTACGAATGGGGTGGCGGCTATTTCGGCCATGACGAGCAGGCCAAGTTCATGGCCGCCAGCCCGATGGTCACCGGGCTCGATGAGGTGATGGACTGGCCGGCGGTGTGGAACCCCGAGAACCCCTCGCACCAGCGGCTGTGGGGGATGATCGAGGCGACGTTTGCGGCGCGCGGCGTGGTCGAAGGCCATGGCGCGGGGCTCCGTACCCTGGGCGAGATCAACGCCTTCGCCGCGGCCGGGCTTGCCTCCGACCACGAGATGATGACCGCCGACGAAGCCTGGGACAAGCTCAGGCACGGGCTCTTCATCGAGATCCGCATCCACTCGATGACCGAGATCGTCACCGGGCTCTTGCAGAAGGGGCTGGTCGACTGGAGCCAGGTGGCCTTTGCCACCGACGATCGCAGCGCCACGCTGACGCTCGAGACCGGGGCCACCGACCACAATATCCGCACCGCCATCGCCGCGGGTCTGCCGGCCGAAATCGCCATCCAGTGCGCGACGATCAACCCGGCGCGGCATATGCGGCTGACGCCCTGGGTCGGCTCGATCTCGCCCGGGCGCTTCGCCGATATGGTGCTGCTCGACGATGTGACAACGCTGAAGATCGCCAAGGTCTGGGCCGATGGCGCGCAGGTGTCGGAGGGGACGAAGTTCATCGGCAAGGTGCCGGATATCGCCTGGCCGGACTGGGCGACGAAAACCATCAATATCCGGCGCGAGATCACCCCGGAGGACTTCGCCATCAAGGCGGCGCCGGGGCGACAGACCATGCAGGCGGCGGTGATCCGGCCATTTCATTGGCATGCGGATTTCTACACCATGGAACTGCCGGTCGTGGATGGCGAGGTGCAGCGGCTCGAGAGCGAGAACCTCACCAAATTCGCTATCGTCGATCGCTTCTCGGGTGAAGGGAAAGTGGCGAAGATGTTCTGGCGCGGCTGCGGGCCGCGCGATCCCGACACCGCCGTCGCCTGCTCGGTGGCGCACGACAAGCACAATATCTGGACTTGCGGCTCGTCCGATGCCGCCATGGCGCTGGCGGTCAACACGCTGCGTGAAACGCAGGGCGGCTGGGCGCTGGTGCACAGGGGCAAGGTCACGGCAACGGTGCGCTTCGAGGTCGGCGGGCTGATGTCGAAGCGCCCCGCCGCCGATCTCGACGCAGACATGCAGGCGCTGTACCGCGCCGGAGCGGAGGTCGACTGGATGTACGAGCCGACCTTCCGGCCGCGCTGGAACCCCGGCTTTCCCGAGCGGCTGATGTTCGCGACGCTGACCTGCGCGCCCTGGACCTGGGTGCTGGTGGCACCCTCGCCGCTGGCCCCCGAAGGCTTCGTCAATGTGTCGACGGGAGAAGTGCATCCGGTGGTTTGGTGATCGACCTCGTATCCGGACGATGCACCCTGGCCGTTCGATGAAAACAGGTTACGAAACCGCTTTACTAAAGCGCTTTCGCTGTCCTAGCTTATCGGTGCGAGTGGGGGTGCAATGGCAACGATCCATGATGTGGCACAAGATGCCGGGGTGTCGCCGACAACGGTGTCCCGGTACCTGAACAATCGTATCGAATTACCGCCGTCGACCGCCGGACGGATCGATGCGGCGATCGCCAAGCTGGACTACCGGCCGAACCTCCTCGCCAAGCGCCTTTCCACCGGCAAGACCGAAGCGGTAGGCCTCGTCACCCCGGAAATCCGCGAGCCGTTCTTCGCCGAACTGGCTTCGGCCTTCGAGGACGAGGCGGACCGGCACGGCTACACGGTGTTCATGAGTTCGACCCGCTCCGACCGCGACCGCGAAATCGCCTCGCTGGAGCGGCTGCACGACCGGCATGTCGATGGCCTGTTGATGATGACCAACACGCCGGATGACGGGACGCTGGCGACGCTGATCGGCAAGCGGAAGAACGTCGTCATCGTCGACGAGGATATCCCGGGGGTAAGCGTGCCGCGGCTGTTCGTCGAGAATACCGAGGGCGCCCATGCGGCAACCCGGCATCTGATCGAGGCCGGGCATCGCCGCATCGCCTATCTGGGCGGTCCGCACGGGCTGCTGACGGTGACAGAGCGGCGCGAGGGATTTCTGCTGGCGATGAATGAGGCGGGCATCGCGGTGCGGCCGGAATATGTCGCGATGGGCAGCTTCGCGCCGGAACTGGCGAGCGCCGCGACGCGAAAATTCCTCGAGTTGCCGCTGCCGCCGACCGCAATCTTTGCCTCGTCGGATTACCTCGCGATAGGCGCGGTCATGGGCCTCAAAGAGGCTGGAGTGAGCGTGCCCGACGACATTTCGCTGATCGGCTTCGACGACATGCCCTTGGGCGCGCTGCTGACGCCGCCGCTGACCGCCATCCGCCAGCCGGTCGATCAGCTCGGGCGCCAGGGTTTCCAGACCCTGTTGTCGCTGCTCAGCGGCGAGGCGCCGCCGCTGCTGACGAGGCTGCCGGTCGAACTCATCCGGCGCCAGTCGGTCGCCGCCCCCACACAGAAGGACTTTGCAGCGTGAGCAAGCGCGTATTGATTGCCGGGGAATCCTGGGTCACCCACTCGATCCACACCAAGGGTTTCGACAGCTTTACCACCACCGAATACAACGAGGGCGTCCGCTGGCTGAAGGCGGCACTGGAGAACGGCGGGTGGGAGGTGACGTTCCTCCCCAACCACCTCGCCGCCCGTGATTTCCCGCAGACCGCCGAAGCGCTCGCCGCCTATGACGTGGTGATGCTCTCCGACATCGGCGCCAATACGCTGCTGCTGCATCCCGACACGTTCGTGCGCTCGGTGCCGCTGCCCAACCGGCTGACCGCGATCAAGCAGTACGTGCTCAATGGCGGGGGGCTGGTGATGATCGGTGGCTACCTCACCTTCCAGGGCATCGACGCCAAGGGGCAATATGCCGGGACGGCGATCGAAGAGGTGCTGCCGGTGACGCTGTCGCGCCATGACGACCGGCAGGAGAACCCGCAGGGCGTGGTCGCCCATGTCGGCGACCCCAGCCACCCGATCACCAGGGGGATTACGGGCGAGTGGCCGGCGCTGCTTGGCTACAATGAAGTGGCGGCCAAGCCCGATGCCGAAGTGCTGGTGCGGGTCGGCGGCGATCCGCTGATTGCCGTGGCTGAGTTCGGCAAGGGCCGCTCAGCCGTGTTCACCTCCGATTGCGGGCCGCACTGGGCCCCGCCACCCTTTGTCGACTGGGCCGGCTATGCGCCGCTGTGGAACAACATCGCGAACTGGGTGTCGGGCAAATGACCGAGGGGACCAAGGTCAAGCAGGCGCCCGACCCGTGGCAGCGCACCACCACGGAGAACGGCTTTCCGGCTGATGAGGTGATCTCGGCGCTGCAGAAATCGATCCGCCGCGGGCTCACCGAAAATGCCGTGCTGCTCGGCTGGGAGATGTATCTCACCAGCCCGGAACTCGAGCAGAAGCTGTGGGACCGGCTGGCGGTAATCTCGGTCGAGGATGTGGGTTTCGGCAACCTCGATGCACCGGTGCTGGTCGATACGCTTTACCGCACGCACCAGCGCTTCGACCGCCCCACACATGACCGGTTCCTGTTCGCAGCGCACGCCATCCGCGTACTGTCGTCGGGCAAGAAAGACCGGACCAGCGACGACATGGTCAACTGGGCCAAGCACGCCATGGCGTTCGGCGAACGCCTGCCGGAGATCCCGGATTTCGCGGTCGACATGCATACCGGGCGCGGCGAGGCGATGGGGCGCGACTATCTTTACTTCATGACCGAAGCCAGCAAGGTTTCCCCCGAGATCGAGGGACGGGACGTGAAGTATCGCGACTGGATTCTGGCAGCCCTGAAGGCGGGGAAGCTCACGTAAAACTGAGAGAGACGGCCCCTCCCGGCCTCCCCCATAATGGGGGAGGTGGAGAGTCGGGGTTGTGGCAAGATCGAGCCCGACGCACCGGCGGGGCACCTCCCTTCACGGGGGTATGGGAGGGGGCCGTCTGCCGGAAGTAAACTTTGAGGCGCGCACAGCGCCCGTACTGGGAGGAACCATGCGTGCACCGGTCGCAGTGCTCGGGATTTTCGTGGCGGATCTGGCGTTCCGGGCGCCGCGCCTGCCGCTGATGGGCGAGACCCTTCTCGGCCAGGGGTTCAAGGATGGCCCGGGCGGCAAAGGTTCGAACCAGGCGATTGCCGCGGCACGGGCGGGCGGCGATGCGCGGATGATCACCCGCATCGGTCGCGACACTTTTGGCGACATGGCGCGGAAGGCCTGGGCGGCCGATGGGATCGACACCTCCGCGGTGGCGATCGATGCCAAGTTGCCCACCGGCGCGGCGTTCATCTTCGTTTCCACCGAAACCGGCAATAACGCCATCATTGTCGAGAGCGGTGCGGCGGCAATGCTGTCTCCGGCCGATGTGGCGGCAGCCGAACGCAGCATCGCCACCGCAAAAGTGCTGGTGACGCAGTTCGAGCAGCCGATCGAGACGGCGATCGCCGGGCTGACGCTGGCGCGCCAGCACGGGGTGATCACCATCCTCAACCCGGCGCCGGCGCTGCCGGTCGACGATGCGATCTACGCGCTCTGCGACTATGTCACGCCGAACGAGACCGAGGCGGCGACGCTGACCGGGCTCAAGGTCGAAACCGAAGCCGACGCGCTGGCCGCGGCCAAGGAGCTGGTCCGCCGCGGCGCCAAGAACGCGCTGATTACCCTGGGCGAAAAGGGCGCGCTGCTCTATGGCGAAGCCGGCACGCACTTGGTGCCGGCCTTCAAGGTGGAGAAGGTGGTCGAAACCACCGGCGCCGGCGACGCCTTCAATGGCGGCTTCGCCGTGGCATTGGCGGAAGGCAAATCCCCGGTCGAGGCGATCCGCTTCGGCAGCGCCACTGCCGGCCTCTCGGTGCAGAAGCCCGGCACCGCGCCGTCGATGCCTGTTCGGGCCGAGATCGAGGCCATGCTGGCCAGCGGCTGATCGGCTCCTGAAATCGGGGGAATGCTTGCGGGTTCGCGCGGTCGGCCGTGCTGGCGCTTGACGCAGGCGGCGGCGAAGGGTTGGCGTCTCGGGCGCAACCAACCGGACATCGACCATGACCTTGCTCGCCCCGACGCCGCCGATGGGCTGGAACAGCTGGAACAGCTTTGCCACGACGATCACCGAGGCTGAGGCGCTCGAGACGGCTGCGATAATGGCCGAGAAGCTGTTGCCGTTCGGCTATGACGTCTTCACCGTCGACATCCAGTGGTACGAGCCGGAAGCCAAGAGCTACAGTTACAACACCAGGCCAGAGCCGACGATGGATGGCTATGGGCGGGTGACGCCGGCGCTCAACCGCTTCCCCTCAGCCGCCAACGGTGTCGGCTTCGCCGCGTTGGCGCGGCAGGTGCACGCGTTGGGGCTGAAATTCGGCATCCATATCATGCGCGGCATCCCGCGGCTGGCGGTGGAACAGAACCTGCCGGTGCTCGGCAGCGATGTGCGGGCGGCCGATATCGCCGATACCTCCAGCATCTGCAGCTGGAACCCCGACATGTACGGCGTCGACATGAGCAAGGCCGGCGCGCAGGCTTATTATGACAGCATATTTGCGCTCTATGCCGAGTGGGGCGTCGACTTCATCAAGATGGACGACATGAGCCGTCCCTACGATGCGCATGCCGCCGAGATCGAGGCAGCGCACCATGCTATCGCCAAGACCGGCCAGCCGATGGTGCTGTCGCTCTCACCGGGCGAAACGCCGGTGGTTCGCGCCGAACACGTGCGGGAATACGCCCAGCTGTGGCGGATCAGCGATGACTTCTGGGACGAATGGGCGATGCTCGAAGCGCAGTTCGTCCGGCTGGAGAACTGGAACCCGTGGCGCCGCCCCGGCGCCTGGCCCGATGCCGACATGCTACCGCTGGGCCGGCTGGCGCTCGGCGATCGCGACACCAGGTTTACCCCGGCCGAGCAGCAGACGGTGATGACGCTGTGGGCCATTGCCCGCTCGCCGTTGATCATGGGCGGGGACCTGCGTCATCTCGATGCGCCGACCCTGGCGCTGCTGACCAATCGCGAGGTGCTGGCGGTGAATCAGGCGAGCACCGGCAACCAGCCGCATTTCATCATGGACGGCACCCGGGTATGGACGGCGCGAGCCGAGAACGGCGACGCCTACCTGGCGCTGTTCAACACCGGCAAGGCGGAGCGCGAGGTCGGATTCGGCTTCGCTTCTCTCGGGTTCGGCAGCGCCGAGGTGACCGACCTGTGGACCGGGCAGCGGCTCGGCCGGCACAAGGACAGCTTCAGCGCGACGTTGCCAAGTCACGGAGCCGGACTCTACCGTCTCAACACCTGATATCGGGTGCGGGTCGTCGGGGTTCGTCAACAGCGCTCACCATTGCATATTGCATGCATAGTGCATTACGATAGAATGGACAGAGCGCCGCAAAGGCAAGACTTCGCCTGATGCTGTGCCGCGACCATGGCTGGCGACTTATGCACATTACGAGCACTTACCACAGACATGCGACTTCCGGCGCGCCGAGTGAGAGGCCTGGTCCCGTCGTGCGATCGAACCGGAAAACTCTGCACCGTTTCCTGATCTCGCTCCGGCAAAGGTCGACCAGATGGTAGACCGACGCCCGATGTCACCGAAACCCGAAGCGCCCCTCTATCAGACCATCTACACCGTGCTCCGCGAGCACCTCGAGCAGGGTGTGTTTCCGGCCGGGCTGGTGCTCGGCGAGGCCAATGTGGCACGGGCCTTCAAGGCGAGCCGCATTCCTGCGGCCGCCGCGCTGAAGCGGCTGAGCGAGGAAGGGCTGATCGGCAGCTTTGCCGGCCGTGGTTTCATCGCCCGCGGCGGCGAGGCGGCGCCCAGGCCGCTGCGGCTCGAGCTCAGTGAAGCCGGGCTGGTGCTGCCGGCGGCGCTCGAAGCCGATGCGTCGCCGCGCAATATCGGGCTCAAGATCTACCCCGAGGTCGAGCACGCGGTCGCCGCCAGCCTCGCCTATGGCCGGTTCATGCTCAACGAATCGGCGCTCGCCGAGCATTACGGGGTCAGCCGGACCATTGCGCATGAGGTGCTGACCCGGCTGGCGCGCACCGGTATCATCGTACAGGAGGCCAACCAGCGCTGGTATGCCGGGCCGCTGACCGCCGAATCGATCGGCGAGCACTACGAGATGCGCTGGATCCTCGAGCCGGTGGCATTGCGCCAGGCATTCCCGAAATTCACCCAATCCGAGCTGACGGCACGCCGCGACCGGGTGGTGCGGGCGCAGGGCGGCGATCGCGGCATCATGGAGCTCGAGGGGATCGAGCAGGATCTGCACATCGATACGGTGGCGCGCTGCAACAATCGCCAGTTGCTGCAGGCCGTGCAGCGCAGCCAGCTCCTGCTGATCGCCACCCACGCGACCTTCCGCAGCCACCGAACCGGCACCGAGATCTCCACCATGCTGGAGGAACACCGGAGCATCTACGAGCTGTTGCTCGACGGCGACCTCGACAGCGCCTGCCGCATGCTGGAGACGCACCTCCACCGCTCCATGCACCCCAATATCGAAATGGTCGCCCGGCTCGGCCCGATGCCGGAAGCAGCGCGGCTGCCCTACCTGACACAGGTAGAGCGCGGAGCGATCTGAAGCGGGATGTCGTTCTTCCGAGACTTGCGCGCGGCTTCCACTTTCATCAGATCCTACTGGCCGCGGCTCGCAGCGTTGCGGGGCCGCGCCCGCGCGCTCAATCGGTTTTTGGACGACCGCAACCAATCGCTGGCGAGGCGATCCTCTGCGATGCTGGATCTCGAGGCAGTGGAACTCGAAGCGAAGCTGCTGCTGTCACAACTCGAAAGCCAGATGCCGGAAGTGCCCGATCCTACGGCACGGTTGCCGAAGCTACGAGCGGCCATCCTCGAAGTCATCGAAGCATGCGCCGAGCGCCGCCGGCTGTAGCGCGTCATTTCGCGACGGTTGAGGCGAGCGCGTCACCCTCTTCCGCATACCGGGAGCCACCGAAGCTTGAGCCCGTCAGCTGAACGGGGCGCGACCGGTAAACTGTGATCTACAATTGGGCGGTGTTTTCGCTGGTTGTGTCGGTCTGGCAGTAAGCCATACGCAACCCTCGCGCCCACCATCGCATGACCTCACTGTGCCATCCCGCTAAGCTGGAACCTCAGGGCCGAACTGCAACATTGTAGAGGAGGTGACGATGGATTCCGTCGCCCGTTTCTTGGCCCTTTTGACTGTAACCGCCGCTGGCGCTGCGACATCGGCCCAGGCCGCTCCCGTCAGCGACGAGCTGAAACTGCTTTGCCAGCAGGGCGTGGACGAAGCCTGCAGAACGATCCTCCTGGGTTCGCAACTGCAGCCGGGCCGGGGCTTTGCCGGCGCTATCGGACTTCATGCCGAGGATCTGCAATTCGACCCCGATCTCGACGTCAACACGGCCGTCGCCGGCAATGGCGGTGACGACGGCGGCGGCGACACGGTCTACTAGGTCCCGCGCCGATGAACCTCGACGTCATTTACCTGGGTGATCTTACCCGGGACGGAGAAGCGTCGCTTCGGCTGGTCGAGGAAGCACGATTGAACCGCAAACTTGGGTATCGGACAGGCCTGGTCCATCTGGGTCGTACCGATGCCCCCCTTGTTCCCGCCATCATCGAATTGATCGACGGCAAGATCGCCGAGGCGCTCGACTATTTCGACACCCACTCGGGAAGGCTGATCATTGCGATCGATCCAGCCTGCCTGCTGCGTGCGCAACCGCGCCTGCCATTCCGGCTGACGGGCGATCGTGTCGTTGCAGTCCTCGAAGCACCGGAGCCGACGGGCACGCTCGAGGCGATCCACGGCAGGCTCGTTCAACTACTTGGGGGAGTAACCTCCTGGACGGCGACAGCCTATGATGCGCTGCATGAGCTGCGGGACGCCGGCCTCGCGACTCTCGGCACGATCTGGGAGACGTTTGGAGCCATCACCCAGACCCCGGATCGCCAACACTGGCAGCGGCAATCGCGCCCTATCGTGGGCACCGCGGTGTTCGAGGGGGCGGAGCACTGGCCGGCATCCGAAGCGTTGCGGCACGAGCTTTGGGACTGCCGAAGCTATCGCGTGCAGGTGGCAGGAACACCGCCACGATCCGGCGTGACAGGCTGGCAAGTGCTTGCCCCGCTAGAGCGGCAGCACTTGCGGTTTGTCTCGAGGCTGAGCGCGTTCCTCTACTTTCCCGATGATCGTCCCAGGTCCCTGCCGTTGACGGCAATCGGCGCCTGCCTCGCCGCCGGCATTCCGGTTTTCGTCGCGCCGCATCTGCAACCGGCCATCGGAATCGGGCCCAGATACGTAGCGGCAGAGAGCGCCGCCAAGGCATTGATGGAACTGCTCGCCGATCGGCGGTTGGCCGGCGCCGGGCGGTTTGATCCGCTCGAGGTCCATCGCCGGCGGATGCGATATTGGCTCGGCTCGCCACCGGCGTTGCGGCCCCCTGCTCACAGCAAACGCGTCATGCTGTTCGCCTCAAACGGGGACGGCCTTGGCCACGTCACGCGGTTGCTGGCGATAGCGCGCAAGCTGCCGGATGACGTGACCCCGGTATTTGCCAGCCTGAGCAGCGGCATCGGCGTGATCAGGGATGCCGGCTTTCCTGCCGAAATGATCCTGTCGCACCGCTATGCCAACCTTGAGCCGTCCATTGCCTATCCCTGGATGGCCGAAGAGCTCAGCGAGATCGTGGCGCGCCACCAGCCGGATGCTTTCGTGTTCGACGGCGGCAATCCCTATGGCTTCATGACCGAGGTCATCGCCCGCCGGCGCGGCCTGGCCTACCTGTGGTTGCGGCGTGGCATGTGGCAGGAGGCCCAGAACAACGACCCGGTGCTTGCCAAGGAAAAATACTTCGAGGCCATCATCGAGCCAAGCGACCTGGCTGGCAGTGCCGACCGCGGCGCCACGGCTGACCGTCGTGACGGCATCGTTCTGACCAACCCGATCCGCCTGGTCGACGATGACGAAATGCTATCGCACGAGTCGGCAAGGGAGGCGCTCGGGCTGGATCCAGATCGGCCAGCCGTGCTCCTCCAGTTGGGTATCGGCAATGCGCGAGACACCACTGCCGCGACGGCGCGGGTCATCTCGGAACTGCGGCAGGCGGGCGTGCAGATCGTCAGCCTCGTGCCGCCGATGAGCCATGCTGTCCACCCGCCCGTGCCGGGCGTGAAGCAGATGGCCATCTACCCGGTGGCGCCATACCTCGCAGCCTTCGATTTTGCGGTCTCGGCAGCCGGATACAACAGCTTCCATGAACTGCTCGGCGCGGGGATTCCAACCATATTCGCGGTGACCATGCGGGCTGAACTGGATGACCAGATGGCGCGCGCCAGGTATGCCGAGACGATTGGCGCGGGCTACGCCTTGAGCACCTCGGACCTGTCGAGATTACCTGGGGTGGTGGGGGACGTGCTGAGCGCCACGCAAGCGGCGCCGGATCACCGGCGCAGGTCGCCGATCGAAGCCAATGGCGCGCTTGAAGCGGCCCGGCTCATCGCAGAGTTCGCCAGGTGAGGCGCCCTTTCACCGGTGCCAACGCGCTTCGGCGGGCGCTGAGGGATCTCGAGCGGCAGGCATCGGCACTGCAAAGCCAGACAACGGCGACCGCCGAGCCCGTCGCTTCAATCGGCTTCGGGCTGCCACGCGCGTGCGTCGTCCCGGCCGAGCCCCAGGCGCTACCGGGCGCGACATGGGCGAAGCGCTGGCTGGAACCGCCTGGTGACCGGCCCAGCTTGTTTGCCTACCCGGGGCATCAGGCCGCTTCGATCCAGGAGCAGCCCTATATCGGTGTGGGCTACGTCCTCAACATGAGCGCGCCGTCCGAAATCGAGCTCGCGGTCGGTACGGTCACGGCGCTGGTGCAGGAGCAGCGCAATTTCACCCCGCTGTTCATCTGCACTTCGACCCACTTCGTGCCCTTCCTTCGGCATGGCTACGCGTTCGAGTACCTGCCACCACGCGACCAGTTCGGTGGCGATGACGCGGCCTACCTGCTCTGGCGCCGGCGCCGGCTCGCCTTCATCGCAGCAAAGTGGGGCCTGTCCAGCGTGACCGAACTCGGCGCCCCGCCGACCGCACTGGCAGAAGCACAGCCGCAGCTGATCTACTTCCCCGATTACGGGGACTCGAATCCGTACCAGCAGATCATGTACGCGGACGTGCAGGAGTCCTGGCAGGTGGCGCCGGGAGCCATCGAGACGGCCATTGCGGCAACGCGGCGAGGCCCGACGATCTTTCACCTGCACTGGGAGGATGCGGTCGGGCGCGACTCAGCCGACCCTGCTGCCGCAATGGCGACGTTTGTCCGCGACATCGACTTGCTTCGGCAACGCGGCGGTCTGTTCGTGTGGACCATCCACAACCTCGAGCCCCACGATGCTCCCGACCCGGCGCTCAGCCGCGCCTTTGCGCAGCAACTGCTGTCGCGGGCCGACCTGGTGCATGTCCATCATTCGTCCAACGCCGAGGACATCGGAGGAACCGTCGGCCTCCAGACCGAAATCATCACCGTTGCCCACCCTGGCTATCCACCATCGGAGCCGGTTGCTCGCAGCGCGGCGCGACGGCAGCTGGGCTGGCAGACAGCGAGACGCTGTTCCTGAACCTGGGCAATGTCCGTCGCTACAAGGGCATCGAACCGTTGCTCAACGCTGCCGCCGAAATCGAGGACCTGCCGGCGCGTTTCCTGATCGCCGGTCGAGCCACCCGATACGATCCGCGGCTATCGCCGCCTGGCAACTGCATCATCCGCAAGGGCCACCAAAGCGATCACGATGTCGCCCAGATGCTGGCGGCGGCGGACTTCATGGTTCTGCCGTTCGAGGATGTGAGCACCTCGGGCAGCGTGATGCTGGCGCTGTCCAACGGCGTTCCTGCGATCGTGCCCGAAACGACAACTCCCGGGTTGCTGCAGGAGGAACGCGAGTGCCTGTTCTTCGACCCCGACAAACCCGGTGATCTCAACAGGGCGCTGCGCGCTGCCGTGTCGATGCCGGGCTGGAAGCGGACTGCCATTGCAAGCTGCGCCGAGGCAACGGCAGCGCTCTATCAACCGGCGGAGTTCAGCAGGCGGATCGCCGAGGCGCTCGACTCGCTGGTCAGGCGTGAACGCAATTGAACGTAACACTGGACTGGGGCTGCAAGTTGATCTCTGAACAGACCGAGTTCCTGCGGGCAACGCGGGTGCTCGAGATCGGCGGCGGCGACTTTGCGCGCAGCATCGCGCTGGCGCGAAGTTTCCCGGAGAAACAGTTCATTGCGATCGACTTTCGCTACGACGACCGCGCCAAGCGCAACGTCGCCGAGGCGGCTGTGCTGGACAATATCAACTTCCTCAGGATGGACCTGCTCGACGGGTTCCTGGCTCCCGGCAGCCTCGACTTCATCTTCTCGATCGCCGTGATGGAACACGTGCCGCAGCTGGAAGCCTTCCTCGACATCGTGCACGACCTGCTCCGACCGCGCGGCACCTATTCATTCTTCGAGGCGCCATTCTGGACGAGCCGGACCGGACACCATTTCAACCACGACCACCCCGCGGTGAATGCGATCCTCGACAGCTACCAACATATCGCATTGAACGAAGCCGGGATGAGACGATACCTCTCCGGCGTGCGCAGGCTGCCGTTCGACGCCGAGACTTGCATTCGCAAGATCTATCGGCGGCCGGACCTGTCTCGCCTGTCTCCCACCGAAACGCGGGTGATCACCGAAGCCTCGAAGTTCGCGGTGGTGGAGTGGGCCGAACGAACCGATCCGGATTTCCACGAGGCGTCCGCGGCCGCAGCGCTCGCGGCGCATGGAAATCGATACTCGATTGCCGATTTCCAGATCGCGGGGGTGTCGCCCGCCTCGTCAAGGCGACCGGCCGCCCGAGATAGGCCGGGGCGAGCAAAGTTGTCGCCAACCCAGTCGCCAAGAAAAAACCCCGGCCTCGCGGGGAGGCCGGGGTTGATTGGTCGGAGTAGAGTGATTCGAACACTCGACCCCCTGCTCCCGAAGCAGGTGCGCTACCAGGCTGCGCTATACTCCGTCAGATGACCGCTGCGCCCTTGCTGCCGAACTCCGGGATGGTTCGGCGGGCGGCCAGCGGCTGCGAGGCGCGTTATAGACTCGGTCCCGAGCCAACTCAAGCGCCTAACTGCGGCGATTTTCGATTGGTTGCGTCGGTATTGTGAAGCGTGTAGGAACGCGCCCGTTGGGGCGTCGCCAAGTGGTAAGGCAGCGGTTTTTGGTACCGCCATTCCTAGGTTCGAATCCTAGCGCCCCAGCCAGTCTCTCCTGAACCACCGAGGCGACGAAGCCGCGAGCGCTTCCCGCGCGCTCACTCCATGGTCGGCATCTCGAATTGCGCGCCGTTCCTGATGCCGGAAGGCCAGCGCGCGGTGACCGTCTTGGTGCGGGTCCAGAAGCGGATCGAGTCGGTGCCGTGCTGGTTGAGGTCGCCGAATGACGAGGCCTTCCAGCCGCCGAACGAGTGGTAGGCGAGCGGCACCGGCACCGGCACGTTGATGCCGACCATGCCGATATTGATACGGGAGGCGAAGTCGCGGGCGGTGTCGCCGTCGCGGGTGAAGATGGCGACGCCGTTGCCATAGGCGTGGCGCATCGGCAGGCCCAGTGCTTCCTCGTAGCTTTGGGCGCGCACCACCGAGAGCACCGGCCCGAAGATTTCGTCGCGGTAGATGTCCATGTCCTCGGTGACCCGGTCGAACAGGGTGGGGCCGACGAAGAAGCCGTTCTCGTAGCCCTGCAGCCTGAAGCCGCGACCATCGACGACCAGTTCAGCGCCCTGCTCCAACCCCTTTTCAATGTAACCGAGCACGCGCTGGCGGGCGTCGGCGCTGATCAGCGGCCCCATCTCGGAGGCGGGGTCAGCGGCGGGGCCGACCTGCAGCCGTTCGACGCGATGCTGCAGGGCAGCGACAAGCCGATCGCCGGTTGTCTCACCGACCGGGACGGCGACGGAAATGGCCATGCAGCGCTCGCCGGCCGAACCGTAGCCGGCGCCCATCAGCGCATCTGCGGCCTTGTCGATATCGGCATCCGGCATGACCACCATGTGGTTCTTGGCGCCGCCGAAGGCCTGCACGCGCTTACCCCCGGCGGCAGCGCCGGCATAGACGGCGCGCGCGATCGGGGTCGAGCCGACAAAGCTGATGCCGGCAATGTCGGGGTGGGCGATGATGGCATCCACCGCCGCCTTGCCGCCGTTGACCACGTTGAGCACACCCGCCGGCAGGCCGGCTTCGAGCAGCAGCTCAGCCAGCCGCAGCGGGACCGAGGGGGCGCGCTCCGACGGCTTGAGGATGAAGGCATTACCGGCAGCGATGGCCGGCGCGAACATCCAGAGCGGGATCATGGCGGGGAAGTTGAACGGCGTGATACCGGCACCCACCCCGATCGGCTGGCGCATCGAATACATGTCGATGCCCGGTCCCGCGCCTTCGGTGAACTCGCCCTTCAACAGGTGCGGTGCACCAGCAACGAACTCGGCGACCTCGAGCCCGCGCTGCAGGTCGCCGCGAGCATCCTCGATCGTCTTGCCGTGTTCGGACGAGAGCAGCGCCGCCAGCGCATCCATCTCGCGCTGCAGCAGGGCGACGAAGCCGAACATCACCCGGGCGCGGCGCTGCGGGTTGGTGGCGGCCCAGGCCGGCTGAGCGGCCAGCGCCGCCTGCAGCGCCGCCTCGATCTCGGCGGCGCCGCCGAGTTCGACGCGGGCCTCTACCTCGCCGGTGGCCGGATCGAAGACGTCACCGAACGCTTCACTGCTGCCGGCGACGGACTTGCCGCCGATGAAATGACCGATGGTCCGCATGGCATCCTCCTTGTTGCCAAGCCGTCATCGCCCTACGATCATCGCAAAACAATCGCCAAGAACTCACATCCGTTGTGCATGGGGTAATGCTCGATGAACTGGGACGACGTCAGGGTGTTTCTCGCCGTGGTGCGCAACGGGCAGCTGCTCGGGGCTGCCCGAGCGCTCGGGATCAACCACGCCACGGCGGCGCGCCGGATCGATGCGCTGGAGGCAGCGCTGTCGACCACGCTGTTGGTGCGGCGGACCAACGGCACCAGCCTCTCGGCCGAAGGCGAAAAGTTCCTGCCCTTCGCCGAGCGGATGGAAAGCGAGATGCTGGGCGCGCAAGAGGCAGTGGCGGCGCGGGACCTGGCGCTCAGTGGCACTGTCCGCATCGGTGCGCCGGACGGGTTCGGCGTCGGCTACCTGGCGCCCCGCCTCGGCGCACTGACAGAGCAGCACCCCGGACTGCGGCTCGAGCTGGTGCCGGTGCCGCGCACCTTCTCGCTGTCGCGGCGCGAGGCCGATATCGCGGTGACGCTGCAGCTGCCGCGTGAGGGCCGGCTCAAGGCGCGAAAGCTGGTGGACTATACGCTCGGGCTCTACGCCTCGGCGGCTTACTTCGCCAACCGCCGCGCCCCGACAACGGCCGAGGAGCTGCGGCAGCACCGGCTGGTCGGCTATGTCGACGACCTGATCTTTTCGCCGGCGCTCGACTACACCACGGAGGTGCTGAAGGGCTGGACTTCGGACCTGTCCGTATCGTCGGCGCTCGGCCAGTTCGAGGCGGTACGCGCCGGCGCAGGCATCGGCATCCTCCACAGCTTCATGGCGCGACGCGATGCGACGCTCCACCGCGTGCTGCCCGAGATCGTGCTGCAGCGCGCCTATTGGCTGGTGGTGCACGAGGACCTCAGGGCGCTCAGACGGGTGGCGTTGGTGGCCGACTATCTCGCCGGGATCGTCGCCGCCGACCGGGCGATTTTCAGCTGATCTGCGGATCGTTCTTGCAATAAATTTCAATCACTGAATTATCTTGACGGTCAATCGGCCCTCACGCAATGGTCGCGACGCCACGGGTTCGGAGGAGCCCCGGCTTCCAGTTATCGACCACCGGCCAGCAGGCCGGCGGCACCAAACCGTTGGAGCTGGCTTCGGCCAGAGGGAGGAAACTTGCGCAAAATTCTGAGCACGCTCGCGATCGCAGCGGCTGCCCCGGTCCTGATGGCCGGCCACGCCGCCGCCGAAACCGCCAACCCGTTCAAGTGCGAGCCGGGTGAGAAATACGTGATGAACGTCATGGTCTCGGGGGTCGAGTACTGGTTCCCGGTCTACGAGATGTTCAAGCAGGCCGGGCAGCAGTTCGGCTGCGAGACCGCCTATACCGGCACGCCGGAGTATGACGTCAACAAGCAGATCGCCAGCTTCGACCAGGCGCTGGCGCAGAACCCGGCCGGCATCCTGGTGCACCCGATGAACTCCGATCCGTTCATCGAGCCGATCAACCGCGCCACCGACCAGGGCGTCGCCGTCGTGACCTTCGCGGCGGACTCGCCGAACTCGAAGCGCGTCAGCTACATCACCTCCGACAACGTTGCCGAGGGCACCTACGCGGCGGACGCGGTGGCCGAGGACATGGGCGGCAAGGGCGAGTACGCCGTGCTCGAGAACCCCGGCCAGGACAACCACGACAAGCGCGTCGCGGCATTCATCGGCCGCATGGAGGCCAAGTGGCCCGACATGAAACTGGTCGGCCGCGCGGCGTCCAACCAGGACCCGACCAAGGCCTACCAGGCGGTGCAGAGCCTGATCCAGGCCAATCCGGAGCTCGGCGCCGTGTTCATGCCGGAAGCCAACTCGGCGATCGGCGCGGCGCAGGCCAGCAAGGAGAATGGCAGCAAGGTCCGGGTGATGCTGGCCGACGTCAACGCCAACATCCTCGACATGATCAAGGCCGGCGAGATCTTTGGTTCGGTGAACCCCAACCAGGGCATGCAGGGCTATATGGGCTTCATGCTGCTGTGGCTCGCCAACCACCCCGACCTGATCGACCCGATGAACGACACGGCCCGCTCCGGCAAGAACGGCATGAGCGTGCCGTTCGTCGACAACGGCTTCTCGATCGTCACCGCCGACAACGCCGACGACTTCTACTGGGACAAGTATCTGAAGCGTCGCGGTACCAAGGGCATCGAAGAGTAAGAGACCCGAGCCGGGGCGCCGTCCGGCGCCCCGGAGCTACCCAGGGTTTTGATTTCGTCGCGCTTTCGAACCGGAAAAGCCTGCGACTTTTCCTGAAAGCGCTCCACGAGGAGGACGACATGAGTGGCGGCAACGTCCTCGAAATCCGCAAGGTTTCCAAGCATTTCGGCGCCGTGCAGGCGCTGGCCGAGGTCGACTTCACGCTCGAGCGCGGCGAGATCCATGCGCTCTGTGGCGAGAATGGCGCCGGCAAGTCGACGCTGATGAACATCATTGCCGGCATCCTCGCCCCATCGAGCGGCGAAGTCCGGCTCGAGGGCCTGCCGGTCCATATCGGCTCGCCGGCTGAGGCGCAGCGGCTCGGCATCGGGCTGGTGCACCAGGAGATCGCGCTCTGCAAGGACGCGACGGTGGCCGAGAACATCCTGATGGCGGCAACGAACGCCCGCCGCACCCCATTGATGAACTTCGCCGAGCTCAACCGCACCGCCCAGAAGGTGATGAACCGGCTGGCGCCGATTCCGGTGACGCGGCGGGTTGGTGCGCTCTCCATTTCCAACCAGCAACTGGTCGAGATCGCCAAGGCGCTGACGCTCGACTGCCGGGTGCTGATCTTCGACGAGCCGACCGCTGCGCTGACCGAAGCCGAGGCACAGGCGCTGTTCGGCATCATCCGCGGCCTCAAGGAGCGCGGCATCTCGATCATCTATATTTCGCACCGCATGGCCGAGATCTTCGCGCTCTGCGATCGGGTCACGGTGTTCCGCGACGGGCGGTACGTGTCGACCGACCGCATCGCCGAGGTAACGCCGGACCACGTGGTGCGCCGCATGGTCGGCCGCGAGATCACCCAGCTCTATCCGCAAAAGCTCAAGGGGGAGCCCGGCGCACCGCTGCTCGAAGTCGAGCGGCTCGGCGACGGCGCGCAGTTCAACGACGTCTCGTTCACGCTCAGGCGCGGCGAAATCCTTGGGCTCGGCGGCCTGATCGGCGCCGGGCGGACGGAGATCGCGCTGGGCGTCTGCGGGCTGGCGCCGACCACCCAAGGCAGCATCCGGGTCGACGGCAAGCTGGCGACGATCGCCAACTATGCGGACGCGATCCGTGCGGGCATCGTCTACCTGTCGGAAGACCGCAAGCATTCGGGGGTGTTCCTCGACCTGTCGATCGCCGCAAATGTCTCGGCCCTCGACTTGAGAAAACTGACGCGGAACGGGCTGGTCGACCGCCGGCTCGAGCTGACGCAGGCGATTACCCTGTGCACCCGGCTGGGGGTGAAGATGGGCGCCATCGGCGACCCGGTCTCATCGCTCTCGGGCGGCAACCAGCAGAAGGTGGCGATCGCCAAACAGCTGTCGGTGAAGCCGCGGGTGATCATCATGGATGAGCCGACCCGCGGCATCGACGTGGGCGCCAAGTCGGAGATTCACAAGCTGCTGCGCGAGCTGGCTACGGACGGCGTCGGCATCATCGTCATCTCATCGGAGCTGCCCGAACTGATCGGCATCAGCGACCGGGTGATCGTCATCCGCGGCGGCCGCATCGCCGGCCAAGTCACTGGAGAAATGACCGAGGAGGCGGTGATCCGCCTCGCCTCGGGTGTAGGAGGGAACCTCGCCGATGTCGCTTAGCAAACAGGAGGAGCTGGTGGCGCCGCAGCTCAGAGGCGGGCTGTCGCTGGGGCGGTTCGGTGCGATGCGCGAGGCCGGTCTGATCGTCATCATCGCAGCGCTGTGCGCGGCGATGAGCTTCGCCTCACCGCATTTCGCCACCTGGGGCAACGTGCGCGCCATGCTGATGAGCTTCTCGATCGAAGGGATCGTGGTGGTCGGCATGACGGTGCTGCTGATCGTCGGCGGCATCGACCTCGCCGTCGGCTCGGTGGTCTGTTTCGCCATGGTGGTGGGTGGCTCGATGTTCCTGATGGGGCTCGACCCCTGGACAGCCAGCCTCATCGCCATCGCCGCGAGCGCCCTGGTCGGCGCCGGCATGGGGTTCTTTGTCACCGTCGTCGGGCTCAACCACTTCATCACCTCGCTCGCCGCGATGGTGATCGTACGCGGGCTTTGCCTCGTCATCACCAAGGGCACCCCGCTGTCGCTGTTCACCCTGCCGCCCGAGTTCAAGGCAATCGGCCAGGGCGAGTTCCAGGGCGTCCCCTACGTGATCATCATCTTTGTCGCGATCGTCGTGCTGTTCGATTTTCTGCTGCGCCGGGCCACGGCGTTCCGCAAGGTGTTCTACACCGGCTCGAACGAGAAGGCGGCCGAGTATTCGGGCATTCGCACCCGCCAGGTGAAGTTCTGGGTAACAGTGCTGTCCTCGACGCTCGCGGGGCTCGCCGGGGTCATCTACATGAGTCGGTTCGGCGCGGCGACGCCGACCTTCGGGGTCGGCATGGAGCTCAACATCATCGCCGCGGCGGTAATCGGCGGCGCCTCGCTCACCGGCGGCGCCGGCACCATCTTCGGCGCCATCCTCGGCATCGCGCTGCTCTCGGTGGTGACCTCGTCGCTGATCCTGCTCGATGTGTCGGTCTATTGGCAGGACATGATCAAGGGCTGCATCCTCTTGGCTGCCGTCTCGATCGATCATTTCCTCAACCGCCGGAAATCCTGACGTCCCGGCGAGAGAAAGCACTCCCATGGCTCCCAGTTCCACTCGCGACGACATCGCCGCCGCCCGGCAGATGCACCAGGCCCTCGTCATGCATTTCGTCGAGGGCCAGACCCAGGCGGAGATCGCCACGGTGCTCGGCATCAGCCACGCCACCGTCAACCGGCTGATCAAGCGTGGCCGGGCGCTCGGGCTGGTCGAGATCAAGATCAAGTCACCGATCGAGCACCTGGTCGGCATCGAGCAAGAGCTCTGCGCCATCGGCGGCATCAGCCGGGCGCTGGTGGCGCCGACAGTGTCGGACAATCCGCAGACGACGCTGCAGAGCGTCGGCACCGTGGCGGCCAACCTGGTGCTCGACGTCATCAAGGACGGCGACCGGCTCTGCGTTACCGGCGGCAAGGGCCTGAGTGCACTGATTGCCGGCATCAAGCCGACCCGCCGCTACGACGTCGAGGTGGTACCCGCGACCGGGCTGGTGCAGGGCAAGCACTATACCGACGTCAACCACATCGCGACGACGCTGGCCGACAAGCTGGGCGGTCGAGCCTACCAGATGCACGCGCCGCTATTCGCCGACAGCGAAGCGGAACGCAGCATGGTGATGAGCATGCGCTCGGTGGGCGACGTGCTGCGCCGGGCCCGCGAGGCGGATATCGCCATCGTCGGCATCGGCTCGATCCTCAGCGACGATTCCAGCTACTACGACCTGCTTCCCGCCTCGTCGGACGACCGGCGGGATATCGAGCGCTCGGGTGCGGCAGGCGAATTGCTGGCCCACCTGATCGACGGCGACGGGCGGCTTGCCGACTATGCGCCCAACCGCAGCCTCGTGGCGCTGACGCTCGAGGAACTGGCCGGCATCCCGCATGCCATCGGCGTCGCCAGCGGCCCCAACAAGGCAGCCCCGATCCTCGCCGCCATGCGCGGCAACCATCTCGATACGCTGGTGACCGACGAGGCCACCGCGCGCAGCGTAATTGCACTTTCCGAGGCCCATTCGTGACTCAATTGACCCGCCTGATCGGCCGTTCCGGCATTCGTACATCGGCCGTCGGCCTCGGCACCTGGGCCATTGGTGGCTGGATGTGGGGCGGCACCGACGAGGCCGCCGCGGTCCGAGCGATCGAGGCCTCGATCGACGCCGGCATTTCGCTGATCGATACCGCCCCCGCCTATGGCCTCGGCCGCAGCGAGGAACTGGTCGGCGCGGCGATCCGCGGCAAGCGCGACAGGGTGGTGATCGCTACCAAATGCGGGCTCAACTGGCAGCACGGCAAGGGCAACCACTTCTTCGACGAAGCGGGCAGGCCGGTGCACCGCTACCTCGGGCGAGACGGCATCGCCTGGGAGGTGGAGCAGAGCCTCAAGCGCCTCGGCACCGACCACATCGACCTCTACATCACTCATTGGCAGGACCCGACCACGCCGGTTGCCGAGACCATGGCGGCACTGTTCGAGCTGAAGCAGGCCGGCAAGATCCGGGCGATCGGCGCGAGCAACCTCGATGCCGCGGAGCTTTCGAGCTACGTGGCCGCCGGGCAACTCGACGCGATCCAGGAGCGATACTCGATGCTCGATCGCGGCATCGAGCAGACGCTGTTGCCGACCACGCGGCGCCACGATGTCGCGACGCTCAGCTATTCGTCGCTGGCGCTGGGGCTGCTCACCGGCACGGTAGCGGTGGAGCGCCAGTTCACCGGCGACGACCAGCGCCGCGACGATCCACGCTTCTCCGTCGAGAACCGGCGGCATGCGCTGGCCTTCGCCGTCGAGCTGGCGCCGCTCGCCGCGGCAAAGGGCGCCAGCGTGGCGCAACTGGTGATCGCCTGGACGCTGCAGCAGCCCGGCATCACGTTTGCGCTCTGCGGGGCGCGCAACCCGGCGCAGGCGATCGACAATGCCCGCGCCGGTGAACTGACGCTCAGTGGCGACGACCTGACGGCCATCGACCGCGCCGCAGCGACCCACCTCATGGCCATCGCATGAACCGGGCGGAGAGCATCGAACGGCTCGCGACCCGGCCCGAGATCTCGGTGCTGGTGATCGGCGGCGGCATCAATGGCATCTCGGTCTATCGCGAACTCGCCCTCAATGGCGTCGACGTGGTGCTGGCCGAGAAATCCGACTTCTGCTCCGGGGCGAGCGCCGCCCTCTCCCGCATGGTGCATGGCGGGCTGCGCTATCTCGAAAACGGCGAGTTCAAGCTGGTGCAGGAGAGCCTGCTGGAGCGCGACAGGCTGCTGAAGAACGCGCCGCATTTCGTGGCGCCGCTACCGACTACCGTGCCGATCTTCGATACGTTCTCGGGGCTGCTCAACGGGGCGTTCCGCTTCCTCGGGCTGACGCGGCAACCGGCGCGGCGCGGCGCGATGGTGATCAAGGCGGGGCTGACGCTCTATGACCTGTTCACCGGCGGCCGGCGCGCCCTGCCCGCGCACGAATTCCGCTCGCGCAACGCGACGCTGCAACGCTGGCCGGCGCTCAACCCTGCGGTCACCGCATCGGCGACCTATTTCGACGCCTGGGTCAGTCGGCCGGAGCGGCTTGGCGTCGAGATGCTCCGCGATGCTGCAGGCGAGCATGCCATGGCGCTGAACCATGCAGAAGTCGGGCGTGAGGGTGGTGGGCTGGTGCTGCACGACCGGATCGGCGGCACTAGCGTGCCGATCGCGCCAAAGCTGATCATCAACGCTACCGGCGGCTGGATCGACCTCACCAATGCCGCCATCGGCGCCAGCAACACCCCGATGCTGGGCGGCACCAAGGGCTCGCATCTGGTGATCGCCAACAGGGAGCTGTACCAGGCGCTCGATGGTCACATGGTCTATTACGAGAACGAAGACGGCCGCATCTGCATCGTCTTTCCCTATCTCGGCAACGTGCTGGTCGGCTCGACCGACATTCGCGTCGACGATCCGGACAGCGCGCGCTGCGACGATGACGAGCGCGACTACATCCTCGCCTCGCTCGCCCAGGTGTTCCCGACCATCCGGATCGCGCACGAGGAAATCGTGTTCCGCTTCGCCGGGGTGCGCCCACTGCCGGCGAGCACCGACAGCGTTACCGGGCGCATCCCGCGCGATCACTTCTGCCAGATGGTGGAGGGGGCGATCCCCACGCTCTGCATGATCGGCGGCAAATGGACCACCTTCCGTTCCTTCGGCGCGCTGGCGGCGGACATGGCGCTCGAGCGCCTGGGGCTGGTGCGCATGGCCGACACGGAAAACCTGCCGATCGGTGGCGGCCGCGACTTCCCGGACGATCCACAGGCCTGGGCAACAGTCGTTGCCGGCGAAACCGGGGTCGCGCCACAGCGTGTGCTGGAGCTGATCGAGCGCTATGGCACCGGTGCCAGGGCGATGGCCGCCCGGATCGGCGGCGGCAGCGACCAGCCCATCCCGGGCACCAGCTACTCGCGCCGCGAAATCGACCACCTGATCCGCACCGAGCAGGTGGAGACACTCGCCGACCTGCTGCTGCGGCGCACCACCATCGCCATTACCGGTGCGCTGTCGATGGCGGCGATCGACGCCACGCTTGTGCAGCTGGGCCAGCTGAAGGGTTGGGACACCGCGCGGTGCGCCGCAGCCCGCGCCGCATGTCTCGCCGAGCTCGCCGACCGGCATGGGCTCGACGAAACCACCCTCATTTCTCGCAATCCAGGGACCGCCGAATGGCAAACCACAAAGTCCGCATGAACCGCCTGTTCGGCACGGGACGCTGCCTCGATGTCGCCATTGACCATGGGGTGTGCAACGAGCCGAGCTTCCTCGACGGGCTCGAGGATATGCAGGCCGTCGTCGCCGCCCTGGTCTCGGCCGGGCCCGACGCCATCCAGATGAACTACGGTCAGGCCGACCTGCTGCAGGAGGTGCCGGGCAAGCACAAGCCGGCGCTGGTGATGCGGCTCGACATGGGCAACCCCTACAACAAGCAGCGGCACCGCTCGATGTGGGCCCTGCTGCAGAACGAGGCCGAGCCGCTGATCGGCGCGCTGCAGATGGATGCCGCGTGCGTGGTGGTGAACCTCTTCATGCTGCCCGACGAACCCGACCTGTTCCGCCAGTGCGTCGCCAACATTTCGCGGGTACGCGCCGACTGCGAGAAATACGGCATGCCGCTGATGATCGAGCCGCTGGTGATGCAGGGCAATTCCGAGCGCGGCGGCTACATGGTGGATGGGGACGCCGAAAAGATCGTGACGCTGACCCGGCTGGCCCGCGAAATGGGCGCCGATATCGTCAAGGCCGACCCGACCAGCAATGCCGAGGATTTCCACCGCGTGGTCGAGGCGGCGCGCTGCCCGGTACTGGTGCGTGGCGGCGGCAAGGAGGATTTGCGCGCCGTGTTCGACAAATCCGCCGCGTTGATGCGGCAGGGCGCGCTCGGCATGGTCTATGGCCGCAACATCTACCAGCACGCCAACCCGGCCGCCGTGGTGCGCGGGCTGATGGCGATCATCCACGACAACGCCAGCGGCGCCGACGCCTGGGCGCGCTACCAGCAGGGCTGAACATGACCGACTATCTTCTCGGCCTCGATGCCGGCAACACCGTCATCAAGGCGATCCTGTTCGATACGAGCGGACGCGAGCTCGCCGTCGCGGCGCTCGACGGCCAATCCTCGATGCCGGCGCCGGGCCAGGTCGAACGCGACCTCGACGAACTCTGGCGCAACGCCATCACGGTGATCCGGAGCTGCATCGAAAAGTCAGGTATCAGCCCCAACGACATCCGGGCCGTCGGCTGTGCCGGGCATGGCAACGGACTCTATGCACTCGACCGCGCCGGCAAGCCGCTGCTCGGCATCCAGTCGCTCGACACGCGTGCCGCCGGCCTCGCCGGCGAGTGGCACGCTGCCGGGGTCGGCGACCGCGTCCTGCCGATTGCCCGGCAGAAGCCCTGGGGGGCGCAGACGCCGACGCTGCTTGCCTGGATCAAGCAGCACCGTCCTGACCTCTACTCCGAAATCGGCACAGTGCTGCTGTGCAAGGATTTCGTCGTCGGCCGGCTGACCGGCGCGCGCGTCACCGACACCACCGACATGAGCGGCTGCGGGCTGCTCGCCATTCCATCGCGCCGCTACTCGGCAGAACTGCTGGCGGCCTATGGGCTCGAAGACGCGCAGCCACTGCTGCCCGAGGTGCTAGAGAGCAGCGACATTGCCGGGCGTGTTACCGACGAAGTGGCGGCGTTCACCGGTCTCGCCGCCGGCACGCCGGTCGTCGCCGGGCTGTTCGACGTGGTGGCGAGCGCGGTGGGTTCGGGGGTGACGGCGACGGGCGCGGCTTCCATCATTGCCGGAACCTGGAGCATCAACCAGGTGATCTGCGACGCGCCGGTCGACGATGGCAGGGTGTTCATGCAGTCGAGCTTCGATCGCAGCCGCTGGCTCGCCATCGAATCGAGCGCTACTTCGGCGGCCAACCTCGAGTGGATCGTGCACCAGTTCATGTATGGCGAAGACAAGCCGTTCGACAAGGCAGGAGACCTCGTCGCATCGGTTGACGCGATGTCCGATGTGCCGGTCTACCACCCGTATCTCTACGGCGCGCCATGGGACGGCAACGCTCGTGCCGGCTTCTATGGCATCGCCGGCTGGCACAGCAAGGCGCACCTGATGCGCGCACTGTTCGAAGGCGTGGCCTTCGGCCATCGCGGCCATGTCGAAGTCCTGCGGCGGGCGGGGATCAGTATCCGGGACGTGACACTGTCGGGCGGCGGCTCGCGCAGCGCGGTGTGGCCGCAGATGTTCGCCGATATCCTCGAACTGCCGGTGACGGTGGCGCGCGGACGCGAGACCGGAGCGCTCGGCGCGGCGATCGCCGCAGCGACCGGGGTGGGCCTGTTCCCTGACTATGAGGAAGGCGCCCGAGCCATGACCGCACCGGCGAGGCAGTTCACGCCCGACCCTGATCGGGGCTCGCATTATGCGCGCCGCTATGGCCTCTATGAGCAGCTGGCGCAGGTGATGCGGCCGGTGTGGGCAGAGATGGGCCGGCAGTGACTGAGACTCTTGGGACGTTCGACTACATCATCGTCGGCGCCGGTTCGGCGGGGTGCGTGCTGGCCAATCGGCTGAGCGCAGATCCTCGCAACCGTGTCCTGCTGCTCGAGGCCGGCGGCAGCGACCGTTACCACTGGGTCGATATCCCGATCGGCTACCTCTACTGCATGGGCAACCCGCGCACCGACTGGATGATGCGGACCGAGCCGGAGCCCCGGCTCAACGGCCGCTCGCTGCACTATCCGCGCGGCAAGCTGCTTGGCGGCTGCTCGTCGATCAATGGCATGATCTACATGCGCGGCCAGGCCGCCGACTATGACGGCTGGCACCAGATGGGCAATGCCGGTTGGGGCTGGGATGATGTGCTGCCCTACTTCCTGAAGTCGGAGGACCACCATGGCGGCGCCACCGCGCAGCACGGCGGCGGCGGCGAATGGCGGGTCGAGCAGCAGCGGCTGAGCTGGCCGATCCTCGACGCGTTCCAGGCGGCGGCGGAGGAGCTCGGCATTCCGCGGGTCGCCGACTTCAATACCGGCGACAACTTTGGCTCGGGCTATTTCGAGGTGAACCAGCGCGCCGGCGTGCGCTGGAACACGTCGAAAGCCTTCCTGCGGCCGGCGCTGAAGCGGCCCAATCTTGAGGTGCTGACCGGTGCCGAGACCGAAGCCATTGTCCTCGACGGCACAAAGGCCAGCGGGGTGCGCTTCCGCCACCGGGGTCGGCTCATCGAGGCGATGGCCGGGCGCGAAGTAATCCTCTCGGCTGGCGCGATCAACTCGCCCAAGCTGCTCGAACTCTCAGGCATCGGGCGCCCCGACGTACTCGGGCGGCTCGGCATTGCAGTGCACCACCAGCTCGCCGGCGTGGGCGAGAACCTACAGGATCACCTGCAGATCCGCACCGTGTTCAAGATCAAGCATGCCCGGACCCTGAACGGGCGCTACCACAACCTCGCGAGCCGCGCCGGCATGGGGCTAGAATATGCGCTGAAGCGCTCCGGGCCGCTGTCGATGGCGCCGAGCCAGCTGGGCATCTTCGCGCGCTCCAACCCACGTCTGGCGACCGCCGACCTCGAGTATCACGTGCAACCGCTTTCCACCGACCGGCTGGGCGAGCCGCTGCATCGCTTCGAGGCAGTGACGGTGTCGGTGTGCAACCTCCGCCCCGAGAGCCGCGGCACCGTGCACATGGAGAGCCCGGACCCAACGGCCGCGGCGAAGATCCGGCCCAACTACCTTGCCACCGAGAACGACCGGATGGTCGCCGCCAACTCGATCCGGCATGCGCGGACGCTGATGCGCACCCGGGCCGTCGCCCAGTTCGAGCCGGAAGAATTCCTTCCCGGTCCGGGGTTCGAGGACGATGCCGACCTCGCGAGGAAAGCCGGCGACATCGCGACGACGATCTTCCATCCGGTCGGCACCTGCCGGATGGGCGACGACACGATGGCCGTGGTCGACAGCCAGTTGCGGGTCCGCGGCCTCGCGGGGCTGCGCGTGGTCGATGCGTCGATCATGCCGACGATCGTTTCGGGCAACACCAACTCACCGGTGATCATGATCGCCGAGAAGGCTGCAGACAGCATCCTCGGGCGGAACTGATCAGCCGCGCCGAGGTCAGCCAGCGCTGAGGTCCAGCCGGCAACGTTGCCCGCCGGGGATGGCGCTGCCGGGGTTGGGGAGTTCGACGCGGACGCCGAAGGTGTTGGAGGCGGTGTCGAAGACCGAGTCGACGACGGTGATCCGGCCGCTGAGCGTCGCCGATACCGGACGCTCGATCTGGACGGCGACCTCGGCCCCGACCTTGGTGGCGGCCCAGAGTTCGGTGGGCAGATAGGCATCGACCAATAGCGGATCGGTTTCGACGATGGTGGCGATGATCGAGTCCTGGCGGACGAACTCGCCCACCTGGGTATCGACGGAAGTGACGACGCCACCGATCGGCGCGTGAATGGTCATCCGGTCGAGCATGGCCCGCTGCCGCCCCAGCTCCTGGGCGGCCACCTCGGCCTTGCGCTGTTCGCCCGCGAGGTCGAGCCGGGTGATCTCCACCGCCGCCTCGAGTTCATCGATGCGCGAGCGGGTGACCGAGCCGGACTCGAGCAGCGCCTGAGAGCGCTCGAGGGTGGCGAGCGCTACGGTAAGCCGCTGGCGCTGCGCGGCGATGGCCTCGCCGGCATCGGCTTCGGTTTCGGCGAGGCGGACATTGGCCTCCTCGACCGAGGACTCGAGCCGCGCCACCGGCTGGCCGGCCGTCACGAGGTCGCCGCGGCGCACCTTCACGTCGGCGAGCAGCCCCGTCACCGGACTGCCGAGCTTCACCGTGCGGGCTGGCGTCGCCACGCAATCGAAGAGCTCGCCGTTGCCATCCTGCGCCAGAGCGGGGGCAGCAAGGGCAAGGCCGACCAATAGGCTGAGTGCGAGAGGCCGCATGCTATTCTCCACGTCCCGAGAAGGCGAGGGTCTTGGCCTGTTGCGCGTCGCTGCGCAAGAGTGATCGCCGCATGCCGGCATGGGTGCGCTCGAGCCGCAGTTGCGCCAGGTTGATGCAGAATGCCGCGCCGCGCGAGCCGAGCACCGCCAGGGCGCCGCGCGCCACACCGGCCAGCCACTTGCCGCCACCATCGACGAGGATCGGATCCTCGACCGAGAGGATCGGCTCGAAGCGGCCGCGCTGGCCCTGGCGACCGCTGCGGCCCGCCAGTTGCCGATCGATGCGGCGCGCTTCGTGTCGCTCGATCATCACCACATGCAAGCCGCCCAACTCCTCGACGCCAGGGCCGAGCTTGATGTCGGTGCCCCGCCCCGCCATGTTGGTGGCGATGGTGATGGCGCCGCGATTGCCGGCCGCGGCGACGATCTCGGCCTCGGTCGCATCCTGTCTGGCGTTGAGCACCTGATGTGGCAGGCCAGCTTCGGCGAGGCGCTTGCCGGCTTCAATGGATGAGGCGACCGAGCGCGTGCCGATCAGTACCGGTGCGCCCTGTTCATGCAATTGCCTCACGCGCTCGATGACGGCCCGCCAGTGGCGCTCGGCCGAACCGTGAACGCTGGCGGCAACCGTCACCCGCTGCAGCTTGCGATGGGTGGGAATGGGCACCACGTCGAGGCCGTAGACCAGCTTGAGTTCACCCGCGACTTGGCTGGCGGTGCCGGTGAGCCCACCCAGATACTGGTAGCGGCGGAAGAAGCGCTGATAGGTCATGCGGGCCAGCGTGCGCCGCGCCTTGCTGGGCTCCAGCCCTTCCTTGACCTCGACCAGCTGATGCAGCCCGTCGCTCCAGCTGCGGTCGGGCATGGCGCGGCCGGTATGCTCGTCGATGATCACCACCTTGCCCTCGCGCACCATGTAGTGGTGGTCGCGATGGAACAGCCGGATGGCCGAGATCGCCTGACGGATCAGCTCTTCGCGCCGGATCACGCCGCGCCACTGCTCGCTACGCCCCTGGGCGAAATCGGCAATGGTCTCGCGGCCGGCCGGAGTCAGCCCGACGCGATGCTCGAGCGCCACCACTTCGTAGTCGCGCCCCTCCACCAGGCTCTCGGCCAGATCGAGCGCCTCCTTGGCAGCGGCGAGGTCGAAGGGCAGCGGCGCGCTTTCCGAGATGATCAGCGGGGTACGGGCTTCGTCGACCAGTACGCTGTCGGCCTCGTCGACGATGGCGGCGACGAGGCCGCGCATCCGCAGCTTGCGCTGCCGCGTCTCCCCACCGCGCAATGCCTCGAAGCGCAGCCGCGTGTCGCCATCCTCATCGCCCAGCACCAGGCGGTCACGCAGTGCGTCGAAGGTCAGCTCCTTGTTGGTGCAATAAACGATGTCGCAGGCATAGGCGGCCTGCCGCTCGGCCACTTGCTGACCGGAGATGACGATCCCCAGGGTGAAGCCCAGCCGCACGAACAAAGGCTGGCCGAGTTCGGCGTCGCGCTCGGCGAGGTAATCGTTGACGGTGACGACGTGCACGTGCCGGCCGGCCAGCGCCGTGAGGGCTGCCGCCATGGCAGCGGTCATGGTCTTGCCCTCGCCGGTCGCCATCTCGGCGATATGCCCGGCCATCAGCGTCGCCGCGCCCAGCAACTGCACGTCATAGGCGCGGTTACCAAGGGTACGCCGGGTCACCTCGCGGATCAGCGCCAGCGCTTCGGCGCGGAGCGGCATCTGCTCGACGCCATGGCGCCTGAGGCGCAGCGACACGTCGCGCGCCGCCTGGTCGAGGCTGAGGTCATCGAGGCCGGAGAATTGCGGCTCCAGCTTGCCGGCGACGCGCACCGCATATTGCAGGGCCAACAGATGCCGGCGCGCGAACGGCAGGCTGAGGCGGGCGAGCAGCGCATGGGCGTGCTTGTCGAGCCCCTTGCGCTCTTTCGGCAGCACCACCGGATAGGGTTTCAGCGCCGGCAGCGCGAACCCCGATGCAGGGGCCTCAGGCACCGAACACCCGCAGCAGCGTCTGCCGGATGGCGCGCTGCAGCCTCTGGTAGACCGGCTCGGCGCCATGGTCGAAACGGACATAGGCGCGCGCCCCATAGGCGAGGAGGCCCTCGGGGCGGCTGGTCGTCACATCGATGACAAACAGCCGCTCGAGCGCCACCGGCGTGCCGTCGGCATTGTGGGTGACGGCAATATCGCCACCGGCCCGCGCCGCGAGGGCGAGACTGGGCAGATCGTTCTGCCCAGTCGGCACTTCGCGCGTCACCCGGGCCGGCAAGGCGGCATCCGGATCGAAGGAATAGCGCACCTCGACCCCGTCGGTGCGGGCGCGCACCAGATCGACCTCGGACTGCGGGATCACCACCCGGACCACCGGATCGTCCGAACTGACGACATAGCCCAGCAGGTCGCCCTGGCGGACATAGCGGCCGACCAGATTGGGGCCGACGGCAACGAAGTGCCCCGCCGCCGGAGCGGACACCAGCAGCGCCGCTTCACGCGCATCGAGATCGCGGCGCTGCGCCTCGACGTGGTCGCGCTGCTGCAGGGTCTCGGCAGCCTGGACGCGGTCGGTGAACTGCAAGGCTTCGTAGCGGAGGCTGAGTTCGGCGAGGCGCGCGTCGACGATGGCGCGCCTCGCCGCGATGCCGGCGTCCTCGAGCTGCACCAGCGGCGCGCCGGCAGTGACGCCGGAACCGTCAACCGCCATGAGCGCAGTGACGATGCCGGCAGTACCGGCCCGCACCTCGTCCTCGCCGGGCAGCCACACCACGCCTTGCGCCACCGTGGCATAGGGCAGCGGCAGCAGACCCAACAGGACCACCGAGGCAGCCAGCGCGGCCCCGCTTATCGTCAGGGCGCGGCGCCGTTTGTTGTGCAGGGCGGGCGATGTGAACAGGTAGCCGAGCATCTTGGCCACCGGGATCACGAAAGTGGTCGAGAGCGTCAGGATGGCCAGCAGCACGCCGATGAAGAACAGCTGCGTTGCGATAAGCAGCGCGATACCGAGGCTCAAGACGATGCGGTAGATGAAAGCCAGGATGGCGTAAAAGAACAGCCAGCCTCGCTCCGACGGCTCATGCGAGGGGTTCTCGGTCTGGGTCAGCCCGAAAGCGTAGCGCTGCACCAGATAGCCGATATAACGGTTGGCGCGAGTGGCGAGATTGGGGATCTCCAGCCAATCCATGAACACGTAGTAGCCGTCGAAGCGGAGCAGCGGATTGCCGTTGAACAGCAGCGTCGATACGCCGCCGATCAGCATGATGCTGAAGGCAATTTCGCGCGCCAGCCCGGGCTCGGCGTTGACCCAGAAGATGGCCGCCAGCGCAGCCAGGCCGAACTCGACCATGATGCCGGCGCCGCTGACCACGATGCGCTGCCACTTGCTGGCGAACGCGGTGGCCGCCGTCGCATCGACATAGGGGGCCGGCACCAGGATCAGCAGCATCAGGCCGAACTCGTGCACATGCCCGCCGAACACCTTGGTGGCGTAGGCATGCCCGGCCTCGTGCAGCGCCTTCACCACCGGATAGGCCAGTGCGATCATGGCGAGGTTGCCGGCACTCATCAGTTGCCCGCCCGCGGTGGCCTGCAGCGCGCCCCAGTTGAGCCCGACGACGACGAGGCCGGTAAGCACCAGCGCCAACCAGGCCAGCAGCCCATAGATGCTGAAGATCGGCCGCACCAGCCAGGCGGTGGCGGCGAGAAAGCGGTCCGGGTCCCAGAGCGGCACGCGCAGCGCCAGCGGGTTCTTCAGCCGCGACATGACGTTGGTGCGCGCGGTCTTGGCAGAACGCTCCGCCAGCTCGGTGAAATCGGGCGGCAATTCGGTCTGCAGCAGGTCGGCGCCGTGCAGTTGCGAGAGCAGCAGGATCATCTCATCCTGGGTCGGCGGGTCGTCGCCGGCCTTCTGGCCCACCATGTCCCAGATCTGTTCCATGCTGCGCCGGCCATCCATCAGCGCGACGGCGAGGTTGGCGGCGGCGGACAGCCGATGGAACTTGCCGTTCTGCTGGTCCTCCAGCACATACCAGATGCGGCGGCGGAAGCTCTGCCGGTGAATGCGTGCCTGGCCGCGCAGCCGCGGCTGCAGGCCGGAAACACGATACCAGGATGAGCTGAACAGCGACTGGGCCATGACGCGCCTACGGCACCAGCCGCCACCAGAGCAGGCCCAGCCAATCGAGGAAGGGCCTGAGCCAGATGGCTATGACCGGGCGGCGATCGACCGCCACCCGCGCCACGCCGGTCATGCCGGGGCGGAGGCGGGTGAGATCACCCGAGATGGTGGCCTCGACGCGGAAGCCGACGCCGCCGGCGTGTTCCTGCGCCACCGGGGTGATCCGGTCGATAACGATCGGGATGGGCTCTTCGGGCAGTGAAGCGAACACCGCCTCGCCGGGCTGGCCCACCTGGAGCTCGCCGATATCACGTTCACCGACGGTCACCACCACGCGGTAGCCCGAGAGCGGCGAGAGTTCGAACAGGGTCTCGCCCCGTCCGACCGAGGCGCCGATCCGCTGGCTGAGGTCACCGCGCACCACCAGGCCATCGAATGGCGCGATCAGCCGGGTGCGGGCGATCTGCTCGTCGATGAGGCGGATCTGCGCGTCGGCCTGCTCGATCTGGGTCTTGACGATGTTGATGTTGGCCGGCTGCCGAGCGGCGAGCGCCCGATCATACTCGAACTGATGCTGCTGCCGTTCGGTGACCCAGCGCAGCCGTTCGAGGCTGAGTTCGCGATCCTCGAGGCTGGCGAGCTCGTCGCCGGCCTTGACCAGATCACCGGCGCGCGCCGACGCTGTCTGCACGTAGCCGTCATAGGCCGAGACCACGGCCCGCCGCTCGGCCGGTTCGAGCTGGGCATCGGCGACGACATGGAAGGTATCGGTCCAGAACGACAGGATCGCCACCACGACGAGTGCCAGCAGCGCCACGGTCTTGCGGCCGAGATGCCCGGGCCCGAGCAGTTTCTGCAGTTGCTGGGTCAGGCTGTCCCAGGCTTTGACCACCAGCCAGCGATCGTTCCGACGCTTCTCGGTGAGCACCGGGCCGAGGGCGGCGGCCACCACGCTGAGGAGGCGCACCGTCTCCTCATCGAACGGCTGCTCCACCGGCCGCTCGAAGCAGATCGCGCCGGCGAAGCTGTCGACCACCAGCAGCGGCACGGTAAGGATGTTGCCGCCCTTGTGCGCGGCAGCGAGCGCCGCGTGCGCCGTGGTGAACACCACGTCCTCCGGAGCCGGCGGGTAGCGCAGGATCGACTTCTGGTCGATGGCCTCGTCCATCGCGCCGCCGATCTGCTGCACCAGCTGGATGCGGCTGGAGAAGGTCGAGGTATGCGAGATGGCGGCGACGCGGCTGCGGCCCCAGCGCACGAAACCGAGGCTGACGCGCGAGCAGCCGAAGCGCAGCGCCATTTCGGTCACTGCCGCCAGCGCCGCGGTGCGAAAATCGCCGCGATCGACCACGGTGGCGAGCAGCTCGAGCGTGGCGCGCGACCGATCGCGCTCACCCCGCAGATCGGCATCGCCACCGCGCTGGAAGTACTCGCGCAGCCAGGCGGCACTCCACTGCAGTTGGCGCATCTGCCGGGCCGGCGCCTCGGCGTCATCATCGACGCTCAACGCCGCGACGGCGATGGCGACGGGTTTGCCGCCGGCCTCCACCGGCTGGGCAATGACCCGGCGCGAGCGCGTGCCACGCCCCGCCTCGCGCAGCACCGGGCGCTGCTCGGCAAGCGCCAGGGCGGCGAGGCTTTCGAGATCGGCGATCGCCGCATTGCCCGGCCACAGGGCCAGCGGCTTCAAGCCATTGGCAGTGATCTCGAACACTGCGCTCGAACGGATGCCGGGCAGTTGCTGCGCCTGCAGCGCCAGGAAGGCGGCGGCGAAGGCCCGCGGCTCGTCCGCCCCCAGCAGTTGCCGCCAGAGCGTAGCGTCAGAAGGGGCCGCTGGCAGCGCGACGACGCCGGTGTCGTCACCATCCTCCAGCGCCTGACGTCTGTCGCTCATGGCATCGCTTGCTTATTCGACCTCGAGCGTGCCGTAGCGGCGCTCGTGCTCGCGCAGGACGTTCGCGAGGATGGTCGAGAGGCGCTTGGCGGCCAGCGGGGTCAGGATGATGCGGTTGGACAGCTCCACAGTGACCTGCCCGCCGGACTCGGCGTTCCAGGTGCGATTGGTACCGAAGAAGATATCCACCTGCTCGCGCGTGCCTTGCACGTTCACCACATTGGCGAACTGCGTCTGCATCGCCTCCTCGCGCCACACCACGCCAGCCTTGGGCGCATCGGCCGGAGCCTCCGCAGGGGTCGGCTTCTTCGCCATATTCTCGTCCTCCACGCGCAAAGTGCCGGAGGCTAGCATCTCGCAACGAAGCCGTCTTGTCCCGGCGATGTCAAAGGGTTACCGGCGGCGTACCACCGGTCAGAAGTGATACTTCAGCGTCAGCTTGCCGCTGAGCAGGGTGGGCGTCAGCTCGATCTGTTCGGCCTGGGTGTTTTCCGTCGTGAGCGGGCTGGTCGCCGTGGTGTAGTTGCCCTCGACACCCAGCGTGACCTGGTCGGCGATCGCGGTTTCGATACCGAGGCCGAGCTGAACTGCCGGCAACAGCGCACTGCCGCCGCCATCGAGAGCAAAGAACTCCTCATCTGCATGGGTGTTGATGCCGGCAACACCTGCCTTGGCATAGACCAGCGTCGATGGATTGGTCTTGAAGCCAAGGCGCGCGCTGGCGCTGATCACGTAGTCTACGGTTGCGAACTTGGTGGGGGCGTCGTCGAGGCCAGAGTTGCCCGCAGCGTCCTCGAACTCCAGCCGGGTGTAGTCTAGGTTGGCCATCGCGCCGATGACCCAGCCATTGCCGAGGTCGAAGTCGTAGCCCAGGCCGATGCCGATGCCCGCGCCCTCACTCCAGAACGGACCAACATTGGCGCCGGGCGTGACGATGTTTTCGCGCAGCATGCTGCCGGCGACCGCCAGTGCCGAGACCGAAACGCTGGGGCCGGTGAAATCGAAATCGATCTGAGTGGGCTCCTCGACCATGTGGCCGAGCCCGTCATCGAAACGGAACTTGAGACCGGCAGTAACGGCGAGATAGCGCGGCAGGAATGAGGTTACATCTGTGGTGGTGAAGCTGTCGAAGGCACTGAAGTAGCGCACATCGACATTGGCGCTCAGCTGTTCGGTCAACCGCGTTTCGGCACCAACCCCGGCAACGATGCCGGTAGCCCGGCCACTGACCCAGTCGCCAAAGCCCTCGGGCGCTTCGAAGCCGGCCGAACCAAATCCGAGCACGCCATAGATCTGGGTGCCAGGCGCCACCAGGTAGCCGAGCTTGCCGGTCACCGAAATGGTGTCGTGGAAGCGGAACAGGTCGTCATCCTCGTCGATCGGCGTGAAAGCTGCGTTGAACAGGTCGTAGCGCAGCTCGACACCACCAACGAGGTTGGAACCGAGCATGGTGTCCCAACCGAACGCGATACCCGCCGTAAGGCTGGGCTTGGAGAAGTCATAGACCTCCGGCGGGGTATAGTTCGGGTCATACTCGAGGCCGACAATGGTTGGGCCGGCATGCACGCCCACATAGAATCCGGTGGACGAACCCACGACCGGGAGCACCGCAATGGGCGTCTCATCAATGATCAGGTCGGCCGCAAAGGCAGGCAGCGCAGTCGTCGTCAGCAGCGCGCCAAGCAAGGTTCCAGTCAGTATCCGCACAGTATCGCCCCCAATACACGTAATGGCGGCGATCATCGCAGCATGACGCCGGACTCAGCAAGCCCCGATACAGTCATATTCACCTGAACGGGCCGGCACCGCGCCACCGTGGCGCCGCTGCAACACCCTGCCATCCGGGAACCCGGATGGCCTAATCGTCGAGCGGGATGAAACCGCCCGTCTCGTCATCGAACACCAGCGCCCCGGACTGCCGCCCGAGCACGGGTGGCAGGAGATCGAAGTCACCGGTCAGGATATTGTAGATCCAGTGATCGAGGTCATCGCGCTCGTCCAGATCGTCCTCGTCATTGGCCTTAATGACGATCTGGCTGGCCTTGAGCTGGGTGATCAGATCGGCCGGCAGCGGTCGGGCCGAGTGGTACTTGGCGTCCACCGCACGGGTCGACAGGTCGATCGGCGTGTAGGCCGGCGCGGTGACCGACGGGATGAAGACAAACGGCTCACGCACCGGCGGCCGCACCTTGGCTTCGATGGTCTTCTGCGCGGCAGCTGCCGGCAGCGACGGCGTCGTCACCGCCGCGGCGTTGTTGCCGAACAGCAGGCCGGTGGCCGCTGCCCGATTGACGTCCCGGCCGAGCGCGTCGAACATCGGTGCGAGCCAGCTGCGTCCGAGGATCGCGCTGTTGGCGCTGGCATCGACCGCCTGCTTCACCATGTCCCTGGCGCCGGCCGTCTGCTCGGCGGTGTCGCGGGAGCGATCGAAAGCCACGGTGTTGGTCCCGGCGCCACCGCCGACGATGTCATAGCCATTGCCGCCCGATACGGTGTCGTCGCCGTCACCGCCGCGGACCTGATCGTCGCCCTGCAGGCCGAACAGCACGTCGTTGCCGGCATCGCCCCAGATCAGGTCGGTGTCGATGTTGTAGATCGACTTGAGGTTGACGTCGGCGACGGCGGTGCGATGCAGTTTGCCGTAGAGGCCCCAGTCGTAGCTGTAGCGCAGCGTCGAAGCCTGGGTAGCGCCCGGCTCGCCGATCGGCAGGATGCGGACAGCGCTGCCGATACCGGCTGCGCCGGCGCCATTGACGATCGGCATGACCTGGGCGTTATCGCCAATGACGATGTCGGCGCCCTCGTTGCCGTGGATGGTATCGGCATTGAGCTTGATGTAGTCCATCGCCGGCTTCTTGGACTGGCGCGGATCGGACAGGTTGGTGAGCCAGTTGCTGACCGAACCGTTCGATGACCAGTCGCTCTGGCTCGAGCGCGACAGCGTCGCCTGGACGCCGAAGGCATTGGCCAGGGCCACGGCGCTCCGCAGGTTGCCCATATAAAGCGCATCAATGGTCTTGAGGAACGAGTCCTGCATCAGGTCGGCGACGGACTTGGCCTGGGCGGAGCTATAGGCCTGGAACACCGCCGGCACTTCGATCAGGGCGGTATCGCCGATGATCACGTCGTCCTCGGTGCCGCCATTTATCGTGTCGCTGCCGATCGCCAGCTTGTAGCCGAGCTGGTTGCCGAGCAGCCAGGCGGCTCCGCCGTTCACCGAAGCGTCGATCCGATGGTCACGCGCAATATGCGCGTTGAGCGCATTGGTGAGCGTGGTGTCCTGCGCCTTCAGCGCCGCATCGATCGCCGCCTTGGCCGCCGCGGTGTAAGTCTTGCTCGGCGTCGGACGGGTCAGCATGATCGACGGCAGCGTGGTGACGCCGTGATCGCCCACCAGCATGTCAGCGCCAGCGCCGCCATTGATGGTGTCATTGCCGATATCCAGGGTGTGCGTCGCCGGGATCAGTACGGCCTTCTTCGGATCGTAGGTGCCGACGATGCCCTTGCTGGCAACATAGGCCGCGATGACCTTGGTGCCGGCAGCATGCACCGTGTAGGAGAGGTCTGCCAGCGCCGTCTGCAGCTTGAACAGCTGGGCGTTGAGCGCCAACACGGCGGACTGGTCGTTGGCGCCGTCGAGCACCAGCATGCGGGCCGGCACGAGCACCGTTCCGGTGTCACCGAACACCGTATCGTTGCCGCCATCGCCGTTGATGGTGTCCTTGCCGATGCTCACGGTCGACGATCCGCCAAGGCGGGCGTTCTGGGCGAAGGCCAGCGACGAGAAGTTGGTCATCAGGTTCTGCATGGTGACCGAGAGCCCTGCGAGGTTCTCGTCGATCGTTGCAAAGCCCGTGCCCGTGTCGGCGGCTATGCGGCCATCGTCACCGAAGATGGTGTCGGCACCGTCGCCGCCACTGATCTCGTCGTTGCCGTAGATGGCGGCCGAGGCGCGCGTGACGTTGCCCTGCACCGCGGCAAGGATCGAGTACTTGCCGCCAGCGCTGATGTTGAGGTTGGTGCGGCCCGCCATGTCGCCGGCAAAGCCGTCGGCATAGGGGTAGACCTCGAGCTGCGGCTGGTAGGGCGTGAGTTCGCTGGGCAACAGGTTCACCGAGGGGATCACGACCTGGCCGAAGACCGGCAAGGCGAGGCCCAGTGCGGTGTCGGCAGCGATGACGCGGTAGGCGTTGACGATGCCCGGCAGATCGGTGGCAAAAGCCGCGTTGTTGCTGGCACGGTCACCGAAGATGATGTCGTTGCCGGCATCGCCGCGCAACTTGTCGTTGCCGCGTTGGCCGAACAGGATGTCGTCGCCGTCATTGCCATTGATGGTGTCGTCATAGGCAGGTTCGAGATTGACCCCGATCGCCACGGTCTGCGCGGCACCACCGGTAATGGTGGCGTCGCTGCCATTGGCAAGCACGCGTCCGGCCAGCAGCAAGGCATCGTAGCCGAGCAGCTTCTCGGCGGTTGTCAGGTCGACGCCGCTGAGATTGGAGGTCAGCTGCACGATGCCGGCGGCAGTCGCCACTTCCTCGAGCACCACGTCGCGATGCCAGGTGCCGTTGGAGTTGAGCAGGGCCGAGCCATCCGCATTGAGGGCGCGCAGGATCTGCCCCTCGTCGCCGAGGATCAGGTCGTTGTCGGCGCCACCCGAGATGGTGTCGGCGCCGAGACCGCCGACGATCTCGTCGACCCCGGCATCGCCATAGATGGTGTCGTTGCCGCGCTGGCCGTTGATCCGGTCCTCGCCGTCGCCGCCATAGAGCGTGTCGTTGCCGCCGATCTTGTCGGCATGGTCGAACAGCACGAACTCGCGCAGCAGCGCCGGCGTCCGCCCGGTGATGGGCGGATTGAGCTTGAAAACGTAGTTCTTCCAACTGGTGCCGCTGAGGATGGTGCGGCCGATGACGCCATTGTCGCCGAGGATTACGTCCTCGCCGGCATCGCCGTAGATCGTGTCGTTGCCGTCGCTGCCGCCAACCACGTTGTGGCCACCGACCAGGTCATCATCGCCGTCGCCGCCGTGGATCTCGTCGTCGCCCTGCTGGCCATAGACCATGTCATTGCCGGCTTCGGACCAGATCTTGTCCGCACCGCCACCATCGGCGGCACCGGTGTAGATGGCGATCACCAGCTGGTTGGCGGGGTTGGTGACGTCAAACAATGCGTGGTCACCGAACACCCGGTCATCGCCGGCGCCGGAGTGGATGGTGTCGGCGCCCGTGCCGCCGATGACGATGTCGTTAGAGGCACCGGTGTTGATGGTGTCGTTGCCGCCCGCCGTCGGGGCGATGCTGTAGGCCTTGAGCAGGACGCCCAGATCGCTGAACTCGACCTGCGCATTGTCACCGAAGACAATGTCGCTGCCCGCGCCGGTGGTGATGGTGTCGCCGTCGGCGCCGCCGATCGAGACGTGGTCGCCATCGCCGGTCTTGATGGTATCGGCGCCGCCGATGGACGGATCGAGGGCATAGGCGGTCTTCAACGCACCGTTGACGAACTCGGCATAGCCGTTGTCGCCGAACAGTACGGAATTGCCGGTGCCGACCTCGAGATTGTCGCCATCGAAGCCGCCGAACACCAGGTTCTTGCCCGAGCCGGCGACAATCTTGTCCTTGCCGCCGACGCCGGTTGCGATCGAGTAGGCGACCTGCACCACGCCATCGACGAACTCGGCATGGCCGCTGTCGCCGAACAGGGTGCTGTTGCCGGTGCCGTTGGCGATATCATCGCCCGCGGCGCCACCGAAGATCACCGCGTTGCCGTTGCCGGCGCGAATCTTGTCGCTGCCGCCCAGCTCGGGCTGCAGCGAGAAGGCCATCGTCGCCTTGTTGTTGAGGAACTTGGCGTAACCGCTGTCGCCGAACACCACGCTGTTGCCGTTACCGATGGTGATGTCGTCACCAGCGCCACCGCCGAGAACGGTGTTGAAGCCGGTACCGACAAGGATGGTATCGACGCCGTCATAGACCGTGTTCTCGGAGACCAGTGCCACCAGCAGGCCGTTCTCGAAGTTGGCTACACCGTTGTCACCCACGACAACGCTGTTGCCGTTGCCGGCGGTGATCTTGTCGGCGCCTGAGCCGCCCATCAGGATATGATCGCCATCGACGATGGTGATCTCGTCGTTGCCATAGTGCTCGGGCGCGATGGTCTGCACGACCTGCGCGACGCCGAGGCTCGAGAAGAGCGCCAGGCCGTTGTCGCCGAGAATCGTGCTGGTACCGCTGCCGGCGGTGATGATGTCGCCACCGGCACCGCCCATGACGATGTTCCGGCCGGCGCCGGCGCGGATGGTGTCCTTGGCTCCCTTGCTGGTTGCCGTGGTCTCGACGCGGAAGGCGATGCCGGCGGCAAAGAACGCCGCGCCGTTGTCGCCGAGTATGGTATCGGCCTCGTCGCCCGAGGTGATGTCGTCCTCATCGGCGCCGCCGATCACGATGTTCTTGCCGGCGCTGGTCTTGATGACGTCCTTGCCGCCATCGTCGACGAAGCTCGAGATGATCGACTTCACCTGCGCGTTCGCATCGAAGACGATCCAGCCATTGTCGCCCAGCACCACATCGCCGGCGCTGCCGGGGTTGGGCGCCGCAGCCTCGGCCACGACCTCGATGAAGTCACCGGCCGAGCCGCCGACCACGACGTTGCGGAGGTTTCCCGCCACAGCCGCGCCGATATAGGTCTTGATGGTGTCGATGCCGCCATAAAGCGGGTCGGTGCTTTCGATTTCGGTCGGCTTGCCGTCGAGGAATTTGGCGATGCCGTTGTCACCGAACAGGATGTCGGTTCCACCGGTGCCGGTCACCTGGTCGGCACCGCTGCCGCCGAAGACGATGTTCTTGCCCTTCTTGGCGTCGATGATGTCGTCGCCACCCACCGTCGGATTGGTGGTGCGAACGGCGATGACGGCACGATCGCTCATCATGTTGAGCACGCCCTCGGTGAGGGCGATGGTCGTGCCGTCGATGAGGCCGGCCTGGGTGATGAGGCCATGGTCGCCGAGGATGACGTCGTTGCTGTCGCTGCCGGTGATGGTGTCGGCACCGGCGGAGGTTGCCTTGTCGTCGATGATCACGGTGCGCAGCGCATAGTTCACGTCGAAGGCGCTGTCGCCGATGATCCAGTTGCTGCCTAGGCCGCCGGTGATCCTGTCGTCGCCGGTGCCGCCGGCGATGAAGCTGGTCTTCAAGCCACCCTTCAGCGTGTCAGTGCCGGCGCCGCCATCGATCACCACAATGCCATTGGCTTCGGTGGCGTCGATAATGTCGTTGCCGTACTCGGTGAACTTGTAGGCGGTACCGTTCGGCGCGCCGGGCAGTGCGCTGTAGCGCAGGCCGTTGGCCGAGGTATCGCCAAACAGCACCAGCGGGCCACGGACCAGCGACTCGCCCTGCAGGTCCACATCTGCGTCGACGGTGAGGGTGTCGGACTTGCCGCCGCCATGGATGACGGTGAGCGTTTCTTCGTGCGTGCTGCGGATGGTGAAGGTATCCGCGCCGTTGCCGAGCAGCACTTCGACGACGCCCATGTCGGTGTAGGTGATGCCGCGGGCAAAGCGCTTGGTCGTGCCACCGCCCATGTCGACGTCGAGCGGGCTCGACGGCATGTTGAGGCCGCTGATGTGATCGAGCGTCAGCTCGCCGGTCTGGTTGGCCTGCACGGTATCGGCAAACACCACCAGCTGATCGAGATCCGGCACGTTGTCGTCGACGATATCGCGCACCACCACCGGGTTGGTTTCGCCCGGCAGCACCACGGCACGGGTGATCGAGCGATTGGTGGGTCCGACGCCGCCTTCGATGAACAGCGGTCCCTGGATGGCGACCAGGTCATGCGGCTGCTGCGAGAACACCTTGATGTTCTCGGTCGAGTCGAGGCCGGCGGCGTTGTACTCCAGCGTGACGGTAACCGGCTGGTCCCAGTTCGCCGCAGTGAAGCGGACGTAGTAACCTTGGGCGTCCTGCAGCACGTCGGCGCTCAGCACGGGCCTGGCCTTGCCGGTGACGAGAATGTTGACACGCACCCAGGGGTTCGGCTCCTCGGGCGTCGGCAGCGGCGGCGCCGTCAGCACCACCTGGTAGGTGTCGGTCTGGCCGGATTGCGAGACTTGCGTCGAGCCGTCGGTCTCGATGATCTCGACACCCGGGGTGTTGGTATCGACGACTTCGACACGCACGCGAGCCGTGTCGACAGCGGCGTAGACGCCGCCCCCGAGGTTGCTGGTCACGGTGTGGGTGACGTCCGACACGTAGCGGTTATCGATCCCGTCGTTCGTCGACGTGACCTTGATCTGCTGTGCTTCGCTCCACAGCAGGATGCCGGCGCCTGCGTCGGCGACGAGGCCGAACTTCAGGGTGATGGTCGAGGCATTGACGATGGCGCCGTTCGACAGCTTGATGCCGGTACCGGCATCGAGCGTGACCGTCACCACTTCGCCGGCCAGCGGCGGCTTGTTGAGGCGGACCGCGTAGTCGTCGCCAGACGCGTTGTTCTCGAACACCTGGGTGTTGCCACCCGTCTCGTTGATCAGCACGGCCGGCTTGTCGTCGTCCTGCACGCGCACCGTAACGTTCGGGATCAGGAAGTTCTGGTAGTCCGAACCGGTGCTGATCACCGAGTGAGAGATCACCACCGTGCTCTCCCCCTCATGGGCGCCGTCGGAGTCCGCCTTCACATAGATCGTCGCGCCGGCGGCATAGTTGCCGCCGGTAAACGCGACGGTGACGGATTCCGAGAAGGTGATGCCGTCGAGCGAGACCAGCACGGTCTTGCCCGGGCCGCCCGGACGGGCAGTGAGCATGGCCGAAGCCTGGGCCGCCGAAATGGTGACGAACACGGTGGCCGCAGGGGCGGTCGGCAAGGTCAGCGTGTAGCTGTCGACAGCCGCGAGGCCGCCATCTTCGAGCACGTCGAGCCCATTGCCCACGTTGAGCGCGACAGTGCTGGTGGAGGCTCCGGTGGCGGTGAGATCGAGCCCGCGCACGAACAGGCCACTATAGCGCGGGTCAGAGCTCTGGACGGTATGGGTGACCGAGCCCTCGTCGCCCTGGTTGTCGGCAACCACCGTCTTGGTCACATCGCCGGCGACGTTGAAGGTATCCGAGCCGAGCCCGCCGATGAGCGTGGTCACCACGTCGGCCGCGGTCGACAGCACGTAGAAGGTGTCGTTGCCCTCGAGGCCGTCGACTTCCATCGCCTCGGCGTTGGCGATACGGACCGTCAGGCCGGCGCCATAGACGCCATCCTTGGTGATGACGAAGTTGTCGGCGAGCTCGGTGCCCAGCACGACGATCTTGTCGAAGCCGGCGCCGCCGTCGATATCGACCGGTGCGTTGACATTGTACTGGATGATGTCGTCGCCAGTGCCACCGTTCAGCTTGACGTTGGAGCTGCCCGCCAGGGCGAAGGCGCGGATGATGAACTCGTCATTGCCGTCCTCGCCCTCGAGCCGCAGGTCGGCCTTGTTGGAATAGACCACGAACTGGTCGTTGCCGACGCCGCCATAGAGCACTGCCGGCAGGCTGATGCCCTTGGACAGATAGGCATCGAAGCTGAGCTTGACGGTCTCGAAGCGATCCTCGACCGACTGGATGGCCGCCGCGTCGCGCGGGGTGGCGAAAACCTGGCCGACCTGGAAGCGGTCGTCACCGACGCCGCCGTCGACGGTCATGATCGCCGAGGTGTCGTCGAAGTAGAACTCGTCGTCGCCATTGTTGCCGTTGACGATGACCCGACCGTTGATGTCGGCGGTGTAGTTGATCCGCTCGAAGGCATCAGCGTAGGTGTCGACGCCGGTCCGGTGCAGGTTGGCGATCATGTTCTTGCGCATCAGGAACACATCGGCCGCAGCCGTGCCTTCGACCCGCAGCACGTCGCCGGCATCGAGCTTGCTGCCGGTGTCGCGGACGTTGATGACGTAGTCGGACGTCGAACCCTGGATGTTGACCACGGTCAGGTCGTTGCCGTCCTGGCCGTCGATGGTCAGTTCGTCGCGCAACTCGCGTCCGGTGCCGTCCTTGGCGAAGACCCCATCGGCATCGACGACCCCCTGGTAGGTGGTCATCGACGGCAGCTTGTTGACGGTCACCGTGTCGTTGCCGGCACCACCGTAAACGATGGTATTGCCGTTGAGCGCCTCGACGTCGAACAGCACGGAATCGTCCTGGCCACCGCCGCTGATGGTGATGGTCGGAGCGGTGAAATTGCCCTTCAGCGTGGCAGTGCCACCGGCCGTATCAGGATCGGCGACGCCGTCCTGATAGTCGACCTTGATGACGATCTGGGTCGCCGCCTTGATGATCGCGGCCGCCTTGTTCAGCAGTGGATCGGCCGAGACAAAGGCGCCCTCGACCAGCAGGTCGTCACCGGCCAGCAATCGGACTTCGTTGGCGGTGGATTGCAGCGTCACCCCTGCCTTGACCGTGATGTCGTCGGGCAGCGCGTCATCACCGCCATTGGCCTCGTCGTCGTCCTCGGCCCACACCTGCAGCACACCGTTGGCGGTGGTGTTTTCCGTTACGATGACCGGGCTCGAAGCCTTGATATAGACCGCGCCCTTGATGGCATTGACGCCACTATTGTTGACGTTGACGTCACCGACGGTCAGTGCGCCGAGATTTTCGACATAGGTGCTGCCGTTCTGCGCAGCGCCCTCTAGGTTACCCACCTCGGTAACGATCGACTTGCTGGCGCTGCCGATATTCTGGTTGGCCGACAGCCAGGTGCGGCGTGACACGATGTTGCGCTTGTCGGTTTCGGTATCGGCGCGCGCGTTGAGGATACTGCCGGTCATCGCCACGATGAAGGCGAGCGGCTGGGTTGACCCGGCATCGACAGTCGGGGTGCCGACCTGATCGAGATTGAGATCGCCGGTGGTTTCGGCGAGGTAGATGCTTTCGAGGTCGGTGAAGGCACGGACCTTGCCGGTTGCCTGGTTCGAGCTGTCGATATCGAGCTCATTGCCGGCCTGGCCGATCGCCACCCTTGCGAACAGGCTCACGGAGTTGCCGATGACGTCGGCGCCGAGTTGCGAACCCTGGGCGTTGTACTCGGCGTCGAGGATAGAGCCGAGTTCGGCACCGAGATAGACGTTGCCTCCGGTCGAGGTGATCTTGCGCACATTCATGTTGCGCTCGACGGCGTTGAGCGAGATGTCGCCCGCGGCGGTGGCGATCACCGTGCCGGTGGTATCGGCGTTGGTGGCGACGCCGCTGTAAGCGCCGGTCACCACGATCTCGACGGCATCGGTGGCGGTGCCGATGCTGCCGCCGGCGATGAGCGAGATGTGGTTGGCGCGGATCTTCTCGCCATCGGTCCCCAGCGCATCGAGGATCGAGCCGACCGTCGTGGTGAGGTAGACATCGCCCGAGCGCGAGTAGATCGCTTCGACATACATGTTCGATGTCGGCGCGGTGATGCGCACGTCGTCGGTGGCGCGCGCAATAAGGCTGCCGCCCGTCGACATTTCGACGGTGACGGCATTGCTCTCGCCGATGCCGCCGTCGCCGGCTTCGAGGACGATGTCGAGGGCTTTGAAGTTGACCCCGCCGCCGCTGAGCGCGTTGACGATCGAGTTGCTGGATTTCAGCCGGATCGTGCCGGCAGCGCCGGCCTCGATCTTGTCGACCTTCACCTGCTGCTCGGAGCCCAGGTAGATCGATCCGCCGGCCTTGGCGTTGATCACGCCGTCGACCGCCACGTCGACGTCGTCGCGCTGCGCGACGATGACATGGGTGATGACGCCGCTCGCCGCGGCAAGCGGATCAAGCACGGCGTTGGCAATGGTGACGGTCCGGTTGGCCTCGACGCCAAGCTGCGGCGCGGTCTCGGCAACGCCATCGGCCTTTTCGCCGACCAGGGTGATGGTCGCCCCGTTGATGGCCGCGATCTGGTAGTAGCCGCCCTTGGTGGTGGCGTTGGTGGTCTCGCCGCCAACATAGATGTAGTCGTTGACACTGTAGCCGGTCCACGAGCCGGACAGGCGGGTGATGGTGCCCTTGCCGAGCGCGTTGTTGCCGAAGCTGACGCCGAGGCCTTGCTCGACCTTCTTGGCAAACACGATGTCCTGCCGTTCGGCCGAGGCGATGGCGACGCGCTCGTCCTCGGTCAGCGAGGCCGGCGAGTTGCCCAACGTGATCACCAGGGCGTCGGCGACCTTGCCGATGTTCTTATTGGCGTCGATGGTCAGGTTCTTGGCGGTATCGATATTGTTGGCCTCGATCACCGTCTCGGTGTCGGTCACCGGCTTGAAGATGCCCGAGCCAAAAGCGAACAGCAGCTCGTCCTCGGTCCAGACCTTCACGCCGGCCGTCAGGTCGGCCTTCACCGTACCAACGGCGAACAGGTACTTGTAGTTCGGTCCGGTCTTGTCCCAGGCCTGCGCCGTTTCCCCCAGCCTGCCGAACATCTTGTGCAGGTCATGGTAGTCGTTGGTCTGCCGGGTCTCTTCGGCAGTGACACCCGTGGCGATGAAATTGGCGACGTAGGTGTCGAGCGCCGTCCCGTCCAGCGGAGTAGTGGCGTTGGCGTTCGTGAACAGCGCCTCGGTGCGCAGCTGGTTCTGCAACGCGGTCAGTGCCGCTCCGGTGATGGTGATCGAACCGGCCGTATTGGGCTGCGTCGTGCGGTACGCCCAGTACTGGGCGTAGGCCGCATCGATGTCGGTGCGCTGAGTATTGCCGTAGCCTTCATAGATGGCCTTGAGCGCCAGGTACTGCTGAGTGCGCGACGCTTCGAGGGTCGCGATCTGATCTGCCGCCTCCGCGGGATCGGCGTAGAGGTCCTCGTAGTAGGCGACTTCGAGCGCCGTCAGCTTGACGCTGGTACCGTTGTACTGGCCCTTCATCTGCCAGTAGGCCTGATACTCCTGCCGCTTCCAGCTTTCGTAGCCGGTGAGGGTGTCGCTGATCTTTTCGTTGACGCCGGTGCCGACGGTGAGCTGCAGATCCTTCCACATGCCAGCAAGCAGCTGCTCGCGGCTGCGCAGATCCTTCTGCACGGTGAAATCGGCATCGACCAGCGAGCCGGAATCCACCTTGATGTAGACGTTACCGTCGGTCTCGGCGGCAATCAGGCGCAGATCGCCGACGGTTTCGCGTACCGCGACATCGTTCTCGGCCTTGATGGTGACGCGATGCTCGGCGAGCGCGCCGGAATTGATCTGCAGCGGCCGAGCCGCGCCATTGCCGATGCCGCCGACGGCGCCAGTGGGCAGGGCCAGGTTCTGCGATTCATAGCGGTCGGCAATCAGATCGATCGAATTGCCGGTGACGAGACCGGTGGCGTACACGCCGGCGGCGGTTTCGGCAGCGACGATGCCGGCCTGGGCGACCAGCACCACATCGCCCTGCGACGCCGTCACCGAGACCACCGACATGTCGCCGGAGATTTCGTTGAGGTAGACGCCGCCGGTCGCCGACTTGGCGGTCAGCTGCGCGAAGGTGTCGGTCTTGAAATAGCCCTCGGGGTATTTGTCGACCAGGTCGATGTTGATCGGCTTGATGTTGGTGAGCGAGCCGCCGGTCTCGCCGACATTGGCCATGTTGTCGGCGCCGATGTCGTTCTTGGCGTCGAGCTCGATGCGCACGCCCTGCACGACGGATTCCGAGTGTGAGGTGTCGATGCCGGCTTCGGAAGTGATCTTGGTCAGGCCGGTGGTGTTGAGAATACCGCCTTCGATGATCACATTGCCGCTGCCGTTCGAGTCGATCTCGACCCGCGCCTCGTCATAGCCGGTGAAGCGGATGGTGACGGGACGGTCGGCCTCGATGGTGTGCCGGCCGTTGGTCTGGTCGGTCGAGATGATATCTTCCTGCTTGCGATATTCCTTGGTGCCATACCAATGGCTGATCGTCGGCAGGTCCTTGTAGAACTTCTGTTCCGTGAGGTTGAACTCGTCTTCCTCATGGGTATGGACGGCGTCCGCATCGGTGGCGCTCGCCGCATCGATGGTGTCGAAGTAGAAGAAGATCGAGTTGTCGATCAGCGCCGGACCTTCGAGCACGGTGATGACCGATGGCAACCCTTCGAAGGCGTCGGGGGCGAACGCATCGATGCCGAGCCACTTCGATGTGGTCTTGATGCTGGTATCCTTGGTCTCGACGACCTTGCCGACGGTCCAGCCGAAGCGCCAGCCTTCCTGGGGCTTGTAGATGAAGGTCTCGCGATAGGGGCCATCGGCGCCCGCCACGTAATCGGTGGAGATCACACTGGCGTCGACCTCGACATATTCGCGCTTGTCGGGCTTGGTGGTCGTGGCGCCCGGCGTGGTCTCGAGCTTGTATTCGCTCTGACGCACCGTGACGGTGCCGTCGTCGTTCACCTGATACCAGGTCTGCTTGTAGCCGTCGGCGTTGGCGGCCTTGGCCTTGTCGTTGAGCCGGATGGTTCCGGCGCCGCGATCGCGCACGTCGAGCTGCTTGATCACCACGTCATAATTGGTGTCGTTGACCACCTTGACGTGGACATAGCCGCCCAGCGCCTCGACGATGCCGTTGCCGGTGTTGAGCAGGTTGCCCGTGATGGTGATCGAGCCGCCCGGAACACGGAACTCCTCGATGACGATCTTCTTGGTCTCGACGTCCCAATAGGCATTGAACGCGCCGGTGCTGGCGGTCTTCAGCAATACCTGCTTGGTGGTCGGCTTGCCTTTCTCGATCAGGGCGATCTCGTCGATCGTCGCCTGGTTGAGGTTGAGGACATAGTCTGCCTTGCCGCTGGTGATCACGCCGTTGAGGTCGACGAACTCGGCGGTGATGGAGATCCGGTTGGCAGAGATGCCCGGCTTGGGCGCCTGACCGACAAGATTGGTGCCAGCGGCCGGCGAGGTGATGTCGCCGACGCCGCCATCGGTGGAGATGGCCTTCCAGTCTTCGTAGGGGTTGCCGCCGGTGTGGTAGACGCTGCCCGGCGGCAGGTCGATCAACACATAGCCCTGGGTCCTGAGGTCGACGGAATTGGCGTCGATCTCGGCATTGATGGTGATGTCGCCCGAGCCGACCGAGTTGTCGATGATGACGTCGCTGGTGATCGCATCGATGGCGCCGGACACGGTGATGCCCGGCCAGGGATCATCGGGACCGCGGTCGTTCCAGCTGTTCTTGATCAGGATGGTGGCGTCGGTGCGAATGGCGGGGGTCAGCGTGACCTTTTCGAAAGCCGCATCGCCGGCCACCCAGGTGTGGTCGAACCCCGTATCGTCCTTGGCGTTCTTGGTCGTGACGTTACTGGTGTTGGCGGCGGCGATCTTGGCCCGGGCCGCGGCTTCGGTGGTCGAGGCGGAGATCTCGTTCTGCAGGCCGTTGAGGAACACCCCGCCATTGTTCTCGGGGATGGTGATCCCCTTGATATCGAGGAAGGCCCGGGTCTTGTTCTCGATGCTGACCGAGACGTCGCCGGGGGCGTCGAGCGTCCCGTCGCCCTGCAGGACATCGGCCATGACATGGATGCGGCCGGCCGAGGCAAAGATCGGGTCGACGACGATGGTCAGCACTTCGCGCAGCATCGGGATGACGACCTGCTCCCCGGTGATCGGGTCGATGGCGACGATGATCTCCCCGGTGACCTCGTCACGCGGCGGTTCGGCAAGGCCGAGGAAGATGAGCTCGCGGGTCAGCCGCTTGATCTCGCCCTTCCAGAAGTCGCGCACCTTGGCGTCGTCGCGATACCTGTCGTACTCGATGCGGGCCTTGACCAGCTCGTCGACGTAGTTCGAGGTGAGCTGCTTCTTGACCAGCTTGACAGTGACGGTGTCGATCGAGGTGCCGTCTGCACCCTTGGCGGTAATGACCGCCGTGGGGTTGGCCTGTGTACCGCCCACCGACTCGATCACCACGTTGACGACGCGGTTGAGCCCGGTGCGGATGATGCCATCGACATTGACGACGGAATCCACCTCCGAACCGCCATTGCTGGTGAAGGTCTCGGCGCCGCCGAGGGCACTGTTGATGCCGTCGCTGATGGCGGTGGCCCAGTTCCGGCTCTTGCCCTGCGAGATGATATTGGCAAGCGCGAAGGTATCGGCCAGCACGTCGACATTACCACCCGACAGCACCGTGGCGCCGTCCATCACGTCGATGCGGTTGGTGATGAACAGCAGGCTATCGTTGCGCACCTTGTCGAGCGGAATGACGCTGCCGGCCAGGGTGTCGGCATAGGTCGCGAGCCGGTAGCTGTCGCGGTTGAAGCTCTCGTCCATGCCGGTGAGCATGCGGACGTGGCGCAGCGCCTTGATCTCGGCGCCACCGCCGACGGTGACGTTGTGGACCGGGTTGATCTCGAGCACGCTCTGCGCCGCCGAGGCGGTGAGGAAGCCGTAATTGTCGACACTCACCTTGATGGTGGCGTCGACCTCGCTGTTGGAGGCGAGACGGACGTCGCCGGTCGAACGAATCTTGATGTTGGAGTTGCTGTTGGTCGCCGGGTTGGTGCCGATCTGCACCGTACCGACGACACCGTTGCCATTGTCGTCGTCGTCGCCGGCATCATCCTTGGTGTCGAGCGTGCTGGAGGCACCGATGCCGGAGATCACGCCACCGCCCTTATAGGCGACGGTATCGGCGTAGAAGATATCGTTGAAGGTCGATAGCGAAATGCCGCCGGCATCCGCCGAGGCGTTCTGCACCGTCAGCGTGACGTTGTCTTCGACAATGGTCAGCGTGTTGAGCGCCAGGTCGGTGCGGATTTCCGAACCGGCAATGCTGATGGCGCCGGCCGAGATGCCATCGACATTGGTGCCGATGTCGGACTTGGTGAAGTGGTTGGCGGCGGAGGCCGTGATGCTGGCCGCGGTGATGTCGGCACTGTTGGCGAAGCGCGCCGTGCTGTTGGCGTTGACGTCGTTGGTGGCCGAGGTGCCGTTGCCCGAGATGACGCCGTAGGAGCTGGTCTTGATCTCGTTGTTGGCGAGGGTGTTCTGGTCCGATGCCAGCAGCAGGGCGCCGGTGGCGCCGTTTACCGAATTGGCGAGCAGGGTGATCTGCGCATTGGCGCCGATCCTCGCCTCCGAGTTGACGTTGGCCACAGTATCGGCCTCGCCCGAGGCGATGCCGACGAGACCGCCGGCGCCGGGGCTGGCCGACGAGGCGTTGTCATCATTGCCGTTGGCGCGCACCACCAGGTCGCCGGCGGTGATGCTGATGCCATCGGCGACGGTCGCCTTGGTGTTCGAACTCGACGTCGCGGTGGCCTTGGTGGCGCCGGCGGCGACGAGGCCGTAGGCGGCACTGTCAGAGGCAGCCCGCTGCCGGTTGTCGCCACGTGCCGTGGCGGCCACGGTGCCTGAAGCGACGATGGAGGTGCCGGCGCCGAGAAGCGCCGTGATAGCGCCGATATGATCGGCATTGGTGACTGTGGCGTCGGCGCCGATCAGGGCGCCGACAATGCCCTGCGACGAGGCATAGGCGGTGTTGGCGCTCGCGGAGGCGCGCGCCTCCTCGGCCTGCAGCGTCAGGTCGCGGACGACGAAAGTGGTATTGGTCGTCTCGGTCTTCGAAAGCACATCGACATCGACGTCGGCCTTGGACACGCCGACAGCGAGGACGCCGCCGGTGGCTGCCTGAGTCTCCGCACTGGCGGATGGCGTGGCCGTTGCCCGCAACGTCACGTCGCGCCCGTTGATGGTCGATGTACCGAGGGTCCGGGCCGTGTTGTCGATATCGATATTGGTATCGGCGTCGAGGCCGGAGACGGCGAGGCTGAACAGCCCGGCCGCCACGGTGAGCGCCCGGTTGACCGCAGTCGTGGTGACATCGGTATCGGCGGTGATCTCGATGTCGCCGTTTACCCGCAGCGTGCTGTGATTGACATAGGCGTCGGTCACCGCGGTCACATTGTTGGTGGTCTTGGCGCCGCCGCCGGCCAAAGTCGGGCCGATGCTGAGGTTGACCGCTACCGAAGCGAGCTCGGCCGTAGCATCGAGCGTGATATCGCTCACGGCCCCGATCGCGACTTGGCCGGTGGCGAGCAGGTACTGCAGCGGATCGGGCGTGGCCACCACGCCGTCCTCGAGGCGATCGAGATAGCCCAGGGCGTCCTTGGCCACCGTGCCGGTGACCATCACGTCGCCGGCCTCCTCCAGATAGGCCTTGACCGTCGACTTGCTGAAGTTCTCGGCGACGGTCACCGCGATCGATGCCGCGCCGCCGTAGACGCCGGCTGCGCCGGCGATCGACGCCGCGCCCGCATAGGCGTTCATGTCGATAGTATCGTCGGCCGTGATGCTGAGATCGCCGGCCGTGATGCCAGTGCCGTCGCCCGAGATATAGGCCGAGGTCTCGACCCCGACGCGATTGGTGGTCTCCGAACCGGCCCCGGCCGCAGCGACACCGACGCCGCCGGCGGCGATGGCCACCGAACCCGAGATCACCTTGGCATCGATGGTCTCGCTGGAGGTCGCCTCAATCGAGAGCTCACCGAAGGTGTCGACCTCGGTATCCTCGAGATAGGCCTTGACCACGAGCGGATCGTAGGTCGGCGCCAGATCGGCGCCATTGGTGACATAGCCGACATTGTTGCGGGCGATGCCGACGCCGATGGAGGCCGCGACGCCGACGCCGCCAAAAGCCGCCGATCCCGCGACCGCGAGGACCTCGGCATCGATGTCGGAGGTACTCTCCGCCGCCACATCGATGTCGCCGCCCGCATCGAGCTTGCTGTCCGCGGCATAGGCCGTGGCGTTGCCGAGCACGGTGTTGAGCGCCACAGCGCCACCGCCGGAAACCGAGACGCCGACGGCGCCGCCACTGATGGCGACAGCCGCTGCCGCCGAGGTGGCCTCGATGGTGTTGTCGAGCGTGGCGGAAATCGAGATGGTGCCCGGCGTCGCGGCTTGCGGCGGATTGGCGCCGGCCGGCCGATCGACGATGTCGGTCACCGAGATATCGGCGTCGCTCGCATAGGCGCTCACGCCACCATCGATGGTGTTCTTGGCAATGGCGATGCCGACGCTGACCCCGACGCCGGTCGCGCCGATGCCGACGGCCAGCGAAGCGGCGCCCGCGAGCGCCTCGATATCAGAGGTGTTCTCGGCGGAGATGCGGACGCTGGCCGCATCAATGTCCGCCTTGACCGCGGCGGTATTGCCCACGGCAGCCTTGCCCGAGATGTAGGCGCTGGTCTCGACGGCGATGAGGTTCTCGACATAGACGCCGGCGGCGGAAACGCCGACGCCGACCGCGCCACCGGCCAAAGCGCCGGCGGCAGCGACCACTGTCGCATCGATGGTATTATCGGAGACGGCGCTCACATCGACCGCACCGGTTGCGGTGACCTTGGACTGGTCGATGAAGGCCTTGACCTCGGCGGTAGTAGTGAGTTCCGCGGTGGTCAGCGGATCTTCGGTGTCGATCAGCTCCTGGTAGGTGAGCCCGCCATCGTCCCAATCGCCGATGGTGTTGAGGGCGACCGAGATGCCGATGCCGACGCCGACACCGGTGGCGCCGGCGGCGACCGAAACCGCAACCGCGGCGATCGTCGCATCGATCGTCGAAGTGGAATCGGCTTCGACCAGCACGCTGCCGGTAACGTCGACGCTGGCGACGCTGGCGATCGAGGCGACGACGTCGCCACCGATCTTGTTCTGCGCCGCGGCGCCGGCCCCGCTGACCGCCACGCCGACGCTGCCGAAGCCGGCACCGAAGGATGCGGCATAGGCCTTGGCGTTGATCTTTTCGTCGCGTTTGGCATTGACCGAGAGGTTGCCGGAATTGGTCTTCAACTGCGCCACGCCGGCCGCCGAAGCGGTGACCCCGGCGCTGATCTCGTTGAGCGCCACGGCGATGCCGAGCGCGATACCGGCACCGGTCGAACCGACCGCCAGGGCCACCGAGGCGGCGCCGGTCAGCACGTCGATATCGGATTTGTCCTCGGCAGCGACCTTGATCGAATCGCCGATGATGTCGGAGGTGGCGCCATCGATCAGTGCCGAAGTGGCGACAGTGATGGCATTGTGGGTGCCGGCGCCGGCACCGCCGAGCGCCACACCGACTGAGCCGCCGATGCCGATGGCCATCGAGGCCGCGACGACAGTGGCGTCGACCTTGCCTTCCGACAGCGCGGTGACTTCCACCGCCCCACCCGAGGTGACGTCGCTGCTGCCGATGCGGGCCTTGACCTGGGCCTGGTTGGCGGCAGCGCCCTTGATCAGGTTCTCGGCAACCGAGACGCCGAAGCCGACGGCAACACCATTGGAGCCGCCGATACCTGCCGCGAAGGCGGCAGCGACGATGGTGGCGTCGATATCCTGCTTGGAATGCGCATCGACCAGCACGCCGCCGTCGACGGTGATGGTCGAGGTCAGGATGGTGGCGAGCACATCGGTTGCAATGACGTTGCTGGCCCCGGCGCCGCCGCCGCTGACTGACACACCACTGCTCGGAGCACCGCTCAGGGTGAATGCCGCCGCGGCCGCGGTAGCGTTGATTTTTGACAGGTCCTCGGCCTTGACCGAGACACCGCCGGTGCCGGTGACCCCGGTGTCCTCGAGGTTGGCGTTGGTGGTGCCCTTGATGTCGTTGAGCGCCACGCCGGCGGCGATCGACACTGCAAGCGAGGAGCTGCCAGCCGTAAGCGCGGCTGTGACGCTGCCGGCCGCGGCGATGGCGTTGATCGTGTACTTGCTGTAGCCGCGAACCTCGAGACCATCGGCGCCGACTGTGATAGTCGAGCTGCCGGTATCGCCACCATCAACGGTAGCGGTGGTGTCGGCGGCGATGCGGTTCTCGACGATCGCCCCGGCAATGCCGAACTGCTTGGCGCCGGACGACGAAGCGCCGATCGCCACGGCCGCGGCCGCAACGGTGGCATCGATGGTTGCCGTCGAGCTGCCGTCGACCTTGACCTTCTTGCCCGTGACGGTGGAGTTACGGACGCTTGCTTCGGTCTTCAGCGGCGTCGCGGTGCCGACCTGGGTGATCGAGCCGGTATAGCCGATATAGTTGAACGCCAGCGCCGCGCCGATGGCGACGCCGTTGGAGGCGCCGCCGAAGCTGCCGGAGACCGACACGGCGGCCGCCAGCACCTTGGCGTCGATATCGGCGGAATTGCCGGCATGGACTTCGACCGTGCCCGCCGGAGCCGAAACGTTGGAATCGACGATGGTCGCTTCGGCACTGCCCAGCAGCGCATTGTTCGAGATGGCGCCGCCGCCGCTGACACCGGTCGTGGCGCCGCTGAGCGCCACCGCCCCGGCGACCGCCGCCGCGGCAGCCATGCTCTCGATCTTGCTGGCCTGGTCGGCGCTGACCGTCACCGAGCCGGCATCGAAATCGTCGACGTCGTCGATCGCCGCGTCGATGTCGGCGCGAATGATATTGCGCGACACCACGAGACTGATGGCGAAGCTCTTGGTGCCACCGCCGGTGAACAGGTCAGCCGCCAGCGCGATTACCGGCTGCACAACCTCGGAGGTGATGTTGGCGGTGTTGTCGGCGTCGACCACCACATCGCCGTCGGCATAGACCTGGCTCGAATTGCTGATGGTGGCGTTGACCGTCGAGGTGACCCGGTTCAGCGCGATAACGGCCCCGACGCTGATGGCATTGCCGCCACCACCGCGCAGCACGCGCACGAAGTTCGAGATCTCGGCATTGATGGTCTGGTCGCCATGCGCCTCGACATTGAGGTCGCCAGTGGCATCGATGGTGGTGCTGTCGATAAGCGCCGTGGTGGCGACGACCCGCTCCGGTGCACCCTGGATGGCGTCGACGAGGTCGGTGCCGACCAGGGCATCGACGGTGTTGAACAGGAAGTTCTGGTTCTGCACGCCCACCGAGTTGAAGGCGAGCGTTACTCCGACCGATGTCTGCTTGGAGATGGTATCGGCATCGAGCGTAGCGTCGATGCTCGAGGTGTTGTTGGCGATGACAGAGACGTTGTCGACAGAGGCGACGGCGCTGTTGAGCAGCTTGGCGCTGGTGGTCCCCAGCACATTGTTGGTCGAGATGACGGCGTTGATCGCCACCGAACTCGACTTGGCGTTGGTGCCGCCGGTCACTTCGACGCGGGCTGTCAGGTCGGCATCGATCAGGCCGGTCTTTGCGGCCTCGATGTCGAGATCGCCGGTCAGCGTCAGTTTGCTGCCGGTGACCAGCGCATCGGCGTTGCCCTCGACCAGGTTGAGGATGGCCATGGCGCCGACGCCGGTAGCCTTGCCGCCGGCAAGGTTGGAAGTCAGCGTGTTGATGAGCTCGACGCCCTTCGAAACGCTGAACTCGGAGAACCGAGCATCGGCGGCGATGAGACCGCCGAGGTTGACGGCGACGCCGTCGGCGCCGGAATACTTGTAGATCTTGCCGCGGGCGGCCACGACCGGATAGTCGTCGCCGATATAGACGAGATCACCGTCGTTGAGCGTCTGGGTGCCCGACTTGGTGGTGTATTTGTAGCTTTCGATCAGCGACTGGATGACGTTGGTGGCAATGCTGACGCCGAAGTCGTTGCTGATCTTGGCGATGGCCTTGATGTCGCCGACCGACAGGATCTCACCGTCATCGGTCGCCTTGACGGTGACGTCGTCGGCTTCGATGACGTCTGTCAGGTCCGCGCTGTTGTCGATGGTCGCAGTCGCTCCGCCAGCCACCTTGTTGCTGGCGATGAGGAAGCCAAGTGCCTTGCCGTCGGTGCCGGCGATCGAGGTGGTCGACGAGGTCGCCTCGTTGCTGACTTCGGCGTCGATGATGGCGGTATTGTCGGCGGTGACGCTGAGATCGCCGCTGATGTCGATGGTGCTCGAGGTGATCTTGGCGCTGGCAATCGCCGGGTTCTTGCCATTGAAAGCGTCGGCGGCGAGGAAATCGTCGCCGAGGATGGCGTCGATACCGTTGAACAGGACGTTCTGGGTGTTCCAGCCGACCGAGTTGAAGGCCAGCACGACCCCTGCAGTGTTGCCGCCGCTGGTCGACGCGGCAGCGAGCGTCTTGGCCTCGATCCGGGCGTCGTTGACCGCCTCGACCGCGGCATTGCCCTGGCCGGTGACGGTCGAATCGACGATCTCGGCGACGGCGCTCGACTGCACCAGGTTGGTCGCCAGCGTGCCGTTGATGGCCAGCACGGTGTCTTTGGCCGGCTTGGTGGTGCCGTCCTTGCCCGGCTTGGGGTTGGGCGCAAACGACATGTTGGACGGCAGCGAGCTGCCGCCAATGGCCGCAATGGCGCTGTCGGCAGTGGCCCGCAGCGTCGCCATCTCGTCGGCGCGCACGAGGATGCTGCCCGCGCCGCCCTCGACTTCGGCATTGTTGATGCTGGCGCTGGCGCCGCCGCGCACGTCGTTGAGCACGACCAGGGCGCCGATGGTCTTGGCCGGCGCCGCCGACAGGTTGAGGTCGTGCAGCAGGATCTCGGTGACCGGATCCTTTTTCCAGTAGTTGAGATCGGTGAAGTCGACCCGGGTCAGGTCGGTATTCTCGCCGCTCGCCGCGGTGCCCATGTAGGTGTAGATGGCGCCGGCATCGCCGCCGATCAGCTTGAAGTTGGCCGACCCGGCGAAATTGAAGGTATCGACATTCGGAATGGTGAACGGCGCACTGCCGACGTAGAGATACTTGAGGCCGGCATCCTCGCCGGTCGCCGGTTCGAGCTGGATGACTTCGCCGGCGTTGATCGCCACATTGGTCGGCGGGATGCCGAACGACATGTCGATGGTCGGATCGCCGTAGGCGTCGTCGAGACGGATGCGGTCGCCGTACGCGAGCCCGCGAATCTTGCCGCCAGCCGGGTCGGCCTTGGTGTCGTAATCGGCCCCCAGCACATCGTTGAGGGTTTCCTGGATGATGCCGACGCCGGCATCACTGGTGATCGAGGTCTCCGCCACCAGCTTGGTGTTGGAATAGATGCCGGTCTCGTCCTTGGCAGTAACGGCGACGCCCTGCCCGGCCGTGATGTCCTTGCCGTTGGCGGCCTTGGCGTTCTTGATCGTGGCGGTCGCCTTGCCGCTGACCTTGTTGCCCGACAGCACGATGCCATAGGCGGCGCCAGAGGCGCCGTAGAGCGCCGAACTGGTGGTCTGCGCGGTGTTGGAGACGGTCGAGTTGATCTGCGCCAGATTGTCGGCGGCGACGGTGATCTTGCCGTCGGCATTGACGGTGCCGCCATCGATGGTGGCCGTCGCATCAGCGCCGATATTGCCGCCGAAGCCGAGGTCGGAAATGTAGTTGGCGCCGACCAGCGTATCGATGGTGTTGAACAGGATGTTCTGCGGGGCCCAGCCCACCGAGTTAAAGGCGAGCGTGATGCCCGCGGCGGTGGCGCCGGAGGCAGCCGAAGCATAGTTGCGCGCGTCGATCGCTGCCTTGTTGGTGGCCAGCACGTCGACGTCGCCGGCTGCCGTGATGGTCGAAGCGGTGAGCGAGGCCGCCGCCTTGCCGAGCACCACGTTGGTGACCACCTGGCCCGAGAGCCCGAGCACCTTGCCCGACCCGTCGATGCCGCTGCCGCCGGAGGCGGACACGGTGTTGGTGGAGTAGGCCCAGATCTGCGAGGTGTTGGTGGCCTCGACGATGATATCGCCGTTGTCCGCGCCGACGCCATCGGCGTCCACCACGGCATTGACGATCTTGGCTGTCGCGTCGCCCTTGACCTCGTTATAGGCGATCGAAATGCCGATGGCCTTGGCGTTGGTGGCAACGATGTTGCCGATCTCGGGGAAGAAAATGTCTTCGTAGTCGGCGGTGCGCAGCTGCTTCCACAGCGTGGCGTTGGCGTAGTCGACCAGCGCCAGGTCGGTCGGCGTCAGGTCGGCTGTGCCGATATACTCGTAGATCTCGCCAGCCTTGGCAGTGAGCTTCAGCCACAACGTTGCATCGGTGAGCACGATGCCGGTATTCTCGGTGATCGGCGTGGTGCCGAGATAGCGGTAGATTTCGCCGCCCTTCTCGACGATATCGCCGCCGATGATGTTCATGGCCGCGCCGGCAGCGAGGGTATCGAGGTCAACCTCGCCCTTGAGATAGGCCAGCGAGACGCGGACCTTGTCGCCCTTTTCGATGGTCTGGATGCCGGACTGGCTGGTGAAATCATAGTCGCCGGCGCCGAGACGGCCGGCAACGCCGGTCACCAGCTGCTGCACGGCGGCTAGCGTATTGCTCGGCAGCGCCGTGGCGACGACCTTGATGGTGGCCGAAATGCTGGCTTCGTTGTCGGCGGCAACGCGCACCGACTCGTCGGCCTCGACCTGCTTGGTGGCGGCTCCGTTGCCGTCAACTGCGGCAGTATTGTCGATGAACGCATCGGCGCCGGCGCTGACCTTGTTCATGGCCAGAATGGCGCCCGCCGCGAGGCCCTTGGCGCCCTGCTTGGCGACGACGCCGAACGGGTTCGACCATTCCTGCTTGGCTTCGTTGCCGGTCACTGCGGTGATCTTGGCCGAGTTGTCGGCGGTGACGCTGATCGAGCCGGCGACGTCGACATCGGAATTGACGATCGAGGAGGTGGTGGTGAAGCCCTGCTCGTTGCCGAGCGCCGTTGCCACCGTCGGCGAGCCGAGAATGGCGTCGACCGCATCGAGGAACAGGTTCTGCGGCTTCCAGCCGATCGAATTGAAGGCAATGACGGCGTTGACCACCTTGCCGCCGGCACTCATCTCGCTGAGTGCAGTGGACTCGATAGTCGCGGCGTTGGTGCCGCGGACGGTAAGGTCGTTGCCGGCGCCAGTCCCTTTGCTGATGGTCGAGCCGTTAACGGTCGCGAGGGTGGCGCCGAGAATGCTGTTGGACACAGAGACCGCACCGAACGCCTTGGAAGCGTTGCCATCGGTGACGTTCTCGGAGCTGATGACGCTGATATCGGTGGCCTTGATCGTCGCGATCTGGTCGGCGGTGACGTCGATCTTGCCGGTCGAGGCAATGGTCGAGCCTTCGATCGCCGCCGTCACATAGGCATCGACCTGGTTGCGTGCGAAGATGCCACCCTTGGCGGCGCTGCCCGTCTTGAACGGGTCGGTGAACTTCTCTTTCTTGGCCTTGCTGGTGGCCTTGGCCTGCCCCATCTTGGCGCTGATCAGCGTCTGCGCGAAGGCGGGCGAGACGATGTCGTCGGTGGTCAGCTGCTTCCACAGGCCGAAATCGGTGAAGTCGGCATTGGCGAGGTTCAGCGTGTCGGTGCTGGTCCCCATGTACTGGTAGACTTCGCCGGCCTTGCCGGTCGTTGCCTTCCAGCGGCTGGCGTTGGAGAAGGTCTCGTTCTTCAGGGCGCCCAGCGTGGTGATCGCCGTGCCGCCGAGGAACTCGTAGACCACTCCGTCCTTCTGCACCCGGTCTCCGGCAGCAATGTGCACGGTCGTCGGAGCCAGCAGTTCGTCGAGGTTGATCTCGACGGCGACCAGCACCTTGTCGCCGAAGGTCAGGTCTTCGGCGGAGCCGACGGAGCCCGGCGTACCGGACTTGGTGGTGTATTTGTAGTCGTCGAGCACCGCGCCGACGACATCGTTGATCACGTCGGCGCCATAGGTGGTCGCCGTGGTGTTGTCGGCGCCGACATTGGTCAGCGTATCGATGATGGCGGAGTTGACCGCACGCACCGTGACGGTCGCACCGGCAACGGTGGAGCTCGCGCTGATCTTGGCGGTGGCGCTGTTGGAAATCTTGTTGCCGGCAATGGCGAGGGCCAGCGACGCCGACTTGGTCTGGGCGATCGACTGGAACGCTGCGGACGCCCGGTTGTCCAGCACTGCGGTGATGAGGCCCGAGGACAGCGCCTCGACCAGCACGTCGGCCGACGACTGGACGTTCGAATTGATGATCCGCGCCTCGACGTCGTAGACGCTCTGCTGGCGCAGCGTGATGTCGTCGTTGTCGGCGATGTTGGCATCGCCCAGCAATGTCTCGACCGAGTCGAAGAGCAGATTGCTGCGCTCCCAGCCGATGGTGTTGTTGGCGATCTGCAGCGCCTGCATCTTGGAGGCGCCCACGCCGGTCGAGATCGCCGAGTTCTCCGCCGTGATCCTGGACGAGTTATCCGCGGTGACCGACACCGAGCCGATCTTGGCGTTGGCCGCGCCGAGCTGCGCATCGACGATCTGCGCCGAGGTGGCGCCCTGGATCAGGTTGGTGGAAATGATGGCGCTCTGCGCGCCGGTCTTGCCGCCCTTAAGCAGGCGCTTGAGGATGATGCCCTTGACGCCCTTGGGCGCGATCTTCTTGAGCAACGAATCTTCGTTGAAGGTGCCGCCGCCCTGCACCTCGTTGTAGACGTCAGCGTTGGCGGTGATTTCGCCGATCGATTTGGCATCGACCGAGACGGTGTTGGCGTTGACCACTGCATTGGTCAGCAGCGCGGTGGCGCCGCCGCGCAGGTCGTTGAGTACGATGACCTGGCCGGTCGCCTTGGCGCCGACCGAGCGCAGATTGTACTGGTCGGTGAAGATCGAATAGTCGAGGTCGGGCTTCCACAGCCCCTTGTCGGTGAAATCGACCATCGAGAGGTCGAGCAGCGGTTGGTCGGCGCCGAGATAGGTGTAGGTGTCGCCGGCCTCGCCCTTGATCGCACGCCAGGTCGTTGCGTCGCCGAAACTCGGCCCGCCGGCCTTCCAGTCAGAGACAGTGAGCGGGTTGGTGCCCAGATACTGGTAGAGCTTGCCCGAGTTGCCGATCTCGGAGACCAGCAGAATCTGGCCGTGGGTGATGGTAAGCGGGGTCTTCTTCGAAGTGACCAGATCGTAGTCGAGACCGACCGTGGTGCCGTATTTCAGCGGCTGCGAGAGACCATCGGTCAGCACGCGATCAGCATCGAGGGTAATGCCACGGTTGTTCAGCGAGGTGCCGGTGACCGCTTCCTCGATGGTGTCGGCCAGCCCGTACTCGAAGAAGCGCTCGAGCGCGTGCAGCCCGCCGTCAGTGCTGGAGATCGCCGTTCCGGTGATCTTGACGTTGGAGTTGATCCGCGTCTCGTCCTCGGCCTTGACGCTCAGCGCACCCCCGGCCGTCACTGCCTTGTCGGTCGCGCCGCCGTCGATCACCGCGGAGGCGAGACGGTTGATCTGGTTGTTGGCCAGCGCCACGCCGAGTGACTTGGCATTGGCTTTCAGCACCCCGACGTCGTTGGTCTGCTTGGACGAGCTGGAAACGGTGGTGTTGGCGGTGCCTTTCGACATGGCGACGGCCGAAACCGCGCCTGCGGCCGAGACCACCGCTTCAGTGATCGAGGCCTTGACCTGCACCTGGGTGGGGGACTGGAAGAAGGTGGTGCCGAGGATGGCGTCAAGCGTCGCCTTCTGGAAGGCGAGCGTGTTGCCGGAAAGGGTCGGCCCCTGGCCGATATCCCAGCCGACGATGTTCATCGCCTCCATGCGTGCAGCCGCCGCAGCGCCGCCCTTCAGCATCTTGGTGATCTTGGTGCCGGAAATGCCCCGGCCTTCCATGTTCAGGTAGATGGTGGCATCGAGGAAGCTGTCGTCGGTCGCTTTGACGACCACATCGCTGCCGGCGCCGGTGGTGGTGACCGAGCCGCCGCTGATCGAGGCGGTGGTCGAGCCATTGACGACGTTGGCGGCAAGAATGCCCGCCATCACCTTCTTGGCCTCGATCGGATCGAGCGGGTCGACGTCCGGCGCTTCCTCCATGGGAATCGACTCGGCAAAGGCAGTGACCGTGGTGATGTTCAGCGCTTCGACAGTCACGTCGCCCGAAGCGACGATGGTCGAGGCGGTGATGGCAGCCGCGGTATCCTTCTGGATCTGGTTGATGATCGCCACGCGGGCGATGTGCTTCTTGACCGCCGGATCGGGTTCGTCGCCGTTGAGATCGAGCGGCGGCAGGAAGGGCACCGCCAGGGCAGTGACCGAGGAGCGATCGATGGCCGAAACGCTGACGCCGCCATTGCCGGCCCGCACATCGGCCGAATCCAGCTTGGCCGCGGTGGTGCCGAACACCACGTTGTCGGAATCGAGGCTGGTGGCCGAATAGCCGGTATTGCTGGTGGCCGAGAGCGACAGCTTGCCCACGGCAGTGGCGGGGGAACCGCCATCGATCTTGATGCCGCGGATGGTCGCCGTGGTGACTTCGGTCGCCTCGTTGGTGACCGAGCCCATCTGGTTGGAGATGATCTCGTTGCGCACGTCGCCGGCGCTGTTGGCGCTGACGCTGATGGCGTTGGTGGCACGCAGACCCGCGGGCAGCACCCCGGGTACGGCGGTGGGCTCGGGGGTGCCGATCATCACCGTGGTGTTGCGGTTGATCGAGGTATCGGAATCGATCGCCGAGAACACCACGATGGTGGAGAGCTTGGGCTTGAAGGCGTCGATCTCGGTCTGGATGATATCGCGGACGATGGTCTGGTCGTCTGCCGCGATGCTCACGGTGCCAGCGCCCGACGTCGCGGTCACCGTCGCATTGGCGCCAACCGTGACGGTGGTGATGTTGGTGACGTTGACGTCGGCGTCGACATTGTTGGTGTCGAAGAAGTTGCCGGGCTTGAAAGCATCGAGGTCGGCCTTGTAGGCCTCGATCAGCGCCTCAATCTCCTGGATCGCCACCTGGCCGCTCTCGAGCGCGCTGGTGAAGGCGCCGGACAGCGGGTCGAAGGTCGGCCTGAGGTAGGGCAGCGGGTCGCTGACCAGCGTATCGTCAGCTTCGGTCCGCCAGGCGCCGTTCTCGTCCTTGTAGAGATCCGGGTAGAGGATCGCGTCGATCATGTTCTGCGGCAGCACGATGGTCGGCACGCCCGGACGGGGGTGAGTCGAAAAGATCGTGGTCGGCAGGGTGATCTCGGCCAGGCCGAGCATGTTGGGGATCGGCACCTCGGTCAGCATGATGTCGACGTCGACGTCGGTATCGGCGCCGATGGCGACGGCCTGCCCGCTGACGGTGCCGTTGATGGTCACCGTCGAGGTGTTGTTGAGGGTCGTCGAAATGGTCTTCAGCGTCGGTGCCGCCTCGCCATGCGCCCGCACCGTATTGGCCGCAACTGCGGCCACGATCACCGTATCGGCGGTGATGCTGCCGTTGACCAGCACCGTCGCCGAGGTGTTGCGGGTGACGCTCAGGGTCGCGGCATTGCCGTCGCCATCGGCGTTGGCGTTTGCCGCATCGAGCGAGACGCGCGACCAGTCGACGGCCTTGATGGTGACGGCGTCGGCGACGATATCGACGCCGCCCTGGACGGTGACGTTTTCGGCGCTCAGCCCGAGCGAACCGCCGACGGTGACGTCGCCGGCGACGAGAATCTGCTCGCCCGCGTCGACCATCAGCGAGAAGGCCGCATTGGAGGGGAGCGAGTTGATGGTGGTGACGTTGGCGAGGTCGCCCAGATAGAGCCAGACCGGCCCGGTGGCGGCGGTATCGTGATGGATCCCGTCGATCACCGCCCGCACGCTGTTGGCGCCATTGGCGACGATCGAGACGTTCTTGCTGGCCGCAGCTGAGATGACATTCCTCAGGTCGGTGACGACGACGCCGCCGCCGACCGCGAACGGCTCCATGTTCTCGAAGGTCAGCGTCGACAGGTTGTCCAGCCCGACCGAGCCGGAGCCGTTGGCACCGAGCGTCGCCGTGCCGGTGGCGCTGACGCCTGAATAGATCACCCGATCGTTGCCGCCGAAGCCGCCGTCGACGACGCCGCTGAGCTTGCCCGCGGCGGTGAAGGTAAACGTATCGTCGTTACCGTCGGAACCTTCGAGATTCTCGACGCCGATGAAGGTCAAGTTGGCCGCCTGGCCGTCGACCGAGCCCGACTGGTTGCCGTCGATCAGCCAGGCTGCGGCGTCGGAGGTGTCGAAGATCAGCCGGTCGGCGCCGCCACCGCCATTGAAAGTGATGGAGGGCACCAGCGTGTTGGAACCGAACGAATCCTCGTCGATGCGCAACGTATCGTTGCCGAGGCCTCCAGTGATGTTGATCTTGCCGCCCGGCCCGTTGATCTCGGTGAGATCACCGAAGGCAAGCACTTTGCCGCCGCTCTTCTGATCGAGGATCTCGACCCGGCGCACGGTAACGGTGGACGGACCGACGACCTTCTCCTCCTCGATCAGGCGCACGAGCAGATCGTGATCCTGCACCGTCGGGTCGGTCGAAAAATCGAGGTTCAGGTCGGCATTGAGCAACAGGCGAGGTTCGAGCGAATCGAACACCAGGCGGACGCGTTCAGCGAGCTGCCGATCGCTTCTGCTTCGCCGCAACAGTCGCGCTAGCCTGTCCTGCAGCGCACTGGCCAGTTTCACCCGACGCTGCGAAGTGGGACGCCCGAAGAGACCTTCGGATCGGAAAGGATAGGCCATCATGACTCCTGACCGACGCCCCTCGGGACGCCGACAGATGTTGCAATGCTAGATACGCACTAGATTACCGGGACCCCCGCCAACGCGCGAAGACCCTTGCCGTCGCCTATCCGAGCCGCAATCGGCTCGGGCCGTCCCGCAGCCCCCGCGGGTCTAGGTCGTTGAGCGCGCTTCAAAGGGGAAAGGTTTGCAACCCGTTCCCGAAGCGGTCTCGTTCGCTACGGCGCAACCGGCTCGGGAGCGGTCGCGGTGCTGGGCTCAGTCGGCGCAACGCCGAGCCGCCCTGCCGTGGCCTGCAAGTTTCGCAGCGATTGCAGGTGGAGGTAGATCACTTCGAGGTCGTCGGAACCGAACAGCAGCGCGAGCTGGTCGGCGGAAATCGCCTTCAGCCGCTCGCGGCTGACCACCTCAAAGCCCGACAGCATCATGTTACGGCCATCGGGGAGGGTGAACTGCGCCTGCATCGGCTCGAGCAGGTTGAACTGCCGCAGCCGCCCACAAAGGTCCTTGGTGCGCTGGAACTGCACCTGGTAGGCCTGGAGGAAGCCGAGCACGCTCTTCAGATACTGTGTCTGCTCGCCTTCGGCGTCGAACAACCGCTCGCCGCGCCCGTCATTGTTGGCGCCCTCGAACGACTCGTCGATGCACAGCGTGAAGTTCTTGCCTTCGTCGGTCGAGGAGAAGACGAACGGATACCGCCTCAGGAAAGCCGGCACGTACTTGCCCAGCCACTTACCCTTGTCGTCGATGAACAGGTTTTCGTTCTCGCGAATGCCGAGCAGCACCGCCGGAATGACGTCTTCACCGCTACCCGCGAAGACGATCGTCATCTCGTTGGCGACCTGCGAAAACTCGGCCACCATCAGCGGCACCGAGTTGACGTTCGCCGCAAAACTGAAATCGTTCCCGGTCTTGACCGCCAAATTCGCGTGGCGGCTCCGATTGACCGGCGTGGCGGTCTCATAGATCAATAATTGTTTGGCCAAGTATGCGCCCCCTCGGCGTTGGCGAAAGAGGCACCGATTCCCGCCGGGCCGACCAACGCGCAATGCCTAGCAATGTGCTTTGACATATTCAACTGTCACTAACGAACTAGTGTAGATAATGCGGCGCGAGGTGGTAAATGCGCACTTGGTTCAATTAACGCGCGGTTAATCCCGCCGAAGCATATGGGGCGAGATCGCCGGCCATGTCGCCGAAGCGCTCGATATAGGCCTCCGTCAGCCCCAGGCAGGCCTTGGATGCGCAACGTTCCCGGTGTGGGCAGCGATAGAAGCCGTTCTTGTCGAACTCGATCCAGAAATCCGGATCGATCAGCAGCGCCGCCTGCCCATTGTCGAGGCGCCAATCGTCCTGACCCAGGAGGCATTGCGGGACGTTCTTGATCTCCACGGCGATGCCACGTGCGTCGGCGCGCTCGCAGGCCTGCCGCAAGTAGGGCACGATGAGCCGATAGTCGGCGAGGAGCAGCTTGTCGTCGCTCCGGCTCATCGGGAAATAGTGCCAGAATTCCATCTGGCTGAGTGCCTCAATACCCCGGAGCGCATCGACCACCTCGGGCAGGAGGCGATAGCTGCGTTCGGTCACCACGGTGTTGGTGATGATGGCGGTACCGGGGAAGCTGGAGACGATCTCCATGCCCCTGAGCATCTTGTCGAAGGAGCCCTTGATGGTGGTGATCCCATCGTGGGTCGCCGCGTCGCTGCCAGCGACGGAAACGAAGAACTCGTCGACCCCCGCCTCGATCAGTTGTTCGGCGTAGCCGGGGCGGCTCAGGTGCATGCCGTGCGTCTGGATGCGGATGTGCTCGAAGCCGGCGGCCCGGGCGCGCCGCGCCAGATCGGGAAGATCGCGCCGGAGCGTGATCTCCGAGCCGGTCATGATCAGCCCGCTATATTGCCGCGTCTCTTCATTGCGGCGCAGCACGTGCTCGAAGGCGTCGTCCGATACCGGCTGCAGCCGATCCATCGTTCCTTCGATCATGCAGTGGACGCAACGCAGATTGCACCGGAACTCCAGTGTGGCAGACACGTAGCTGGCGTTGTCGTAGCGTCCCATGCCGTTTCCCGCCGCTCAGGCGAAGCCGTAGATCGCGGTCTTGTTGACCTCGAGCCTGCCATCCACCATCGCATAATCGACGCCCAGATCGAAATAGAGATGCTGCAAACGGTTGAGATGAGTTTGCACGAAACGCACCAAAGGATGCGGATAGTGGTGCTCGACAATGAAAGCCGCCATCTGAGCCGCCCGAACTCTCGAATAGTAGATACCGTCGGAGTGCCGTTTGTTGGCAATCACCGTGACCACGCCGAGCTTGCCGGGATCGAGCAGCCCGTCGGCGGCGCCCTCGGCGTCGTCGAGGCGCGCCGAGGTGACGAGTTTCCGGCGCAAGGCAACCGCGTCCTCGCGCGTATGGAAGAAGTGGTAGAGATTGGCGAACTCCAGCCCGTCGGCGCACAGCCGATAGGAAAGGCCCGATGAAAGGTCGCTGCTGGGGTTGCCGAAGTAGAAATTGACCTCTTCGATCGCCCGGCGGGCTGCGAGCCATTGCGGCTCGAGATCGATCGAGAACATGAAATACGGGCGCCCGTCCGGGATCGACAGCTGGCTTGGGGCAAAGGGCGCGAGGCACGCGAGTACCCGCTGCAGCGACACGCGCCGCGCGGCCCGGGCGTAGTCGTAGAAATAGAGTTCGAAGCTCAACCGCCCATCGGCCTGCTTGATGCCCCAGACCACCTGGCCCCGCCCAAGCTCGTGCTGCAGGGCGCGGATCACCTCGGTCAGCATGGTACCGGCAGGATCGAGCTGCGCCGCCGCCCACAGCACCGCCTCGCTGCGCAGTCCTCCCGCCGTGGGCGCCAGCGGCTCATAGGGCCAGAGACAGAAATCGGCCAGCCGATCATCGGCCCCTGCCTCGAGCGCGGCGGGGAGGCGCTCAGCGATGGCCATGCTTGGTCATCGCATAATAGAGGGTGACGAACTCGGTGCCCGCGGCGTCGCGCCCGATGGCGATATGCCCGAGCATCGTCCCCTCCCCGTCGACGAGGATTTCAGCCGCTGCGGTTGGGAGGCCGAAGGCTGCGCACAGCTCTTCCAGCGCCCGGCGGTGGCGCGCCAGCGGCGTATCGATCCGGTAGAGATTGATGTCGAACGACCGGCGCGGCGTGTCCTCGTCCTCAACCAGCATCACATCGACGCGTCCCTGCGGCATGATCAGCTCCGACAGCACGCGGTCGGTGAAGGCCGCCGACACCTCGCCGACGTCCCTTGCGAAACTCTGGCGCAGTGCCGCACGCGCCTCGACGCCGTTGGTGGGATGGGCGAGGTGCCGATAGCGCGAGAAACTGGTTTCGCGTCCTGGCCGCCACTTCGCCGACAGGAAGATCGTGTCGTGAGGGATGTCCGACCGGCCGGAGCGCCCCAGTTCGTACTCGACGTAAAGCTTGAACAACGCGGGATCGATGCCGTCGCAGCCAAGATGCACCGTGATGACCCGGTCCCATGACGCCAACAGGCGCTCGGTGGCTGCCGGATCGCACGCCAGCGCCAGGGCAATGTCGCGGAAGCGGCGGCGCGGATCCGGCCCCAGCACCTCCGGCTGGCAGGTCACGAGAAAGCGGTCGGCCGATTGCCGTCCGGGCCAGAGTTTCGTCGACCGTTCGGTGATATGCGGCCCCTGCAGCGCCTCGACGAAGCGCCGCATGTCGGCTGCGGTCGGCCGGTGGCCCAGCAGTGAAACGCTTTCCGCCATCGTCATCCCCGATCAGCCGGCCGGCTTGCGCGCGGCAATCACCTGGAACGGCATATCCAGCACCACCTTACGCACCGTCTCGACGACGAAGCCCTGCGCTTCGAGCATCTTGGCATATGCCGCGGCCGGCCGGAAGAAGGGCAGGAACACCAGGTTGGCCAGCATCGAGAACGGCATTGCCCGGTCCAGCGCGAGCTCGGGGGCACGCTCGGCGATAAGCAGCCGACCACCGGGATGGAGCGCATGACGCGCCGCACCGATGAAGCGGGCCGCCATGTCCTCGGGCCAATCGTGCAGCACGGATTTGAACACGACGGTGTCGACCGGGCCGGGAAGCCGCTGGGCCCGAATGTCCCTCGGCATGAAGGCGACCCGCTCGGCACCCGGCCGGCCGGCAACATTGAGTGCACCAAGGTGGCAGACCGCCGGCAGATCGATGACGGTGGCGCTCAGTTGCGGGTTGGTGGCCGCGAGGTGCAGGGCAAACTCGCCGCTATTGCCGCCGACGTCGAGCAGCTGGCGCGTGGCTTCCAGCCCCAGCATCGGGCTGAGCAGCGGCCCCTCGTAGCGGGTCAGCGCCGTGGTGTAATCGACCCAGCGCGCCGTTGCCGCCAGGTGCTCGGCCGAGGTCGACAGCGCCTTGGAGTAGTCGAACAGGCGGAACACCTCCGCCTGCTGCACGAAGGCTCCCGGATCAGCGAGCAGCAGCGGGAAGCGCTCATGCACATCCTTGGCAATCGCGAGGAGAAACCACAGCCGCGCCTCGAGCAGGTCGCGCGTCTCGAGAATCTGGCGAAAGCCCGCTGTCAGGCCGACTGAACCTGCTCCTTCAAGCACCCCATTGGCTTTCAGCTGTCCCAGCAGCAACGCCAATCCGGCAGGTGTCAGCTCGCCGGCCTGCGGCAAGGCGCGCGCCTCCAGTTGCTGATCGGCAAGCCGGTCGATCCAGCCGAGCGTCAACGCCCGCTCCAGAGCCCGCGCCCCCAGTTCGGATGCAAGCACTGCATCGACACCCCGAAAGGGTTCGGCCGCCTCGGTCATGTTGCCCCCACGTCTCGGAACGGGACCCTAATGCAGGGAACGCCGGGCATCACGACATTCTTGCCGCTCTAGCGTTCGAACAGCTCGGGGTGAGCGGCTTCCAACCTCGGAAGCGCATTGAGGATGCCGTGCAGGTGGCGCGACATGGCGCGTTCTGCCCCATCCTGGTCGTGCTCGTCGATGGCGGCGAGGATGTCGCGGTGCTCGCTGATCAGCGGCGACATCGATTCGGCCGTCTTGAGCGTCAGCGTGCATACCCGGTCCATGTGGACCTTGACGTTCTTGATCGTCTCCCAGGCGGTATCCGAGCCGATGCCGGTGCAGAGCGTCCGGTGGAAGGCTTCATCGTAGCGCACGAAGGCCTCGCGATCGAAGCTCCGGACGGCGATTTCCTGCTGGTCGATGATGCTGGTGAGCTGCAGCCGGGCGCTCGGCGAGAACGCCAGTGCGGCCTGGCGGACCACCGCCACTTCGACGGCCTCGCGCACGAAGCGGGCATCGAGCATCTGCCGCATCGAGATCGGCACCACCACTGTGCCACGCTGCGGCATGGTCCGCACCAGCCCGGTCTGCGCCAGGGCAATCACCGCCTCGCGAACCGGCTGGCGCGACACGCCGTAGCGCTGGGCGATCTCGTTCTCCGAGATGCGTGAATTGGGTTTCAGTTCAAGAGCGACGATGGCTCTGAGCAATTCTATCCGGAGCTGGACGGCCACCGGTGAAATGCCTTCCGCGAACTTGAAAGGCAGTGTTGCTGTCTGCTGGCCCAAGGCGACTCCGATGTGGTGCGGCTAATCATAACGCCGCGCAGCCGACAGCGCCAACGGTTCGTCAAGTGGCCTACACTACCATACACTTCCCGACATTCAAGCCTCCGATTGCTTCGGCGCGGCCGAAATTCCGAGTTGACGGGCATCCCGCGTTGCAGACTACCATACACTAACCTGCAACGTGCCTTTTTGGGAGGTCCCGTGAACATTGCCAAAGCCAACTTCTGGCTGCTCCGTTTTCCGCTTGAACGCCGTTACGGCGATGCTCAGGGGATCAAAGTCCAGCGCGTGCTGACCGTGGTGCGGCTCGAAACCAGCGACGGGGTGGTGGGCTGGGGCGATTGCTTCGGTTACCGGGCGCAACCCAACAACTGGGAAGATGCGGTGGCCATCGTCGAGGGCAGCTCGCTGCGCGACGCGCGCAAGGTGGTCGACCGCGTCGGCAAGTTCGACCTGTCGCTGTCGGGCGGCATCGACATCGCGCTGTGGGACATTCGCGGCAAGGTCGCCGGGATGAGTCTCAGCGACCTGTGGGGCGGCACGTATCGGACGGCGCAGCCGGCCTATGCCTCGCTGCAGAACGTCACCGAGGCGGAAAACGTCGTCGATGACGCGCTCGCCGAAGCCCAGCGGGCGATGGACCTCGGCTTCACTTCACTCAAGATGAAGGTTGGCTGGCACGACGTCGAGACCGACATCGACTGGGTGAACCGGGTGATCGAGGCGCTGCCGGCGGGCGTGCCGCTGGCGATCGATGCCAACCGCTCGATGGACCTGCCGACGTCCCGGCGGATGATCCGCGGCATTCGCAACCCGGAGCGGATTGCCTGGTTCGAGGAGCCGCTCGCCAACACCCATGTGTGGTCGCACAAGGAGCTGCGCGACAGCATCGATGTGGCGGTGGCCGGAGCCGAAAGCATGCCGCTGGTGATGATCGACGAGGTGGTGCGCACCCGGGCGATGGACATCATCAACCCCGACATGGTGGGGCACGGCGGCATCGACCGCATGGCCCGCTACTGGCACGTCGCCAGCTCCAACGGCGTGCGGCTGGTGCCGCACGTATTCGATGGCCAGCTGGCCCGCGTCGCCACGCTGCACTTCCTGGCCAACCGGCCCGACTGGAACGAGACCCAGTCGCACTTCACCGTCTCGCCGCTCGAATACGACATCTCCGTCAATCCGCTGCGCGACGACATCCTGGGTGAGCGTCTCGCACCCGATACGACCGGCTGCGTGCCGGTGCCGACCGGCCCTGGCCTCGGCGTCACCGTCAACGAGGATCTGCTCAAGCGGTACGTCGTCGCGCAGCGCTGACTTTTGCAACTGGGAGGAACCGAAAGACCATGCGTAAACTGATGCTATCCGCGCTCGCCCTGCTGCTGGCGACGCCGGCACTCGCGCAGCAGACTCAGCTCACCATCTGGACCCGCCTGGCGGAAGAGGCGAACAAGCCGCTGTTCGATGCGTTCGAGGCCGCCAATCCCGATATCGACCTGGTGGTCGAGTACATCCCGGGCGGCAAGAACCACATCAACAAGCTGATCGCCGCCGTCGCGGCCAACAACGCCCCCGACATGACGGTACTCGATGTCGTCGCCACCGAGGCGTTCGCGCGCCTCGGCGCATTGAAGCCGCTCGACGAAATCGTCGCGTCCGACCCCAAGCTCGCGACCGACCTGTTCCCACAGGGCCCGCTGCAGACCAGCTTCTTCGACGGCAAGCAATACGCCATCCCGTATGGCGGCGATGCCTCGGTGGTGATCTACAACAAGGCGCTGTTCCGGGAACGCGGGCTCGACCCCGACAACCCGCCCAAGACCTGGGCCGAGTTCACCGAAGCTGCCAAGCAGTTGACCTTCGATCGCGACGGCGACGGCAAGACCGATGTGAACGGCATGCTGTTCGTGCCCTCGCAGCCCTGGCTCACCACGTTCCACTGGATGCCGTATTTCTGGATGGCGGGCGGCCAGTTCAACGATCGAGCGAACCTCAAGTTCACCTTCAACAGCGAAGCGGGCGTCAACGCGCTCAACTACCTGATGGACATGCACCTCAAGCACAAGGTGATCCCCGAATGGGCGATCGGCGCGGCGGCCTCGACCGACAACCAGCTCGAGTTCCTGCAGGGCCGCATCGCCATGCAGATCGATGGCCCCGGCATCCTGCAGCGCGTCAAGCGTGATGCGCCCGATTTCGAGCTCGGCGTGATGCGCCATCCGGTGCCCAATGCCGGCGACACGTCGCTGAGCTTTGCCGGCGGCGACAACTTCGCCATCATGGCCAATATCGATGAGGCGAAACTGCCGGCGGCGATCAAGGTGCTCGAATGGATGGCCTCGGTCGAAGGGCAGCGCAACTGGTTCCAGACCATGGCGCGCCTGCCCGTCCGCAAGGAGTTGCTGGACGATCCGTTCTATGCCGACAACCCGTTGGCCAAGGTCTATCTCGAGGCCTTCCTCGAAGCGCATGAACCGCCGCTCACCAACCACTACACCGAGGTGCAGCAGTATCTGCGTGACGCGTTCGAGCAAACCGCCTTCGGCCTCGTCAGCGCCGAGCAGGCCCTGAACGACGCCGCCAGCCGGGCCGATGCGCTCGCTGCCCGCAGCCAGACCCCCTGACATCGCAGAGAGGGCAGGGCCGATGGCCCTGTCCTCTCTCCCGCCCGCAGCACGCGCCAGCACCTGACCGCGCCCGGAGTCGACACCCTTGTCACAAGATCTTGCCCTCGGCGGGCGCAGTTCGGCGCGTCACCGCCGCAGCCCCGGCAACCTGGCCGACCGCTTCGCCGGCCTCGCGCTCGCCACCCCGGCCCTCATCGTCATGGTCGTCCTGATGCTCTATCCGCTGCTCTATGCGGTGTGGCTGAGCTTCGTGCGCTGGTCGCCGACCGACAGCAGCTTCGTCGGTCTCGACAACTACCAGCGGATCTTCGCCGACCGGATCTTCTGGCAGGGCGTCACCAACACCTTCTTTTACACCATCTGGAACGTGCTGCTCGGCACCGCCATGTCGATCGGCATGGCCATATTGATGAACCGGCCGACCTTCCTCGCCCGGCTGCTGCGCCTCGCGGTGTTCATGCCGGTGATCATCTCCAGCGCCGTCGCCGCGCTCGGCTGGATCTGGATGTTCGACACCGAGTTCGGCCTCGTGAACCAGATCATCAAGCTCACCGGCCTGTCCGAGGGTTTTCCGTGGCTCAACTCGCCGCATTTTGCGCGCTGGTCGATCGTCATCGTCAACCTCTGGCTGGGCACTGGCCTGTCATCGATGCTGCTGCTGGCGGCGCTGCAGAACGTCCCGCAGGAGCAGCACGAGGCGGCGGTGATCGACGGCGCCAACCCGTGGCACCGGCTGATCCACATCACCCTGCCCTATATCCGGCCGACGCTGCTGGTGGTGATGACCATCAAGCTCATCGGCTCGTTCAAGACCTTCGACCAGATCTTCATCATGACCGGTGGCGGACCGCTCTACACCACCGAAACCATGCTGATCTACCTGTATCGGCAGGGCTTCGAGTACTTCGACTTCGGCTTCGCCGGCGCCGTCGGCGTGGTGTTCTTCCTGCTCGTCGGCCTGCTCAGCCTGGTGCAGGGCATGATCCTCAAGGGAGGCAAGAAATGAGCGCCGTTCCCGCCTACGACCGTCGTTCGCCACTGGTCGAAACGGCCATCAACCTCGTGACCATCCTGCTCAGTGCGGTGTGGCTGGCGCCGTTCTTCTGGATGGTCAGCACCGCGATGAAGACCAAGGTGGAGATCTTCACCTCGCCGCCGAACTGGCTGCCGGCGACGCTCAACTTCGACAACTTCATCGCCGCCTGGAACGCCGCGCCGTTCGCCACCTACTACTTCAACAGCTTCCTCGTCGCCGCGGTGACGACGTTGCTCACCCTGCTGATCGCCTCGATGGGCGGCTATGCCCTGGCCCGCCTGCCATTCCCGGGCCGCAACCTGATCATCGGCGGCATGCTGACCACCACCATCATCCCGTTCCAGGTGCTGCTGATCCCGTTCTTCATCCTGATGACGGCGCTGAAGCTGGTGAATTCGCCGGCCGGCCTGGTGCTCGCCTATGTCGCGATCATCCTGCCCTTCGCGGTGTTCATGTTCCGCGCCTACTTCATGGACCTGCCACGCGAGATCGAGGAGAGCGCCCGCATCGACGGCTGCTCATGGCTGGGCGTCTACTGGCGCATCGCCTTGCCGACGGCGCGGCCGGCGATCGCCGCGGTCGGTATCTACACCTTCATCGAATCGTGGAACGAGTTCTTCATCGCCCTGATCATGACCAGCAACGATGCCCTGCGCACCCTGCCGGTCGGCCTCGCCATGTTCAACGAGAACGGCATCGGCATCAGCTGGGGCGAGCTGATGGCCTCGTCGATCACCGCCACCGTGCCCGCCGTCGTCGTGTTCCTGCTCATGCAGCGCCAGCTGATCGCCGGCCTGACGGGCGGCGCGGTGAAGGGCTGAGCAGAAGCTTACGGAGACCCCATGACCAACCCATCCCATACCGACCATGAAAGCCGCTGGGCCATCGACCCGGCGGCGGCCGCCCTGATGGGCACCGCGGAACTGCGCGAGAACTTCCTCATCGAAACGCTGTTCGTGCCCGGCCGGATCAGACTCACCTATTCGCACTACGATCGGATGATCGTCGGCGGGGCGGTGCCGATGGGCGCGCCGCTCGTGCTCGAGCCGATCAAGCCGACCGGCACCAAAAGCTTCCTCGAGCGTCGCGAACTGATCGCCGTCAATATCGGCGGCCCGGGCAGCATCACCGCCGACGGCCAGCACTTCGACGTCGGTTCGCGCGATATGGTCTATCTCGGCATGGGGGCGGAAAGCGTCAGTTTCGCCTCGGCGGAGACTGGTCCCTTGGCAAAATTCTACCTGCTCTCGGCTCCGGCGCATCGGGCCCACCCGTCGATGCTGCTCAAGATCGACAGCGCCAAGCGCCTCGATCTCGGCGCGCCGGAAAGCGCCAACCAGCGCTCGATCTTCCAGTTCATCCACCCCGACAGCCCGGCCAAGACCTGCCAGCTCGTCGTCGGCATGACCACCTTCGCGCCCGGCTCGGTGTGGAACACCATGCCGTGCCATATCCATGACCGGCGGATGGAGGCCTACCTCTATTTCGACCTGCCGGAGACGGCGCGGGTATTCCACATGATGGGCGAGCCGCAGGAAACGCGCCACCTGGTGGTGGCCAACGAGCAGGCGATCCTGTCGCCCGGCTGGTCGATCCATTCGGGTGTAGGAACCGCCAGCTACACCTTTGTCTGGGCCATGGCGGGCGACAATATCGACTATACCGATGTCGACCCCGTCGCCATCGGAGACCTCAGGTGATCGATCTTTCCGCCTTCAGCCTTACCGGTCGCACCGTGATGGTCACCGGCGCCAATACCGGAATCGGGCAGGGCATTGCGCTGGCCGTGGCGCGAGCCGGCGGCAAAGTGCTGCTGGTCGGACGTTCATCGATGGACGAGACGGCGGCAGCACTCGACGCCCTGGGCGCCTCCCACCACAGCTGTCGGGCGGACCTTTCCGACCATACCGAGGCAGTCGCCATGCTTGGCCGCGCCTGGCGCGAGCAGGGGCCGATCCATGGGCTGGTCAACAATGCCGGGATCATCCGCCGGGCCGACGCGACCGAACTCAGTGAAGCCGACTGGGACGACGTGCTCGACACGAACCTGAAGACGCTGTTCTTCCTCAGCCAGGCGTTTGCGCGGCTGGTGCTGGCCGGTGACGGGCGCGGCAAGATCGTCAACATCGCGTCGCTGCTGTCGTTCCAGGGCGGCATTCGCGTCGCCAGCTACACCGCGAGCAAGCACGGCGTGGCCGGGCTGACGCAGGTGCTTTGCAACGAGTGGGCCAGCCGGGGAATCAACGTCAACGCCGTCGCACCGGGCTACGTGGAATCGAACAATACCGAGACCCTGCGCGCCGATCCGGATCGTTCTGCCGCCATTCTCGGCCGTATCCCGGCGGGTCGGTGGGGCCGACCGTCCGATATCGGCGATGCCGCGGTCTTCCTGCTCGCGCCGGCCTCGGACTACATGCACGGCGCGGTGCTGCCGGTGGATGGCGGATGGCTGGCGCGGTGAACGGCTCGGAACCAGCGTGCGGTAACGCACCGTTAAGCCTGATCGGCGGCTCATGGGTGGCATTTACCAAGCGTAATCCCTGCTGCGCCTAGCGTTGTCCTCTAGGTCAAGGTCTGCAGAAGCGGACCTCTCGATGGGGGCATTGAGATGAATCGCCGGATCGGCAGGTTGTTTCGCCATGGGCTGCTCGCCGCGGCCATCGTCGCGCTGCCGCTCAGCGGCTGCAGCTCGGCGGGGATGAGCGCTTTCGGCAGCAATAAGCTCGCCGTCGCCGAGATTTCCAACATCGAGACCTACACCGCCGAGGGCGCGCTGACCGAGGCCCGGGCACATTTCCGCAACGACAATTTCGGCTACTCGGCGGCGTTCTACAAGCGCGCGGTGGAGCTCGCTCCGAACAAGGCAGAAGGTTATGTCGGGCTCAGTGCCTCGTATGATCGCCTCGGCCGGTTCGACCTGTCCGACCGGGTGTACGCTTCGCTCTACCAGATGACCGGCGGCACGGCGCAGTACTACAACAATGTCGGCTATTCCTACCTCTTGCGCGGCAACCTCAGCGAGGCGCTGAAGAGCTTCCGCAAGGCGCAGAAGCTCGAGCCCGACAACCTGGTGGTCGCCAACAATATCCAGATCCTGCAGCGCGCTGCCGCCGAGTCGCGCGCCTGAACCCGCCTCGATCGCAAAATCCAAGGGCGGGTGGTCGCATCGACCCCCGCCCTTGATGTTGCGCAGAGTTTCGAGGAGCTATTCGGCGGGTGCGGCCGGCTCGGTGGTAACGACGCCGTTCCGGCCCAACCCCTTGGTGGAATACATCGAAGCCTTGGTGGGGTTGGTGGTTTCGCGCGCGAGGTTTGCCTTCACCGCATCTCCCGCGCTGTAGCCGACACGGTCGGTGCGCTGCCGATAGTCATAGGCGCAGCCGGCCAGCGCCGACAGCAGCGCCAGCACGGCAGCGACGCGCAGGGCGTTGTGCGTCAGCGGGCTCAACTGCCGCTCCTCAGATCGATGATGTAGCCGTAAGGACCGACGACGCCGGTGCCGCTCTCGAAGTTCTTCAGCATTTTCGGCGTCACTTCCATCTGGCCGAGCGCGAAGAATTCGAGATCGTTGGCCGGCTGGGTGGCATCGAGCGGGGTCGCGGCGATCTGCCCAGGAACGCTTGGCTGCACCAGGCGGGGCGTGACGATCACCACCAGTTCGGTATCATGCTTCTGGAAGCTCGAAGACTTGAACAGCGAGCCGAGCACCGGCACATCGCCGAGCCAGGGCAGCTGGTTCTGGTTGAGATTGGTATTGCTCTGCAGCAGGCCCGCCACCGAAAAGCTCTGACCATCGCGCAGCTCCACCGTGGCATCAAGGTTGCGGGTGTTGAACACCGGGTCGCCCGACGAGGTGAAGCCGTTGATGCCGCTGACTTCCGGCGTCAGGTGAATCTGGATGCGATCGTCATCGAGCACGGTCGGCTGGAACACCAGCCGCACGCCGAAATCGCGATAGCTGAGCGTGGCGTTGCCGTTCTGGTCGGGCGTACGGATCGGCACCTGGCCGCCGGCGAGGAAGCTGGCGCTGACGCCGGAGAGCGTCGTCAGGTTCGGCTCAGCCAGAGTGCGCACCAGGTGCTTGCCCTCGAGCGCATTGATCGTCGCGGTGAGGTTGATGCCGCCACCGGTCGAGATGATGTTGGTGACAAACGATGCGAAGGAGTTGGTCACCGGATTGGCTGGACCGCCCTTGATGTTGGCGGTCACGCCGCCGACGCTGCCACCCCACTGGATGCCGAGTTCGCGACCGGCGTCGCGCTGCGCCTCGAGGATGCGAACCTCGAGGTTGACCTGTTGGCCACCGCTGAGCGTCATGGTGTTGATGACCGCCGGGCTGCCGTACTGGGCGACGATATCGAGCACCTTCTGCATGGTGACGGCATCGGTGACCGAGCCGCCGAGCCGAACGCGGCCGTTGACCGAGCTGACCTTGACGTTGGAGCTGGGGAGCGCGTCGCGGATCGAGCGCGCGATGTCGGAGGTATCGACACCGACCTCGACCGCCAGCAACCCGACCGGGGCGCCATCCGCCGAAAACAGGTTTACCGTGGTGGTGCCGAAGGCCTTGCCCACGAGGTAGAGCGACTTGTCGGTGATCGGCTGCGCGTCGGCGACCGTGGGGTCAGCCGAGACGATCCTGCCCACCGCATCGGAAATAACGACGGTCACCGCCTGCGAGACGGGCAACTTGATCCGCATCACCGATGTGGTCTTGAGGTCGTAGTTGACCGTCTGGGCCAGCGCCGGAAACAGCCCCGCCGCGAGGGCCGCGAGCAGCACCGCCGCGCCCAGTACTACCCTAAGTGACTGGGACAGCAGCGTTCTGCCGAAGTCCCGGTGTGCGGTCATGATGGTCATCTGTGCTAACGTTCTCAAGCAACCCGCAAAGTTCTAGCAGGGCCGGGTCAACGGCGATTTAACGGCGGCATCGATCGGGCCTTCCGGCCCGTCGTGCCGGGCGATCATTTGGCCCAGAACGGGCTCGAAACGCGGATCGCCTGGTTGGCGCTCTGATCTGCTGCCGTCGCCACCTCGGAGCTGTCGACGATGGGCCGCAGCACCAGCGTCAACCGACCCGACGTGGCGGCGTTGATGATCACCTCGGACTGGCCGGGATCGAGCTGCAGCGTGGCGATGGCGTCGTCGGCGAAGATCTCCGCCCGCGGATTTTCGGGGTCGGCGGCGGCGCCGGTCGTCCCGGTTTCACCCAGCCGGGTGTTGATCGCCAGCACCCGTACGTTGCGCAGGATGGTATCCGAAACCTGCGCCCCAGCCTCTTCGCCCCGGCTGCGTGTCAGCACCACATCGACGCGGTCGTTGGGGACGATGAAGCCGCCGGAAGCCGAGGAGGCGGCCACCGTGACCGAAACACCGCGCGTGCCGCTGTCGAGCACGGCGGACAGGTAACCGTCGGCGGGCAGCACCAGCTTGTCGGCACGGATCGGCTCACCGGGGAACACCTCGTAGCGCGCCACTGCGCCGCTCATCTCGGTGATGGCGTCCGGCTTGGCCTCGCTGGTGATGTACTCGGCGCGTACCGAGGCCTCCGGCCAATCCACCCATTCCACCGTCTCGGCCGTCAAGCGCTGACCGAGGCCGATGTCGGTCCTGGCGGCAAGGACGCGCACCCGCGCTTCCTGCACCACCTGGGTCACCGGCTCGGCCATCGGCTGAGCCACGGGCTGGTTGGTCTGAGTGGTGAGATAGGCCGCGAGGCCGCCGGCGATCAGCGCTACGGCGAGCAGGGCGAGGCGGGAAGGCGGCACCTTCCACCGCCAGCCGGTGCTCGGCGGCGGGGGCACTGGCTTGCGACGATCACCGCCCTTGCGGCGGTCAGTATTGGTGACGACGGTCTGCAGCGCTTCGGAGCGCCAGGCGTCGAGGTTGCGGCGCTCGGCCTGGGTTGGCGGCGGCGTCCAGGTCACCTCGGCCAGCACCTTGTCGAGCACCGCCGGATCAGCCTTCTGCGCCGCGGTGCGCGGCAGTTCGGGGCGCAAGGCCTCCTGAATTTCGCCATCATCCTTGAGAGCGATCGTTTGTGTACGCCGAAGCACGCGTTCCTCGCTGAGCGGCCAGACCTTGGCAACGCCGGCATTCGGCCGGCCCGTACTGGTCTACGCGAAAAGGCTCACGGCTTCGTTCCAAAGCGCACAGACTTCGACGGTTCTCGGAAGGGTGGCGTTAACCGTGATCTCTGGCGCGGGCTGCCCCCCCCTGTCGCCTCCCCGCAAGAGGAAGGGAGACCCTCACACTGACATCTCGACTGGCGTCTCCCTCCCCTTGCGGGAGGGATCAAGGGTGGGGTCGGCAACTACCGGCGATCGCGATGAGCAGGCTCAGGCGAGCGGCAGCCGCACCGTGGCGGCGAGGCCGCCTTGGGCGGCACGGGCGAAGTGTACCGTACCGGCGTTGAGCGCCACCACCTCAAGCGCGATGGCGAGACCGAGGCCTGAGCCACGCCGGCTTTCGTCGTGGCGCTGGCCGCGCACCCCGAGCCGGGCAATCTGCTCTTCAGTGAGGCCGGGGCCGTCGTCGGCGATGGTGAGTTCGGCAAACTCGCCGTCGCTCCGACCTTCCACCCGAACCAGCGACCTGCCCCATTTGGCGGCGTTTTCGAGGATGACGCCGACCAACTCCATCAGGTCGTGCCGATCGATGTCGACCTTGAGCTCGGGAGACAGGTGCACCTGCCAATCGAGCTCTTCTCCTTCCTGGGTGCGGCTCAGCACGGCAATGGTCCGGTCGACGGCTTCGTTCAGCGAAGCGCTGAGCTGGTGGGCCCGGGTGCGCATCCTGAGCCGCGACAGGCGCAACTGGTACTCGACGCGATCGCCCATCTCGCCAACGATTTCGTCGACCTGTTCGCCGGCCTCGGCATGGCCGGTGGTCTGCATGTGGGCAGCGAGGTTGCGCAGCACGGAGAGCGGCGTCTTCAACCCATGCGCCAGGTCGGCTGCGCGAGCCCGGGCGAACTCCATGGATTTCTGCTGCTGGCTCAGTAGTTCATTGACCTCACCGACCAGCGGCAGCACTTCGGCCGGATAGCGCGGCGGCAGCTTCTGCGCCTCGCCGCGGCGCACCGCGCCGATGCCCTCGCGCAGGTGCTCGAGCGGCTTCAGGCCAAGCTGCACCTGCAGCCAGGCGGCAAGGATCAGCGCCACACCAAGCACCGCCAGCGCCAGCATCAGATCGCCGCCGAAACGCCGGATCGACTCGTCGAGCAGCGCCCGGTCCTCGGCCAGGGTGACACGGAACGCTTTCGGGCCCGCATCGGTAGAGAAGCTCACCTCGCGCACCATGGCCGAAAGCGACTGGTCACTCGGTCCGGCAAGCGTGCCGAAGCGCTCGGCGCCACCGGGCGCCGTCGCAGCCCCGGTCTGCAGGACATGATCGCCCAAGGAGCGAGAACGCCAGACGTCGTCCGACCCCAAGGTCTCGACCTGCCAGTAAATGCCCGAGAGCGGGATACCGTAGCGTGGATCGGGCAGGGCGGCGTCGGGCACCGACTCGTCGGCGATCGGATCGATCTGCGCCACCAGCCGGTTGAGGCTGGCCGTGAGCCCGTCGCGCATCGAGCGCTCGACATTGGCGGTGAACATCCAGCCGATGGCGAAGCCGGCGACCAGCAGTGCGAGGATGATCCACAGCGCCGCGCCGCCCAGCAGGCGCAGGCGCAGCGAGCGCGGATTCATTCCTCGAGCGTCCCCATGTAGTAGCCGAAGCCGCGGCGGGTCTTGATGATCTCGGTCCCGAGCCGGCGCCGCACCCGCCCGACCAGCACTTCGACCGAGTTGGACTCGCGCTCGAAATCCTGGGCGTAGAGGTGCTCGGTGATCTCGAGCTGCGACACCACCCGGCCACGCTGGTGCGCCAGATAGGCAAACAGCCGGTATTCCTGCGGGCTGAGGCTGATCGGGATGCCGTCGCGGGTCACCTGCATGGCGCGGGTATCGAGCACCAGATCATCGATTTCCACCCGCGAGGACGCAAAGCCACCGGAACGGCGGACGATAGCGCGGATACGCGCCACGACTTCTTCGATGCGGAAGGGTTTGACGACATAGTCGTCGGCGCCCGCCTCGATGCCTTCGACGCGCTCCTCCCAGTGGCCGCGCGCAGTAAGGATCAGCACCGGACCGCTGCGGCCCGCCTTGCGCCAGCGCTTGAGGATGGTGAGGCCGTCTAGCGTCGGCAGCCCCAGATCGAGGATGATGGCGTCGAACTCCTCGGTATCGCCGCGATACCAGGCCTCCTCGCCGTCGGACTCGACCTCGGCAACGAACCCGGCGGCCTGCAGTGCGGCAGCCAGGGCCTCGGCGATCCGCCGATCATCTTCGGCAACCAGTATCCGCATGTGAAAACTCAGTTCAGATCCAGGTACTCACCCGTCTGGGCAAGAAAATACAGCTCGCTCACTTCGCCGGATTTGCCCAGCGCCTTGATTTCATACAGCAGCACATCTTGCAGCGACACTAACTGAGCATCAATGATCTCGCCGTCGGTCAACAGCTCAGCGCGCAGCATGATGTCTTCCATCGGCAAGGCCTGGCCGCTGCGCACCGCCTGCAGCGCCGCCTTCTGCCCCAGTGGCTTGCCGGCGGTCTCGAGATCCAGCCCAAGTCCGGCCCCGCCTCCACCTCCGCCCCCGCCGGACCCGCCGGACCCGCCCAGGTTGAGGTCGACGCCAAGCCCGCTGTCGTCGCCCCCCAGATCGACATCCACGTCCAGCCCGCTGTCGCCGCCGACGCCGACGTCGACGCTACCGAGGCCACCCAGATCGAGACCAAGGTCGATCTGCGCCAACGCGGCAGATGGGAGGAGCAGGCCCGCAACACAGACAAGCGCGAGCAGCAATCGACGATTCGACAGAATGGGGAGCATGGGACTGAGATTACATTCTCGACCCTGACCATTGCCTGACAACGATCTCATGAACGTGTCAGGGCGAATCCCCGAGGCTCCTCGACGCACGAACTGCAACGGAGCCATCATCATGAAAACTCAAACCCTCGCCGCAGCGCTTGCCTGCCTCTGCGTCATGTCCGCGCCCGCCCTGGCGCTCGACATCGGTCTCGGCGTCTCGCTCGGCACCAGCGCTTCGGCCTCGTCAGGCGAAGGTGGCCTGTCGCTCGGAGTTGCGACCGATATCGACGCTACAGCCAGTCTCGGACACGACGACCTCGACAGCATTGATAGCACGGCGGGCGACCTCACCGCCAATGCCTCTGCGCTTCAGTCCTTAACATCCGATGATGAGCTGGGCGTGGTGATTTCGCTGATCGAGAGCAGCCACTGGACGGAGACGAGCCTCGCCAGCCTGACCGAGATCGAAGCCACCACCTACGATGTCGGCGGCTGGATCAACACCCAGAACGCCGCAGCGTTCGACCTGGCGCTCACCGGCAACGCCGACGAGATCGACGACCTGCAGGTAGCGCTCAGCTCGAACGTGGCGCTCGAGGCGTGGCTCGAAGCCAACAACACCTCGGCCGAGGAGGTGATCGCCATCGGCGTCGCCGCCGACGGTTCGCTGGCGGTGTTCACCAACTAGGACCCCCTGTGTGGCGGCGCCCACCCCCCCGCTGTCCACGCAAGAGAAAGGGCCGGTCAACCGACCGGCCCTTTCAAGCTTCACAACGATCGGGATCAGCCCTGCTTGGGCAGCAGCTTCCACAGGCCGACGACGCTGACGGCGGCGAAGGCCATCTTCAGCACATCCCACAGGATGAACGGGGCAACGGCGCCGTTCCAGGCGGTGCCGAGCAGGTTCGTGGCATCGAGCCAGCCCGGCAGAGTCGCGCCCGACTGCACGATCAGATTGGCAACGACCAGCAGCCAGGTGAAGCCGAAGGCGAACAGCACGGCATCAGCCAGCAGCATGGCGCCGAACAGCAGCACGATGCGGCCCGAGGCGCCCAGGTCGGCAGCCCGACCGATGATGTAGGCCATCGGCAGGTAACCCAGGATGAAGCCGAAGGACGGGCGCATGATGTAGTCGATGCCGCCACCGGTGGCGAACACCGGCAGGCCCGACAGGCCCTGGACAATGTAGAGCGCCACGGTGGCGACGCCGATGCGCCAGCCGAAGCCGGCAGCCAGCGCGGCGACCGCCATGGTCTGCAGCGTCACCGGGATCGGCATCACCGGTACGGAGAGCTTGGCCGACAGCGCCAGAACCAGCGAACCGAGCACCACAGTGACCAGGTTTGCCACGAGGCGCGCCGACTGCGACTTGGGCGAGAGGACACCGAGAACGGTATTCGGCGTGGTGAGCGTCAAGGCCATTGCCAATCCTTCACTTTGAGGAGCATTGCTAGCGCCGATTACTAGTCGCTCGCCTGGGAGAGCGCAATGGCTGGCCGGACGCCGGCGCTCAGCTTCAACACGACGTTCGACGCACAAACCGGCCACCCAGTGACAGTGGCGCCCGGGCTTGTTCGCGTCACCGCTCCCAATGCGGGGCCCTATACCTTCAAGGGCACCAACAGCTTCATCGTCGGCCACGATCGGGTGGCGGTAATCGATCCCGGCCCGGACGACAGTTCGCATCTCAACGCGCTGCAAAGCGCCATCGCCGGCCGGCCGGTAGAGGCGATCATCCTCACCCACACGCATATCGATCATTCGGCCCTGGTGCCCAGGCTCAAGACGGCCACCGGCGCACCGGTCTGGTCGGGTGGCAAGCACCGGCTCAGCCGGACGCGGCGGCTGTTCGAGGTCAATGCCGTCGGCGGTGAAAGCGACTGGGGGCTGCAGCCGGACCGGGTGCTGCAGGACGGCGAGCAAGTGCGGGTCGACGGCGTCACGCTGGAGGCGATCACCACGCCCGGCCATTGCGCCAACCATCTGGCCTTCGGACTTGTCGGCACCCCATGGCTGCTGACCGGCGACCACATCATGGGCTGGAACTCAACTCTGGTTTCGGTGCCGGACGGCTCGATGGCCGACTACCTGCACGCGCTCGAGAAGGTGATCGGCCTCGGCTATGCGCGTTACGCACCGGCACATGGAGGCGTCATAGAGGACGGGCCGGATTACGCCCGGGCGCTGCTGGCGCACCGGCAGGAGCGCAATCGGCAGGTGGTGGCAGCAGTGAACGGCGGCGCGCGCAAGATCGGCGACCTGCTCATGCCGATCTACCCGCAACTGGCCCTGCCGCTGCGCGGGGCAGCGCTGATGACATTGAAGGCGCATGTCGAGTACCTGGTCGATCGCGGCCTGATCGGCGCGACCTACGGCCCGTTCGGCACGACGCTGTTTCCATCGCGGGCCTGAACGCAGCTTCACCGCCTGCGCTTGTGCCTCGAACTAGTCGGCATCCTCGTCGGGCTCGCCCTCGGGCGCCGGTGGGGTGTCGGTGTCGGACGCCGCCGCCTGCGGCGCATCACGCAGCGTCAGGGTGATTTTCTGGTCGAGCGCCACGAGGAACTCCTCGATCCGCTTGCCGTTCTCGCCAAAATCGTGGAAGCCGCCGAGCGGCACCGAGCGCATGTCGATGACCGAGCCCTGCGCCGTGCCGGCCACCCGGATCGCCACCTCGTCGCGCCAGCCGAACAGCGTCACCGCGATGGCATTGATCTGCCCGATATCGAGCGCGGTCGGCGGCGCGCGACGGGTGCGCACGTCCCAACCGCGTGCCTCGACCAGACCATCGACGATGGCGAACATCTCGGTGGCATCCACCGGATAGCTGCGGGTCTGCACGTTGGGGAAGGTCGCGTCGATCTCGGCCCGCAACACCGCGCTGGTGGGCGCCACGCGCACCGGCGACACCAGCGGCAGCGGATCGGCGATGTCGGTCGTCACCTCGTTGACCATCGGGTAGCGCATCGCCTCGTAACCGAGATAGGCGAACGGCAGCAGGCAGACGATGCCGAAGAACAGGCCCCAGCCGGCTTTGCTCCAGCCCTGGTCGCCGGTGATCCACAAACGTCCGAAGGCGCCGAGCGCGAGGAACACCGCCAGCGCCGCAACCCCGGCCGCCACAGCCTCGATGACGACAAAATCGGCACTGGTGATCAGCTGCTCGCGGTGCAGCAGCACCGGAATGATGGTCAGCGGCAGGGCCAGACTGCCGAAGCGCCGAGCCCAGATCGCCCATTTCGAGGTGCGGATGAGAATGCGCATCGTGCCGGCCGGAACTGCAACAGAGATAAGGGATAAGCACGGCGCGGCGCTTCGTGCAAAGCCTGGTGGAAGAAAGTTGTTGAGGGCCGCGAGCTAGCACATCGTCTTGATCGCCTGCCACTCGGCCTCCGAGAAGGCCGGGCGCATGGCGGTGGGGGCAACCTCCAGCGCTTCGAGCGCAGCACGCCGCTCGTCGGTCAAGGGGTGGGTGTTGAGCAAAGCCAGCGTCCGGCTCATCGTGTCGTCTGCGGCGATGCGCTCGAGCAGGGTCGCCAGCGCCAGCGGCGAAAAGCCGAGGCGGTTGGCGGCGGCGCCGGAGAAGGCGTCGGCCTCGTGCTCCGCCTCGCGCGAGAAACGGCTGTCGATCAGCGTCGCGCCGGCCGCGGCAGCGACCGACAGGTTGGTCATGTCACCCAGCACGAAGCCGACCAGGAGGCCGGTGGCCGAGCTCTCGATCAGCATTTCCATGCCGTGCCGGTGAACCACATGGCCAAGCTCGTGGGCGAGGACCCCGGCGAACTCATCGGCCGTCTCGGTGCGCTCGAGCAGGCCGGAGAAATAGTACACCTGGCCGCCGGGCAAGGCGAAAGCGTTGGTCAGCGGCGAGCGGACCACCGTCACTTTGGGGGTGAAAGGCGAGCCGGTTCCTGCCATCACCTCGGCGGCGAAGCGGTCGATGGCTTGGTTCGCCTGACTGAACTCCGGACCGCAAGCCTGAAAACCCACGCCGTTGCTCAGCATGCCCTCGATCTGCATCCGGGCACCCTCGCCGAGGCGCGTCTCCCAGGCCGGCGGCACCAGCGGAGTGACGGCATCGGCGAGCACCGGAACCCCGAACACGTAAGCGGCGAGCACCGAAGCCAGCGCCGCCACCGCGCCCCAGAGGATGCGCCGCTGCTGTCCGCGCTCCAGCCGGGCGCGCCGGCCGAGGCCGGGGATCGCTGCGCGCAAAGCGGTGTTCCACTCGCCGGCCGGCACCCTGAGGCGCGCGCCATACGGCCGGTCGGCAGCGCCCAGGCGCAGTTCGTCGCCCAGCCCCGTCACCTCGAACACGGCGTCGACCGGCCAGCGGTCGAGCTCTTCACGGGTATCGAGGTCGGCGATGATGAGTTCTGCGGGCGCAGCATCGCGGGTCAGGGCGAAGGTGACGGGGCGGCGCGCCGCCACCAGACCATCGTAGTAGCGGCCGACCGGCTCCATCTCCATCAGAACGACCCCACGTTGAGCGCGTCGGCGAGGCCCTCGCCGGCGAGCGCCTTGTCTTCGTCGCCGGCCCGGACGCTGCTGAGGCTCTCGAGGCCGGTGATGGTGGCGCCGCGGGCCACCAGTATCCAGTAACCGCAATCGAGGTAGACCTCGGCCATCAGACCGAGCGCCGCGAGACTGACCAGATAACCGCCCAGCGCCAGCGCCACGCCGATCCAGCCGGCCCGGGCGATGCCGGCAAGCGAGGTGAAATCGAACTGCCCCTGCACGACCAGCGTGACGAGGAAGCCGACGAGGCCGATGATGATGAAGGCGACCAGCAGCATGCCGGAATAGGCCGCAAACTGCAGCGCCAGGGCCCGCGCCTTGATCTCGACGCGCAGGCGCGCCGTGCCCAGATGCACCTCGGAGAACATCCGGCTGGTCTCGCGGGCGCGATAGTAGAAGAAACCGCCGAAGCCGAGGACAAGCATTAGCAGCGGGGCCAGCGCCATCGCCCCCTGGCTGACGAGTCCGACGCCAACGGCCGTGCCGACCAGGATCGCGAACGACGCATAGGCGCGGTAGAACGGGCCGGCAATGGTGCGCCAGCTGCCGGTGAAGCTGAACTGCCGGTCGCCGTACCAGGTATTGGAGTAGCGGTAGCGCCAGAGATCGACCGACATGAACGGATAGGCGAGCCCGAGGGTGGCGACCACCAGCAGCGACCAAAGGAATTGCCGCGTGGCGTAGGCCCAGGCATTGCCCTCCTGGCCGAAGCGGATGCCGCGCCACAGGGTGCGGGACAGCCGAAAATCCCGCCCGCGATAGCTGGCATAGCCGAAGAGAAACCAGAACAAGGCGGCGACGATGGCATAGCCGACCACCACCACGGTCCCGACCTGGGTCGAGAGGTAGAAGAAGACGAAATAGAGCGGCAGGAAGACCGCGAGCGCGATCAGAAAGCCGATCAGCAGCTGCAACGGCGTACCGCTGTATTCGAGCGCGTCGCCATCAATGCTGGTGTGGTGCCAATAGAACTGGCGCTTCATGGTGGTGACCCAGAAGCGATAGAGGCCGAGGGTCGGGAACATCAGCAGGTAGCCGCGGACCAGCCGCCAGAACAGTTCGGCGCGCGTGCCAGTGAACTTGACCGGAACGCGACTGACCCGCGCGCCGCCAAGCGTTGTTGTAATACTGGCCACGCCACCGCCTCCCCAAAGCAATGGCATGTTGCGATGACAACGACGTTATTGGCAAGCGTCAAGCAATTGCCGGCGCTCAGTATTTACGGATAGAGCCGCTGCCGGCTCCAGGGTCCATCGGGCAGGGTGCGGGTAAAGCGCACCCGGTCATGCAGGCGATTGGCGCCGTCCTGCCAGAATTCCATCGCCCGCGGAATCACCCGGAAGCCCGACCAGTAGGCAGGACGGTTTACGGGCTCGTCCTCTCGAAAGCTCTTCTGCAGGGTCTCGACCCGCTCCAGAAGCGTATAGCGGTTGGCCAGCGGCCGCGACTGCTTACTCGCATGGGCGCCGATCTGGCTGACCCGGGCGCGGGTGGAGAAATAGGCGTCGGCCTCCTTGTCGGCCACCACTTCCACCGGGCCACGCACCCGGACCTGCCGGCGCAGCGTCTTCCAGTGCATGACGAACGCCGCCTTGGGGTGAGCAAGCAGTTCCCTGCCCTTGTCGCTTTCGAAGTTGGTGAAAAAGCAGAAGCCGCGGGCGTCGCGCTGGTTCAGCAGCACCATGCGCACATCGGGCAGGCCGTCGGCATCGACGCTGGCCAAAGCCATGGCGTGCGGGTCGTTCGGCTCACTTTCCTGCGCCGCGGCGAACCACTCCTCGAACAGCGAGCAGGGGTCGATCGGGGCAGTATCGGAATCGTCGAACAGCCGCTCGGTAAGTGTGGTTGCCGGCATGGTTTTACCCTCGTGACGCGCCAGTCTGGACAAGCCCGGAACGCATGGCCATATAGGATGGCGCGGGCCGCGAAAGCAAATCCCAACCCGCCCCGAATTGAAGGAACCCATGCGCGACCCGTATACCGTGCTCGGGGTGCCGAGGTCCGTCACTGAAAAAGACCTCAAGTCCGCCTATCGCAAGCTCGCCAAGGCGCATCACCCCGACCAGAACCAGGACGACCCCAAGGCCCACGCGAAGTTCGCCGAGGTCTCGTCGGCCTATGACTTCCTGTCTGACAAGGAAAAGCGCGCCAGCTACGACCGCGGCGAGATCGACGCCGACGGCAACCCCCGCTTCGCCGGCTTCAGCCGTGGCGCGGGCGGTGGCGCACGTCCAGGCGCCGGCGCCGGTGCGGGAGGTTTTTCGGCCGAGGACATCCTCAAGGAATTCATGTCCGGCTTCGGCAACCAGCAGCGCGGGCCGACCCGCGGCGCCGGCGGCAGCCAGAGCTGGGACCCGTTCACTGGCGCCTCGAGCGGCGGCTTCCAGGGTGGCCGCAACACCGGCACAGGTGGCGAGGACATCAATGCCACGGTGACGGTGACGCTGGAGGAGGCGCATGCCGCCGGCAGCGTGCCGTTGCGCATGCCCACCGGCAAGGTGCTGAACGTCAAGCTGCCGGAGAAGGTCGAGGAAGGCCAGCAGATCCGGCTCAAGGGCCAGGGGCACCCGTCGCCGTATGGCGGCGCGCCCGGCGATGCGATCGTCACGGTGAAGTTCGAACGCCACAAGCAGTTCCGCCGCGACGGCGCGGACCTGCGCGTCGATGTGCCGATCACGCTTTACGAGGCGGTGCTCGGCGGCAAGGTGCGGGTCCCGACCCTCGACGGCTCAGCCGAACTGAACCTGCCGGCCTCGGTCAACACCGCCAAGGCACTGCGGCTGAAGGGCAAGGGCCTGCATGGCGCCGGCGATCTCTACGCGACGCTTCGGGTGGTGCTGCCCGAGCAGGGTGACCCCGACCTCGAAAGCCTGATGCGCTTCTGGCGCGATCAGAAACCGTACAAGGTGCGGGACAACTAGGCTCTCGTAACTCAGGAGCTCAGGGCCGTGGCGCCGCGGCCCGTTTCAGCCGATCGTTGATCGCCTCGCCCAGCCCCTTGCGCGGGATCGGGGCCACGGCGATCCGCGTGGCGCCTTCGTCGAGCTGGTGCAGCATCGCAAACAGGTTGCGGGCCGCCTCGCGCAGGTCGCCGCTGGGCGACAGGTTGGCGCCGTCCGGGCCGGGCCCGAAGCCGAGCCAGGTTTCACCCGGCTCGGCTCGTTCGGCATTGAGCCGCAGCGTGGCGTTGGGCGCATAGTGGCTGGCAAGCATGCCGGGCGAGGCAATGGCGGCATCGTGCCTGGCTGCTGCCACCGGCCGGCCGATCGCCGCTTCAATCTCATCGCGCGGCAGCGCCCCGGCGCGCAGCTGCGTCACCTCGTCGCCCTCAACCGCGAGAATGGTCGACTCTACCCCGGCCTCCGACGCGCCGCCCTCGAGCACGGGTACCTGCCCGCTGAACGAGCGCTCGACCTGGGCTGCCGTGGTCGGCGACAATTTGCCCGAGCGATTGGCGGAGGGCGCCGCCAGCGGCCGGCCGGCCGCGCGGATAAGTTCGAGCGCCAGCGGATGGGCGGGGATGCGGATGCCGACGGTATCAAGCCCCGCGGTGACCAGGTCGGAGAGCACGGCTTCCGGTCGTTTCGGCAGCACCAGAGTGAGCGGTCCGGGCCAGAATTCGGCGAGCTTGCGGGCCAGCGGACTGAAGTTCACGAAGCGCTCCGCCATGGCGAGATCGGCGACGTGGACGATCAGCGGGTTGAAGCGCGGACGCCCCTTGGTCTCGTAGATCTTCAGCACGGCGTCCGAGTTGGTCGCATCGGCGCCGAGCCCATAGACCGTCTCGGTGGGGAAGGCGACGAGCTCGCCGGCACGCAGTCGTGCCGCGAGGGCGGGCAGATCGGAAGGGGAATGAACGGCACTGGCCATGGCGCGAGGTTTGACAAGCTCGCGGGCACAACGTCAAGCTGTTGGCGCAGCGACAGTTCCCGAGCCCATGGCCACTCTCCTCGTCTCCCAGCCGAATTTCGAAAGCCACGCCACCCCGACCGGTCACCCCGAACGACCGGACCGGATCCGGGCAGTGGAGGAGGCGCTGAGCGCCGATCGCTTCGCTCGGCTGATCCGTCGCGAGGCCCCGTCGGGCGACCTGACGCTGGCCGAGCTGGTGCATGACGCCAACTACCTGAGCATCCTGACCCGGGCCCGGCCGGCCGAAGGGATCGGACAGATCGACGAGGACACCTTCATTTCGTCGCGCTCGCTCGAAGCGGCGTCGACGGCGCTGGGCGGTGGCCTCGCGGCGCTGGAGGCAGTGGCGCTGGGCGAAGTGCGCAACGCTTTCTGCGCCGTGCGCCCGCCCGGGCACCACGCCGAGATCGACCGGCCGATGGGATTTTGCCTGATCAATTCGATCGCCGTGGTGGCGCGCGAGGCGCAGCGCAAGTTCGGCGCGGAACGGGTGGCGATCGTCGATTTCGACGTCCACCATGGCAACGGCACCGAGGATATCTTCAAGGACGATCCGACGGTGTTCTATGCCTCGAGCCACCAGATGCCGCTCTATCCCGGCACCGGTTCGCCGAGCTTCACCGGGGTCGGCAACATCTGCAACGCCGCGCTGGCGGCCGGCAGTGGCGGTGTGGAGATGCAGGCCGCCTACAGTGAGCGCATTCTGCCGGCGCTCGAGGCGTTCCGACCGGATTTTCTCCTGGTCTCGGCCGGCTTCGATGCCGACTATCGCGACCCGCTGGCCGGGCTCAACTGGCACCCCGAGGATTTCGCCTGGGTCACCGAGCGGCTCACCGAAGTTGCCGCTCGGGTATGCGATGGACGGCTGGTATCGATGCTCGAGGGCGGCTACGACCGGCATGGGCTCGCCACCGGCGCCGCCGCACATGTTGAAATGTTGATGGCTGCGAGCTAGCAACAGAACCGCATCGAAGGAACTGACATGGCCGATTCCCCCGCCACCGCCGAAGACATCAAGCTCATGAGCTTCGAGGCGGCATTGCGCGAACTCGAGGGTATCGTCGGCAAGCTCGAAAGCGGCCAGGCGCCGCTGGCCGAGTCGATCGCCATCTACGAGCGCGGCGAGGCGCTGAAGGCGCATTGCGAGGCGCTGCTGAAACAGGCCGAGATGCGAATCGAGAAGATTACGCTGCGTAACGGCCAGCCGACCGGCACCGAGCCGCTCGATCCGCAGTAACTGCCTTCACGCCTCGGTGAGTGCGCGACAATGACGCGCGCCAGGATGGGTCGGGCAGCGCTATAAGCGCCGCAACACACCCGAGCAGAACATTATGGCCGACACTTCTTCACCGGCGCTGGCGCGCTTCCGCATCATTCTCTGGACGCTGGTCGTCGTCGCCGCTCTCGGCGCCACGGCGCTGTTCATCTTCCGGCCGCCTTCGGCGCCGCTGGGCGTTACCGGAAAGCCGTTCAGCATGGACTCGACGCTGGGCGGCACATTCACCGAGGCGAGCCTCAAGGGCACGCCGAGCCTCGTATTCTTCGGCTACACCAACTGCCCCGATGTCTGCCCGACGACCCTGGCGGAGGCGGCGGTGTGGAAGGAGCAGCTCGGTCTCAGCGCCGAGCAGTTGCGCACCATCTTCGTCACCGTCGATCCCAAGCGCGATACCAAGGAAGTTCTGGCCGACTACCTGAGCCCGTTCCCCGGCACCATCGGGCTTGTCGGCACCGACGCCCAGACCACGGCAGTGAAAGCCTCGTTCGGCGCCGCGTCCGAGACCACGGAGCCTGGGGCCGACGGGTTCTATCTGGTCAACCACACCGCCTCGGTGTTCCTGATCAACAAGGATGGCAACTTCGAAGGCACCATCGCCTATGGCGAACCGACCGACACCGCGGTCGCCAAGATCAGGAAGCTCATCGCCTCGTGAGCGAACGCATCCGGCTCGATCAGGCCTTGGAGGTCCGTGGCCTCCTCCCCAGCCGAGCCCGGGCGCGCGACGCGATCCTGCGCGGTACGGTGACGGTCAACGGGGTCGTCGCCAGCAAACCCAACCAGCAGGTCGGACCCGACGACAGTATCGCACTCGATGATCCGGCCGCGGCCTATGTTTCGCGCGCCGCACTGAAGTTGGTTGCCGGCCTCGAGGCCGGGGCGATCGATCCCGGTGGCCGGGTCTGCCTCGATCTCGGCGCCTCGACCGGCGGCTTCACCCAAGTGCTGCTGGAGCGCGGCGCAAGCAAGGTCTACGCCGTCGATGTCGGCCACGACCAGTTGCACGAGCGGCTCAAGGCGGAGCCCCGGGTGGTGTCGCTGGAGGGCGTCAATGGCCGCGACCTCAGCGCCGAACTGATCCCCGAGCCGGTCGGGCTCATTGTTTCCGATGTCAGTTTCGTCTCGATCCTCAAGGTGGTCGACCCGGCTCTGAGGCTTGCTACCCCACGCGCCGAGGCGGTGATCCTGATCAAGCCGCAGTTCGAGGTCGGCCGCGACCGGATCGGCAAGGGCGGCATCGTCAACGATGAAGCGGCGATCGCTGAAGCCGTCGAGCGGATCACCGCCCATTTCGCCGCTGCCGGCTGGGAGCGTCGCTTCGCCGTCGGCTCGCCGATCGCCGGAGGCGATGGCAACCGCGAGATCGTCGCCGGCTTCCGCCGCCGGGACTAGATGGCGGCGTGGCCGAACAGCTTGGCCATGAAATGGGTGTGCGGTGCCGGCCGCGCCTTGAAGCGGTGGCCGCGAATCTCGCGATCGAGCACCTTGATGCCGCGCCGGGGATCGCGCTCGAATACCAGCCTGGTATGCGGCGAAATCCCGAGCCGCAGCTCGGCGCCGTGATCCAACCGACGCCTGTCGGGGCCAAAATAATCCTGGGTCTCGACATAGAGCTGTGCGGCGTGCAGCTGATCGGCCAGCCGCTCCGCCAGTTCATCGCGCCGCGCCGGCAGGCTGATGACGTCGTCGAAGCCGAAGCGGACATAGCGCACCACCGTCTCGGCTGCCCGATCGGCGGTGAAAAGAATGACCGGCGAATAGCAGAGCCGCGAGCTCCGCTCCTCACGGATGGCGGTGATGGTGTCGACCAGCTCCTCGTCGCGCAGGCGATAATCGAGAAAGAAGTAGGTTATCGCCGGGCCAGCGCGCCCGGCGGCTCCGGTGCTGTCGAGGCCGCACACCACCTCGCCGAAACCGAGGTGATGCGCTGCGGTTTCGAGCGCCAGACTATCGCGAAAATTGGCGGCCAGGACGTAAGCGCGGCAGGACTCGAACATTAGACGACCCTCAGCTGTGTCAGTGCGACCGCTTAGTCATCTCGCGCTTACCCGTAGGAATACTTCAGCAAGAGCAATGACTTACGACCGCCTTGCACAGCAAGCGCCTTACTGCCGCGCCGGTCAATGCGCACTAGCGCGCGGTCCGCGCCGACAATTTTCAGCTTTCTAAGGGTCAGCCCGCGGCTGCCTGCCAGCGAGCCCCGACGGCGTCAGTAGCCGATGCCGCCTTCACGCCCGGTCTGGCCCCGGTGGCGGAGGAAATGGTCGGCCAGCACCACCGCCATCATGGCTTCGCCGATCGGCACGGCGCGGATACCGACACAGGGGTCGTGCCGGCCCTTGGTGATGACTTCGGTGTTCTCGTTGTGCGTCGTCACCGTCTCGCGCGGTGTGATGATCGACGAGGTCGGCTTCACCGCGAAACGGCAGACAATCGGATCGCCGTTGGAAATGCCGCCGAGGATCCCGCCGGCGTGGTTGGACTTGAAGTATGGCCCGGCGTTGCCGGCGCGCATCTCGTCGGCGTTCTCAGTGCCGGTCAGCTCGGCCGAGTCCATGCCTTCGCCGATCTCGACGCCCTTCACGGCATTGATCGACATCATGGCCGAGGCGAGGTCGGCGCTGAGTTTGCCATAGATCGGCGCGCCCCAGCCAGGCGGCACACCCTCGGCCACCACCTCGATCACCGCGCCTACCGAGTTGCCGGCCTTGCGGATGCCGTCGAGATAGACTTCCCACTCCTTTGCGGCGACCGGGTCGGCGCAGAAGAACGGGTTATTGTCGACCTCGGCCCAATCAAAGCGCGAATAGTCGATCTTGTGCGGACCGATCTGCACCAGGCTGGCACGTACCGTGACATTGGGGATCACCAGCCGCGCCACCGCGCCGGCGGCAACCCGCGCTGCGGTCTCGCGCGCCGAAGCGCGGCCCGAGCCCTTGTAGTCGCGGATGCCGTATTTCTGGTGGTAGGTGAAATCGGCGTGGCCCGGGCGGTACTTGTCCTTGATCTCGGAATAGTCCTTGGAGCGCTGGTCGGTGTTCTCGATCATCAGCGAGATCGGCGTGCCGGTGGTCTTGAGCTGGCCGTCACGCTCGTCCTCGAAGGCACCGGACAGGATACGCACCTGATCGTCCTCGCGGCGCTGCGTGGTGAAGCGCGACTGGCCGGGCTTGCGCCGATCGAGATCGCGTTGGATCACCTCGGCCGAAATCGGCAGCCCCGGCGGGCAGCCATCGACCACCACGCCCAATGCCGGCCCATGGCTTTCGCCCCAGGTGGTGAAACGGAACAGGTGACCGAAGGTATTGAACGACATTGGCAGTCCTCAGCGTGGGAGGACTTCTAGGAAGCCGCCCGATGAAGGTCAATCGGCGCTTCGCTGTCCCCGCTCAGGCGTCGCCGACCTGCTTGCTCAGCAAGACGCTCAGATAATTGGTGTGCTGCCACTGTGCATGCTCGATGAACCGGTAGCCGAGGCGGGTGTACCACTCGACGAGGTGCAGCGCCGGCTCGGCCGTGTCGAGGGCCAGCTCGCGGGCGCCGGAGGTTGCAGCCTGCGCCTCGACATGGGCGATGAGCCGGCGGCCCAGGCCGTTGTTCTGCAGTCGGGGGTCGACGGCGAACTGACCGAACGAGGCAACCTCCGGCCGATCGTACCAGGGGCTGCCTTTGGTGCGGGGCGGCGTCACGGAACAGGATGGTGCCGCAGATCACCCCATCGGCAAGAGCGACGAAACACTCGCCCTCGGAGATCCGCTTTTCGGTCACCTCGGCGCTCTGGTGCGTCGCCCAGAAGCGCAGGCCCATGCCGGCGAGGCGCGCATAGGCTCGGTGCAACAGTTCGGTCAGCTCTGCCGCCGAGTCGGTTGACCGCCAGGGCCGGATCGAAATCTCTTCCATTGCCGTACTCATTCCGGCGGTCTGAGATAGGGCCGCATCGCCCGCGCCATGTCACCGGCCATCTCGAGGCGCCGGATCCATTGCAGCGGATCGTGATCGTACCCGTCGGCAGCGGCGCCGTACTCGTCGATGGTCCGGTATTGGAGGCCGTGGGCCTCGGCATAGCCGACACGGTGACCGAGCTGCTCGGCGAGCAGCGGCCACTCGACATCGTTGGCGATGCTGTCGACGCGGCTTTGGGCGACGATGTCGCGGGCCGTCGCCCGATCGATGCGGCGCACCGCGAACAGCAGGTCGGCGCGCCGGCCGGTCAGCAGCTCGTAGGTGCGGTTGACCGGCGTTTCAGTGTCGCGCAGGCGTTGCGGCACCGCCGCCATCGCTTCGGCGGTCCGGCCGATGATCAGCAACTGCGCCTCGGGTTCAGCCGACAGCACCGCGTGCATCTCAACGGAATCGACCTCGATCCAGCGCAGCACGTGATCCATATCGGAGTAGAGCACGCGCGCCGCATCGCCCTCGAGCGCCAGCGCCACGGCATTGCGCCGCGCCAGCCCGATGATCGCCTCGCCGGTCGGGTGCCAGGCGATCCGGGCACCGAGCGCCTCGGTCAGCGCATTCGCTACGCGTGGGTCGGTGGCTTCGGTCAGGCTGGCGGCGAAACCCGAGAATACCCGGCGCAACGACGGGGCGGCAGCGCGGATCGGCTCGACCAGCTTGCCCTGGGTATCGTGGATAATGGTGGCGAAGGCGATCGACATCCGCCCCGTCTCAATCGTCCCAGCTGTGGCCGGCGGGGTAGACGACGCTCTTGCCGTCGATGAAGTGCACCACCGAATCCTGCGGCGGGAACCAGTTCACGGCGCGCTCGGCCGGAAAATCCTCGATCAGGCGGCGGAGAATCCTGAGGATACCGCCATGCGCCACGATGATCGCCGGGCCCTTCAGGGTATCAGCAGCAAAGCTCTGTACCCGCTGGGCAACGTCCTCGTAGCTCTCGCCCGAGGGCGGCCGAAAATCCCAGAAACTGGCGTCGCGCTCGCCGGCAATCGCCATTTCGCCCGCGCTCAACTCGGTGTGGAGCCGGCCCTCGTAGACACCGAACGACACCTCGACCAACCGCTTGTCGAACGTTACTTCGGGCAGCGGCACGTCGAAGCCGGCGCGGACCCGGTCCATGGTCTCGCGGGTGCGGCCGAGCGGCGAGGCGTGCCAGGTGAAATCGGCCGGGCTGCGGCCGGCACGCTCGAGGATCTGCACCAGGAGCCTGCCGTTAAGATCGGCCTGACCGCGGCCAATGTCGTTGAGCGGGATATCCTTCGATCCCTGATACCGCCCCTCGGCGTTCCAGTCGGTTTCGCCGTGACGGATGAAGTAGAGTTCAGGCCAGTTGAAGGACATGTGGACGCTCGGAAAACAGAAAGGGCCGCCTCGCGGCAGCCCTCGAATGGGATCAGGCGGTCGGTGCGGCGGCAGCCGGTTCGTCATCGACATGCATGCCGATGATGTTGAAACCGCAATCGACATACTGCACCTGGCCGGTGACGCCGGAGGCGAGGTCGCTGAGCAGGTAGAGCGCGGCGGAACCGACCTCTTCCTGAGTGACGTTGCGCTTCAGCGGCGCCGCCTTCTCCTGGAAGTGCAGCATGGTGCGGAGACCAGAGATGCCGGAGGCGGCCAGCGTCTTGATGGCGCCGGCCGAAATGGCATTGACGCGGATGTTCTGCGGGCCGAGGTCGTGCGCCAGGTAGCGCACCGAGGCTTCGAGTGCGGCCTTGGCGACACCCATGACGTTGTAGTTCGGCACGTATTTCTCGGCGCCGTAATAGGTCAGGGTCAGCAGCGAGCCGCCCGGGTTCAGCATGGCTTCGGCGCGCTTGGCGACGGCGGTGAACGAGTAGACCGAGATGTTCATGGTCAGCGCGAAGTTCTCGGCGCTGGTGTTGATATAGCGGCCCTCGAGCTCTTCCTTGTTGGAGAAGCCGATGGCGTGGACGAGGAAATCCATCGTCCCCCACTTGTCCTTCAGCACGCGGAAGGTCTCGTCCATCGCCGCGTCGTTCGACACGTCGCACTCGACCAGCGTCGTGACGCCGATCTCGGCGGCGAGCGGCTCGACGCGCTTCTTCAGCGCCTCGCCCTGATACGAGAAAGCGATCTCGGCGCCCTGGTCGGCGAGGGCCTTGGCGATGCCCCAGGCGATCGAGCGGTTGTTCGCCACGCCCATGATCAGGCCCTTCTTGCCGGCCATCAGACCCTGCGCCATCGTCGTACTCCTACATGGAATGTCTCGTTGGGGCCGCTTGTCGCATAGCGACCGGTGACGGGCAAGTTCGCCCTTGCGCCAAGCCGGCCCGGGATTATCTTCCCTCCGCCATGACCACGCTCGCCCCAAAAGACATCGTCCGCGCCCTGAAGCCACTGGTCGGCGAAGGCGGCGCGCTGCTCACCGATATCCGGGAGATGACCAGTTACCTCACCGAACCGCGCAAGCGCTTCCACGCGCCGGCGGTGGCGGTAGCGCTGCCAGGCAGCGTCGGGGCGCTGCAGGCGATCTGTCGCTGGGCCAACCAGCACCGGGTGCCGCTGGTGCCGCAGAGCGGCAATACCGGGCTGGTCGGCGGCCAGGTGCCGCTCGGCGGCAACGAGGTGATCGTCAACCTCAGCCGTATCAATCGGGTGCGTGAGGTGAATGCCGCAGCCGGACACATGACGGTGGAAGCCGGGTTGATCCTCGAGGAAGCGCATCAGGTGGCGGAAGCGGCGGGGACGATTTTCCCGCTGTGGCTCGCCTCACAAGGTTCCGCCCGGATCGGCGGCGTGCTCAGCTCGAATGCCGGCGGCGTGCAGGTGCTGGCCTATGGTAATGCGCGTGAACTGACACTGGGGGTCGAGGCGGTGCTGGCCGATGGCCGGCTCTACAACGGGCTCAACGCGCTGAAGAAGGACAATACCGGCTACGACCTCAAGGACCTCCTGGTCGGGGCGGAAGGCACGCTGGGGTTCATCACCGCGGCGACGGTAAAGCTGTTCCCGATCCCGGAAGCACAGGAAACCGCGCTGATCAATGTGGCCGACCCCGGCGTGGCGCTGCAGTTGTTCTACCTGCTGCGCGAGCGCGCCGGCTCGCGGCTTACGGCGTTCGAGTTGATGAACCGGTTCGGTGTCGACCTGCAGCTCAAATACGGCCTGCTGCCGCGTGATCCGACCGCCTCGCCATCGCCTTGGTACGTGCTCGCCGAAGTGAACCGGATGAAGGGCGGGACACCGGGAGCGCTGCAGGCGGCACTGGAAGAAGCGCTGGGCAGCGGCCTCGTCGCCGACGCCGTTGTGGCGGAATCAGAGGCCGATCGCACGCTGATGTGGGCAGCGCGCGAGCAGATGAGCGAGGTGCAGTCGAAGGAAGGTGCGTCGATCAAACACGACGTGTCGGTGCCGATCGGTGCCGTGCCGCAGCTCATCGCCGAGGGCAGCGCCGCAGTCGAGCGGGCGATCCCGGGCGTCCGGCCCTGCCCGTTCGGCCACATGGGCGACGGCAACATCCACTTCAACTTCAGCCAGCCCGCCGGCGCGGATCCCAAGGCGTTCATGGCGCGCGAGGCCGACGCCAATGCGGCGGTCTATGAAGTGGTGCGCAAGCTCGGTGGGTCGGTATCGGCCGAGCACGGCATCGGGCAGCTGAAGTCGGGCCTGCTGAGGCAGGTGAAAGACCCGGTGGCGCTCGAAATGATGCAGGCGATCAAAGCGGCGCTCGACCCCAACGGCATCCTCAACCCGGGTAAGGTGCTCTAGGCAGGTCACCCTCAGGTGCCTTGTTGACGGGTGGTCGTCAGCGTCCCATCTGACGCAGATGCTGCTCGATATCGGATTTCTCGACGACGCCACCCGGCCCGCGCCCATCAAGCTCGAAGGGCTGACCTCGGCGCAGCGCGCGCCTGGATTGCACCTCAAGGAGGTGCACGACCACCTGCGCGCCAATATGAAAACTCTTGCCGTGCTGATCGAGCGCACCGCAGCGGGCGAAGTCGATGCCCAGGCTGCGACCGACGAGGCCGCCGGCCTCGCCATGGTCGCCAACTACCGGCGCTTCGGCAACCTCTGCGGCCAGCACTGCAACATCGTCAACGTGCACCATTCGATCGAGGATGAGGCGATCTTCCCGGCCATCGCGGCGCAGGGCCCCGGCTTCAAGGCGATCGCCGACCGGCTGCGGGCCGAGCACGTGGTGGTGCACGAACTGCTGGTGCGGCTGATCGAGGCGCTCGGCGCACTGGCTCTGGAACCCGGACCGAGCCGCTTCGCCGATACGCTCGAGATCTACCAGGCGCTCGAACGCGTGCTGCTGAGCCATCTCGGCTACGAAGAAGAGGCGATCGGCGATGCGCTGGGCGCGTTCGAGATCTTCTAGAACAGATCCAGTTGTCCGCCTCCGCCGGCGGCGAGTTTCTTCTTCGGCTTTACCGACGCGGCTGCCTCAACCTGCGCCTGTTCCGGCGTGAGCGGACGGATCAGTTCCGGGCCATCCGCGTCGGTGCGCCCGACGGCCTTGCTCACCGGATGATATTTCAGCGAACCGGCTGGCAGCGGCAAGGCCAGCTGGCGGGCCGCCGCGATGTCGAAGTCGCGGGTGTTGAGCCACATGTCGACCGCGTCGCCGGTCAGCATGGCCGGCATCCGGTCATAGACCGAGCTGATTTCGAGGTTGGGCTCGACGGTGACGATACAGGCGGTATCCACCTCCTCGCCCTGCGGACCCGACCAGTTCGAGTAGAGCCCGGCGAAGATCATCGGGGAATCGTCCGCCATGGTGATGTAGTAAGGCCGGCGCTGGCCATCCGGGCCCTTCATCCACTCATAGTAGCCCGAGGCCGGAACGATGCAGCGCGAATGCCGCACCGCGTCGCGGAACGACGGCTTTTCGGCCATGGTCTCGGCCCGGGCGTTGATCAGCAGCGAGAATTCGCGCGGGTCCTTGACCCAGCCGGGGACGAAGCCCCAACGCACCAGCTGGATGGTGCGGCGGCCGGACTGCTCCCACACCACGGCGATCGGCTGAGTCGGGGTGATGTTGTAGCGCGGCGGAAAATCGATCTGGTTGAGCAGGTTGAACAGCTCGACCAGCATCTCCGGCGGCAGGGTGGTGGCGTAGCGTCCGCACATATACTGGCTCCTGGATCCGCCTTAGTTAGGCACTTGCCGCGGCGAGGACAAACCACAATCATCGGTTTATGCCCGCCACCAGACAGCCCCCTAATGCCGCCAGCGTCGCCCTGATCGATCGCGACAAGGTGTTGCTGATCCAGCGGGCCCGAAAACCATACTTTGGCATGTGGAGCCTGCCCGGCGGGCGGCTGGAGCCGGGCGAAACCCCGGAGCGGGCGGCCGAGCGCGAGATCATGGAGGAGGTAGGACTCCGGGTCTGGCGGCTGCACCCGATCCGGCGGATGTTTCTCGGCGAAGGCCGCTTCGTGTTGCAGGTCTATGCCACGGAGGCCTTCGAGGGCGAGATCGTCGCCTCAGACGAGGTCAGTGCCTGGCGCTGGGTGCGCGCCGACGAGATCGGCAGCATGCATACGACGCCCGATCTGGGTGAGGTGGTGATGGGCGCCTTTCGGGTGTTCGATCGCAGTTGAGGCAGCAGGGCGTTTCACTTAAGGATCAGGGCATGCGCTTCCGCCCGCTTCGCATCGCTCTCATTGCCCTGCTGCTGGCCGTGGCCCCGGCGCGCGCCATCGATCCGCCTTACCAGGCCGAAATGGAGCGGCTCTCGGAAATCCTCGGGAGCCTGTATTTCCTCAACCCGCTGTGCAAGCCCGGCGCCGGCTCGGACTGGCGCGGCGAGATGGCCGACCTGATTTCGCTCGACGAACCCGACGATGACCGGAAGCAGCGGCTGACCGGCGCGTTCAACTCCGGCTACGAGGCCTATGCGCGGCTCTACCGGGTGTGCACGGTGTCGGCGGAGCAGGCGATGTCCCGCCTGCTGGTCGAGGCAGAGAAGACCGCCCGCGATATCCATTCGCGTTACGCGGAATAGGACCGCACGGGGCTCTGTCCCTGCCGGTTAACAATAATTGCAGAGCGCATATTAACCTTTTGGAGACGGATGGGGCGCGCCATCGGTCGGGCCGTGCTACGGCCGATAGCATGAAACTCTCCAAGACCCTCAAGGGCGACAACGGCAGCATCGAGCGTCTCGCCGAGGCGGAGCGCGAAGAACGCCAGGTAGCGCTGGAGTACATCGCCGAGGCCTGGAACACGGCCGAGGACGACGGTATCGCCACCCAGGCGCTGGCGCATGCCTCGCTGTTCGCTGCGATCACCTCGCTGGTCGAGCACCATGGAGAGACGGCGATCGCCGAGCTGATCGCCACCCTGCCGGACCGCATCCAGGCCGGCGAGTACAGCCTCAGCCGCTCGCTCCAGTAGGTTTGGGCGTCCCCGCAGAGAACCACCTACCACCACAGTCATTCCGTCGAAGGCGGGAATGACGCTGGTGAGGGTGCAAGCAGCAGGCGCAAACGCAGCCTACAGCGCTTCCAAAAACCGCATCGGCTGCCCAACGCCAGGCGTCACCAGTTCGCCTTGCCACATCACGGTGTTGCCGCGCACGATGGTGCCGACCGGCCAGCCGGTGACCGTCACCCCGTCATAGGGGGTCCAGCCGGCGCGGCTCTTCACCCAGTCGTTGGTGATGGTTTCGCGCCGCTTCAGATCGACCACCGTCAGGTCGGCATCATAGCCCACCGCGATGCGGCCCTTGCTGGCGATGCCGAACAGCCGGTTTGGCCCGTGGCTCGACATATCGACAAAGCGTTCGAGGCTCATCCGCCCGGCATTGATGTGGTCGAGCATGATCGGCACCAGCGTCTGCACCCCGGTCATCCCGGAATGCGACTGCGGATAGGGGTGATCCTTTTCCTCGCGGGTATGCGGCGCGTGGTCGGAGCCGAGCACGTCGGCGACGCCGTTGTGAACACCGGCCCAGATGCCCTCGCGATGCGCCTTGTCGCGCACCGGCGGGTTCATCTGCGCGTAGGTGCCGAGACGGGTGTATGCGGTCTCGTCGAGCGTCAGGTGGTGCGGCGTCACTTCGACGCTCGCCACATCCTTGTGCGCGGCGAGGAACACCATCTCTTCGGCAGTCGAAATGTGAAGGATGTGGACGCGCTTGCCGGTCTTGCGCGCCAGCGCCACCAGCCGCCGGGTCGACAGCATCGCCGCTTCGGGGTCGCGCCACACCGGATGCGAAGAGGGGTCGCCGGGGACGCGCAAAGGCTTGCGTTCCTCGAGCCGATACTCGTCCTCGGAATGGAAGGCAGCACGGCGGGAAATGGCGCTCAGGATCGCCTCGACCCCGTCGTCGTCGGGCACCAGCAGCGAGCCGGTGGACGACCCCATGAACACCTTCACTCCGGCGCAGCCGGGCAGGCGCTCGAGCTCGGGCAACTGCGCCACGTTGTCGTGCGTGCCGCCGATGTAGAAGGCGAAGTCGCAATGCATACGGCGGGTGCCGAGGCGGATCTTTTCCTCGAAGGTCTCGCGCGTCGTGGTCAGCGGGTTGGTGTTGGGCATCTCGAACACGCCGGTGACGCCGCCCATCACCGCCGACAGCGAACCCGACTCGAGATCTTCCTTGTGGGTCAGCCCCGGCTCGCGGAAATGCACCTGGGTGTCGATGACACCGGGCAGCACATGCAGGCCGCTGCAATCGACCACTTCGCCGGCCGATGCCGTACCCAGATTACCGAGCGCGACGATGCGCCCGTCACTAACTGCGATGTCGGTCTGGTGCACCCCATCATGGTTCACCACCGTGCCGTTCTTGAAGATCGTCTCGTACTGCGCCATGTCTCTAGTCCGCCTGCCTTTCGGCGGGTGTAGCGGAACCATCCCATGCCCACAATCCTCCGTCCGTCCCGTGCAGCCTTCCGGTTTTCCGGACCCGAGGCGCAAAAACTGCTGTTTGACGTCGTGACCGGGCGATTGCTGGCCGAAGCCGGTCCGGCGGTGTGGTGGGCGCTGCTGTCACCGCAGGGCAAGGTACAGGCCGAGGGACTGAGCGGCTGGGCCGAGGACGCTTTCTGGCTCGATGTCGATGCCACGGTCGCCGATGCCTTTTTGAAGAAGATGAAGCTCTATCGGCTGCGCGCCCAGGTGCAGATCGACGATCTGCGTGAAACCCATTCGGTGGGCTGGAGCTTTGACGGCTGGACCGACGGGATCGTGCATGCCGATCCACGCGGGCTGGGCGAGCGGGTCATCGCCGAGAATACCGCCACCGCCGGTTGGCTGCCGCCTGACGATCGCTTCGCCGCCCACCGGATCAGCGCCGGCATTCCCGAACAAGGCCCGGATTTCGGCATCGACCAGAATTTCGCCCACGATATCGGGCTCGACCTGCTCGATGGCATCGACTTCGTCAAAGGCTGCTATATCGGCCAGGAAGTCGTCTCGCGCATGAAGCACCGTGGCACAGCGCGGCGCCGCCCGGTGATCGTCTCCGGCATCGAAGCGCCGGCTGGTACCCCGGTGGTCGCCGGCGGTCGCGATGCCGGCCCGATCGGCGAAGTGATCGCTGGCCGCGCCGTGGCGATCATTCGCCTCGACCGGATCACCGATCCCGCCGCGGTGACGGTGGGCGGCAAGCCAGTGACGCTGGAGCTGCCGGGCTATGCGAACTATCAGTTCGGCGAAGCATCGGCCGACGACTAGGCGCATCCAACTCGCGAATCAGCGCCGTTCCCACTACGTTCCTCGGCTTCGGCGATCCGGGGGTGACTGTGGCGCGTGGCAAGGAACGGGCGTGGCAACGCATGTTGTCGGGCAGGCGGCTCGATATCCTCGATCCGTCACCCCTCGACGTCGAACTGAGCGATATCGCCCACGGCCTCGCCCGCGTGGCGCGCTGGAATGGCCAGACGCAGGGTGATTATCCATTCTCGGTGGCGCAGCATTCGGTGCTGGTGCTGGAGCTTTATCGCGCACTGAACCGCGATGCCGATCCGCGCGCCCTGCTCTACGCCGTGCTGCATGATGCCCCGGAATACGTGATGGGCGACATCATCTCGCCGTTCAAGGCGGCGATGGGCGGCAACTACAAGGAAGTGGAGAACCGACTGCTCGGGGCGGTCTACCTGCGCTTCTCGCTGCCGGCGACGCCGCCTGCGGCGCTGCAAAAGCAGATCAAGCGGGCCGATCGCGAGGCCGCCTTCCTCGAGGCAACGCATCTCGCCGGGTTCGATGCGGAGGAAGCCCGCCGCTATTTCGGCGAACCGAGCTTTCCAGTGTTCGAGTTCGAGCCATTCGAGAAGCTGATCCGCCCATGGCCGACCCGCGAGGCCTATGACCGCTTCGTCGAGGTGGTCGAAAAGCTGGCGGCCGAACTGCCCTGAGGGTCGACCGGGCCAAGGTCCTGGTTAAATTTACCCTAATTCCTGTTCCATTTTGACACGCCGACAGGCGTTATGGTTGATGATTGGTTAACAAACCGACCGGAGACCGGCAATGGACGCGACGAAGACGATCATGCTTGGGGGAGCAATCGGACTCGGAGCGGCATTGCTGCTGTCGCTGCCGAATGCGCTGCCGCGGGCCGTGGCCCAGGAAGAGCCGGTCAAGACGTTGCTCAGCACGCCCAACGAAATCTGGCCGCCGGCCTTCGATCCCGACCGGCTGATGCGCTGGAGCTATTATGTGCAGCCGGGCGTGTCGGTCGAACCGATCCGGGAAACCGTGGTCCGCAAGATCGGCTACGGGCGTACCAGCTACGTCAATGTGATGGAGACGGCGAGCGGGGTCTATTCCACTGACGGGCTTGCCAGTCCGCACATCCAGTATCCCGGCATCGTCAAGGAGCGGCAGCCGTCGCCCAATGCCGGCCTCTGGTACTGGAGCGGCCGCAAATGGGTGGCGAGCGCGCCGATCAGCGCCGACTCCTTCGTCTCGATCATCCCATTCGACGGCGGCAGCCTGCTGACCACCGAGGACGGCAACTGCGTCGCGGTCGGGAACAGCGTCTACTGCTGAGGCACCCCGAGCTAAAGCTTAGGCCCTTCGGCGACGCTCGCGGCGCCGATCGATACCTGCTTGATCACCAACGCGTATTCGCTTCGCCCGTCGGGCAGGAAGCGGAACACGCCGTCGCGGCCATTGAAACCGGCCGGCAGGGTCAATTGCGCGCGATCGTATTTCGGCGTGCCGTTGGCGAGCGAACCGGCATTGGCGAGAATGGTCGCGGTGTAGGCGATGGTGGCGAACTTGTGCGGCGCCGAGCCGAACTTCGCCTGATACTCAGGCAATAGCGCGTTATATCCGGTGTCGTCGATGGCGGGGAAAATCGCTCCGGCCAGGGTCGTGGTGTTGAGGATCGACGGATCGGCGTCCCAGTCGGCCGAGCCGATGAGCTGGACCTTGCCAGGCCCGATGCCGGCCTCGTTGAGCAGGTTGGCAAAGCTCGGCGCCGTCGCCCGGTCGGGGATGAACAGCGCATCGATCTGCCCGGCCTGCAGCATCGGCACCAGCTGGGTCACGACGTTGCGGGCCTCCGCCTCCGAGGAGAAATTGTAGACGGCGCGGGCGTTAAGCCCGAGGTCGGCAGTGGCCTGGCGGAAGGCGCCTTCCTGGATGCGGCCGAAATCGGTGGTCGGAAACACCCCGGCAAAGGCCTTTTTGCCGAGCTTCTTGGCATAGCCCATGGAGCGCTTGACTTCGCTCTCGGGCAGGATGTTGAGCAGGTAGACGCCCGGCGAGGCGGCACCCGAATTGTTGGAGAAGCCGATCACCGGCACGCCAGCGGCCTTCGCTACCTGACCCGCCGCCGTCACCTGATCGGCGCGCAGCGGCCCAAGGATCAGGCTCGCGCCTTCGCTCAGCGCCTGCTGCGCCGCTTGGGTGGCACCGCTGGCCGTCGTGCCGGTATCCTTCAGCACCACTGTGATGTTCTCACCGATATTGGGGTTGGTCTCGACGAAGCTGATCGCCAGCTCCGAGGCGTTGGCCATCGAGGTGCCGACACCGGCCAGATTGGGGTCGCCAGAGAGCGGCAGCAGCAGCGCGACCCGCACCGGGCCCTTGCCGAAGGTCTTGCCGGTGGCGAGCGGCTGCGCTGCGCCGCTGCTGGTGCCGCCGCCAGGGCCGAAATTGAAATTGCCCGCGGAACAGGCCGACAGCAGCGCCGCCGCAGCAAGGCCGAGCCCCGCAAACCTGAGCCCAGTCAGCACGCCCGCGCCGCTTGCAATTCTCACTTGCCCAACCTTTATCAAGTCCCGCACTCTGGCGCGCGAAGCGCCACCTTGAAGGGTGGTCTATACAGAATCGAGCTCGGCTCATAAAGACCGCGCTTAACTTCAGCTTAACTTTCGGGGGTGGCGTGGACGACCGCCAGAGGAGCTACTTCATTGCCGGGACTGAGTTTCCGGCGCTGCCGCTGGCGGCGGGGCTCTATGTGGTCGCCACCCCGATCGGCAATCTCAAGGACATCACGCTCAGGGCGCTCGAGACGCTCGCCGCGGCGGACCTGATACTGTGCGAAGATACCCGGCACTCGGCAACGCTGCTCGACCATTTCGGCATCCGCACGCCTCGCAAATCGCTGCACGAGCACAACGAGCGGGCCCGGATCGGCGAGGTGATCGCCGCGATCGAGGCCGGGCGGGCGGTTGCGCAGATCTCCGATGCCGGGACGCCTTTGCTCTCCGACCCCGGCTTCCCGCTGGTGCGCGCGGTGCGCGAGGCCAAGCTGCCGGTATTCGCCAATCCCGGCGCCTCGGCGCTGCTCGCGGCGCTGGCCAGCGCGGGCCTCCCCACCGATGCCTTCGGCTTCGTCGGTTTCCTGCCGGCCAAATCCGGGGCCCGGGCCAATGCACTCGCGGCGCTAAAGCCCCGCACCGACACGCTGGTGTTCTACGAATCGCCGCGCCGGCTTGGCGATACGCTCGCCGCCATGGCCGAAGCACTGGGCGATCGTCCGGGCGCGGTGGCGCTGGAGCTCACCAAACGGTTCGAGCGGGTGGAGCGTGGTACACTCAGCGAGCTCGCAGCACATTTCGGCGAGGGCGACACCAAGGGCGAGGCAGTGATCCTTGTCGGCGGCGCCGAAGGGGTGGTGGTCGAAGCGGCCGACTGGCAGGCGGCGCTCGACGAAGCCTTGGCCGTTGGGCCGCTGCGCGCTGCGGTCGACGAGATCACCGCGCGCTTCGGCCTCAAGCGCAAGGAGGTCTACGATGCCGCCCTGGCGCGCAAGGCCGAGGAGTAACCAGACCCGCGATAGCCGGCTTGGCGCCGAGCTCTATGGCCGGCGCGGCGAGACGCTGGCCGCGTGGTACCTGCGGCTCAAGGGCTACCGGATCGTTGCGACGCGGGTGAAGACGCCGGTCGGCGAGATCGACCTGATCGCCCACCGCTTCGGTACCACCGCCTTCATCGAAGTGAAGGCGCGACAGTACCGCAGCGAGGAAGCCGTGGCGCTCGAGGCGGTCAACACCAGCCGCATTTCCCGCGCTGCGCAGTACTATGTTGCGCGCCACCCGGCGCTGGCCGAAACGCCGCTCCGCTTCGATGTGATTTTCCTTGCGCCCGGCACCTGGCCGCGCCATGTGATGAACGCTTTTCAGGGCGAATGAGGCACCCCTGCCTCCTTCTCCACCAGGTCGCGGGAACCTCCGTTTGTGGAGTATGCCGCGCCCCTCGAAAACAGAGATCCCCGCTTTCGCGGGAATGACACCGTTGGGTGTGAGAGCGTCGGAGCGAGAACGTGACGTTGAAGATCGCCGTGCAGATGGATCCCATCGCTTCGATCAATCCCAAGGGGGATTCGACCTTTGCGCTGATGCTCGAGGCACAGGCGCGCCAGCACCAGGTCAACTATTACGTGCCGCAGACCCTGGCGCTGCGCGACAACCACGTCTCGGCCGAGGTCGCGCCGATCACCCTGTTCGACAAGCCGAAGGGCGAACACTACGCGCTCGGCGAATTCGCCCGCGTCGACCTACAGAGCTACGATGTGGTGCTGATGCGGCAGGACCCGCCGTTCGACATGAACTACATCACGCTCAGCCACCTGCTGGAGCGCATCCACCCGAAAACCTTCGTGGTGAACCCACCGGCGGCGGTGCGCAATGCGCCCGAAAAGATCCTCGTCACCGAGTTCCCCGAGCTGATGCCGCCGACGCTGGTGACGCGCGACCGCGCCTTGATCCACGCCTTCCGCAAGGAGCACGGCAACATCATCGTCAAGCCGCTCTACGGCAATGGCGGGGCCGGAGTGTTCCTGATCCAGCAGGCGGACCAGAACCTCAACTCGCTGATCGAGCTGTTCGAGCAGAGCTTTCGCGAGCCGTTCATGGTGCAGAAATACCTGCCGGATGTCCGGAAGGGCGACAAGCGCATCATCCTCGTCGACGGCGAGCCGGTGGCCGGGCTCAACCGCATCCCGGCCGAGGGCGAAGCGCGCTCCAACATGCATGTCGGTGGCCGCCCGGAACTGTCGCCGCTCACCGAGCGCGAGCGCGAGATCTGCGCCACCATCGGGCCGGCGCTGAAGGAACGTGACATGATCTTCGTCGGCATCGACGTGATCGGCGACTACCTGACCGAGATCAACGTCACCTCGCCCACCGGCATCCGCGAGATCAAGCGCTTCGGTGGCCCCGATATCGCGGTGCTGATCTGGGACGCCATCGAGAAGCGGCGGGCCTGACAGCGATGACGCCGCTCGCGACACTGGTCGAGCGAGCGGATCTTGCACCGGGCACCCCGGTGGCGCTTGCCCGGGTTTCTGGCGGCGCCATCGAGGAGCAGGTGTGCGGCAGCTGGCCCAACGGGCGGCCGGTTGCTTCGACCGATCGCTTCTATGTTGCGAGCCTCGCCAAGCAGGTAACCGGTGCAGCGCTGGCGCTGCTGGTGCGTGACGTCGTTGTCGATCCGGACCGGCCAGTCTCCGACTATGTTGGCGACCTGCCGCCTTGGGCAGGCGCGATCACCCCGCGACACCTCGCGCACCACATCAGCGGGCTGCCGCCGGCGGGCGAACTCGAGGGCCGCACGACGGGCAACTGGACTGAGGCGTTCGTGTTCGATGCCCTGGGCCAGCTGGCCGAGCTGCCCTCGCGGCCGGGCGCTGCTTACAACTACTCCAACGCCGGCTACGCCCTCCTCGCCCGCCTCATCGTCAATGTCAGCGGTATGCCACTAGCCGAGTTTGCCGTTGAGCGGCTGTTCGGCCCGCTGGAGATCGACGGCATCGGCTTTGCCACCGACCTTGCCGCCCAACCGCAACTCCCGCTGCTGGGCCCGCACCTGCCGCTGACCCATGGCGACGGCGGCCTCTGGTCTACCGCCCGCGCGTTCGCGCAGTGGCTGCAGCATCAGAACCGCGACGCGCTCGGCATCGCCGAGTTCACCACCACCCCCGGGCGCCTCGCTGACAGCACGCCGGTCGACTATGGCTGGGGCCTCGGGCTCCGCGAGTACCAGGGCCATCCGCTGTTGATCCACGGCGGCGAATGGCAGGGCGCTGCAGCAAAGGCGGCGCGGAGCCCGGAGCTCGGGGTGGCGGTCGTTGGCATGGCGGCGGGAGCCGAGTTCGGTACGCTCAACGGACTGGTCAATGCGCTGCTCGAGGATATCGGCTGATCACTCGTCGCTTTCGGCCGCAGTGAGATAGTGCTCCTCCCACAACTCGTGCGGGATGAAGCCGCCCACCGAGAACTCGAAGCGGTCGACGGCCGAGTAGTCCGCCGCGGCGAGGCAGGTGAACTTCACCTCGTACCATTCGCGCCGGCTGCGAAATGCCCCACCGTCGGCGACGAGCGCCCCGTCGCGCGTCGCCATGTCGGCCATGGCGTAGGCGACGACGGTATCAGGATCGAATTCCGGTCGGGCGCGGCGGATCTGTTCGATGGCCTCGATGCTGCACAGCTGTACCAGTTGCTCGCTGCCATCGAGCGTTTTCATCGCGGCGCGCAGCTTGTCGCTGGCCGGCTCGGCCAACAGGCTCCCGGCATAGAACTCGGTGGCGCGAATGGTGGCGCCGGGTGCGGGTTTGGCGGCAGGCGTCGCGGGGTTGGAGCCCTTAGGCGCTGCAGCCGCCGGCGCAGTGGGTGCGGCAGCCGGCGGCGTTTGCTGCGGTGCGGTGAGAGCGGCAAACTGCGCCGCGGTCATCAGTTCCACGGCGATAGACGGAGGCGGCGCCGGCTTTGTCGCGCCCTTCTCTGGCCCCAGCAGCACCAGCCCCAGCAGCGCGGCGTGAAACCCGATCGATGCAACGGTTCCCCAGGCCGAGCGCGGCGTGGGCGGCATATCGATCTGGCTGGTGTCGAGGGTGATGGTCATGGCGGCAGCGAGTCAGTCGGGCGGCTTTGCGGCTGATTTGCGGAGCTTTTGCCGGGTTCGGCTAAATCCGTCGCTGCCCCTCGCCTTTCCTCGCCGGCTCAGCCATTGTCGCGCCATGCCTGTCGATACGTTCCTGCTCGCGCTGACCACCTTCTTCGCCACCCTGGGGCCGGCGGATCTGCTGGTCGTCTATGCGGCGCTGACGCAGAAGAACACCCAGGCCGAGCGGCGCGCCATGGCGCTGCGCGGCACGGTGATCGCGGCGGTGATCCTGTTGTTCTTCGCGGTGTTCGGCGAGGTGCTGCTGCGGCTGTTCGGCATTACCCTGCCGGCGCTGCGCATCGCCGGCGGCATCCTGTTGCTGCTGATCTCGATCGACATGGTGTTTGCCCGGCATTCCGGCGGCACCGGCACAACGCCGGAAGAAGAGGATGAGGCCCAGCACCGCGCCGATATTTCGGTGTTCCCGCTGGCAACGCCGCTGCTTGCCGGCCCCGGCGCGATCAGCGCGGTGATCCTGCTCACCACCGGCTCGGGCGGCTTCAACCTCGAGTGGGCCGTGGTGGTGCTGGCGCTGCTGGCGATCCTCTTGCTCTGCTATGTGGTGATGCTGGTCGCTATCCCGATCCAGCGCCTGCTCGGCATTACCGGTCTCGCCGTGGTCAGCCGCGTCGTCGGCGTATTACTGGCGGCGCTGGCGGTGCAGTTCCTGCTCGACGGGCTCAAGTCCAGTGGGCTGATCCCCGGGCTCGCGGCCTAAAGACAAAGGCCGCGGCGGATGCCACGGCCTTCACCAAATTCATGTCTGCAAGTCGCCGGTTATTTCTTCTTGGCCGGTGCGGCGGTGGCGGGGGTCATCCCGGCCGTTGCCAGCACTTTCGGCTTTTCCTTCTTGGGCTTCTTGGCTTCCTTGTTGGATCTGATCTGACCTTTGGCCATCGGCATCCCCTTCCATTGTTGGCCGGCAGCAACTCCGGCAAATCACTACGTGAGGCTAGAACCAAGGCAGAATACTGACAAGACCACTGCCCAGCTCGCACACTGCTACTTGTGGCTCTGGCAGCGGCCCTGCGGCCCCAGCCGATCGACGGTTCGCGGATCGCACCCGGTGAGCAGGAACGTCACCCAGTCGCCCTCGCTGCCGTAAAAGGCGTTGCGGTCGACCTCGGTGCGGATCCCCGACATGGTGCCGGTCTGCGTCCATTGCCAGAAGATCCATGGCCGATCGCCATACTTGGTGTGCGGCTCGGCGGCGGTCGAGCGCAGCCAGAACGACGAGTCGAAGTGCTCGCCGGCGAGGATGTCGTTGTAGAAGTTCATGTCGGTATAGATGATCGGCACCTTGCCGGTATGCCGCTCCATCTCGGCCAGCATGACGCGGACCTTTTCCAGCACATCGGTGCGGTTGAACTTGTTCTTGCAGCTCGAATGGTTGTTCCATTCGAGATCGAGCACCGGCGGCAGCGCGTCCGGATCGTTGGGCACCATCTTCTTGAACCAGGCGGCCTGCTGCGAGGCAAGGCTGCACCAGGTCATGAAGTGATAGGCGCCACGCGCCATGCCGGAGGCCTTCGCGCCGCGCCAGTTATCGTAAAAATTGGGGTCGATGTAGTCCTTGCCCTCGGTCGACTTGATATAGACGAAGTGCACCCCACCGCCGCGCGCCGCGTTGAAATCGATGCGGCCCTGGTAGCGGGCCACATCCAGCCCCTGGATCGGCAGACCCCAGGCCCGGCGCACGCCATCATGCGGGTCGTTGTCGCCGGGGATGCCGCGATAGTCGTGCGTGGGCGAGCGTCCGCAGGCGGCAAGCAGCAGGGTGAGCCCGACCAGCAGCAGGGTTTTGGCGAACGGAAAGGCAGGGCGGGCGGCGGCGAGCATGCTGGACGTCTGGCTTTCGAACGGAGTTCTGAAGCCTTTGAATCAACATGCCGCGCTTAACGAAACCTTGCGCTAACCCTTTGTTATTCCAGCATGGTTAACGGCCGCGGGCGCCGCCTTCAGCGTGACCTCTCAAGCTCGACGATCGCCGTCGGGCTCGTAGCCGCATCAGCCCGCATGGCGAGGCCGTTTCCCCCGCGCCCTCACCTAGTCGGAGACGTTTGGCAGCACGACGCCGCGCAGGATCCTGCCCTCGCGCAGCAGGTCGAAACCCCTGTTGATATCGGTCAGGGGCATGGTCGCGCTGAGCAGCTGTTGCACCGGAAGCCGACCGCTCTGGAACAGTCTGACATAGCGCGGGATGTCGCGCGCCGGCACACAGGACCCCAGATAGCTGCCCCGCACGGTCTTCTCGTCGGCAACCAGATTGACCGCGGGGATCGACAGCATGGCGGTCGGCCCAGGCAGACCACCGGTGGTCAGCTCGCCGCCGCGCCGGATGATCTGATAGCCGAACTGAAGCGCGGCTACCGAACCCGCCAGCTCGATGGCATGATCCACGCCACCGTGCGTTAACTCCATGACGGTCTGCACGGCATCATCGCCGGCCAGCACAACGTCGGTGGCCCCGAGCGACAGCGCGATATCCAGCTTTTCCTGCGAGATGTCGACAGCAACGATCTGCTCGGCTCCTGCAGCGCGAGCGCCCAGCAGCGCCGCCATCCCCACACCCCCGAGGCCGATGACTGCCACCCGGTCGCCAGGCCTGACCTTGGCGCCATTGAGGGCCGCCCCGACGCCGGTAAGCACGGCGCAACCGAACAGCGCCGCGTGCTCGAAGCGCAGCGATCGGTCGATCTTGACCAGCGACCGCCGGCTGACCGTCGCATACTCGGCGAAGCCTGACACACCCAGGTGATGATTGAGCGCCTGGTGATGGCCAGCATGGTGCTCACTCAGGCGGCGCGCACCCGACAGCAGCACTCCGGCACCGTTGGCGGCTGCACCGGGAATGCACAGCGCCGGTCTTGCATCCACGCAGCACTCGCAGGTGCCGCAGCTCGGAACGAAGACGAAGACGACATGATCGCCCAGCTCGAGGTCGTCGACGCCGGGCCCCAGCTCGGTAACGACACCCGCCGCCTCATGGCCGAGTACCATCGGCAGCGGGCGGGGGCGGCTGCCCTCGATCACCGAGAGGTCGGAGTGGCAGAGGCCGGCAGCCATGACGCGCACCAGGACTTCTCCCTGCCCGGGCCCTGCGAGATCGACCTCACGCACGGCAAGCGGCTGGCTGTGCGCATAGGGCGCCGAGAGGCCCGACTGTTCGAGAATGGCGGCACGTATCTTCATGGTTTGTCCTGTTCGATCGTCCGGCCGCCACAGAACTTCAACGACGTGCCGATGATCAACCCCCGATGCGCTTGATGCCGGGACAGGATCGAGACTCGCCTAGCGATCCTCCGTTTCGGCCAACCATCCGGCGACCTGCTCGACGAGCCAGGCGCGCAACTTAGCGATCGCATCGAGACGGCTGCTGGAAACCGGCCAGACCAGGTAGTGCGCGTGCACATCGACAATCTCGTATGTCCAGAGGCGGAGCAGGCGGCCTGACCGAAGCTCGTCCTCGACGAGGGAGCGCCGCGCCAGCAGGATCCCCTGTCCGGCGATGGCGGCCTGCACCGCCAGCAGGGTGTCCGAAAACAGCACGCCCGCCTGCGGCTCGACGAACTCAAGTCCGGCGGCCTGGAACCAGGGCGTCCACGGCTGGACCGACTGGCGCAGCAGCACGCAATGCTGCAGGCCCTCTGGTACCATCGGCAAACGCCCGCCGCGATAGTCCGGGCTCGCCACCGGGAACAGCACCTCGTCCATGAGATGCACGGCGGTCATGCCCGGCCAGCTTCCACCACCATAGCGGATCGCGGCATCGATGCCGTCGCTGGCATCCAGCCGGGCGAGCGTGGCGGAGGCCTGGATCTCGAGCTCGAGTTCCGGATAGCGGCCGGCAAAGTCGGCGAGGCGCGGCATCAGCCACTTTGCCGCGAAAGCCGGCAAGACGCTGATCGCCAGCCGCTGCCGCCTGGTCGCCCCAACCTCACGGGTCGGTCGACCCGACATCTGGTCGAAGGCGCGGTCGAGCACGGTGAGGCCCTGGCGAACCTGCAAAGCCAGCGCCTGCGACATTCCGTTTGGTTCAACACCCCTCGCCGTGCGGACGAAGAGCGGCTGTCCAAGACGCTGCTCGAGCGCCCGGATGTGCTGGCTTACCGCGCCCTGCGACAGGGCGAGCTCATCGGCCGCCTTGGTGAAGCAGCGCAGCCGCACCGCTGCTTCGAGCGCACGCATCGTCTGAAGACTGGGGAGCCGCTTTCCGACCATGAGCTATTAGTATCACTAATGCCTGCGCTGAAGAAACCATGGTTTGAGCTGGAAGGCTGGTTCATCGAGGTTGGGTGGAGATTGCAACGCAAGCGGCGCCACGGGCGCAAAGACACTCACACGATGTACCAGCTGTTCTATGCCCCGGGCGCCTGCTCGATGGCCGTCCATATCATCCTCGAAGAGCTAGGCGCCGAGTTCGAACTCTTCGCGGTATCGGTCGCCAACCGCGACACGCAGCGGGAGCCATACCTCTCGATAAATCCGAAGGGCCGGGTGCCGGCGCTGCGTATCCCCGGCGAAGTAAAAGTTCTCACCGAGCTGCCGGCGATCCTCCGCTATCTGGCAAGCCGTTATCCGGAGCATAGCCTGGGCCAGCCAGACAATCCCCTGCTGGAAGCGCGTATCGCCGAGTGGCTCGCCTGGCTCAGCGGCTGGGTGCACAGCGTCGGCTATGGCCTGATCTGGCGCCCGGAGCGCTTCGATCCGGATGCCTCGCATGCCACTGCCCTGGCGGTGCAGGGGACCAAGGTCATCGAAGCTGCCCATGCCGAGATCGAGCGAGCCTTGGCCGAGACCCGCAGTTGGAGTGTCGGCGAGCGTTTCTCGATCGTCGACCCGTTCCTGCTGGTGCTCTATCGCTGGGGGGCATCGATCGGGTTCCCCGTGCGTGAGCGTTATCCCGCCTGGACCAGATTGGCGCAGCTGACGCTGGAGCGGCCGGCAGTGCAGCGGGCGATGGCGCGGGAAGGCGTGGCCTTCCGCGTGTGAAGCGCCCGGATCGAACCTGCCGTGCTGCGGGCAGGTTGGAGCTGGGTACCGGAGCGAAGTGCGCCATGGGCGCTCTCCGCTCCGGCGGTCGGGCAGCTTATGAGGCGCGCGACTTCAGGTAGGCGTCGCCCTGCTTGGCCAGCTCGGTCATGATCACGTCGAGGCCGGCCGCATCGGCGGCCTGCTTCAGCTTGTCCAGCCCGGCATCGACGTCGGTGACGCCGTAGAACAGCGGGTTGCCGTACTGGGTCATCACGTTGTTCATCTGGGCCGCGGCTTCCTTGACAGGGGTCACGTCGGCGATGAACGAGGCGAAGGTGTCGAGATCGAAGTTGTCGTAGTTCTGGGCCCAGCCGAACACCTTCTTTTCCGACTCGGTCATCAGCGAGGTGAGGCGCTCGAGCCCGGCGCGCCACAGGATGGCGTAGCTGGGGAAGCTATAGGTGCTGAGCTGCTCGAAGCTGTTGTCGCCAACCGCCTTCCAGTCCGTACCCTCGATGCCGAGCCCGACCAGATCGTGGTTCTCCTGCACCGAGAACCAATCCTGCAGCGCCATGGCGCGATCGACATCGCCGCCATTGGCATTGACCACGATCATGTTGTCGGCCTGGAAGGTCTGCACCGGCTTCTTGTCGCCAAGCGCCCCGCCGAACGGCACGACCTGCCCGAGGGCCGCGGTCGGCACCGCCTTCTTCAGGCCGGCGAGACGATTGGACTGGAGGCCATCGGTCATCGACCACAGGCCGGCAAACCGGCCGGCGCCGAACTGGCTCTCGATCGTCGCCTGGTCGACGTTGAGCGCGTCGGCATTGATGATGCCGTCATTGTAGTACTGGCGGATCTTCTTGAGGGCGGCGACCGTGCCAGCATCTTCCCACCACGGAATCGGCCGGGACGAACCGGTCTTTTTGGCGTCCTTGTCGAAGTAGAAGCGAAGCCCGGAACCGGCCAGCGAGTACTGCATGGTGTAGGGATTTTCCCACGAGTACTCGTTGAACATGCCGGTGGGAGTCGCGATGGCGGTCTGCCATCCGGTCTGCGACGCCAGGGCGAACGGGGTAACCCCCGATTCCTTTTCTTTGACGGCGTAGAAGAAGCGTTCCAGCGTCTGGAAGTCATTGATCTCGGCGAAGCCGAGCTTTTCCGCCAGGTCCTGCCGGATGCCGAAGTGCTGGATGCGGCCGGCGCTGTTGACCTGCGGAATACCCCAGAGCTTGCCGCCCCAGGAATTGGCCTCGATCAGCTTGGGCGCGATCTGCTTTTTGAGGTTGGGCCACTTGTCGATCTGGCCGGTGAGATCGGCCAGGGCGCCGCTTTGCTGCAGCTGTGCCATGTTGAGCCACAGGGCCTGGAGCGCCGTATCGAACTGGGCGCCGGCGGTGAACTTCAGCAGCGATTGCTGCTGGTAGTTGGACCAGTTGATGAACTGGGCATCGAAGGTAAAGCCATGCTCTTCCATGAGCTTGGCATTGGCCTTGTCGAGTACCGTCTTCCAGTTGGTCGGCGCCTGCGACGGCAGCAAGGCCACCGAGGTGCCCGAACTGGCGCCGAATGCCGGCGACAGACCCGAAAAGGCCGTGGCCATGCCCGCCGCCCCGCTGAGGGCCATGAAGTGTCTGCGAGAGAGTCTCATGTTGGTAGTCTCCTCCTCATTTGTGCGACAGGCTCAGGTGCCGTCGTCACCCCTTGGTGGCGCCAAGGGTGATGCCCTTGACGAAAAAGCGTTGTGCGAACGGGTAGGCGAGCAGAATGGGGCCGACGGTCAGCACGGTCATGGCGAAGCGCAACTGGTAGACCGGCGCCGCCGCCGCCCCGGCGGAGCTCGGCAGCGATGCGGCGTTGGTCACGTTGGAGATGAGATTCTGCAGGATCAGCTGCAGCGGGAACCGGTCCGGATCGGAGATGAAGAGGAGGCCGGTGAACCACTCGTTCCAGTAGGTGACGGCGTAGAACAGCCCGAGCACCGCAAGGATGGGCTTGGACAGCGGCAGGACGATCTGGAAAAAGATGCGCAGCTCGCCGGCGCCATCGATACGGGCCGCATCGAGGATCTCCTCGGGCATCTGCCGGAAGAAGCTCACCGTGACGAAGATCAGGAACGGCGCCAGCATCAGCGGCAGGATCATGGCGAACCAGCTGTTGGTGAGGCCCAGCACCTGCGTCACCAGCAGGTAGAACGGCACCAGGCCGCCATTGAACAGCATCGGCACGTAAGTGAAGATGGTCAGCGGACCGCTGATGAACGGCAGCCGCCGGGCAATGACCCAGGCGATGGCCGCCGTGCACGAGATCGACAGGATCGTGCCGACCACGGTGATGAACAGCGATGCGATGTAGCCGTTGAGCAGCGATTGCCCGGTGAACAGCAGTTCGTAGGCGCGGAGCGAAAACGGCTGCGGGAACAGGCTGTAGCCGTTGAGACCCAGCACCGACTCATCGGTCAAGGAACCCGCGACGATCATCCAGAGCGGCACCAGGCAGAACAGCCCGAACAGCGTGACGGTGACGTAGCTGACTGCCTCGAACGGCTCCATCCGGCGTCGCGCCGCCTTGCGAACGGGCTGACGCACGGCTGCTGCGTTCGCCGCGGCCCTCGGGGCGCTATCCTGCTCGATGGCGCTCACAGGATACTGCTCTCTTTGTGGAGGCGACGCTGCACCATGACCGCGGCCGCCACGAAGACGAACCCGACGACCGACTGGAACAGGCCGATGGCCGCCGTGGTGCCGAAATCGCCGATCATCCGCAGCGAGCGGAAGACATAGGTGTCGATCACGTCGGTTGTGGGGAACAGCACGCCATTGTCCTGGACGATGGCGTAGATGGTGGCAAAATCGCCGAAGAACATGCGGCCGACGCCCAGCACGACCAGCACAGCAAAGGTCGGCAGCAGCAGCGGCACGGTGATCGACAGCGCCATGCGCCAGCGACTGGCGCCGTCGAGCGCCGCCGCTTCGTAGACCTCCTCGGAGATCGAGGTGATGGCGGCGAGGAAAATCACCGAGGTGTAGCCGCCGAGCTGCCACACCTTGACGATGGTCAGGATCCAGGGCCAGGCGCCGGGTTCGGTGTACCAGCTGACCTGCGGCAGATCGATGACGCTCAACAGGTTGTTGACGAGGCCGCCGCGCCCGCCGACGCCCGACAGGATCACCTGCAGCATGATGGAAATGACGATCGGCGAGACGAAGTACGGGAAGAAGATCACCGACTGCATGAAGCGGCGATAGGGGCCGCCGCGAATCTCGTTGAGCATCAGCGCCAGGACGAGGCCGGCGAACAGCGACGCACCGAGAAATAGTGCATTGAGAAACACCGTGTTGAACACGACGGTCACGGCGTCGCCGCTGGTAAAGAAATAGCGGAAATTGGCGAGCCCGTTCCACGGACTGCCGAAAATGCCGTCGCGGATGTTGAAGGCCTTGAAGGCCACCACCAGCCCGACCATCGGGCCATAGGCAAACACCAGGAACCAGGCGATGCCTGGCACGGCGAGCAGCAACAACAGCAGGCTTTCGCGCGACGACAAGCCTCGGCGGCGCAAGCCGGGGCGCGCAGCTTTCTGTTTCGTGACCGACATCAGTGGCCCTGCCATCGCGGCGTGCCGGTGAGGCCAGCCGGCAATGGTACGCCGGCGCGGCCGGTGGCGCGCAAGATTCGATAGGTCACCAGGCTCCTCCCGTAACCGCCCAACACCAAAGTTTCTTATTTGAAACTCTTGGTACCAGATGATAACCGTGACGGACAAACGGATAGGATGTCAAGTCATGCGTGAGTCCGAGATCGAGGCGCAGAACCGCAATCCGACCATCGAGCGGATGATGGCCATCCTCCAGCAACTGGAGCGGGCCCCGAACGGGCTGGGGCTCAAGCGCCTGGTCGAGCAGTCCGGCGTGACGCGCTCGACCGTCTATCGCATCCTCAACTCGCTGACGGCGCATGGGCTGGTTCGCCAGTTGGAGAGTTCCGACTACGTACTGGGCAGCCGGCTGCTGTCGCTGGCCGACGCCGTGGGGATGCCGTCGGGAGGGCAGGTCGCCAAGGCGGCACAGCCGCATCTCGACTTCGTGGCGCGCTCGCTTGGGGAGACGGCGAAGATCTCGATCTATGATCGCGGCCACGTATTGGTGGTCGCCGTGGCGCCCGGCAACAAGCAGCACGCACTGCATGCAAGGGTGGGCGAACAACTGCCGATCCATGCCGGGGGCAGCAGCAAGGCGCTGTTCGCCTTCCTGCCCGAAGCGGAACGCCAGCGCGTCTATGCGCGGCCGCTGACGCAATACAATGAACGCACCATGATCGAACCGGACGCGCTCGAGGAGGAGTTGTCGCACGTACGCGCCCAGGGCTGGGCTCGCGACCACGGCGAATTCAGCGCTTCGGTCAACTCCTACGCCGCGCCGATCCGGGATCGTTCGGGCGACGTTGTCGCCGCCGTCAGTATCCCGTTCCTCGCCGGCCGCGACGCCGAGTACGAGCAACTGGTGCGCGCCACCGCCCTCGCGACCGCCGACCGCATCAGCGCCGGGCTTGGTTGAGCGACCACCCCGACCCTATCTCGGGGCAGGACCGGCAGCTTTCGGGCACCCGATTTCAGTCGTGCATGACCGGTTCCCCGAATAGCGGCAAAAATGTCAATGACGAGACCGTCGATACGCCAAAGAGCGCCGTTGCATGCGCATCGTTGTTGTATTGAGAAGTCAGCCGGCGCTAGATATTCGACATCATGAGGGGTGTCGCGAATGCGTTTTATTATGAAAACGCTGCTGATGGTCGCTACGTTCGTAACGCTTGTAGTTCCGGGCCACGCTGGCGAAGCAGAAAGTGCCATACTTCGCGCCTATATCGGGAACTGGAGCGGCAGCGGTATCCTGCGGGGCGGAGACCAGCCCGAGGCCTTTAACTGCCGCCTGAAAGTGACCAAGGGCAGACTGGTCAAGATCAACTACGCCGGGCGCTGCAGCCTGGTGAACATGAACCTGTCCGTATCGGGTACGATCTCTTTCAACGACAAGGCAAACCGCTATGAAGCGACGATGCGCTCCAACGTTGGCCTCTCGGCCGGCGCTGTGGGGCTGAAGCAGGGCGGCAGCATCATCTTCAAACTGAGCGAAAAGCAGAGCGACCGGGTTGGCACCCCGATTCAGATCAACTCGGTGCTCGAACTCAGCGGGCAGCAGATCACCGTCGATTTCACGGTTGAACTCAATCGCTCAGGACAGACGTTGACCACGACGGTGCCTTTCCAGCTGCAGTGAGCCGCCAGGGGGCTGAGGCGCGTGTCGGACATTCAACGCATCGGCGGCGATCGCCACCGATGACTCTCGGATTCAGGTTGGCAGAACAGGGTCGTTTTCTCGTCCAGGTACCGGCGACCGAACCTTGAACCAGATAACGATGTTGTCGACGACAAAGTCGTCCAGACCTCCGTTCTGAGCTGCCGCAGACTGGATGAAGAGACTGTTTCTCTCAGTCAGGAAGCTGCCGTCTACCAACAGCGACTGCGTCGACCAAATCGGCGTTGTCAGGAGGTAGTAACTGGGCGGGTCAAAACCCTGCTGACCCAGGAACGGCAGCAAAGGCCCAACATACAATCCGCCCGGAATGGCGTTTCCGTTTACTTCGATCGTGTTCGCGCGGTTCCCCACACCAAGAGCATTGAAGGTCAGCACACCCCACTGCGACCGATCGACATTTGGACATGCAAACGGGAACGTCTTCGATTCGCCGACAAAGGGCGCGTCCTGTTCAACCTGATATTCTCCCTGGCCGTCGCCGAAGCGCTGCCTGACGGCCTGGATGACGGTGTAGCTCGTAAACATCTCCAGCTCCAACCAATTGTGCCATAGTGTACATTTCATCCATCTCGATCATATCAGGCCATATGCAATTGTTCTAGTTTTCAACCATCGCAATATTCCAACACACCCCCACTGATACGTCACCATCTCTGCCTCACCAAACAGTATGATAAACATCAGTACTGTTGTCCATTTGACCATTGCCACCATTCAGGCGCATATTAACTTTTGAATTGGCATCGTGTTTGGAGAGATTCACATGGATATCAATCGGTTGCTATCGGGCGGGGCTCTGGAGCTGGAAGGATTCCTGGTCTCCCGCGAGCGTGGACGACTGACCTTTCAGGTGCACCCCGGACTTTCCATCGAGGTCGACGAGAAGGCCTGCGAGAAGGTTGAAGAGGCGACGGACCCGGTGTCGGGCAAGACCTATGTGCGGATCGTCCTGGGCCCGGATGCCGACCTGAAGGCCACGTTCCAGCCAAAACTGGCTCGGCTGGCACTATCGGCCGGAGCGACCGGTGTGCCGTTCACGATGGGCGGGCTGCCCGACGGCGTGGAGCAGGGACCGATTTACTTTGCTCCAACTGGCCCCACGGGGCCGGGCGGCGGCACCGGAGGCGGCTACGGCACGGATACCATCGGGGAGTTCAACACGCGGTCTCGACACCTGTTCTGGGGCTGGATCAATGACGACAAGACCTATAGCGACCGGCAAACCGATGGCGTGATCGCCTGATGGGGTAATCGCCGAACGCGTACTTATCGTTGCCCCGGGCGACGATATCCATGCCCTGGCTGTCGCGCAGCGATTGCGCGATGAGTTCGGGGTGGCCTGCACGATATTCGATGCGGCGACGTACCCGCTGACCTCTTCGATCCGGGCCCTCGGAATACCCGCCAGGCGCACCGAGCTTCGGGTCGGACGTCCGCTGGCACGAACGGTAAGTCCCGACATCTCGACGTTCCTGCTCGCTCAACCGATCGCGCAGCAGACGGCCGTCCCGCTTGATGGCGGTACGACCGTCTGGTGGCGCCGGTTTCGAAGGCCGGTCCTGCATCCGGACCTTCGGGACCCCGACCTGCGGGGGTTCGCCCGGGAGACGCTCAGCGCAACGCTTCGGTCGGCGCTGAGCAGGTGCACCGTCATGAACCCGTGGCCGGCGGAGGACTCCGCCGACTGGAAACTTTACCAACTCCGGTTGGCCGCAGATTGCGGTCTCGGCGTTCCGGAAACGCTCTGTTCGACCGATCAGCAAGAGATCGAGGCCTTCGTTGCCGAGATCGAGCGTTCGGGGCGGCGTGTGGTTTACAAGCACGCGTCGTCCATTGCCGCCTTCGGTATGCCAACCCGCATCGTCGATGCCGCAGCGCGGAAGCGCTTCGCCTCCCTGGTCTATGCGCCGTCTTTGTTCCAGGCCGAAGTTACAGGGGGCGTCGACCTCAGGGTGGCGGTGATTGGCGAGGCGATTTTCTGTTGTGAATGGCGGGGCTCCAGCAGGGAGCGCAGCTTCGCAGACGTAAAGCTGGAAGACGACCTGCGCATGTATCCCGCCGCCTTTCCCGCGGGTGCAAGGACGCAGCTCCTGAGCCTTCACGCCCGTCTCGGACTCAAGCTGGGCATCTACGACTTCAAACTGGATGCTGCCGGAGTACCATTCTTCCTCGAGGTCAACCCCTCCGGCCAATGGCTGGATATGGAGATCGAGGGGGGCCAGCCTGTTTCGATGGCATTGGCGCACCTGCTCGCCGGGGTTGAGCCAGACGTTGAGGCAGACCACCGGCCAAGTGGCTCAACCTACTCGAGAGCGGACCTCGACCGGATCTACACCGCCGCTGTTCCGCCGCGAGGGTCGCTCGACTGGCAGCTCGTCTACACGGCGAACGCGTGACGAACGCCCTGGCGCGCTTCGTGGCCGAGGTCGGACCGCGGCAGGCCGGCGCCGACGCGCCGTGGTGGTTCGACGACGTGCTGCTGTGCTCGATGGCAGATCGGCCTACGGCGCTGACCGGCGGACGGATCGGCATTCTGCTTGCCGTGTCCTCCGACGCGCCGGAGGACATCCGAGCCACGGCCCAGCCGCAAGTCCCCAATGATGTCCTGCGCCAGATGCTGCTGCGTTGCGATCCGAACGCCGATAGCTCAGTCGAGCTGCTGGCTCAGAACAGCGGAAGCGCTGGCTACCTGGGAATTGGCGCATCGCTGACACACATCGCTGCACCGGCTCGTGTCTACTACGGTTGCGCGGAGCGCCCCGGTTCGCTGGCCGCTCGGCTGGCTCGACTGGGAATGTGGCCCAACCGTCTCTCCGCGGATGCCGAACATCTTCTGTCGCTCCTCACCTCTGGTGCGACGGTCATCGGGGCGGCAAGGGGCCTCTGCGTCGCCACCGGCCACACCATCTACTTCGATGCTGGAAACGCTTCGCCAAGCGCGCTTCTCGATCATGTGGCAACGCGCCTGGGGTCAACGGTCAGCGCCGCTGCCATCGCGAGCGTCGAGGCAAGCATCGGCTCTGCCGACCTCGCCGGCCAGTGGGGGTTGGCCGTGTCACTGGATGCTGCCGGCGAGATACGAGACCTGAAAGCTGAGTTCTCGCTGGCTCGCGGCAGCGCCCCTGAAACGCTTCTACCAGCGGTTCGGCGGACCGAAGCCCATGCACGCGTCGCGCGCGCCGCTGCGGCTGCCGGGCTCGAGCTGCAGTGCCAAACGGTTTCATATTCCGGCTGGCGTGGCTCGCAACGCAGCAGCGGCTACTTCGCGCTGCTCACACCGGACGATCAATGGGCAAACAGGGCTTCCATGCACATCTCCCGGACAGAGCCGGTCAAAACCAGGGGCCGGTTGCGGCGCGCCTGCCTGTTGACCCTCGATTCCCTGCACGCAGCGCAAAGCGCCGCCGGATCGTGGCAGGACTTTGATCTCCCAAGCGTTGGCGCCTCGGACCATTGGGTCACGGCGCACATCGCGACACGCCTGCATGAGATCGGCGCGACATTCGACAGCCGGGATCAGATCGCTCGGGCGGCGGACTTTCTGGCGCGGGAGTGGACGGACGGGCTTGGCTACAACTCCCGCTCACCTCCAGATGCCGATTCCACTGCGCACGGGCTGCTGCTGTTCGCAGTGCTGCGGCCGGAGCTGGTCGGGCACAACATCAGACACCTGCTGCGTTTCCAACGCCACGACGGTTCGTTCGGCACCTTCCGACATGAGCATGAGACCAGCAGTTGGACCCTCGGACACCCGGAAGTGACAGCGGTTGCGATCCAGGCACTGGCACGCTGCATCGATCGCGCGGAGGCCGGAGCTTCGCTTGACCGGGCCTTCGCCTGGGCCGCGGCGCAAGGCTGGACGGCAATGCGGACCAGCTTCTGGTGGAATCTGAGATGGGCCAGCCGGGTGCAGTGGATCGTTGCGAGCCATGCAATGGGCCGTGAGCCCGGCCCCGAACTGCTTGATGTCCCGCTGGAGCGGTTGGTGACGTCATCCCTCGATACGGGATACTACCTGCACTGGGCCTTGCTGACGGGGCAAGTTCGGGATGCCCGCCTCGCGGCGAACGCGCTGCTGGAAACGCAGCAGGCGAATGGCCTATGGCCCACAAAACCCGTCCTGAAGGTCATGCCGGATCAGGTTCCGATGGCGGGAGGTGGCATCGATCCCGCGATGATCTTTGCCGACAATGGCTACTATTCGGGTGCCTTGATTCTCTCGGCCCTCTATTCCTGGGGGCGCGCCGTCGGCGAATTCAGCTGAGACTTTGGTGCGAAGCGGTGCGGCTCGATGATCGGGCCGTCCGCGTGTCGCCCGCCTCGGACCAGTGCGCCGGGGAGCATCGCAAGCAGTTCGCGAAAGCTATGGCCCGATGCCGCGGCAACGGCATGAGCACCAACGTCGAGGTGTAGGCAACGCTGATCGTTCTGTGAGGGAGACCTATAGCGGTCGTGCCGCGCCCCGAAAGTAGACCAACGGACTTGCGTCTGGATCCCCCGAGATGGCGATGATTTCGCCGATCGCGAGAGTTACGCCGTGGCGTTCGATCAGTTCGGTGACACGGCAGTCGAATGCGCCGACGACGTCCCGGAAAATCGGGGAGCCGGTAGCGCCTCTGTGCCAGTCGAGGCCCGCGAAGCGGGCGGCGCCCGTCGGGGCATCGCGGGCGGAGAAGCGTTCGTAGACCGGCGTGGCGGTCGCGCTCAGGTAATTGATGGCGAAAGCGCCGCTGCGGCGCACCGATGCAAGCGCAGCCGTGTTGCCGTCGATCGCGACCGTTACCAGCGGCGGCGATGCAGTCAGGTGTGAGGCGGACAGGCCGAGGAAGCCGGCTGGCCCATCCTCGCCAATCGCGGTGACGATGGTAACGCCGACGGCGCGGTTGCCGATCGCCCGCCAGAACGTTCGTGAGTCGATCGGGGATATCTCGTGCTCGCCGGCCATGCTGACGCTCGCCCTTGGTTGTTGGCTGCGAGTTGCCGTCAGCGGCACTCGCCTTGGTTCAGTTTCACCGTTTCTACAAGCTCTACAAACATAGTCGAGATTGTTGTTTCTCAAGCTGAAGGAGGTGGAGAACCGATTTTCTCCTGCGGTCATACCGCTCGCCAGCCGCTTGCTGCGCGAAGCCAATCGGCCCTGGAACGTCAGGCTCGGCAGTTGCTCCGGAGATTCAGGGCAGGAGGACGCTCGGACGTGACCCGCCAAGGTCCGCCTCGGACCAGATGCAGACATCGGTGCCCCGCAGGTCCGATACTGTCGCAACGACATGAGCGCCAACGTCGAGGTTCGGGCTAGATGTTCACTTAATGTTCTTGCGTTGCGCGCAGCCCTACTGATAGCGTCCGCCCAGGTAGTGGGGGCAGTACGATGGTCACGCGGGTCGCGACCGTGGCTTTTCAGGGTATCGAAGCAGTGCCGGTGGATGTGCAGGTGCAGATCGCTCCGGGCATGCCCAAGTTCTTTCTCGTCGGCCTGCCCGACAAGGCGGTGAAGGAATCGAGCGAGCGGGTGCGGGCGGCGCTCTATGCCTCCGGCCTCAGCCTGCCGCCCAAACGCATTACCGTGAACCTCGCCCCCGCCGACCTGCCCAAGGAAGGCAGTCACTATGACCTGCCGATCGCGCTCGGGCTGATGGCGGCGATCGGCGCCATTCCATCCGATGCGCTGGAAGGCTATCTGGCGCTGGGCGAACTCGGGCTCAACGGCCACCTCGCGCCGACGGCCGGGGTGCTGCCGGCGGCCATCGCGGCGCTGTCGCGCGACATGGGCATTATCTGTGCCGAAGCATCCGGCCCGGAGGCGGCATGGGCTGGCGACGACCTCGAGATCGTCGCGCCGCCGACGCTGCTGGCGCTGGTCAACCATCTGGGCGGCTTTCAGCTGTGCAGCCGGCCGATGGCACGGCGGCGGGTGGAGCCGGCCGGGCTGCCCGATCTCAGCGAAGTGCGCGGCCAGCACGTGGCGCGACGGGCGCTCGAAGTGGCGGCCGCAGGTGGCCATAACCTCCTGATGGTCGGGCCGCCGGGCGCTGGTAAGTCGATGCTGGCGGCGCGGCTGCCCTCGATCCTGCCGCCGCTCAACCCGCGAGAACTGCTCGACGTGTCGATGATCCAGTCGATTGCCGGTGAGCTGGCCGGCGGGGCGCTCAGCGATCGCCGGCCGTTCCGCGCGCCGCACCATTCGGCGTCGATGGCGGCACTGGTCGGCGGCGGGCTGAAAGTCCGACCGGGCGAAGCGAGCCTCGCACACAACGGTGTGCTGTTCCTCGATGAGCTACCGGAATTCTCGCCCTCGGTGCTCGACAGCCTGCGCCAGCCGCTCGAATCGGGTGAAACCGTCATCGCCCGCGCCAACGCACATGTCAGCTTTCCCGCCCGCTTCCAGCTGATCGCGGCGATGAACCCCTGCAAATGCGGGCTCGCCGGCACGCCCGGCCATGTCTGCAAGCGTGGCGATCTGTGTGCACTCGACTACCAGGGCCGGGTGTCGGGGCCGTTCCTCGACCGCATCGATCTGAGGATCGACGTACCGGCGGTTTCCGCCGCCGACATGATCGGCCCGGCCGACGCCGAACCCTCGGCCGCCGTCGCCGCCCGGGTCGAAGCGGCACGCGAGCGGCAGCGCCAGCGCTACATCGAGGCCGGCCACCCCGATACCTTCACCAATGCCGGCGCCGGTCCGTCGCTGATCGAAAAGCTGGTCAACCCCGACAAAGAGAGCCAGACGCTGCTGCTGCAGGCGGCCGAGCGCTTCAACCTCTCGGCCCGCGCCTACCATCGGGTGCTGAAGGTGGCGCGCACGCTCGCCGACCTCGCCGGCGCCGACAAAGTCGCCCGTCCGCACCTGGCGGAGGCGCTGAGCTACCGGCTGAACCTGGCGCTGGGGTGAGCCAGGCTTGCCATGCCTGTCGTCTCCTCGCTCTGGAACTCGTGGCTCAGCAGACACATGATCAGGTCATCGCGCCAGGTGCCGTCGAGGAACACCGTCTCGCGTTCTCGGCCCTCAACCCGGAAGCCACACGTTTCGTAGCAGCGGATCGCCCTGCGGTTGTCGGCGAGGATGCGCAAGCAAATGCGATGCAGGCCGAGCTCATCAAAGCCGTAAGCCAGTACCCGACGTGCCGCCTCGGTGCCGATGCCACGGCCCTGATCCTCGAGCTGCAGCAGGCCGATGGCCAGCGAGGCACGCCTGTCGACAAGATCGACCCGATCGAGGCGGACGAGGCCGAGCAGCGAGGGGGCTTCGATGATCCAGGCATGGGGATGCTCGATCAGAGCCGCGACCCAGCGCTCTGCGTCCGCGCGACCGAAGGCTGCGCCATCCGGCTGCACACCGTAGAGCCGGAGGTTCTCCGGGGGCTCCGCGCCCAGGGCGAGGCGCGATTCCACGTCGGCGGCGGTGGCCGACCGCAGCGTCAGGTTCTGCGACACGAGTACGGGCGGCATCAGCTCCTCGGAGTTTGCCGCCCTCAATAGCGCTTCAACTGATCCGCCGATAGCCGCCGCGCACCCCGCCCGGGCTCAGCACCAGCTGCCACAGGTGGATGTTGCGGGCGCGGAACATGGCGGCGAAGACCTGCAGGTAGAACCGCCACATGCGCCAGAAGCGATCGCCGTATTTGTCGCGCAGGCTCGGCCACGCGGCGTCGAAATTGGCCCACCAGGCCATCAGCGTCCGGTCGTAGTCGGCGCCGAAATTGTGCCAGTCCTCCATCACGAAGACCCGCTCGCTGGCGGCAGCGATCTGCTTGATCGAAGGCAGCATGCCGTTGGGGAAGATGTATTTTTCGGTCCACGGGTCGCCATGCGTCGAGCTGAAATTGTTGCCGATGGTGTGGAGCAGGAACAGCCCGTCGGGCTTCAGCAACGAGCGGACCTTCCTGAGATAGGCGTCGTAGTTCTTGTAGCCGACATGCTCGAACATGCCGATCGAGATCACCCGGTCGAACTGGCCTTCGAGCGCCATGTAGTCCATCAGCCGGGTCTCGATCGGCAGGTTGCCCTTCGTCGCCTCGGCATAGGCCGCCTGTTCCTTCGAGATGGTGATGCCGACGCCTTCGACGCCGTAGCGCTCGGCGGCAAACTTCAGGAAGCCGCCCCAGCCCGAGCCTATATCGAGGATCTTCATCCCCGGCCTGAGCCCAACCTTCCTGCAGATCAGGTCGAGCTTGGCCTCCTGCGCGGCATCGAGCGTCGTCGCTTCGGCCCAGTAGCCGCACGAGTAGATCATCCGCCTGTCGAGCATGGCGGCGTAGAGGTCGTTGCCGATGTCGTAGTGCCGCTCGCCCACCTCGGTGACGCGGGCGCGCTGCAGGTTGAGCAGCTTGCCGCGCACGAAGCTCAGCGCCAGCCCGAGATCGGGCTTCAAGTGGGCATAGATGTCGTATTCGAGCAGCTTGTAGATGAACTGGTCGAGCGCATCGGTATCGAACCAGCCATCCATGTAGGCCTCGCCGAAGCCGAGCGTGCCATGGCTGATGGCGCGGCCCCACAATCGGTCGTCATGCACGGTGACATCGAACGGCCGGCTGCCGTCGAGCTCGATACCTGCGTCTTTGAGGATGGAGGTGAAATAGGACTTTGGCCCGGCGCTCATCGCGGAACCTCGATAGTTATGATCCTAACGAAATTCTAGCGCCGCTCCGAACGCCGGACAAGCCCCGACAACGCCATGCAGCCATTCGCTTTTCTGGGTTGTCGATCTGGCTGCGCTACCGTTCTCAGCGCGCAAAGGCCGCGAACGGGTTGTTGACCGTGAGTTGCAGGATGGCGGCTTCGTCAACTCCCTTGCTGCGCAGCAGCGGCAGCATCACGTCGCTCAGATGGGTGTATGGGGTGGGCGTACCGCCGCCCGGAATCGCCGGATCGTACCAGCCGCGATCGTGACTGAGCAGCAGTTGCGAGCCGAGGTCGGCATCGAGGGCGCGCAGGATCAGCTCGCTCACCGCCGCATCGGGCGCCCGGCCGACATGATCGTACTCGATCCAGGCGCCGCGCTGCGCCACCGCAATGTTGAGGCCGAAATCCTTCTCCTCCTGGGTGTGAATGGAGATGAAGCGGTCGGCCCGATAGCCCTCGGCTTCGAGGATATCGAGCTGATCCATCACCACCCGGCCCCTGATGGTATGGCTGCCGATCACCGCGTCGGTGCGCTGCGCCGCCCGCGCTGCTGCCCTGAGGATTTTTGCCTCCATAGGGGTGATGCCATCATCGCCGGCCGAGACCTTGATCCACGCCGCCTGCACCCCGGTGTCACCGACGCCTTCGGCGAGGTCACGGTACATATGGGCCTCGAGTTCGGCCTCGCTGGCGTCGCGCACCCAGTCGGGGATCCATGGTTCGCGATAGTTGCCGGTGGGGACGACGATCGGCAGGCCGGTGGCGCGGCTGACGGCGAGATCGATATCGACCCTGAGGCCGACGCCGCCGGTCGAGCACTCGACCAGCGCGGTGATGCCACGCGCCTTGATCGCCTCGATCTGAGGGGCCATCACCCGCACCACATCGGCCGGGTCGGCCTCGGCATAGCCGGGCTGATCGGGGGTGCGCAAATCGACGAAGACGTGCTCGTGCGGCAGGATCATGCCGAGTTCGTCGGCTCGCTTCGGCCCGAGCGTGGTGTGCAGCAGTTTCATCGCTATCTCCTCGGTCGGGCGGGAGAAAAGCCGAGTTCGGGGTTTCTGGCAAACCCTAAGGTTTGGGTTCGTCCGCCTCGCCCGGCACGAACTTCAGCAGGTCACCCGGTTCGCATTTCAAATAGGTGCAGATCGCCTCCAGCGTATCGAAGCGCATGCCCTTCACCTTGCCCTGCCGCAGCAGCGACAGGTTGGCTTCGGTGATACCGACGAACTCCGCCAGGTCCTTGGACTTGATACCGCGTTCGGCCAGCAGCACGGCGAGATTGACCTTGATCGGCATCAGATGAACTGCGCGTTTTCTTCGGCAATGGCGGCGGCTTCGGTAAGCGCCCAGCCGACCAGCGTCAGCACGGCGCCGACCAACAGCATCAGCAGCATGTCCGAACTCACCGAGATCGCCAGCTGCTTCTGCCCCGCCGGAGCGTTCCAGCTCAGCACGACGCTCAACAGCGCCCCCGAGATGACCTTCAGCACCGTGCAGGCGAACACCCCGATGGCGAAATCCCGCATGCCGGCCGCCGCAGCGAGGCCAAATGGCCGGCCCTGCCGAAAGGCTTCCAGCGCCGTCGCCAGCCGCAGCAGGCCCCAGCTGAGCGGCAGCACCGGCAGCAGGGCCAACAGCGTGGCCAGCAAACGCTGTCCCCACCCAAACTCGGTGAGCCAGGTGGACGGCACCAACGCGGTACCTGCCAGCGTCTCGGCGGGCGCAAAGCCCCAATAGAAGAGGCCAGCCAGCGGCAGCGCCACCGCGATTACCAGCGCCGTGACGCGGGTCACCTGGCTCAATGTGGCAATGCGCTTGCGGCGCGCGGCGTCGCGGACAATCGGCTGCGGGCTCGTCATGGGGCACTCCTCGACACTCAACATCCAAACCATACAGCAAGAAATTATCGTTGCGCAATAATTATTCGCTGTGTAACAAGCTCGCCGTTCGTTTTTCAACAGGAGCCTTCACATGTCTCGCATACGTCTCCCTCTCCTCGCCACGCTGCTCATCGCAGTTGCCGCACCGGCAATCGCCGCCACGGCGAGCACCTCGAACGGGCAGATCTCGGTCGCCCAGGTGATGCAGATGCTCGATCGCGCCGACAGCGACAAACAGGCCGGCCAGCTGCTGCAGGCCTATCTCGGCGGGCTCGGCGAATCCGCCGGCGTGCTGCTCAGCGCCACCGACGCCAAGGGCAAGCCCTACGTCACCTGCAGCAAGCCGATGGGCCTCAACTCCGGCATGGTCCGCGACGTTCTGGCCAATGGTGCGCCGGACAAGCAGAACTGGGGCGAAACCGCCGCCACGCCGCTGCTGGTCAATGCGCTGGTCAGCATGGCCGGCTGCCGCTGAAAACGAATGAGGCGGCAGTCGCCTGCCGCCTCATCCCTCGCGCCTTTTCTACATTCAGCCCCAGCTGCGCAAGCCGAGCAGCTTCTCGCCCAGTTCGGTCAGTTGCGCAGTCGTGGCGTGCCGCTTCTCCCAGTCGCGCGGATCGCCAGGGAAGGCGTCGCGCTTGGGGTGGTCGAGTTCGCGCCACAGCCGCACCCGCTCGGCCCGCTCGATCACGTCTTCCTCGTTGGCGGGGAACATCGAGATGTACTGCGCCATGCGCACCCTGTTGCCCGAGTTGATCGAGTGGTTGGGCCTGACGCCGTGCGCCAGCAGCGTATTGAAGATCATCAGGTCGCCCGGCTCCATCTCGATATTGGTGATGGTCAGCCCAGTGGTGTCGGGATGCATCGGATCGCGGTCGGCCGGCTGGGTCTTCACCCAGTTGTCGAAATCGTAGAACAGCTCCGGAATGCACTGGAAACCGCCGATATCGCCATCCTGCTTGACCAGACTCAAGACGCCCTGGACGCCGATCGGCAACGGGTCGAGCGAGGTATCGCTGTCCCAGTGGATGAAGCCGTTCTGGTTGGGACCCGGCACCTGCTTGGGCGGGTTGAGGTTGGCCCGGTCGATCGACACCCACAATTCCTCGATATCCCAGATATCGACAAAGGCGTCGTAGACCCGCTGCTGCTGGCGGTTATCCCAAAGGTACTGATGGTTGTAGATCTCCACCATGCCGGTGCCGTTCAGCTCCTTCATCAGGTGGTGGCGCCGCTGCGGCGTGTACCAGGTGGCGGGATCGTTGGGGTCCTTCTCCTCAAAACGCCATAGCAAATCCTTGAGCCGCTCGACATGAGCCGCGTCGACTGCATTGCGAACAATCACGTAGCCGCGCTCCTGCCAGTGCTTGAAGTCCGCTTCGCTCAGCACCCTGAGTGGCAGCGTCTTCCGGATATCCTTGAGCTGCGTGGTGACCTTCTGCGTCGTGGGATGCGAGTCCCGCTTGATCCCTGCCGCCATGCCCGCCGGGGCCATACCCTGTGCCATCGACATAAATCGCCTCCACCTGTTCCTCCCGCTCGGGGATCGCTTCGATGTGGACAGGCTAAGCCGGCTTCGGCAGGACATGTTACTGTACGTCGGCTGATATTGGTACTATTCTGGCGTCTGTGGAGGAATGAGCGCTCGATGAAGCCGCTACTGGAGAAGGTCATGCCGCCGGACGGCGTCTCCTGGGCCTGGCTCGACCGCAGGCTCGAGGACGCCATTCCGTTCCAGTGGCACCACCATCCGGAATTCGAGCTGACCCTGACGCTCAACTCGGTCGGCCAGCGCTTCATCGGCGACCATATCGGCGACTATGGCGACGGCGACCTGGTTCTGATCGGCCCCAACCTGCCGCACACCTGGGCCAGCCGCGACAAGCTCGACCCAGAGGCCCCGCACGTGGCGCGGGTGATGTGGTTTCATCCCGAGTGGGTCACCGGGCTCACGGCACTGCTGGCGGAACTCCGTGGCGTCGCCGAACTGCTGGCCCGGGCGCAACGCGGGCTCAGCTTCTCGAACAGCGCGACGGAGGCGGTCCGCCCGCTGATCGATAACCTGTTCGCCCGCCCACCCGCCGATCGGCTGTCGGTACTTATCGATATCCTCCGCCGCCTGGCCGAGGACGGCGAGGCCACGCCGCTCGCCAGCCCGACAGGTGCCGTACTGCACCATTCCGCCGACCGCACCCGCATCGACCGGGTGCTCGACGTCATCCACGCCCGCTACGTGGAGCCGCTGACGATCGACGAGCTGGCCGAGGTCGCGGCGCTTTCCGCCTCAGGCCTGCATCGCATGTTCGTTCGCCATGTGCACAGCGCGGTGTCGGTCTACATCACGCGGCTCAGGCTCGGAGAAGCCTGTGCCCTGCTCTCGGCGACCGCAAGGCCGATTGCCCATATTGCGGCCGATGTGGGCTATGAGTCGCTCGCCAACTTCAACCGGCAGTTCAAGGCGAGCAAGCAGATGACCCCGCGGCAGTACCGGCAGCAGTTCCAGAGGGCGCGATGAGCGTCGCCGCCCGCATCATGCGCAAGCTGGCGCAGAACAACCGGCTCACCAACCATCGGCTGCTCACGGCTTGCCGAGCGCTGCAGCCAGGCGAGTTCGAGGCACAACGGGTCAGCTTCTTTCCGACGCTGAAAATGACCTTCAACCACATTCTCACCGTCGACTGGTTCTATGTCGATGCGCTGGAGGGCGGCACGCTCGGACCCAAAGCCTGGGATCCGGAGGAGCCGTTCGACGCCATCGGCCCGCTGGCCGAGGCGCAGTTCGCCGTCGACCGGCGCCTCCTCGCCTTCTGCACCGAACTCACCGACGCGCGGCTCGCCGCCGAGACACGGGTGCACCGTACCGGGCGTATCCAGGTGGAACGTACTGACGACCTGCTGCTGCACCTGTTCATGCACCAGACCCATCACCGCGGGCAGGTGCACGCCATGCTGGCCGGCAGTTCGGTGAGGCCGCCGCAGCTCGACGAGTTCCTGACCGCCAGCGATTTCCGCGACCGGATCGACGACATGGCGGCGCTCGGTTGGAGCGAAGCGGAGCTCGGCGCGTAGCAATGGCCCGGCAGAACGGCGAACTGGTACAGTGGAACGACGAGCGCGGCTTCGGCTTTATCGCAGGCGATGATGGCCAGCGCAGCTTCGTCCATATCAGCGACATCGGGCGGATCGCGACGCGACCGCGCGCTGGCGATCGCGTGTCGTTCACCCTCGGGCGCGGCAGCGACGGACGGCTGGCTGCCAAGGACGTAAAGATCGCCGGCGCCAACCCGCTCAACAGCGAAGCGAAGCATCGCGGGGCCCCTGCCCCGGCCGCCGCGGGTATCGGCGTGCGGGGGGTGACGGCCGGTGTCATCATGGCCCTCGCCCTGGCCGACCACTTGCTCGGTCGGGCGCCGGCCTGGCTGCCGCTGGCATACGTGGTCATCGGGGCGGCCAGCATCGTGGTCTACTGGCTCGACAAGCGGGCTGCCAAGGCGGGAAACTGGCGGGTCGCAGAGGTCAGGCTGCACATCATCGATGCGATCGGCGGCATTGCCGGCGGACTCGTCGCCCAGCAGTTGCTGCGCCACAAGACCAGCAAGCAGAGTTTCATGGTGGCCACTGCATTGATCGCCACCGGTCACATCGCGGCGCTGGCGAGCCTGCTGCTCGGATTATGGGGCATTCGCTGAAGTACTGACTTAAGCATTGACGTGAGGTTGGCTCGCCGTTACTAAAGTCCTGGCTTAAGTTATGAGGGTGAGATGGACGCTGTAACCGCCGCGCACGACCACCAGTTCGACATTGTCACCAGCCGGGTACTGAACGCGCCACCCGCCGCCGTGTTTGCGGCGTTCGCCAATCCCGATCTGCTGTCGCAATGGTGGGGACCGAAGGGGTTTCGCGACACTATCCACGCCTTCGACTTCCGCGTCGGCGGCGTGTGGCGGCACACATTGCACAACCCCGACGGCCGCGATCACGAGAACGAAGCCCGCTTCACCTTGATCGAGCCCGGGGCACGAGTCGAGTATGACCACAGCTCCGGCAAGCATTTTGCGTTGAGCTTCATGCCGGCGCCGAGCGGCAAGACGCTGTTCTCGCTCGGCATGACCTTCGAAAGCGCCGAGGCGCAGCGTGCGGCCCGCGAGCTGATCACCCGCTCCAACAACGAGAATATCGACCGGCTGACCGCGGTGTTGAAGCTGTAGAGGTGGGCCCGGAGGCCCGCCCGGTCAGCTCAGATCAGTTTGCCGAAGAATGTCCTGATATCCGCGACCAGCAGGTCCGGGGCGTCGGTGGCGGCGAAGTGGCCACCCCTCGGCATCTCCGTCCAGTGCACGATGTTGTTGGCGCGCTCGGCAAAGCTTCTGACCGAGCGGAAGTCCCACGGGAACACCGCGACGCCGGTCGGCGTGTCGTTGCGAGCCTCGCGATAGCCCGAACCGGAGCGCGCATCCTCCAGATAGATGTTGCCGGCCGAACCACCCGAAGCGGTGAACCAGTAGATCGAGACATGCGCCAGGTAGAGGTCGCGATCGACATACTGCACCCCCTCGCCCTCGAAGCCGAAGAACAGCTCGGTATTCCAGGCCAACTGGCCGACCGGGTAATCGACGAGACCGTAGCCGAGAGTACCGGGGCGCTTGGACTGGATGTCCTGGTAGCCATTGTACTTGAGGAAGCCATCGAGGTTGGCAAAGCCTTCCTTCTCGAACGGCGTTAGCTTGTCCATTTCGCCCGCCGCACCCGTGGGGAAAGCGAAAACCTGCTGCAGGTGGGTGCCGACCAGCCCCTCGGGCGCGAGGATGCCGAGTTCCTTGCCGACGAGCGAACCGACGTCGCCGCCCTGCGCGCCGTAGCGGCTGTAGCCGAGACGCTTCATCAAGGCGTCCCAGGTCTTTGCCACCTTCGCGGTATCCCAGCCGGGGGCAGCGAGCGGCGTCGACCAGCCATAGCCGGGGAGCGAGGGGATCACCAGGTCGAAGGCCAGCGCCGGATCGAGCCCGTGGGCGCGCGGATCGCTCAGCGGCCCGATCACCTCGAAGAACTCGAGGACGCTGGAAGGCCAGCCATGCGTCAGGATCAGCGGGAAGGCGTTGGGTTCCTTCGACTTGATGTGGAGGAAATGGATCGCCTGGCCATCGATCTCGGTGAGGTATTGCGGATAGGCGTTGAGCCGCGTTTCCCAGGCGCGCCAATCGAACGTGTTGAGCCACTGGTCGGCCAGTTCTCTGACGAAGGCTACGGGCTGGCCGCGGCTCCAGTCGGCGGTGGTGGCATGCGGCCAGCGCGCCATGGTCAGGCGTTCCTTCAGATCCGCCAGATCGTCGTCGGACACCTGAACCTTGAACGGGGTGATGGTCATTTCGTCTGCTCCGGTTGCATGGGAAACCAAGGCGCCGAGCGCCGGGACGACTGCCGCCGCAGCTGCGGCCTTCAAGAAGCTCCTGCGATCCAGATCGGTCATTGTCGGCTCCTCAATTGCGCCGGACCACCATGGCCCGGCGGCTGAGGAGACCTTGCGCCACCCTGCTGACAGAGCGTGGCAGTAGCGCTATCGTGTTGTGATCAAAACAAAATCCCCGCACGTTGCGGGGATTTCCGGAGCCGTTGCCGGATCGCTCAGCGCAGCTGCGCGTCGAGAAAATCACCGGTTGCGGCGATCAGCGCATCGACGGTTGCGGGTCCGGCTTCGATGTTGAAGACGTGGTCCATTGCCGCCGTCCACACCACCTCGTCGCCTCGATGCGCCTGAGTGAGGCGGGGCACGCCATCGGCGCTGACCAGCACGTCGTTGCTGCCCTGAGCGAGCAGCAGAGGCCCGGTGTAGCCAGCGAGTTCGACGGCCGGATCCAGCGCCCGGAGCTCGGCGAGCATCGGCCGCCCCAACTGGATCGGCTGGCCCCAGGGCATGGTGACATCGAGCGGCGCGCCCTCGGGTGCCGCCGCCATCACCTCGCTGCCCAAGAGGCCGGTGAAGGTTGCCATGGGGTCGTTGACGCCGTTCCACAGCACCAGTGCCTCGGGCTGGCTGGCCTTGGCCACAATCGACGCGACGGGCCCGCCAAGGCTCCAGCCCAGCACGGCGAGGCGATCGCCGTCGAGGCGCGGATCCGCCTCGATGAACCGGATGGCGCCGAGACCGTCGGCCGCTTCCGAACTCACCGTCGCTTCAGCAAAATTACCCTGGCTCTCGCCCGAACCGCGATAGTCGATCCGCAGACTGGCAATGCCCCGGTCGGCCCAAAGCCGTGCGGCGCGGGCATATGGGCCCTCCTCGGTTCCGGCGATCGCCCACTCGCCGCGATGCGCGAGAAAGCCGAACAGCATCAGCACCACCGGTGCCGGCTCGGCACTGTCCGGCAGCGTCAGCGTGCCGACCACGGTTTGCCCATCAACCTCAAAGCGCACGATCTCCTCGCGTGGAGCCGCTGCGGCCGGCAGGGCCGTGGCAATCAGGGTTGCGGCAAGCGCGGCTGCCAGCGTCTGTTTCGTCTTCGTCATTTTGAGCTTCCCTCAGTTCTGGCGGGCCAATCCCGCCGCTGAGAGAGGTTGTCGGCCAACCCTGCTGACAGGGTGCGGCAGGAGCAGGCGGGCTCCGTCTTGGAGCCTGACATCCTCAGCCCGGCTGGCTGGCCCAATCCGGATGCTGGCGGGCCCATTCCTCGCGCCATTCCTTGGCCAGCTGCAGGCGACGGCGGCCGTAGCGATGTTCCGTCTCCACCGCCGAAACGATGCGGTCGGTGCGGAAATTGCGGAAGGCTTGGCGCATGCAACACCAGCTGGCGACGATCTGCTTGCCCTCGTAATAGGCGAGCTGCACCGGCCAGATATCGCGCTCGGACTGTTTGCCGCTCTCATCGGCGTAGCCGATATGCAGCGCCTTCTCGGTGCGCATGGCGGCGCGCACCAGGCCGAGCACTGGGGTAGGCTCCTGCGGCCCGCGCATCAGCACCGGCCACAGCCCGGTATCCTTGATGCGGTCGCGCAGATCGTCAGGCGAGGCGGTGGCGATCTTGGCCAGGGCGTTCTTGGCCGCGCCGGCGAGCCCGGCATCGGGCTGCGCCTGCACCCAACGGCCGCCCAGCACCAGCGCCTCGAGTTCCTCGGGGGTGAACATCAGCGGCGGCAGGAAGAAGCCCGGTTTCAGCATATAGCCCACCCCGGCCTCGCCATCGATCGGTGCGCCCAGCCCGATAAGCGTCTGCACGTCGCGATAGAGGGTGCGTACGGAAACGCCCTGCTCTTCGGCCAATGCCGCCGCGGTGACCGGCCGGCGGTGACGGCGCAGCGCATCCATGACGGAAAACAGGCGTTCGGTCTTGTCCAAGCAAACATCTCCCAAGGGTCCTTCGGTTCTAGCCTGCCGCACCATGTGGGGCCACTGCTGCCAGAGCCTGTCAGCAGCGATTGACATTTCGGGATACGACGAAATATTCTGCCGCAGACAGCAGGAGAATGCGATGAGCGGCAAGTCCCACAGCCTCAATGGCATCGGTCATTTCGACATTGCCGGCCCGGATTTCGACGCGCTGCAGAACTTCTATTCCGGCGTGCTCGGCTGGCAAGTGACGCCACGCGGCCCGGGTTACGGCATGGTGGCGACGCCTGAAGGCGGACCGGACGGCGCCATTGTCGAGGCCGAAACCGCCTCGCTCACCCTCGGCATCGTGGTGCCCGATCTCGGCAAGGCGCTCGCAGCCGCCAAGGCCAAGGGCGGCGCCATTGCGATGCCGGTGGTCGACAATGGCTGGGTGAAGAAAGCGCAGGTCCGCGACCCGGCGGGGAACCTCATCACCCTGATCCAGGGCTGACGGATATCGACGGGTTCGAACTCGACGAAGTGCTGCGCGCCCTGTCGCATCCTGACCGGCGGGCCTTCGTTTCGGCCTGCAGACTCGAGGCGAAGGCGGCGGGCGAGCTCGCCGCGCTCTCCGCGCTATCGCTGGCGACGGTCTCCGAGCATCTCAAGGTGCTGAGGAAATCCGGCCTGCTGGTGCTGGAGAAGCGCGGCCGCTTCTGGTTCTACCGCACCGACGCGACGGTGGTGGAGCAGGCGGCGAAGGAAGTCGCTGAACTCACACAGACGGCCCCCTCCCATGCTCCCCCATGAAGGGGAGGTGCCCTGCTGGTTCAGTTGGCACGATCGTAGACAGAGCCTCGACTCTTCACCTCCCCCTTCATGGGGGAGGCCGGGAGGGGGCCGTCTTTCTCAGTCAACCTTTAGCCGCGTGCGGCAATCTCGCGATGAAAGGCCCGGATGTCGTCGGCCAGCACATCGGGCACTTCCAGCGCCGGGAAGTGTCCGCCCTGCCGCGCCTCGTTCCAGTGGATGAGGTTCTGCAGGTTCCTCTCGCCCCAGGCGCGCGGCGCGGGCAGGTCGCTTTCGGCGGGGACCAGCACGCCTTGCAACACGCCGTGCGTGGGCATGGGCGCGAGCAGTTCCTGGTCGGCGAAGGCTTCCTTGTAGAGCCGGACCGAGGAGCCGATCGTTTCGGTGAACCAGTAAACCGAGAGCAGCGTCGCCAGCGTCTCGAATGGGAAGACGCTCTCGACATCGCCACCGGTATGGCCCCAGTGGTGAAACTTCTCGATGATCCACGCCGCAAGGCCGGCGGGCGAATCGTTGAGCCCCACCGCCAGCGAGGTCGGCTTGGTGCCGTGCAGCAGCGCGTAGGCGCCCTCGACGAAACCGGAGTAGTCGACCCGCTTGAAGTACTCGACTTCCTCCGCGGTAAGCTCAGGCGGCCGCGGATACCCTGAAAACACGTTGCAGTAATGTGCGCCGAGCAGGCGCTCCGGGTAGTGACGCACCAGTCCCAGCACTGCGCCGCCGCCGAGGTCCGAGCCCGACACGAGGAAACGGGAATAGCCCAGCTGCTCCATGAGTTCGGCCCAAAGATGCCCGATCTGCGTCAGGTTCATGCCCTTCTTCCTCGGTCGGCTGGAAAAGCCGTAGCCGGGCAGCGAGGGGATGATCACATCGAACGATACACCGTCAGTTTCGGCGGTCAGCCGGTCGACCAATGGCAAGAGCTCGACGAAATTGCTTGGCCAGCCATTGGTCAGCAGCACGGGCACCGGGTTGGCGCCCTTGCCGCGCACGTGGACGAAATGCACCGTCTCGCCATCGACCAGCTCAGTGAACTGCGGATAGCCGTTCAGGCGCGCCTCGGCGGCCCGCCAGTCGAACGCGTTGCTCCAATAGGCGACGAAACGGCGAAGGAAGGCGAGGCTGGTGCCATAGTCCCAGCCGGCACCCTCGACTTCATCGGGAAAGCGGGCGTGCTGCAGCCGGCTCCTGAGGTCAGCGACGTCGACATCGGCAATGGCGATGGTGAAAGGGGTCATGCACTTGTCTCCACGTTGGGTACGCGGAGACTTCTGCGCTAGGCCTGCTGCCAGATGCTGTCAGCAGTATCGGGCCTTGGGCCCGTTCTATATGCACCCACCGGCTGTCATGGTTGGGGTGATTCCAGTGTGTCAGCACCACTCGGCGATGGTCGGCCGGCTTTCAATCGCGGGGGTTCGGGCCTGCGGTAGGCGGTTCAGGCCTTGGCCAGCGCCGCACCCTTCGCCGCGAGGCCGGCGAACACCGTCCAGTTGCGCTGCGTCATGCGGACGCCGAGGCGCTTTTCGATGTTGAGCTTGGTCGTGCTGATGCCCTTGGGATAGGCGACGATCAGCTGTGCGCCAATCATCGCCAGGAGCTCCGGTCCGTCCCAACCCTCAAGCGGCGTCCAGTCGGGCGCCTTGTGGAAGGCGCAGACGCCGAGCTCGTGCGGACGCTCGGCCGCCACCTCGGGGAACGGGTTGGCCGTGACCACCGCCGCCATATCCTTCGGCTTGACTACGAACACCTCGTTGGCCGGGCCGAGACCGAAACCATCGACGGCGCCCTGGACGAGCTTTCGCACCGCGGCCAGGGTCTGGCTGGAACGCAGGATGATGTTGCCGGTATTGCCGACCGTCGAAACTTCGTCGAGGCCGGCGGCGGCGCAGGCATCGCGCAGCGCCGCCATCTTCATTTTGGCATGCGTCACCGGTCCGATGGCACGGATCAGGGCGACATAGGCCGCCATCAGGCGATCTCGATATCGACGCGGTGGCTGTAGTCGCGACTCGGCCCGTAGATGGTCGAGGGGAAGTGCGGGTGGTTCACCGCATCAGGCAGGTCCTGATCTTCGAGGCAGAAGCCGCAATGGTTGCCGTAGTGCTTGCCCTCGGCGGTGACGTCGGTGGTCACCGAGTTGTAGACCTGCAGGCCCGGCCGGTCGGTATAGAGCTTCAGGGTCAGCAACTTATCCGGACCAGTGACCACCGCCACCGGATCCTCGAAGCGGCGGTCGGTGTTGAGCACGACGTTGCCGTCATAGTCGATCGGCTTGCCGGCGGCGTCGCGCATGGTTCGCCCGGCGCGGAAATCCCAGATCGTGCCGTCGACCGGCAGGATGGCGCCGGTGGGGATCAGCGGGCCACCGAGTTCGGTATAGGCGGCAGCATCGATCTTGAAGCTGTGGTCGAGCACATCGGAGCCGGTGCCGAGGTTGAAATACTGGTGCTGCACCACGTTGATCGGGGTGCGGCGGTCGGCCTTGGCGGCAAGGTCAAGCCGCAGCCGGTTGCCGGTGAGGGTGTAGGTGGCGGTGAATATGACGTTGCCCGGGAAACCCATGGCGCCGTCGGGCGAATCGAGGGTGAAGCGCACGGCGTTGTTGGCGCTGTCGGCCTCGCCGTCCCACACCAGCCGGCCGATGCCTTCCGGCCCGCCATGCAGGGTGTGGCCGACGAAGTTGGTCTTCAACTGATAGGTCTCACCGTCGAGGCTGAACTTGGCATCCTTGATGCGGTTGGCGACGCGACCGGCGAGCGAGCCGAAATACGGCGAATGGGCCGGATAGCTGTCGAATTTGTCGTAGCCGAGCACCACCGAGCGGAGGCCGCCGGCTACCGGCACGCGCCAGTCGCGCACCAGCACACCCCACGAAATGATGTCGACTTCGACCCCGGTGTCGCTCCGAAGCTTGAACTGCTCGACCCGCTTGCCCTCGAAGCTGCCGAACTCTTCCACCGCGACGCTCATTGCCGTTATCTCCTCTTTCGTGCGACGGGTTGATAACCGCAATCGTCACCAAGCGGAAGTCTGAGCGGAAGCGAAGGGGGAGGAGATGGACGAAGTGAAGCGACGCGCGACCGTGCACGATGTGGCGCGCGAGGCCGGCGTGTCGCTGGCGACGGTCGATCGCGTGCTCAACGGCCGCCCGGGCGTGCGTACCGAAACCGCCGACAAGGTGGCTGAGGCGATCAAGGCGCTCGACTTCCGTCGCGACCTCTCCGCGTCGCTGCTGGCGCGGGCGCGCGACCTCGGCGTTACCTTCCTGATCCCCGATGGACGCAACGAATTCATGCTCGGGCTGGTCGACGCCATCGCCCGCCGCGCCCGCACCACCAAGGGCGAGCGCATCTCGATCACCACCAGGCTGGTGCACGCCTTCGACGCCACGGCGCTGGCGAGTGCGCTCAGCGGGCTCGACCCCAAGAGCTGCGACTGTGCCGTGGTGGTCGCCACTGAAGACGACAAGGTGCGCCGAGCCATCGACCAGGCGTCGCGCCGCGGCATCGCCGTGGTGACGCTGGTTTCCGACCTGCCCGGCTCGGCCCGTCGGCACTTTGTCGGCATCGACAATGTCGCGGCCGGACGCACCGCCGCGTCGCTGATCGGGCGCTTCTGCCCGGCAGGTGGGATCGGTCTCATTGCCGGCTCGCTCAGCCTCGCCGACCACCACCAGCGCCGCGAGGGTTTTGAGGCGGTGCTCGGCGCCGAGTTCCCCGGGCATCGCATCGTCGGCCCGCTCGAGGGGTTCGATGACGATGCGAAAACCGAAGCAGCGGCGATCGAGTTGCTGAAACAGCCGCTCAGCGGCATCTACAATATGGGCGGCGGCTATGCCGGCCTGCTGCGGGCGCTGGAGCGCACCGGCAAGACGGGCAAGGTCCGCGTCGTGGCGCACGAGTTGACCGAGGCCACCCGTGCCGGGCTCGCCAGCGGCGCCATCGACGTGGTGATCGATCAGAACCCGGATGGCGAAATCGCCGCGGCGCTGGCGGTGGCTCGTGCCCTGGCACTGGGGCAGGATGCGGAGCGACGTCCCGCCCCCATTGAAATCGGCCTCTATCTGCGCGACAATCTACCCAGAGGGTAATCCATCACAATGACGCCCCGGGAGGACTACGGCATGTTGCGTTTGCGCGGGTCTGAGGTACGTGCCTCATGACTTATCTGGGCATCGATATCGGCACCTCCGGCGTCAAGGCGCTGCTCATCGACCGAGCCGGAAAGCCGCTCGGCGAGGCCACCGCGAAGGCGATCGAACCGACCCGTCCGCACCCCGGCTGGTCCGAACAGAACCCGGCCGACTGGTGGAACGCGACGCTCGAGGCGATCGACAAGCTGTCGAAAGCGCATCCGGAAGAACTGGCGAAAGTCCGCGGCATCGGGCTCAGCGGCCACATGCATGGCGCCACCCTGCTCGACCGGAACGACCAGGTGCTCCGCCCTTGTATCCTGTGGAACGATGGCCGCTCCGCCGCCGAGTGCGCGGAGCTGGAAGCAGCGCTGCCGAGCCTGCGCGATATCGCCGGCAATATCGCCATGCCGGGGTTCACCGCGCCGAAGATCGCCTGGGTGAGGAAGCACGAGCCGGAGATCTATTCGAAGATCGCCAAGGTGTTGCTGCCCAAGGCCTATATCCGGCTGCTGCTGACCGGCGAGCATATCGAGGAAATGTCGGACGCGTCGGGCACGCTGTGGCTCGATGTGGGCAAGCGCGACTGGTCGGATGAGTTGCTGGCGCTCACCGGGCTCAACCGTTCGCACATGCCGCGGCTCTGTGAAGGCTCCGCCGCCTCGGCGAAGCTGAAGCGCGAGTTCGCCAGCCGCTGGGGCATGTCGGGGGACGTGGTGGTGGCCGGTGGCGCCGGCGACAATGCAGCGGCGGCTTGCGGTATCGGCGCGATCCAGCCGGGCGAGGGTTTTGTGTCGCTCGGCACCTCAGGCGTGTTGTTCGTCTCGAACGATCGTTTCCGCCCCAACACCCAAGGCGCGGTGCATGCGTTCTGCCACGCCATCCCTGACACCTGGCACCAGATGGGAGTGATCCTCTCGGCCACCGACAGTCTCAACTGGCTGGCGAAAATCACCGGGCAGGACCCGGCCAAGCTCGCCGGCGCGGCCGAGGCCGGGTTCAAGGGGCCGGGCGAAGAGATCTTCCTGCCCTATCTCTCGGGTGAGCGCACCCCGCACAACAATGCCGGCGCGCGCGGCAGCTTTACCGGCCTCAGCCACTCCACCGATGCGGCGCTGCTGGCTCAGGCGGTAATGGAAGGCGTCGCCTTCGCCTTCCGCGATTGCCAGCGCGTGCTCACGGACGCCGGCACCGAAATGGGGCAGTTGCTCGCCGTCGGCGGTGGCTCGAAATCCGAGCTGTGGCTGAAGCTTATCGCCACCAATCTCGACACCGAGATCGCGCTGCCGGAAGACGGCGATTTCGGTGGCGCGCTGGGCGTCGCCCGGCTCGGGCTCTGCGCCGCCGAAGGTACCGATCCCGCAGAAATCATGACCATGCCGGCGATCAAGCGGGTGATCAAACCCGATGCCGCGCTGAAGACTGCCTACACCGAACAATATGCGCGCTACCGCGCCCTGTACCCCGCCATCGAGGAGGCCCGTAAGTGACTGATTTCTTCAAGGGACTGAAGCCCGTCAAGTTCGAAGGACCGACGTCCAGCAACCCGCTCGCCTACCGGTTCTACAACAAGGATGAACTGGTGATGGGCAAGCGGATGGAAGATCACATCCGGCCGGCCGTTGCCTATTGGCACACCTTTGCCTGGGAAGGCGGCGATCCGTTCGGCGGCCGTACCTTCGACCGGCCGTGGTACGACAAGGGGCTCGAGGGCGCCAAGATCAAGGCGGATGTCGCCTTCGAACTGTTCGACCTGCTCGATGCGCCGTTCTTCTGCTTCCACGACGCGGACGTAGCCCCGGAAGGCGCGACGCTCAAGGAAAGCAACAAGAACCTCAGGACCATCACCGACATCTTCGCCAAAAAGATGCAGAGCTCGCGCACCAAGCTGCTGTGGGGTACGGCAAACCTGTTCAGCAACCGCCGCTACATGGCGGGCGCCGCCACCAACCCCGACCCCTATGTCTTCGCCTATGCGGCCGGACAGGTGAAGGAGATGCTGGAGATCACCCATGAGCTGGGTGGTTCCAACTATGTGCTGTGGGGCGGCCGCGAGGGTTACGAGACGCTGCTCAACACCCGCATCAAGCAGGAGCAGGACCAGGCCGCGCGCTTCCTCGGCCTCGTCATCGAGCATGCCAAGAAGATCGGCTTCAAGGGGCAGATCCTGATCGAACCCAAGCCGCAGGAGCCGACCAAGCACCAGTACGACTACGACGTCGCGACGGTGTACAGCTTTCTCAAGACCTACGGCTTCGAGAAGGAGGTGAAGGTCAACATCGAGGTCGGGCACGCCTTCCTCGCCGGCCACAGCTTCGAACACGAGCTGGCGGTTGCGGGCGGGCTCGGCATCCTCGGTTCGGTCGATGCCAACCGCAACGACCTGCAATCGGGCTGGGATACCGACCAGTTCCCCAACAATCCGGGCGAGATGGCCCTGGCCTTCTACCAGATCCTCAAGGCCGGCGGGCTGGGCAAGGGCGGCTTCAACTTCGATGCCAAGGTGCGCCGCCAGTCGATCGAACCGGTCGACCTGCTCTATGGCCATATCGGTGGTCTCGACGTGCTGGCGCGCGGGCTGAAGGGCGCAGCGGCGATGATCGCCGACGGCACCTTCGACAAGGCGCAGGACGTTCGCTACGCCGGCTGGAATGAGAAGGGGGCCGCGGCGATGCTGAAGGGCGAACGGACGCTGGAGCAGATCGCCCAGTGGGTGGAAGCCGACAATATCAACCCCGAACCGCGTTCCGGTCAGCAGGAATATCTCGAGAACCTGGTCAACCGGTTCGTGTGAGGCACCGCTTCACCCTCCCCCTCGCGGGGAGGGTGGCGCAGCTCGGGAGCGCCAGCGACCTGGCAGAGCCAGGGTGGGGGGAGCCGCACGCTCGGCGCCCACCGCACACCCCCACCCAGCTGCGCTAGGCCTCTGGCCAAGCTTCGCTACCTCCCCCGTCAAAGGGGGAGGTGATCCCGACTGACACATCGAGTTCGAACATGCCCGCCATCCGCAATCCCATCCTGCCTGGCTTCAATCCCGATCCCTCGATCCTGCGCGTCGGCGACGACTATTACATCGCCACCTCCACCTTCGAGTGGTACCCGGGGGTGCAGATCCATCACTCGAAGGACTTGGCCAACTGGGAGCTGGTGACCCGGCCGCTGGGCCGCAAATCGCAGCTCGATATGCGCGGCGACCCGGATTCGTGCGGGGTGTGGGCGCCCTGTCTCAGCCATGACGGCGAGCAGTTCTTCCTCATCTACACCGACGTGAAACGCAAGGACGGCTCGTTCAAGGACGCGCATAACTACCTCGTCACGGCGCCTTCGATCGAAGGTCCGTGGTCGGACCCGGTCTATATGAATTCCTCGGGGTTCGATCCGTCGCTGTTCCACGACGACGACGGCAAGAAGTGGTTCGTCAACATGCTATGGGACCATAGGACCCGCCCGCTGCTGTTCGCCGGCATCGCGCTGCAGGAATATGACCACGCGCAGAAGAAACTCGTCGGGCCGATCAAGAACATCTACCAGGGCACCGACCTGAAGCTGGTCGAGGGCCCGCACCTCTACAAGCGCAACGGCAAGGATGGGCGACCCTGGTACTACCTGCTGACCGCCGAGGGTGGCACCGGCTACGACCACGCCGTCACCTTTGCGCGCTCGCGCCAGATCGACGGGCCGTACGAGACCCATCCGCAAAAGCACATTCTGACCGCCAAGGATGCGCCGCTCAACGCGGTACAGCGGGCCGGGCATGGCGATATCGTCGAGACGCCCGACGGCAAGACCTTCCTCGTCCACCTGATGGGGCGCCCGACAACGCAGAAGCGCCGCTGCGTGCTCGGCCGCGAGACCGGCATCCAGGAGGCTTATTGGGGCGCCGACGACTGGCTGTGGGTGAAGAACGGCCCGGTCCCCTCGCTCGAGGTGGAAATCCCGGGAGCCCGTGACGACAGCGGCTACTGGGCCGAGCAGCGCTACCAGTTCGATAGTCTGCACCCGGATTTCCAGTGGCTGCGCACCCCGGAGACTGAGCGCATCTTTGCCGTCGGCAACAACCAGCTGACGCTGATCGGGCGCGAGGCGATCGGCAGCTGGTTCGAGCAGGCGCTGGTCGCCCGGCGGCAGACGCATTTCTCCTACGATGCCGAAGTGACGCTCGACTTCGCGCCGGTCGACGAGCGGCAGTTTGCCGGCATAACGGGCTATTACGGCCGCTACAATTTCCACTATCTGACCGTCACCGCGCATTCGGACGGCAAGCGCGAACTGCTGATCATGAGCTCGCTCGCCAGTCACCCCGACGGCAAGCTCAGCTATCCCGCTGCCCCGGTGCCGCTGCCGCAGGAGGGGCCGGTGCGTCTGAAGATCGAAATCCGTGGGCCGAAGCTGCAGTTCTTCTATGCGGCCGGTAACGCCAAGGCGGCCGGCAACTGGCAGCCGGTCGGCGGCACGCTCGATGCCTCGATCCTCTCCGACGAATGCGGCGGCCATGCCGAGCATGGCAGCTTTACCGGGGCGTTCGTCGGCATGGCGGCATCGGACTTGAACGGCACGGCGAAAGAAGCGGTGTTCTCGGATTTTGTGTATCGGCCGGTGCGGGATCCGAGCGATCGGTACTGAGCCTGAAGGCCCCTCACCCGGCCCTGCGGGCCGACCTCTCCCCCAGGGGAGAGGTGGTGCGGGGGTACGATCCAGCCTATGCGTCACCTCTCCCTTGGGGACGCGGTAGCGCCCCGGGGGGAGAGGTCGCCGCGTAGCGGCGGGTGAGGGGGCCTTTGGGGAAACCCAGGCCGACTCAGTTGCCCGCCATCCCCAAACCCCCTAACGTCCCGGCCTCCCAGTCTTTGCTGCCGAGCCCGATGGACCAAGCGCCCTATTCCGCCCCCAGCGCCGTCGAGAATGCGCCGATCACGCCGATGATGTCGCAGTTCCTCGAGATCAAGGCGGTCAATCCGGGGTACCTGCTGTTCTACCGGATGGGCGACTTCTACGAGATGTTCTTCGAGGACGCCGAGATCGCCAGCCAGGCGCTCGGCATCGTGCTCACCAAGCGCGGCAAGCACCAGGGGCAAGACATCCCGATGTGCGGCGTGCCGATCCACGCCGCGCAGGACTACCTGAAGAAGCTGATCGGGCTGGGCCATCGGGTCGCCATCTGCGAGCAGGTGGAAGATCCGGCCGAAGCCAAGAAACGTGGTTCGAAATCGCCGGTGAAGCGCGACGTGGTGCGCCTCGTCACCCGCGGCACCATCACCGAAGACGACCTGCTGCCGACGCGCGGCTCGGCCTATCTCGCGGCGCTCAGCATGGTGCGACATGGCGAGACCGATTTCGCGCTGGCCTGGGCCGATGTGTCGACCGGTGAGGTCGCCGTGCTCGACGTCTCGGCTATTGCGCTCGGCGATGAGCTGGCCCGCATTGCTCCGGCCGAGCTGCTGCTCACCGAAACCACGCTCGCCACGCTGTCCAGCGCCAGGATTCCGTTGCCCGACGCGGCGCTGGTCAATCTCGATAGCGGCGCTTTCGACAGCGAACTCGCCGGCAAGCGCATTACTGCCGCCTTCCCGGCCGGTGAAGTCGACCCCACCGCCTATTCCCGCGCCGGCCGCGCCGCGCTCGGGGCGCTGCTCGATTATGTCAGGGACAGCCAGAAGGGCGTGCCGGTAGCGCTGCGTCCGCCGGCCGCCGAACGGCTGAGCGCCCACATGGCGATCGATGCCGCGACCCGGGTGTCGCTCGAACTATTGGAAACACAGCGCGGCCAGGAGAAGGGCTCGCTGCGGCACGAGATCGACCTGGCGGTCACGCCGCCCGGCTCGCGCCTCCTCGCACGCCGGCTTGCCGCGCCGCTGTGTGACGCCAATACGATCAACGCCCGGCTCGATGCGGTCGAATGCCTCGTCGCCGATGGCCTCCTCACTCAGCGGCTGCGTGGCGAACTCAAATCGGTGCCCGATCTGACCCGCGCGCTGACCCGGCTGGCGCTCGGACGAGGCGGACCCCGCGACCTCCGAGCCACCGGAGGCGCCATTGCGGCCGCCATCGCGTTGGCCGAACGGCTCGCGACACTCGACCGCCCGCCGGCCGAACTCCGATCGATCGCCGCCCGCCTTGCCGACGCGCCTGCCGCACTCGCCGCCGAACTCGCCGTTGCCATCGACGACGAACCGCCGCTGCTGGCGCGAGACGGCGGCTTCGTCAAACGCGGCTATGATGCGCCGCTCGATGCGGAGCGGGCGCTGGCCTCGGAAACCCGTGCCGTGGTAGCAGCGCTGCAAGCCCGGCTGATCGACGAGACCGATGTCCGCTCGCTGAAGATCCGCCACAACGGCGTGCTCGGCTATTTCGTCGAAGTGCCGGCCGGGCATGGCGGCAAGCTGCTCGAAGCGCCGCATCGCGACACCTTCATCCACCGCCAGACCATGGCCAATGCCATGCGCTTCACTACCGCTGAACTGGCCGAACTCGAGGGGCGGATCGCCAAGGCGCATGACGCTTCGCTGGCCATCGAAGCCACCATCTTCACCCGCCTCGCCGACGCGGCCGCCGCCGAAAACGCCCGGCTGCGCGCCATCGCCGATGCGCTCGCCGAACTCGACGTCGCGACGGCACTGGCGCAGCTGGCGATGACCCGCAATTTCTGCCGCCCGACCATCGATGACAGCCTTGCCTTCTACATCGAAGGCGGCCGGCATCCGGTGGTCGAAAGCAATGTGCGGGCGCAGCACGAGGTGTTCGTCGAGAATGGCTGCGACCTCACCGGCGGGGCGCTGTGGCTGGTCACCGGCCCCAATATGGGCGGTAAATCCACCTTCCTGCGCCAGAACGCGCTGATCGCTATCCTGGCGCAGATGGGCAGCTATGTGCCCGCGTCCGCGGCGCATATCGGTGTCGTCGACCGGGTGTTCTCGCGCGTTGGCGCCTCCGACGATATCGGCGGTGGTCGCTCCACCTTTATGGTCGAGATGGTCGAAACCGCCGCCATCCTCAACCGCGCCACGCAGCGCTCTCTCGTCATCCTCGACGAGATCGGCCGCGGCACCGCCACCTTCGATGGCCTGAGCATCGCCTGGGCGGCAGTCGAGGCGCTGCACGACCAGACCGGCTGCCGCGCCCTGTTCGCGACGCACTTCCATGAGATGACGGCGCTGTCGAAGACCCTGACGCGCGTCTCCAACCACACCATGAAGGTGCGCGAGTGGGAGGGGGAAGTGGTGTTCCTGCACGAAGTGGCCGACGGCGCCGCCGATCGCAGCTACGGTATCCAGGTGGCCAAGCTGGCCGGCCTGCCCGAATCGGTGCTGGCCCGGGCCCGCCAGGTGCTGGGCGTGCTCGAACAGCGCTCTTCCGGCGGAAAAGCCGTCGTGCTAGACGATCTGCCGCTCTTTGCGCATCAACCGCCCACCCCGAAGGCGGCCGTTAATCCCATCCATGACATGCTCGATCAGGTGCGCCCCGACGATCTTACGCCCCGCGCGGCCATCGACCTGATCTACGAGCTTAAGAAAATCCGCGATGCAGCTCGCCGAAATTGACGCCCGACCGCGAAAACCGGCCTTTCAGCTCACCCCGGCCGAGACCATCCTCGGCGACATAAGGCGCCTCGTCGGCGCCGAGGACCCCAAGTCCGCCGCCTCCCGCAGCATCGTTCTCCAGCATGTCCGTTCCGTTCTCGCCGACGCCCGCCTGGGCGCCGAGGCAGAACTGATGGCCACTGGCAAGGGCACGCGCTGCGCCATGAACCTGAGCGCGGCGGAAGACGAGATCATCCGCGCGGTGCATCACTTCGCGGTGCGCGACGTCTATCCGGTCGATAACCCCTCCGGCGCCGAGATGATCTCGATCGCGGCGGTCGGCGGCTATGGCCGCGGCACGCTGGCCCCCGGTTCCGACATCGATCTCTTATTCATCCTGCCCTACAAGCAAACGCCCTGGGGCGAGCAGATCACCGAGTACATCCTCTACATGCTGTGGGACCTCGGCCAGAAGGTCGGCCATGCCGTCCGCTCGGTGGACGACTGTATCCGTATGGCCCGCTCCGACATGACGGTGCGCACCGCAACGCTCGAGGCGCGGTATCTCACCGGCGACCGCAAACTGTTCGACGAGCTGGTGCACCGCTTCGAAACCGAGATCATGCCCAAGACCGGGCCGGAATTCATCGCCGCCAAGATGGCCGAACGCGACGAACGACACCGGCAGATGGGCAATACCCGCTATGTGGTCGAGCCCAATATCAAGGACGGCAAAGGCGGGTTGCGTGACCTGCACGCGCTGTTCTGGATCGGCAAGTATTTCTACCGCGTCAAATCCAGCGCCGAGCTGGTCGGCAAGGGCGTGCTCAGCGCCGAGGAGTACCGGCTGTTCCAGCGGGCCGAGGATTTCCTCTGGGCGATCCGCTGTAACCTGCATTTCCTCACCGGGCGGGCCGACGAGAAGCTGACCTTCGACGTGCAGCCCGACCTCGCCGCCCGGCTCGGTTACAATGACCGCGCCGGCATGCTGGGAGTGGAGCGCTTCATGAAGCGCTACTTCCTCGTCGCCAAGGACGTCGGCGACCTGACCCGCATTTTCTGCACTTCCCTGGAGTTCGACCATGCCAAGCCGCTCGACATGGTCGGGCGGGTGCTGGCGCCGTTCAAGCGCGGCAAGGTGGCGATCAAGGGCGAGACCGATTTCGTCATCGAGGGCGGTCGCCTCAACGTTGCCGGGCCGGAGGTGTTCCAGAAAGACCCGCGCAACCTGATCAAGGGTTTTATGCTGGCGGGGCGACACGATGCGCATCTCCACCCCGACGCCATCAAGCTGATCCGCCGCTCGTTCAAGTTGATCGGCCATGACCTGAGGAACGACAAGCAGGCCAATGCCTGGTTCCTCGAGATCCTGACCGCGCCGACCTATGTCGAGCGCATCCTGCGCCAGATGAACGAAGCCGGGGTGCTCGGCCGCTTCGTGCCGGAATTCGGCAAGATCGTCGCGCTGATGCAGTTCAACATGTACCACCACTATACGGTGGACGAGCACCTGATCCGCGCCGTCGGCGTCATGGCCGACATCGCCAATGGGGGCCTGCGTGAACAGCTGCCGCTGACGCATGAGCTGCTGCCGCATCTCAACGATACGCGGCTGCTCTACGTGGCGCTGTTCCTGCACGATATCGCCAAGGGCCGGCCCGAGGACCACTCGATCGCCGGGGCCCGCGTCGCCCGGCGCTTCTGCCCGCGCCTGGGGCTCGATCCGGCCGAAACCGACACCGTCTCCTGGCTGGTCGAACATCACCTCCTAATGAGCGAGATCGCCCAGAGCCGCGATATCCAGGACCCGGAAACCGCCCGCTCCTTCGCCGATGTGGTGCAGTCGCCGCAACGGCTGGCGCTGCTGATGATCCTCACCGCCTGCGATATCCGCGCGGTCGGCCCCGGGGTATGGACCGGCTGGAAGGGCTCGCTCTTGCGCGCCCTCTACTATGCCACCGAACCGCTGCTGTCGGGCGGCCATAGCCAGGTGACGCAACGCGACCGCATCGAGGCGGCAAAGACCGTATTGCGTGGCGCGCTGTCGGCCTGGCCGGCGCCGGAAGTCGATACCTATCTCGGCCGCCACTACGACCACTACTGGCTGCGGGCCGAGCCCGAGCTGCAGGTCGAGCATGCCCGGATGATCCGGGTTGCCGACCAGGCCGGGCAGATGTTCGCCGGCTCGATCCGGGTGAAATCCTTCGAGTCGATCACCGAGGTCAGCTTCTACACCCCGGACCATCCGCGGCTGCTGTCGCTGATCGCCGGCGCCTGCACCATGGCCGACGCTTCGATCATCGGAGCGCAGATCTTCGGCACCCGCGACGGGCGTGCCGTCGACACCTTCAGGCTGCGCCGCTCCTTCACCTCCGACGAAGACGAGAAGGTCCGGGCTACCCGCATCATCGATACGGTCAAGCAGTTGCTGCAGGGCAAGCGCCAGGTGCTGATCGATCTCGGCAAGGAAAGCCGCCACAACAAGCGGCTCAAACCCTTCACGCTGCCGGCGCAGGTGGCGGTGTCGAACACCATCTCGGAGAAGTTCACCGTCATCGAGGTGATGGGGCTCGATCGCACAGGCCTCTTGCATCAGCTCACCCGGCAGATCTCCGACCTCAACCTCACCATCGGCTCGGCCCATATCGGCACCTACGGCGAGAAAGCCGTCGACGTGTTCTACGTCACCGACCTCACCGGCCATAAGATCGAATCGAAGTCGCGCCAGAAGAAGATCCACGACGCGCTACTGGCGGTGTTCCAGGGCGTGGATGAGAAGGCGGCCAAGGTGGCGAATGGGTGACGTGAGCTCAGGGCGCTGTCGTTGAGCCTCTACCGCAACTTCCTTTCCGTCGGCGGGCTCACTCTCGTCTCGCGCGTCTTCGGCTTTGCCCGCGATGCGCTGATGGCGGCGGTGCTCGGCATTTCGCCGGTGTCGGATGCGTTCAACGCGGCGTTCCGGTTCCCCAACCTGTTCCGGCGGCTGTTCGCCGAGGGGGCGTTCAACACCGCCTTCGTGCCGATGTTCTCGAGTGCGCTGGAGACCGAGGGCAACGAAGGGGCGAAGGAACTCGCCGGGCGGATCATGAGCTGGCTGGTGGCGGCGATCCTCGTGGTCACCATTTTGGTCGAGATCTTCACGCCGCAGATCATGGTGCTGTTCGTCCCGGGCTTTGTCGGCGACCCCGAGAAGTTCGACCTGACGGTGTTTCTCACCCGCATCATGTTCCCCTATCTCGCCTGCATGTCGCTGATGGCGGCCTATGCGGCGATCCTCAACAGTCTCGGTCGGTTCTTTGCTGCCGCCTTCGCGCCGATCGTCCTCAACATCGTCAATATCGGCGCGCTGGTCCCGCTCGCGATCCTGACGCTCGATGCGCCGGATACGGCGTTCTGGGTGGCGGTCGCCACCATGCTGGGCGGCATCGCGCAGCTGGCGCTGGTCTATTGGGCCATCCGCCGGGCCGGGTTCGTGCCAAAGCTGCGGCTACCGCGCTTCGATGCGGACGTGCGCCGCTTCTGGATCCTCGCGGTGCCGGCGATCATTGCGGGCGGTATTACCCAGATCAACATTTTCGTCGGCACCATCATCGCTTCGGGCGCCGATGAAGTGATGTCGATCATCTACAATGCCGACCGGCTGTACCAACTGCCGCTCGGCATTATCGGCATTGCCATCGGCACCGTGCTGCTGCCCGAGTTGAGCCGCCACCTCAGCGCCGGCCGCGACCTCGAGGCGCGGCAAAGCCAGAGCCAGTCGCTGTTCCTCTCGATGCTGCTGTCGATGCCGGCCGCCGGGGCGCTGATCGCGCTTGCCCTGCCGGTGGTGCGGGTGCTGTTCGAGCGCGGCGCCTTCGGGCCGACCGACAGCGTCAATGTCTCACAGGCGCTGATCGCCTTTGCCGCGGGCCTGCCGGCCTTCGTCCTGATCCGGGTGCTGCAGCCGGGGTTCTTCTCGCGCAAGGATACCAGGACGCCGACGTGGTTCGCCTTCGTGTCGCTGATCATCAACATCGTGTTGTCGCTGGCGTTGTTTCCGACGCTGAAGCATGTCGGCATCGCGCTCGCTACCTCGATTGCCGCCTGGGCCAACGTCGTGCTGCTGGCCATCTTCCTGGCGCGCCGCGGCCACTTCACCATCAGCGGCGCCGAATGGCGGCAGGAAGCCCTGATCGCGCTGCTGACGCTGGTGATGTCGGGCGCGCTCTACGGTCTCGTCGTGCTGCTCGGACCAGTTTTCGACCCGGGGTACTTCTTCCCGGCGCAGGCCCTGGCGCTACTGGGACTCTGTGTGTTCGGGGCGGGGCTGTATTTCGCGCTAGCGCATTTCACCGGAGTGCAGCGGTTGGGTGGGCTGCTGCGGCGGTTGCGGCGGCGAAAGAGCTGAGCGGCCGGTGCGCGTGGCAACCCCCACCTAAGCGACGCTAGCTCGCTTCGCTCGCAAGCTTTGCTGCCCTCCCCAACGTATGGCTACTCGTAAACCACCACCATCAGCGCCCGTGCCGGTACGCTCCCGTCATTGACGATCTCGTGCTCGACATCGGCGCGGTAGCGCGCCGTTTCACCTGATCCCAGCGTCTGTTCGCCCAGTGCCGTCTTCACACGCAGCCCGTCAGTCTGCGCCGTCAGGTGCTCGTAGGTGCCGGCGGCGTGCGGGGCGCTGTGCAGCCGGCTGCCGGGGGCAATCTCGACTTCGTACCACTCGACCCGGCCCGCCATCGAGGTCGGGCTCAGGATGCGCAGCCGCCAGTGTCCCTCAGGGCTGTTGATCTCCGGCGTCAGCGGCACCGTCACCACGTCGACCGGCGCCGCCCGCCGATGCGCCACGCCGCCGGCGATCAGGTCGGCGAGGTCGATCTTCAGCGCCTGGGTCAGCCCCCAGAGCACCGCGAAGGTCGGGTTGGACTCGCCTCGCTCGATCTGGCTCAGCATCGAGCGCGACACACCCGAAAGCGCCGCCAACCGCTCCAGCGTCAGGTGCCGGGCCTTGCGCTCGCGCTGGATGATCGGGCCGATATCGGGAGCTTCAGTGCTTGCCATGCCGCCCTTATCTCCAACTAGCGTCAGCCTGCCAAGCGGAAATTCCGCGATCACTTGACTATTTGTCCGTTATAGCGGAATTTCCTCCATATCGGAGGAATGACCATGCAGACCGGATATCTCGACCACCTCAGGACCGTGCTTGATGACATCGAGGCGCAGGGCCTGATGAAGCGCGAGCGCCAAATCACCTCGCCGCAGGGTGGCCAGGTGACGGTGGCAGGCCGGCAGATGGTCAACCTCTGCGCCAACAACTATCTCGGCCTCGCCGACCATCCTGCCATTGCCGACGCCGCCGCAGCAGCGCTTGAGCAGTATGGCTTCGGCATGGCCTCGGTTCGCTTCATCTGCGGTACGCTCGACCTGCACCGCGAACTGGAGACCGCCATAGCGCGTTATCTCCAAAAGGATGATGCCATCCTGTTCGCCGCCTGTTTCGATGCCAATGGCGCGCTGTTCGAGACGCTGCTGACCGAAGACGACGCCGTCATCTCCGACAGCCTAAACCATGCCTCGATCATCGACGGGGTGCGGCTCAGCAAGGCTAGGCGCTACCGCTTCCAGACCTCCGACATGGACGACCTCGAGACCCAGCTGAAGCGGGCGGTCGCCGACAATGCCCGCTTCCGGCTGATCGTCACCGACGGGGTGTTCTCGATGGATGGCTACATCGCCAAACTGCCGGAGATCCGCGCGCTGGCGGACAAGTATGGCGCCATAGTAGCGGTCGACGATTGCCACGCCACCGGCCATCTCGGCGCCGAGGGGCGCGGCACCGGGGCGCTGACCGGCGCCGAACCCGACATCATCACCGGCACGTTTGGCAAGACCCTTGGCGGTGCGATGGGCGGCTTCATCACCGGGCCGCAACCGGTGATCGACCTGCTGCGGCAGCGGGCCCGGCCCTACCTCTTCTCCAACGCCCTCGCCCCGGCGGTGACCGCCGGCTCGCTGAAGGCGATCGAAATCGCCCGCGGGGCAGACGACCTCCGCCAGAAGCTAGCGGACAATACCCGGAACTTCCGCCAGCGCATGGGCGAACTCGGCTTCGATCTCCTCCCAGGCGAGACCCCGATCATTCCGGTGATGCTGGGCGAAGCAACGCTGGCGCAGAACCTTGCTGCGGCGCTCGACCGGCGCGGCGTCTATGTCGCCGGGTTCTTTTTTCCGGTGGTGCCCAAGGGCAAGGCCCGCATCCGCACCCAGATGTCGGCCGCCCTGTCGGCTGCCGATATCAACTTCGCTATCGGCGCCTTTGCCGAGGCGGGTAAAGAAGTAGGAGTGATCTGATGCGCGCCCTGGTCAAAGCCAAAGCCGAGCCCGCCATCTGGATGGAAGAGCGGCCGATCCCCGAGATCGGCCCCGAGGACGTGCTGGTGAAGGTGCACAAGACCGGCATCTGCGGCACCGACATCCACATCTACAACTGGGACGACTGGGCGAAAAAAACCGTGCCGGTGCCGCTGGTTATCGGCCACGAGTATTCCGGCGAGATCGCCGCAATCGGTGCCGAGGTCCGGAACCTCAAGGTCGGGCAGCGCGTCTCGGGCGAAGGCCATGTCGTCGGCATGAAGAGCCGGGCCTCGCGGGCGGGAAAATTCCACCTCGACCCCGACACCAAGGGAATCGGGGTGAACCTTCCCGGCGCCTTCGCCGAGTTCGTCAGGATCCCGGCCTTCAACATCATCCCGCTGCCCGACGCGATCGACGACGAGCTGGGGGCCATCCTCGATCCGTTGGGGAATGCCGTGCATACGGCGCTGGCCTTCGACATTGTCGGCGAGGACGTGCTGGTGACCGGGGCGGGGCCGATCGGCATCATGGGTGCCGCCGTGGCCCGGCATGTCGGGGCCCGGCATGTGGTGATCACCGATGTGAACCCCGAACGGCTGGCGCTCGCCACCGAAGTCGCCGACGTGGTGCCGGTCGATGTCGCGACCGAGGACCTCCGCGCCGTGATGAACAAGCTCGGCATGAAGGAAGGTTTTGATGTCGGGCTCGAGATGAGTGGCGCGCCCGCGGCGCTCGACCAGATGATCGACCACATGGTGATGGGCGGGCGCATTGCGCTGCTCGGCGTGCCGGCCCGGCCGTTCATCTTCGACCTCGGCAAGATCGTGTTTCGGATGATCACGCTGCGCGGCATCTATGGACGCGAGATGTTCGAGACCTGGCACAAGATGCTGGCCATGCTCGAGTCGGGGCTCGACGTGCGGAAGGTGATCACCCGGCGCATGCCGGCCGACGACTATGCCGAAGCCTTCAAGCTGGCGGCGAGCGGCGAGAAGGGGAAGATCGTCCTCGAGTGGTAGACGCTTGCGCGCGGGGGCGCTGATCGGCGATAAGCCCAGCCTCACACTGGATTATCTGTCATGGCTTTCACCCCGCGCGTTTTTTCCGGCATCAAACCGTCCGGCGACCTGCATCTCGGCAATTATCTGGGCGCCATCCGGCGCTTCGTGCCGCTGCAGGAAACGCATGAGACGATCTATTGCGTCGTCGACATGCACGCGATCACGGTGTGGCAGGACCCCGAGGATCTCAGGCGCTGGACCTATGAGATCGCGGCGGCTTACATCGCCGCCGGGCTCGACCCCAACAAGTCGATCATCTTCAACCAATCGCAGGTGGTCGAGCACGCCGAGCTCGCCTGGATTTTCAACTGCGTGGCGCGCGTCGGCTGGATGACGCGCATGACCCAGTTCAAGGACAAGGCCGGCGCTGAAGGCGGCGAGAACTCCGAAGCGGTATCGCTCGGGCTGTTCGCCTACCCCTCGCTGATGGCGGCCGACATTCTGCTCTACAAGGCGACCGCCGTGCCGGTGGGCGATGACCAGCGCCAGCATCTCGAGCTGACGCGCGATATCGCCAAGAAGTTCAACCACGATTTCAAGAAGCAGATCAAAGGTCTGGGGGCGAAGGACGACTTCTTCCCGCTGACCGAGACGCTCTCCACCGGCCCCGCGATGCGCGTCATGTCGCTCAAGGACGGCAAGAAGAAGATGTCGAAGTCGGATGCCTCCGACATGTCGACCATCTACATGTTGGATGATGCCGACACGATTTCGAAGAAGATCAAGCGCGCCACCACCGATGCCGATGCGCTGCCGACGGAAGCCGCGGGTCTTGCCGGCCGGGCGGAAGCGGAAAACCTCGTCGCCATCTATGCGTCGCTGTCGGACCAATCGGTCGATGCGGTGCTGAGTGAATTTGGTGGCCAGGGCTGGGGCAAGTTCAAGCCGGCACTGGCCGACCTCGCCGTCGCGGTGCTGGCGCCGATCGCCACCGAGATGCAGCGGCTGGTGGCCGACCGCGGCGAGATGGATCAGATCCTCCGCCGCAACGCCGAACGGGCCCGCGCCATCGCCGTGCCGATCATGGACGACGTGCGCAAGATCGTCGGCTTCGTTCGCTGACCTGTTACTCCGCTTGCGGCCCTGCCGCGCATTTGGAACAATGCCGCACCTTACGAGCTGAAGGTGCGGCGCTTTGGCTGACAGCATGAGCGAATACAAACGCAAGTTTCTCGTCGTCATCGACGAGAGCAAGGAAGCCGATCGCGCCATCACCTTTGCGGCCAACCGGGTGAAGCGGACCGGCGGCACGGTGGTGCTGCTGTCGGTGATCGACAGCCAGGATTTCACCCAGTTCCTCGGCGTCGAGGAAGTGATGCGGGCCGAGGCGCGCGAGGAGGCCGAGCGGCTGCTCGACACCAAGCGCGCCCGCATCGGCCAGATCGGCGAGGGCATCCGCACCGAGACGGTGATCCGCGAGGGCGACCTGGTCAGCGAGATCGAACGGCTGGTGGCCGAGGACGCCGGCATCGCCATCCTGGTGATCGCCGCGGCCGGCGGCAAGGAAGGCCCGGGCCCCCTGGTCAGCAGCTTTGCCACCCGCGCCGGCCAGGCGGCGCTGCCGGTGATCGTCACCATTATTCCCGGCACCATGACGGACGAACAGATCGTCGCGGTGACCTGACGCCACGGCAATCAGGCGCCGTCAGACCCTTGCATTTCGGGCTTCAAAACACTAGTTTGGAATTGTTCTAACACGAGTCCGAACCCCCAGATGTTCATCCAGACCGAAGCGACGCCGAATCCGGCGACCCTGAAATTCCTGCCCGGCCGCGATGTGCTGGTGGGTGAACCGCGCGACTTCCGGCAGGCCGAATCGGCCGCCATCTCACCGCTGGCCGCGGCGCTGTTCGACGTTCCCGGCGTCGAAGGCGTGTTCCTCGGCTCGGATTTCATTTCGGTCACCAAGGACACGGCCGAATGGAGCCACATCAAGCCGGCGATCCTCGGCGTGATCATGGAGCACTTCCTCTCCGGCAAGCCGGTGCTGGCTGACGGCACGGCGGAGGTCGTCACCGGCGAAGAGTTCTTCGAGGAGTCCGATGCCGAGACCGTCGAAGTGATCAAGGAGCTGCTCGCCACCCGCGTGCGCCCCGCCGTCGCCATGGATGGCGGCGACATCACCTTCAAGGGTTTCAAGGAGGGCACGGTGTTCCTCCACATGCAGGGCGCCTGCTCGGGCTGCCCGTCTTCGACCGCGACGCTGAAATCCGGCATCGAGAACTTGCTGCGGCATTTCGTGCCCGGCGTCGAGGCCGTGCAGCAGGTCTGAGTTCGGCTGCAGATTCTGAGTTTGGATCGCCCGGTCAAGTGCCGGGCGATTTGCTTTTTGCTCAGTGTCTGCAGCCTACCCCCACCCAGCTTCGCTAGGGCTACGCCCGAGCTGCGCTACCCTCCCCACAAGGGGGAGGAAACCGACTGCATGCGCGGGTTCTGTCGTCTCCCTCCCCCTGATGGGGAGGGTAATGAAGCTTGGCGGCTTGCCGCATAGCGAAACTGGGTGGGGTGGCGCCCTGCCCCCGTGACAACCCACCGCCGAACCCCTATCTCTCCGACATGTCCAGCGTGCTTCTTGCCATCGATACCGCCGCGCCGCGCCTGCAACTGGCGCTGCTGGTGGACGATCGCGCCGACACGCTGGTCGAGGATATGGCGCAGGGGCAGGCCGAGCGGATCTTTCCAGCAATCGACGAGCTGCTGGCGCGCAATGGTATCGCCTACAAGAACCTCACCCGCATTGCCGTCACTACCGGCCCCGGATCGTTCACCGGGCTGCGCATCGGGCTCAGTGCGGCACGTGGGCTTGGCCTCGCCCTCGGTATCCCGGTGATCGGCGTGCCCTCGCTGCTGGCGCTGTCGCTCGCGACCCAATGCGATGCCACCGCCGTGCTGCTCGATGCGCGGCGCGAGGAAGCGTATTTCCAGCTGTTCAGCGGGCCGGCCATCCCCATCAGCGAGCCGCAGGTGCTGCCGATGGAGGAAGCGCGGCGCCGCGTGCCGGTTGGAGCCGGGCTGATCACCTCGCCGCTGGTCGATATTGCGGCGCTGGCGCGGTTTGCGGCCACCGCCGACCCTGCGGGCTATCCGCCGGAAGCGGCGTATGTCCGCGATGCCGACGCCAAACCGCAGGAGAAATTCCGGGTGGCGAGGGTCGGACAATGAACTTCTGGCTCTCACCCACCACGCTGCACGTCGAGCCGGCGCAGGGCAGCGATGCCGAAACCATCGCCCGGCTCCATGCCGAGGGATTCTATCGCGGCTGGACGCGCGAAGAGTTCGCCGCCTATGTCGCGGGCAAGGACACGCCGATCTACGTCGCCTGCGACAGCCGCCGCCGTATTGCCGGCTTCGCCATGCTTCGGCACCTGGGCGAAGAGGTGGAGCTGATCAGCATCGCGGTCGATCGCAAGTGGCGGAACAAGGGGGTCGGCGCGCAACTGATGCGGGCGCTGTTCGACGCGGCCCGGATGAGCCCGGCCAAGCGGATGCTGCTCGAGGTCGCAGCGGACAACCTTTCGGCGCTCAAGCTCTATGGCAAGTTCGGCTTTGCGAAAGTCGGCGAGCGCAAGGGCTATTATCCGCGCCCTGACGGCACGCCGGCCACCGCTATTGTCATGGCGCGCGACATTGGCTAACCGGTTGTCTCATTCGGAAACGGGGGACGCCCGATGAGCAAACCCGGCATTCAGACACTCGAAGAGCAGTGCGCCCAGAAGGGCATGCGGATGACCGACCAGCGCCGCGTCATCGCGCAGGTGATCGAGCAGGCCATCGACCATCCCGACGTCGAGGAGTTGTATCGCCGCGCCTCGGCCATCGACGCGCGCATCTCGCTTTCCACCGTCTACCGCACGCTCAACCTGTTCGAGGAAGCAGGGCTGGTCACCAAGCACGATTTCAAGGATGGCCGGGCGCGCTTCGAGCTGATCCCGGACGAGCACCACGACCACCTGATCGATATCCGCTCGGGCAAGGTGATCGAGTTCCGCAACGAAGAGATCGAAGCCATCCAGGAAGTGATCGCCAAGCGCCTGGGCTATCGGCTGGTCGATCATCGGCTCGAGCTCTATGCTGTGCCGCTCAAGTCGGACGAACCCCAAACATGATCCTCCGCGTCCTGTTCTTCATCTTCTGCTACGTGCCGTTCCTCATTGTCTTCGTGCCGCTGCAGTTCCTCGTGTCGCGCAGCCCGTGGTTCAACAACCAGATCCCGCGCTGGTTTCACTGGTTCGGCTGCACCTTCCTCGGCATGAAGGTGAACGTTATCGGCACGCCCTCCACCGACCGGGCGACGCTGATCGTTTCCAACCACATTTCGTGGACCGACATCATCGCCATCGGCTCCAAGGCCGACGTGACCTTCGTTGCCAAATCGGAGATCCAGAAATGGTTCTTCGTCGGCTTCATGGCCTCGCTGCAGCGCACGCTCTATGTCGACCGCAAGAAGCGCAGCGACGCCAAGCGGGTGAGCGAGGAGATGGGCAAGCGCATGGCTTCGGGCGGCGCAGTGCTGCTGTTCGCCGAGGGCCAGTCTGACCTCGGCACGCACGTGCTGCCGTTCCGCTCGGCGCTGATCGGCGCAGCGCAGCACGCCATGGAAGAAGCCGGCGCCGGCGAGGTGATGATCCAGCCACTGACCATCGCCTACACCAAGCTGCAGGGCCTGCCGGTCGGTCGCACCGACCGATCGTTCATCGCCTGGATCAAATCCAAGTCGGTGAAGCAGAACATCAAGGAAATCCTGACCGGCGGCACCCGCGAGGTCACGCTCGCCTTCGGCACGCCGCGCCCGCTCAGTTCCGGCGCCAACCGCAAGGAACTGGCCAAGCAGACCGAGAACGAGGTGCGCCGCATGCTGGTGGCACTGAACCGCGGTACGCCACTGCCGGTGGCGGCGGAGTAGCTCCTGAGAAGGCCCCTCACCCGCCGCTACGCGGCGACCTCTCCCCCAAGGGAGAGGTGGTGCAGAGGCACGATCTTGCTCAATCCACGATGCAGAAGTGATTGCCTTCGGGGTCAGCCATCACCGTGTAGCCCTCCGCTTCGCGCACCACGCTGGCGCCGAGACCAATGAGCCGGGCGCGCTCGGCCGGGCGATCGACCACTTTCACGTCGAGATGGATGCGGCCCTGCACCCGGCCGCGCTCGATCTCGTGGAAGCAGAGCGTCGGGCCTGGGCCATCCACCATCACCACCGGATCGGTTTCCGGGGTGAAGCCGAGCGCCGCCAGCCGGGCGATCTCCTCGTCGTCATAGGCCCGCACCGCATAGCCTTCGATCACCGCGGCCCAGAAACGCGCCAGGGGTGCAGCCCGGCTGCAGTCGAAGACGATCTCCTTGAGCGGTCCGCTCATCTCAGCGCCTGCTCGAAATCGGCGATGATCGCGTCGGCGTCCTCGATGCCGACCGAGACGCGAAACACCCCGTCGCCGGCCCAGGCGCGATAGTTTCGCTCGTCGGCAAGCGCGAAGGAGGAGCGGAGGATATCCTCGGTGGGGATGTAGAAGCAGAGCGACTTGGTCTTGCCCAGCGACACGGCGTAGCTGACCAGCTTGAGCCGTTCGGCCAGCTGCCGGGCCATGCCGGCGCTGTTGGATTTCACCGAAAAGCTCAGCAGCCCGGAGAAGTTGCGCATCTGCCGGCGAGCCAGCTCGACCTGCTCGTGGCTGGCAAGCCCCGGCCACAGCGCCCGGCGTACCTTCGGGTGCCCTTCCAGCCACTCGGCCACCGCCCGGGCATTGGCCTGGTGCTTTTCCATCCGCAGCCCCAGCGTCTCGATACCGCGCAGGATCAGATAGGCCGAGAATGGCGACAGCACCGCGCCATGATGGATCAGCACGTCCTTGCGCAGCGCGGCAATTGCGTCGGCCCGGCCGATCACCGCGCCGCCCAGCGCATCGCCGTGGCCGCACAGGTACTTGGTCAGCGAATGGCAGACATAGTCGGCGCCGAGCCCGAGCGGGTTGGTGCCGACCGGGGTAGCAATTGTCGAATCCACCGACAGTTCGGCCCCACCGGCATGCGTGATGGCGGCGACCGCTGCGATGTCGGTGAGCTTGAGGATCGGGTTGGCCGGGGTCTCGATATGCACCAGCCTGGTATTGGGCCGCAGTGCCGCCGCGACGTTGTCGGGGTTGGAGCTGTCGGCAAACGACACCTCGATCCCCTGCCGCGACAGCCCGTGCCGCGCGTACTCAGCGACACCGGCATAGCAGACATCGGAGAGCACCAGGTGATCGCCGGCCTTGAGCAGCCCCGAAAACAGCCCGGTGATGGCCGCCATGCCCGAGCCGAAGCTCAGCGCCGCCTCGCCGCCCTCGAGCAGCGCCAGGCGCTTTTCCAGCAGCTCCAGCGTCGGGTTGCTCCAGCGGGTGTAGAAATGCGGCGCATCGGATTGCAGGTCCGAGGCGGAAAAGCCCACTGCGTCGGGATGGGTGAAATAGGTGGTCGACAGCACGGGGGCCGGGGCCAGCGGTTCGCCGACGACGCGGGTGCCGTCTCCGCCGTGCAGGGCAAGGGTGTTGAGGTCTTTGGTCATGGTTGGTCTCCGGGTCGGAAGGTAACGCTAATCCCGAGCATGGGGCCACCCCCACCCAGCTTCGCTACGGCTACGCCGAGCTGCGCTACCCTCCCCACAAGGGGGAGGGAGACGAGGAACCGATAGCCTGCAGTCGGATCTGCCTCCCCCTTGTGGGGGGATCAAGGGTAGGGGTGGCACACGCACCGGCCTTTCCTTGGCTTTCGGCGCTTGAAGTTGTATTCAGCCGCCCATGACCGAGCACACGCCCAAGAAGCTGTTCATCAAGACCTACGGGTGTCAGATGAACGTCTACGATTCCGACCGCATGGCGGATGCCCTGGCGCCGCACGGCTATCAGCCGGTGCAGGTGATGGAGGATGCCGATCTCGTCGTCCTCAACACCTGCCATATTCGCGAGAAGGCCTCGGAAAAGGTGTTCTCGGAGCTCGGGCGGCTGCGTGACCTGCGCGAGGAACGGCGGGCGGCCGGACAGGACCTGATGATCGGCGTCGCCGGCTGCGTGGCGCAGGCCGAGGGCGACGAAATCGTCCGCCGGGCCCCGGCCGTCGATCTGGTGTTCGGCCCGCAATCCTACCACCGCCTGCCCGAGCTGATCGCCCGCGCCCACAATGGCGCCAAGGTGGTCGACACCGACTTCCCCGAGGAAGACAAGTTCGAGCACCTGCCGGCGGCAAAAAAGGAAGTCACTCTCGCCCGCGGCCTCACCGCCTTCCTCACCGTGCAGGAAGGCTGCGACAAGTTCTGCTCGTTCTGCGTCGTGCCTTACACCCGCGGCAGCGAAGTCAGCCGCCCGGTGGAGCAGGTGCTGCGCGAGGCGCGCAACCTCGCCGAAGCCGGGGTGCGGGAGCTCACCCTGCTCGGCCAGAACGTCAATGCCTATCATGGCCTGAACGCGGGCGGCCGCAGCGTTGGCCTGGGCGAGCTCTGCGCCCGGCTGGCCGAGATTCCCGGCATCGCCCGGATCCGCTACACCACGTCGCATCCGCTCGACATGACCGACGAACTGCTCGAGGCGCATCGCGACCTCGAGGCGCTGATGCCCTACCTGCATCTGCCGGTGCAGTCGGGCTCGGACCGTATCCTCAAGGCGATGAACCGTCGCCATACCCGCGCCGAATATATGCAGGTGATCGAGCGGATCATGGCCGCCCGCCCGGACATGGCGCTATCGGGCGATTTCATTGTCGGTCTTCCGGGCGAAACCGATGCCGACTTCGAGGACACGATGCGGGTGGTGCGCGACGTGGGCTATGCCTCGGCCTACACCTTCAAATACTCGATCCGCCCCGGCACGCCGGGCGCGACGATGGACAACCAGGTCGCCGAAGCAGTCAAGACCGAACGCCTGCAGCGCCTCAACGAGCAGATCAACACCCAGATGCACGCCTTCCATCGCTCGGTGGTCGGCCGCACCCTGCCGGTGCTGATCGAGAAGCCGGGCCGCCAGGCAGGTCAGATCGGCGGCCGTTCGCCTTACCTCCAGGCCGTGCACATGGAAGGCCCCACCCGGTTGATCGGGCAGATCATTCCGGTCGAAATCGTCGAGGCCCGGAATAATTCACTCATCGGCAAGATTGTCACAGTCGCGGAACCGAATCCTGCTAGCGTTCTTGAGTCTCAAGCCATAGCGGCCCATATCTGAGAGGCCGCCCCAAGGAGCCCCAGAGATTTGAGCAGGCATTTGCCCCCGTCTACCGACCACGGCCCATCCTCCCAGCTTGAACTCGCCTTCGAAGACAACAAGCTCGCCGCGCAGCTCTACGGCGATTTCGACCAGCACCTCGCTTTGATCGAACAGCGCTTGTCGGTGCAGGCGACGCCGCGCGGCAACCACGTGATGCTGAAGGGCGGCGCCACTTCCGTTGACCAGGCGCGCCGCGTGCTCGAGTCGCTCTACGAGCAGCTCGAAGAAGGCCAGCAGATCGAGGTGTCGACCGTCGACGGCGTCATCCGCATGATCGAGACCGAGGACAGCCAGCTGACGCTGCCGACGCTCGAGAAGAAGGGCAGGGTGCGCATGGCGCAGATCGCGACCCGCAAGGCCACCATCGTGGCACGCACCCCGGCGCAGGACGCCTATATGCGCGCCATGGACCGTTCCGAACTGGTGTTCGGCGTCGGCCCGGCCGGTACCGGCAAGACCTATCTCGCGGTGGCGCATGCCGCGACGCTGCTCGAACGCGGCGATATCAACCGCATCATCCTTTCCCGTCCGGCGGTCGAGGCCGGCGAACGGCTGGGCTTCCTGCCCGGCGACATGAAGGACAAGGTCGATCCCTATCTCCGCCCGCTCTACGACGCGCTCTACGACATGATGCGCCCCGAGCATGTGGAGCGCTGCATCACCTCGGGCATCATCGAAGTGGCGCCGCTCGCCTTCATGCGCGGCCGCACCCTCGCCAATGCCGTGGTGATCCTCGATGAGGCACAGAATACTACGTCGATGCAGATGAAGATGTTCCTGACCCGACTGGGCGAGAACTCAAAGATGATCGTCACGGGCGACCCGACCCAGGTCGACCTGCCGCGCGGCGAGAAATCCGGGCTGATCGAGGCGGTGCACCTGCTCGATGGCGTCGAAGGCGTGCATATCTCGCGCTTCAACGACAAGGACGTGGTGCGTCACGCCCTGGTGGGTCGGATCGTCCGCGCCTACGAGGCCGATACGGCGCGCCGGCTGGCCGAGAACAACACGAAGGCCTGATGCAAGCCCCATTATCAATCGCCTTCGCGGTCAACGCGGAGGGCTGGCCCGAGAGCCTCGAGGCCGTGGCCGAAACCGCCATCCGCGCAGCCTTGAAGCACTCGGAAGCCGAGGTAACCGGCGTCACCGAAGTATCGATGGTGCTCACCGACGATGCCGAACAGCGCGAGCTCAACCGGCAATGGCGCGGCTTCGACAAATCCACCAACGTGCTGAGTTTCCCGCAGATCGAGCCGTTCGCACCGGTCTCGGGGCTGCTCGGCGACATCACGCTGGCCCGCGAGACAGTGGCGAAGGAAGCCGAGGAGATGGGCATCAGCTTCGAGGCGCATTTCACCCACCTGGTGGTGCACGGCTTCCTGCACCTCCTGGGTTACGACCATATCGAGGAGGAGGACGCCGAGGAGATGGAGGGACTCGAAACCGAGATCCTTCAAAGCCTCGGCATTGCCGATCCCTACGCCGACAGCTAAATTACACCCTCCGATAAATTGAAGGCCGCATGCGGCCATTGAGATGAACGACTCCGACAGTCCTTCCGCGCCGACCAAAAAGCCGGCGCAAGCCAAATCCAATAACGAGCCTCCTTCTAGTCCCGCCCCCGCGGCCACGTGGGGGCAAAAGATTTGGAATCGCCTGCGCGGCCTCATCGCCATGCGCACAGTGTCGCTGCGCGATGATCTCGAGGTGGCGCTGGAGAGCGAGAACAACGGCGGCACCGCCGATTTCACCCAGTCCGAACGCACGATTCTGAAGAACGTGCTCGATCTCGCCGAGAAGCGGGTCGAGGATGTGATGATTCCGCGCGCCGACATCGAGGCGATCGAAACCTCCGAGACGCTCGGCGTGCTGGTTACCCGCTTCCGACAGGTCGGCCACTCGCGCATGCCGGTCTACAGCGACAGCCTCGACAACATTACCGGCTTCATCCACGTCAAGGACGCGCTGCGCCGGATCACCGAACCGGTGACCGACCCGGAAGCCAGCGTGCCGGTGAAGCTGGTCTCGACACCGCTGCGCTCAAGACTCGAAAAGCTCGACCTGGTGCGCCAGGTGCTGTTCGTGCCGCCGCTGATGCCGGTCGGCGATCTGCTGCAGCAGATGCAGCTCAAGCGCGTGCACATGGCGGTGGTGATCGACGAGTATGGCGGCACCGACGGCCTCGTCACCATCGAGGACCTCTTGGAAGCGGTGGTCGGCGAGATCGAGGACGAGCACGACGACGACGTGGCGCTGGTGCGCAAGGTCAACTCCAACGTCTTCATCGCCTCGGCCCGCGCCGAGCTCGAGGAAGTGCAGGAGGTGATCGGCCCGGATTTCGACCCCGGCAGCCATGCCGACGAAGTCGATACGCTGGGCGGGCTGGTGTTCGAACTGGCCGGGCACGTGCCGGCCAAGGGCGAGCACGTCAACGGCATCAAGGGGTTCGAGTTCGAAATCCTGCAGGCCGACAGTCGTCAGGTCAAACGCGTCAAGATCAAGCGGCTGAAGCAGCCCAAGCCCCGGCCGCCCAAGCCGCCGGTAACGAAGGCGCCGGAGGATACGCCGGCGCCGGCGGCGGAGTAATTGCGGCTGAACTGAGTGAGCTTGCAGTCCGGATCCCTCTCCCGCTTGCGGGGGAGGGCGTCCGACTGGACCGCCGGGCTCAAGCCCGCACCAGATTCCCCAGCACCATCTCGCGCCAGATCCGGGCCGGGGTGACCCAGCGGTCGAACAGGTTGTAATCGCCGGCATTGATGACGCAGGCGATGCCGGCTTCGGGGGCCAACCACAAGCGCTGGCCGCCATTGCCGAAAGCGCCGATCCAGCGCACCGGCTTGTCGTAGCCGGGCGCCGGCGCCTCGTGGATGTACCAGAGCCGGCCATAGCCGAGCCCGTCCCAAGTCTGGATCGCCGGGGTCCAGGACGCATCGATCCAGGCTTGGGGCACAATCTGCCGCCCCTCGAACCGGCCGCCATCGACCAGCATGGCGCCGATCCGCAGGAGGTCGGGTGCCCTCAGGCGCAGGCCGGAGGCGGGCGACGCCACCCCGTCGCTCCCTGCCATCCAGTAGAAATCGCTGATGCCGAGCGGCGCGAACAATACCTCCCGGGCGAAATCCGGCAGCTTCTGGCCGGAACCACGCTCGATCAGCGCACCGATCAGCGCCACCGCACCGCCGGAATAGACCCATTTCTCGCCGGGCGCGCCGATGATCGGGCGGTCGAGAATGAACCGGTACCGGTCCGGCGCCATCTCCATGGCGATCTCGGAATTGGTCGGGTCGGTGTAGGGTTTGCTCTCGTCCCACTCCATGCCCATGGTCATGTTGAGGGTGTGTGCCACCGTGATCTTGCGCCGATCCGGATCGGCGACGAGCTCCGGGTACTCCGGGAAGCTATCGACCACCGGCGTATCGAGCGCCGGCACCAGGCCGCGCTCAAGCGCAATGCCATAGAGCAGGCCGACGATGCTCTTGGTCACCGAGCGGAGGTCATGCAGCACCTTCGGCCCGAACTGCACCCGGCCGAGTTGATCGCCCCAGGTTTCGTCTTCGCCCTCGAAGTATTGCTCGAGCACCAGCTTGTCGCCGCGAGCCACCAGCAGGGCATGGATCGGCAGCAGCAGCCCCGATTCGAAGCCGGCAGCGAGCTTCTTCTCAAGATTGGCGGCAAAGCCCGCCGCCTCGGGCGTTGCCCTGGTCCAGTCCGTCACCATCGTCTCCCTTGCTCACCGACCTTATGCTGAGACACGATCATGCCCCGGCGCTTGATCACGGTTGCGCTAGAGCGCGTGACACGGCCGTTGCCGAGCTTGACCCGGCGCCCCCTCCCCGCGACCTTGCCACATGCCCTGTGATTCGAGCGCTGCATGACCTGGCTCGCCGAGACCGTTATGCTGAGCCATGGCTGGCGACGCTTCCTGATCGTCGTGGTGGCCGGTGCGATTGCCGCCGCCTCGGTGCCACCGTTCTTCCTGCTGCCGGCGCTGTTCCTAGCGCTGCCGGTGTGGGTCTGGGCACTCGATGGGGCCGAGCACCGCCGGGGTTGGCGGCGGCTGGTCGGGCCGCCCTTCCAGATCGGCTTCGGCTTCGGGCTCGGCTACTTCACCGTGGCGCTGCACTGGCTCGGTGCGGCATTCCTGCAGGAAGGCGGCATCTTCCTCGTGCTGATGCCGTTCGCCATCATCGGGCTCGCGGCGATCGTCTCGATCTTCTGGGGGCTGGGCAGCGCGCTGGCGCATCTCTGCTGGTCGGGCGGGGCGTTCCGTATCGTCACGCTGGCGAGCTTTCTGGCGCTGGCCGAATGGGCGCGCGGGCACCTGTTCTCGGGCTTTCCGTTCGACCTCATCGGCTACGCGTTGACCGCCAATGACGAGATGCTGCAGCTCGCCTCGGTGGTGGGCAGCTATGGGCTCACCTTCATCGCGGCGCTGATCGCCATGACGCCGGCACTGATCTGGCCGGCCGATCAGCGCGGGCTGGTGCGCCGGCTGATCCCGATCTTTCTCGCCGTTGCGGTGATCGCGGCACAGGTCGCCTATGGCAACTGGCGGCTCACCACGACGACGCTCACGGCGCGCACCGACATGAAGGTGCGCATGGTGCAGCCGATGATCCTCGAACATGCCGACTGGTCGGTGGCCGATCCCGACGCGATCATCAACCAGCTGATCAGCCTGTCGGAAAGCAAGCTGACCCCAACCGACCCCGGCCTCAGCGGCATCACCCACCTGGTGTGGCCGGAATCGGTGTTCCCGTTCTTTCTCACCAACTACCCCGACGGCATTGCGCGGATCGCCCGCATGCTGCCCGACACCACCCTGCTGCTCACCGGCGCGCCGCGCGAGCCGCTTGATGAGGATGGCCTGCCGATCCCGGACAATCCGGGTTTCAACTCGATCCTCGCCATCGACAGCAATGGCGAGGTGGTGGCGAGCTACGACAAATCGCACCTGGTGCCGTTCGGCGAATACCTGCCGTTCCAGAACTTCTGGCGGCTGTTCGGCATCAACCAGTTCGTGCCGGGCACCAATGGCTGGGCCGCCGGTGACGGCCGCCGGCTGATGACCCCACCGGGCACGCCGCCGTTCCTGGCCCTGGTCTGCTACGAGGCGGTGTTCCCCGGCGATATCGGCGACCCGCAGGCGGTCGAGGCGGCGCAGTTCATCCTCAACGTCACCAACGATGCGTGGTTCATGGGCTCGATCGGCCCGGCGCAGCACGCTCACCATGCACGGATGCGCGCGGTGGAGACGGGGCTGCCGATGCTGCGGGCCGCCAATACCGGGGTGACGCTCAGCGTCGACCCGCTCGGCCGGGTGGTGGCACAGCTGGCCGAGGAACAGGTTGGCGTGCTCGACGTGGTGCCGTCCGAGCCGGTGCCCGGCGGCACGCTGTTCAACCGCCTTGGCGACCTGCCGTTCTGGGCGGCGGTCGTCCTCGGCATCCTCGGCTCGCTGATCGCCGCGCGACGCCCCCGCCGTATCGCATGAATTTTCTGCAACGGCGCCCCACAGAGACATAAAGCTTCCTTTATATGGCTTGACCGCGCCGGGCCCGAGTGGCAAAACACCGCTCAACTGTGCGATTTTCGCACTTTTTGACCATTTTTCGGGGGCTTCACCTTGGCTCGGTCTTCTTATCTGTTCACCTCGGAGTCGGTTTCGGAGGGTCATCCGGACAAGGTCTGCGACCGGATTTCCGATGAGATCGTCGATCTGGTGTTCCGCGAGGCCAAGAAGGCCGGCATGGATCCAGCCAAGGTGCGCATTGCCTGCGAGACGCTGGCAACCACCAATCGGGTGGTCATTGCCGGTGAGGTGCGGGTGCCCGAGACGCTGCTGAAGAAGGGCAAGGACGGCAAGATCCTCACCGATGCCGCCGGCCATCCGGTGGTCAATCCGGCCAAGTTCAAGTCGACCGCCCGCAAGGCGATCAAGGCGATCGGCTACGAGCAGTCGGGCTTCCACTGGAAGACCGCCAAGATCGACGTGCTGCTGCACGGCCAGTCGGCCGACATCGCGCAGGGTGTCGACGAGTCCGGAAACAAGGACGTCGGCGCTGGCGACCAGGGCATCATGTTCGGCTATGCCAGCCGTGAGACCCCGGAGCTGCTGCCTGCTCCGATCTACTACGCCCACAAGATCCTCGAGGCGCTGACGATTGCCCGTAAGGCGGGCGAGGGCGCTGCGATCAAGCTCGGGCCCGACGCGAAAAGCCAGGTCACCATCCGCTACGAGAACGGCAAGCCGGTCGGCGTCACCCAGATCGTGGTGTCGACCCAGCATGTGGATGCGAGCCTGAGTTCCGAGGACGTGCGCAAGATCGTCGAGCCCTATGTCCGCGCCTCCCTGCCCGAGGGCTGGATTTCCAAGGACACCGTCTGGCACGTCAACCCGACCGGCAAGTTCGTGGTCGGCGGCCCCGATGGCGACGCCGGCCTTACCGGCCGCAAGATCATCGTCGATACCTACGGTGGGGCGGCCCCGCATGGCGGCGGCGCCTTCTCGGGCAAGGATCCGACCAAGGTCGACCGCTCGGCTGCCTATGCGGCGCGCTACCTCGCCAAGAACGTCGTCGCCGCCGGCCTTGCCGACCGCGCCACCATCCAGCTGAGCTACGCCATCGGCGTCGCCAAGCCGTTGTCGATCTATGTCGATCTGCACGGCACCGGCAAGGTCGCCGAGGAGAAGCTGGAGACGGTGCTGGGCGAGGTGTTCGACCTCAGCCCGCGCGGCATCCGCACCCATCTCGACCTCAACAAGCCGATCTACGCCAAGACCTCGGCCTATGGCCATTTCGGCCGCAAGCCCGGCCGCGACGGCTCGTTCAGCTGGGAAAAGACCGACCTGGTGCCGGCCCTCAAGGCCGCGGTGAAGGCCGCCGCCTGAGCCGCCTGCCTCCGTCAGAGGTATTGCAATCAGCCAAGTCATCCCCGCGAAAGCGGGGATCTCTGTTATTGGCAGCCGGAGCCGGAACTCCGTGCTAGTGGGACCACATGACCGACAAACCCCACCACCCCCTCAATGTCGATGGCGAGCCGCGCGCCTTTTTCGGGCGACGCTCGGGCAAGCGCCTGCACACGGGGCAGGACCAGCTGTTCAAGGAGCTGCTGCCGCAGCTGGAGATCGCGCTCGGCGATGATGGGCTCGACCCGACAGCGCTGTTCCCGGCGGCGACGCGGCACGAGATCGAGATCGGCTATGGTGGAGGCGAGCATCTGTCGCTCGAGGCCAGCCGCCATCCCGATACCGGCTATATCGGCTGCGAGGTGTTTTCCGGCGGCATCGCCAAGCTGCTGCAGCAGATCGATGAAGCGCAGCTCGGCAATATCCGGCTGTTCACCGACGATGCGCTCAAACTCCTGCAGAAGCTGCCCGACGCCAGCCTCGACGGCGCCTTTCTGCTCTATCCCGATCCCTGGCCGAAGACGCGACACCACAAGCGCCGCTTCATCTCGCCGCTGACCCTCAGCGAACTCGGCCGGACCCTGAAACCGGGCGCGCCATTCCGTTTCGCCACCGATATCGAGGACTATGCGAACTGGACGCTGGCGCACATTCTGCGCTCGCCGGATTTTGCCTTTCGACCGGAGCGACCGCGGTTCTGGCATGAGCCCTATGCCGGCTGGGAGCCGACGCGCTACGAGCAGAAGGCCCGCGCCGCCGGCCGCGACATCAGCTTCTACCTGAGCTTCGAGCGCCGATAGTACATCTCAGGCTTACCGCAAGTTAATGGAACGTTTAGGCAACCGACCATGGAAATCTGGTCGCTGCCTCTGGAAAACGCCGCCCCATGAACGATATGCGACGATGGGGAACTCGCGCCAACCGGTAACGGCTGGCCACAGTCATTTGTGGAGTTGGCGTATGCGTCAGCAGAACCGTCCGCCCGTCGACCATGCCGTCATCGAGGAACTCTTGACCACGCGAAACAGCAAATGGACGCTGACCGTGGTGCTGCACCTCAGGCACGAAACGCTGCGCTTTTCCGAACTGCAGCGTGAGATCGGCACCATTTCACAGAAGGCACTGACCTCGAGCCTCAGGGCTCTGGAGCGCGACGGCTTCGTCAGCCGCACCAGCTACGCCACCATTCCGCCGCGGGTCGATTACGCGCTCACCGACCTCGGGACCGAGGCGCTGAAGGCTTTCGAGGCCTTCGAGGCATTTGCCGCGCGTCACTGGTCTCGGGTGCTGGAGGCGCGGCAGCTGTTCGACGCCCGCGACGCCGATCAGCTCGAGCCTCCGGTGCTGCGGATCAGCACCGGCCGTTGATCCCCTCGAAGGAATTCCGGGGGATCAGCGAGCCGGCAGGCACGTAGCCCGCCGGCTCGGAGGATTGCCATCAGTCGAAGAAGTTATCGACGAGCAGCGAGCCCTCGTTGAGCGGTGCCTTGCGAGCGCCAGTGTCAACCTTGCTCAGCACGCGGGTGTTACCGCCCACCGAAGCCTTCACCGGGGCCAGGGTATCCTTGTAGAAGTATTCGAACTTCGAGGAACCGTCGGCCTGCTTGACCACGGCACGGATGACGTTGTCGGCGTTCTCGTACACGTCGGTGGCTGCAACGCCCTTGTGGTTCAGCTGGGTAACCAGGAAATCGCTGTCGAAGCTGGAGTCATCAGAGGCCGCAAAAGCGGGAACCGAGAGACCGCCGACAACGAGGAGAGCGGCAAGGCCAAGAGCAGAAGTCTTCATTTTTCATGTCCCTTTCGTTTTCTGGACAACAGGGAGATCGGACTTCGCCAGCCAACTCGCAAGGCACTGAATCTGCACTTGTGGCTCTTGAAATTCGATAATGCATGCAGAGGGTTACACCCGGGAATGCCACCATCTCGTGAGATACCCACCTCCCTCAAAGGGGGTTGGTTGCCTCAAGGAAACCATCGGCAAACGCTGGGCTTGCGCATAGTTTTCTGCGCGGATCGACCATGATTTTGTGGGAACCAGGCGCGCATTTTCAGCGTCTCACAGCGACAAGGAGACGTGCCGTGCACCAAACCGTGAGAATCCTAAATATCCAGCAAGTGACGCATAATGTGCGCCGCTACGTGCTGGAAAAGCCCGACGGATACCGGTTCGAACCCGGTCAGGCGACCGAGGTGTCGCTCGATGAGGACGGGTGGCGCGACAAGAAGCACCCCTTCACCTTCACCGCGCTCAATGACTGGGACGAGCTCGAGTTCACCATCAAGAGCTACTTCAACACCGGCGGAGACGGGATGACCGAGCGGTTGTTCGGGTACGTGCCGGGCCAGAGGCTGGTGCTGCGCGATCCGTGGGGCACCATTACCTACAAGGGGCCGGGCACGTTCATCGCCGGCGGGGCCGGCGTGACGCCGTTCATCGCCATCCTCCGGCAGCTCAATGAGGACGGCAAGCTCGGCGGCCACCGGCTGATCGCCTCGAACCGCAAGGCCGAGGATATTATCCTGCGTGACGAGTTCGAAGCGATGGAGGGCCTCGAGACCACGTGGACGGTGACCGACGAACCCAACGCCGGCGGCGTGCTGCACGAGCGGATCGACGAGGCCTTCCTCAAGCGCGAGGTGCATGACATCAGCCAGAACTTCTATCTCTGCGGTCCCGACCCGATGGTGGCCGAGCTCAAGTCGACGCTTAGCGGGCTCGGCGCCAGGGCCGAAGCGCTGACCTGGGAGAAGCCCTGAAGGCTCTGCGCGGGCCCTCCCCCACAACAAAAAGCCCGGCGCGATGGCCGGGCTTTATCTCTGTCCGCTGCCTTACTCGGCCGGCTGCGCCTGCCCCAACGGGAGGCGACCTCGCCCGGCGAGCGTCCGCTGTCCGAGCAACACTGTCAGCAAGGCCAGGGCCCCCGCTACCACCGAGACGACGAAGCCGTTGCTGGCGCCATAGGTATCCACCACCCAGCCGGTAACGAACGAGCCGAGCGCCATGCCGATGCCGATACCAGTCATCACCCAGGTTATGCCCTCGGTGAGCATCGCCGCCGGTACCCGGCGCTCGATCAGACCGAAGGCCGTGATGAAGGTCGGCGAGATGGCGACGCCGCTGGCAAAGACGGCGAGCGCCAGCATCGGTACGCTGTCGACAAACAACAGCGGCCAGGCGGTGACGGCGATGACGGCGAGCGCGATTGCCAGTTGCTTTTCGAGCGCCAACTTCAGGTTCAGCGCGCCGACGATGAGGCCGACGACGAAGGAGCCAACGGCATAGACGCCGATGACGAGGCTGGCCGCGCCGGGTTCACCCAGTTCTTCGGTGATCGCCACGGCACTCACTTCGGCGGTAGCGAAGATCGCACCAACAAAAATCAGCGCCAGGGTGATGATCTGGACCGGCCGCTGCCGGATGGCGGACTGCCCGCCGCTGGCGGTCACAGCGCTGGGCTGCGGCTCGGTGCGACGTTGGGAAATGAAGGCGAGGCCGCCCAGCGCCAGGAACAGCGTGCTGGCAAGGAGCCCCGCCTCGGGGAACAGCGCGACCGCCAGGCCCACCGACAGCGAGGCGCCGGCGATGTAGACCAGCTCGTCGGCCGAGGATTCGAAGGCGAAGGCGGTGTTGAGCTCGGGCCGGTCACGGAACAGTTCGCTCCAGCGGGCCCGGATCATGGCTGGAAAGCTCGGCATCACCGCCGCTGCCAGCGCGGCGGCGAACAGCGTCCAGATCGGCCAATCCTGCCAGGCTGCCAGCATCAGCACGGCGAAGGCGGCAACCGCGATGACGGTGGTGGGCAGCAGCACCCGCGCTTGACCCAGCCGGTCGACGACGCGCGAAATCTGCGGCGCGAACAGAGCGTTGGCGAGCGCGTAAGTGGCGGACACCGCGCCGGCCAGCCAGAACTCACCATGGGTCTGCGACAGCATGGCGACGATGCCGATCGGCGCCATCGCCATCGGCATGCGGGCAACGAAACCGGCGGCGGCAAAGCCCTTGGCACCGGGCGCCCGGAAGATTTCTGCATATGGATTCGGCATGGCGATCCCTCGACAATCGATGAGCCGCGGACTACATGACTAACATACGCGGCGTATGCGAATGATCTAGTGACATACGCAACGTATGTCAATTGGCATACGCAGCGTATGTGAGAAGGTCGACATGGCTCAAAGAACCCGCAGCGAGATGATCGTCGAAACCCGCGCCAAGCTGATGGCGGCGGGCCGCAAGGCGTTTGCCGAAGTCGGCTATGCCGAAGCATCGATGGATCATTTCACCTCGGATGTGGGGCTGACGCGCGGCGCGCTCTACCACCATTTCGGCGACAAGCGCGGGCTGTTCGAGGCCGTGGTCGGCGAGATCGACAGCGAAATGACCATCCGACTCAAGGCGCGGGCGGCCAAGGCGCCGAACGCCTGGGAGAGTTTCGTCGAAGAAGGCATCGGCTATATCGAAATGGCGCTCGAACCGGAGATCCAGCGCATCATGCTGCGCGACGGGCCGGCGGTGCTGGGGGATCCGTCCTCGTGGCCGAGCGCCAATGGCTGCATCACGGCGATGAAGCAGAGTCTCGAAGGCTTGCTCGAAAGCGGCGTGATTGCCGAGGTCGACTGCGAGGCCACGGCCCGGATGATCACCGGCGCTTCTTGCTATGCGGCGCAGTGGATCGCCAATGCCGACGATCCGGTCGCCATTTCACGTCGGGCAACGGCCGCCTATCGGCGCCTCGTCGAAGGCCTGCTGCGCAACGCGCCACTCCGCCACTGAGCTTTTCCTCAAGGCGCTGCAGCCGACCTAGTCGAGCACCGCGCCGATGACGAAGGCCGTCACCTTGTCGAGCGGCATCTCGCAGGGTTTCAGCGCCGGTTCGGCGCTGCTCGGCGGGCGGTAGACGTTCAGGCTGATGCGATCGCTGCCGCCAAGCTCCTCGGCGTAGAGCTTGAAGCTTCGACCGTTGGCGTGAACCGAGTTGGTCACCCCATAGCGCCGGCCGGCGTAGCGGGTGGTAAAGTAGCCGCGCGGCCACGACATGAGAATCGACCAGACGGCAGCAGGCGAAGTGTCAGCGGAGATCGTCATTCCAACCATATGGGATGGCGCGGTCGATACGCCAATTCCCGTCACGGCGCCTGCCGGAGATCGCCAAACAAGCCTGACATCGGTTGGCAGGCTTAGGGGCGTAGCATCACTGCCAACAATGGAAGAGATGAAAGGAACGCCGCATGTCCGGGACGACGCCAATGCGGGCGACACGACGTGAATGGATCGGCCTCGCGGTCATCGCGCTGCCCTGCATCCTCTATGCCATGGACCTGACGGTCCTCAACCTGGCGGTGCCGTCGTTGACGGCCTCGCTCAACCCCACGGCGGCGCAACTGCTGTGGATCGTCGATATCTACGGCTTCTTCGTTGCCGGTTCACTGCTCACGATGGGGACGCTGGGGGATCGCATCGGGCGGCGAAAGCTCCTGTTGATCGGCGCCGTCGCCTTCGGACTGACCTCGCTCCTCGCGGCGTTCGCGCCGACGGCGGAGACGTTGATCGTTGCCAGGGCGCTGCTCGGCATTGCCGGCGCGACGCTGGCGCCCTCGACGCTGTCGCTGATCACCAACATGTTCCGCGACGACCGCGAGCGCACCATCGCCATCAGCGTCTGGGTCGCGAGCTTTTCGACCGGCGGGGCGATCGGCCCGGTGGTGGGCGGCGTGTTGCTCAACTATTTCTGGTGGGGCTCGGTGTTCCTGATCGCGGTGCCGATCATGGTGCTGCTGCTGCTGGTCGCGCCGCGGCTGTTGCCTGAGTACAAGGACCCACAGGCCGGCCGGCTGGATATCCTCAGTGCCGCCCTGTCGATGGCCGCTGTGCTGTCGATCATCTACGGCATCAAGTCGCTGGCCGAGGGCGGCGAACTGGCGATCAGCCTTGGCGCCATCACGCTGGGGCTCGTCATCGGCATCGTCTTCGCCTGGCGGCAATTGCGGCTCACACACCCGCTGCTCGACCTCAGCCTGTTCGCCCGTCCGGCGTTCAGTGCGGCGCTCAGCATCAACGTGTTCGGCTTTTTTGCGCTGTTCGGCATGTTCCTCGTGGTGGCGCAATACATGCAACTGGTGCTGGGGCTGACCCCGTTCGAAGCCGGCATCTGGAGCCTGCCGGTGGGCCTCGGCTTCGTCGTTGGCTCGCTGCTCACCCCGCTGCTGCTGAGCCGGATGCGGCCGGCCTATGTGCTGGCGCTGGGGCTGACCGTCGCGGCACTGGCGCTGCTGGTCATCGGGCTTACCGCGCCGTCGCGCGATCTGCTCACTTTGATTGCCGCCGACACCTTCCTGTCGATCGGGCTCGCCCCGGTGGCGACGATCGCGGCGGACCTGGTGATGAGCTCGGCCCCGCCGGAGCGCGCCGGCGCCGCCTCTGGCCTCAACGAAACCAGCTCGGAGTTCGGCGGGGCGCTCGGCATTGCGCTGCTCGGCAGCATCCTCACCGTGCTGTATCGCGGCGGGCTCGGCGAAACCCTGCCACAGGGCCTCTCGGGCGAGGCGGTGGCGATGGCGCTGCGGGGCATTGGCGGCGCCCACAGCGCCGCCGAGACGCTGCCGGAGGGCGGCGTGGCCCTGCTGGAAGCGGCCCGCGTCGCCTATGCCGACGCCATGCTGGTGACCTCGCTGCTCGGCGCAGCGATCGTCTTCGTCGCGGCGGTGACCACCATCGCGATGTTCCGCGGCATCCGACCGGCGACGGCTTAGGAATGCCGCAGCCAAACAAAAAGAGGCCCGGGATCGCTCCCGGGCCTCTTTTATCCGATGGGGCTGCCGATTACTCGGCGGCTTCCTCGGCGATTTCCTTGCCGGTCGCCTGGTCGACGACCTTCATCGACAGGCGGACCTTGCCGCGCTCATCGAAGCCGAGCAGCTTCACCCAGACCTTGTCGCCTTCCTTGACGACGTCGGTGGTCTTGCCGACGCGCTGCGCGGCGAGCTGGGAGATGTGCACGAGGCCATCCTTGGCGCCGAAGAAGTTCACGAACGCGCCGAAATCGGCGGTCTTGACCACGGTGCCCTGGTAGATGGCGCCGACTTCGGCTTCATCGGTAATCGACTTGATCCACTTGATGGCCGCATCGATCGAGGCGCCGTCCGAAGACGAGACCTTCACGGTGCCGTCGTCGTTGATGTCGATCTTGGCGCCGGTCTTCTCAACGATCTCACGGATCACCTTGCCGCCGGTGCCGATCACTTCGCGGATCTTATCGGTCGGGATGGTGATGGTCTCGATGCGCGGAGCAAACTCGCCCACCGTGGCGCGCGAGGTGTCGAGCGCCTTGGCCATCTCGCCAAGGATGTGCTCGCGGCCGCCCTTGGCCTGCTCGAGGGCGACCTTCATGATCTCCTCGGTGATGCCGGCGATCTTGATGTCCATCTGCAGCGAGGTCACGCCATCGGCGGTGCCCGCAACCTTGAAGTCCATATCGCCGAGGTGATCTTCGTCACCCAGGATATCGGACAGCACCGCAAAGCGGTCGCCTTCGAGGATCAGGCCCATGGCGATACCCGCCACCGGCTTCTTCAGCGGCACGCCCGCATCCATCAGCGCCAGCGAAGTGCCGCAGACGGTCGCCATCGAGGACGAGCCGTTCGACTCGGTGATCTCGGAGACGACGCGGATGGTGTAGGGGAACTCTTCCGCCTTCGGACGCATCGGGTTGATGGCGCGCCAGGCGAGCTTGCCGTGGCCGATCTCGCGACGGCCGGGCGAGCCCATGCGGCCAGCTTCACCGACCGAGTAGGGCGGGAAGTTGTAGTGCAGCATGAAGTTCACCTTGCCGGTGCCTTCGAGGCTGTCGACGAACTGCTCGTCGTCGCCGGTGCCGAGGGTAGCAACGACGAGGGCCTGGGTCTCGCCGCGGGTGAACAGCGCCGAACCGTGGGTGCGCGGCAGGATGCCGACTTCGGCAACGATCGGGCGGACCGTGGTCAGGTCACGGCCGTCGATGCGCGACTTGGTGTCGAGGATGTTCCAGCGGACGATCTTGGCCTGCAGGTTATGGACGACTTCGCCCAGGTCTTCCTTGGACACCGTGCCGGCCTCGATCTGCTCGGCGTAGTGCGCCTTGACCTTGGCGTTGGCGGCATCGACCGCAGCGTAGCGCTGCGCCTTGTCGGTGAGCTTGTAAGCAGCGCGGAGGTCGGCCTCAGCCAGCTTCAGCACGTCGGCTTCGAGCGCCGAGAAGTCCGGGGCGGTGAACTCGCGCGGCTCCTTGGCGGCCAGTTCGGCCAGCTTGATGATAGCGTCGATGACCTTGCGCGAGGCTTCGTGACCGAACATCACGGCGCCCAGCATGATCTCTTCGGAAAGCTCCTGGGCTTCCGATTCCACCATCAGCACGGCGTCCTGGGTGCCGGCCATGACGAGATCGAGCTTGGATTCGGCGCGACGGTCGACGGCGAGGTTGAGGACGTATTCGCCGTCAATGTAGCCGACGCGGGCGGCGCCGATCGGGCCCATGAACGGCACGCCGGAGATGGTCAGGGCCGCGGAGGCGGCGACCATGGCGAGCACGTCCGGGTTGTTCTCCATGTCGTGCTGCAGAACGGTGACGACCACCTGGGTCTCGTTCTTGTAGCCATCGGGGAAGAGCGGACGGATCGGGCGGTCGATCAGGCGCGAAACCAGGGTTTCGTTTTCAGTCGGACGGCCTTCGCGCTTGAAGTAGCCACCCGGGATCTTGCCGGCGGCGAAGTACTTTTCCTGATAGTTGACCGTCAGCGGGAAGAAGTCCTGACCGGGCTTGGCGGATTTCGCCGAAACGACGGTGGCGAGCAGCACGGTCTCGCCGAGCGTGGCGAGCACGGCGCCGTCTGCCTGGCGGGCGATCTTGCCGGTCTCGAGGGTGAGGGGCTGGCCGCCCCAGTTCAGCTCAACTTTGTGGTAGTCGAAGTTGATGGGCATATCGTTGTCTTTCCATTCTGCCGGAAAGAGCGGGAACGCGGGGGCGTAGCCACCCCGCGAACTCTTCCGGTGTGCCAGCCGCCCGCCGCACCCCATGTGCGACTACGACCCAAAATCGGCACGGTTCCGCGCTGACACCCTCCGGTCGGGGAGGGGCGGAACATGGACAAGACGATGAGCCGCTCATGTCTCCGGGAAAGAGGGTGCATCTGCACCGTGAGCGGCCGATGATCTCGCCATGCTCCGCGTAGTTCGTCAGCCTACGCAAACAACCGGCAGGTCTGCCGGGGCGGACCCGCGAGGCGTGCCTCGTGGGTCCAAGTCATAGTCGTAACCCAGCCTTACTAAGTGGTCGCTCGCTCGAACCGCAAAAGTCTGACAACTTTTGCTGAGCAAGCTCCATTAGCGGCGCAGGCCCAGACGCTCGATGAGCGCCTTGTAGCGCGCTTCGTCCGACTTCTTGACATAGTCGAGGAGACGGCGGCGCGTCGAAACCATCTTCAACAGTCCACGGCGGGAATGGTTGTCCTTGCCGTGCAGCTTGAAGTGTTCGGTGAGATTGGCGATGCGCTCGGAGAGGATCGCGACCTGGACTTCCGGCGAACCGGTGTCATCCTTCTTGGTCGCGTAGTCCTTGATGAGCGCAGTCTTCCGCTCTGCGGTAATCGACATCGGAAAGGTCCTTTCAAACAGAGGATCATCGGGACGCTGCCACCCGGGATGTCGTCCAGGTGGAGCCATGAATAAGCGCCGGCCGGGCCGGAACTTGCGCGCTCTATAGGGGAAAGGGCCGCAGAACGCCAGTTATTTGTCGGAAGCGGCGGGCTCGGCCACCCCGTTGAGGCTGTCGGACGGATCGAGCGAACTCAGCGGAATGGTAAACCGCCACTCGATGCCGAGCTCGTGCACCTCGCGCTCCACCTCGCCGTTGAGCGAGCGGCCAACCATGTTTTCGAGCACCGTGGTGCCGAAACCGCGCCTTGGGGTGGCGTCGCCGGGGATACTGCCGGTTTCGTGCCAGATGAAGCTCACGGCGTCGTCGACACGCTTCCAGGTCAGCTCCAGCCGACCGCCATCCCTGGCGAAAGCGCCGTACTTCACCGCGTTGGTGGCAAGCTCATGCGCCGCCATGCCGAGGATCTGCGCCGCCTGGGCGTTGACGCGCAGCGAAGGGCCATCAACCACCACGCGCTCACCATCCACCGGGCAGAACGGATCGATCTGGCTGACGAACAGTTCCTTGAGATCGACGCCGGCCACGCCATGCGCCAGCAGCAGGTCGGTCGAGCGCGCCAGCCCGAAGATGCGGCGCTCGAAGCTGGAGACGAACTCGGGAACCGTATCGGCGCCGCGCGCCGTCTGCTTGGCCATGGCGGCGATCACCGTCATCTGGTTCTTCGAACGATGCGCCAGCTCGCGCATCAGGAAGCGCACCTCGGTTTCGGCGGCCTGGCGACGGCGCGATGCATCGCCGAGCGCGCTCGACACCGTCTCGATCTCCTCGATCGGGAAATGTCGCGCCTCGACCGGCTGTCCGGCGCCGAGCCGCTTGGCGTCGGCTTCAAGGCCATGCACCGAGCGGCCGATCTGCAGGCTGACGCCATAGACCACCAGCACCACCAGCGCCGCCAGCAGCACGCCGCCGGCCAGGAGCGACCAGAACGCATCAGCCAGCGGCTTGGCGACGACGGCGCGATCGGCCCAGGCCACCAGGGTCCAGCCGGTGAGAGTGGAGCGCTGCGCGACTACCAGGTAGTCCTTGCCCTCGGAAACGAGGCTGCGCCAGCCAGTGGTCGAGCCGAGTTCGTCGATCGCGGCGAGGTTGAAGGCGTCGCCGGTATTGCCGCCCTGATCAGCGGCGGCGATGATCACGCCCTTCCTGTCGACCAGCGCTACCTGCCAGCCCTCAGGCATGCGGCTCGCCAGCAGGGTATTCGACAGCTGGCCGGCCGCCCGGCTGAAGCCGAGGATCAGCGGCTGCTGGTTCGCCGGGAAGATCGGCTGCAGGATATTGACGACCCATTGCTGCGAGACCCGCCCAAACACCGCATCGGAGATCGCCACATCGCCGCTGTCGAAGGCGCGCTGCGCGGTTTCGACGTCGCCGATCGGATTGGCCTGTTGCTCCGACATCGGGACCCGGGTGGAAAGGTCCGAGGTCATGTCCGGGTGGACCAGGTAAACGTAGGACGCCGTATTCTCGAGCGCGACGCTGACCCGGGCATGGAACTCCGGATAGGCGGCGGGGTTCAGCGGCGGCGTGGTCGCGAGGACGCGCAGCGTCGTGATGTTGGCGTTGATTTCGCGATCAACGGCCTGGACAATCGAGCGCGCATTGCCGGTGATCAGCGTCTCGACGACGCGCTCCTGCGCCTCGTTGTTGCGCTGCAGCAGGATGGCGGAAAAGATGAAGGCAGGGACCAGCGCCACCAGCGCCAGGACAAACAGATAGACGGCAATCGGCCGCGCGGTCGGGCCGCGGCGACGTGCGACAGCACTACTCTCAGCCGGGCCCGGCCCGTCAGCCATAACGCACCCCGGCAAAAATCAACCCGAACCCCTGCACACTTCAGTCGTGCGAAACGCCTGACTTTGCAGTTGGTTCCGGCACGTATGCGGAAAACCTCAGACGATGACGCGCTGTGGCTTGAACATGCCGAACTCGACGCGGCCAAGCGCTACCGCCACGCCGGCGCTGCTGGCCCAGGCGCTGTCGAGCGCGATCGGTGCGGCGGCGCCGCCGAGCAGCACCGGGTTGCCATGCCGCACGGCGCTGACCTGGTCCGGCGTCAGCCGGATTTCGGGCAGCAGCGACAATCCGGCCGAGACCGGCAGCAGCAGTGCATCACGATCGCCCGCAGCCTCCAGGGCCTCGAGCGTCACCGCCCGTGCCTCGCTGAACGGGCCGACGGCGGTGCGGCGAAGCTCCACGACATGGCCATAAGTGCCGAGCCGACGCGCCAGATCGCGCGCCAGGGCGCGCACATAGGTGCCCTTCTCGCAGGTCATCTCCAGCCGACTGATCTCGCCAGCGTGCTCGATGAGCTGCAGCGCCTCGATATAGACGGGACGCGCCGCCAGCTCGACCGTCTCGCCGGCGCGGGCAAGGTCGTAGGCGCGCTCGCCGTCGACCTTGATCGCCGAGAAGGCCGGCGGGGTCTGCATGATCTCGCCGGTGAAGTCGGGCAACGCCGCCAGGATTTCGGCCTCGGACGGTCGCACGTCGGAGCGGGCGCTGACCTCGCCTTCGGTGTCGTCGGTGGTCGTCTCTTCGCCCCATCTGATGGCGAAGCGGTAGACCTTGGTGCCGTCCTGCACGGCGGGGACGGTCTTGGTCGCCTCGCCGAGCGCGATCGGCAGGATGCCGGTGGCCAATGGGTCGAGCGTTCCGGCATGGCCGGCCTTTTTGGCGCCGAACAGCCAGCGCAGCTTCCCCACCGCCTGGGTGGAGGTCATGTCATAGGGCTTGTCGAGAACCAACCAACCGGAGACGTCGCGCTTCTGGCGCTTCTCAGTGGTCAATCTTCGTCCTCATCCTTCAGGATATCGCGCTGCACACGGTCGGACCGCAGCAGGGCATCGATCTTGCCGAACTCGTCGAAGGTGTTGTCGACGAAGAATTTCAGGTCGGGTGCGAACTTCAGGTCGAGCGCCGGCGCCACACGGCCGCGGATGAAACGGTGGTGACGATTGAGCGCCGCCACGATTTCCTCGGCACCTTCACCGCCGAGCGGCATGATGTAGGCATTGGCGAGCTTCAAGTCGGGCGTCATGCGGACCTCAGGCACTGTGATGACCTTGCCTTCGAGCAGCGGATCCTCGATCTCGCCGCGCGCGAAGACGCCGGAAAGGGCATGGCGCACCAGTTCGCCGACGCGCAACATGCGCTGGCTGGGACCGGTGGGCTTGTGGGTGTCGCGTTTCATCTGCCCGAGTTAGGCGCTCCACGCGACGGCGTCAACGGTGGGGCGACAGGACCATCGCCTTCCGCCGGCATCAGCTTGGGCGGAATGACGATCGCCGACGAGGCCTTGCCTGCGATCAGCCGCTCCAGCCCATCGAGCAGGACCTCGAGGCCAAAGTCGAAGGCGAGGTCGGGGTTGCCGAGGCCGTAGAGTTCGCCGACCGCGGCGCCGACGCGGCTCGCCACCGGGTAGGACGAAAAATCCAGCGTCCCGAGGAACGGCTCGATCCTGTACCACCACTCGTCGTCGCTCATCCCGGTCTGCGCCTTGACCATGTTGGCGCGCACCACGTCGCGCACCGCGCCGTGCACATAGTTAGCGACGAGGATGACGCAGAAATCCATCTCGACTTCGCCGAGCCCGAGCCCGTCGAACACGGTGAGGAAGTTGTCGTAGGCCCGGATGGTGTTGGGCCCGAGCACGGGCCGATGCGTGCCGATCTCCAGCGCCCAGGGATGGGCCAGGTAGAAGCGGCGAAAGCTGCGCGCCACCAGGGTGACATTGGCCCGCCAATTGGCCGGATGAAATTCCGGCGTCGTCTCCTCGCCGGCCTGCCCCGTCGCTACTGCATCGAGCATCAGGTCGAGCAGCACCGCCTTGTCCGGGATGTGGGTGTAAAAGCTCATAGGTGAAATACCGACCGCTTCGGCGACCCGCCGGGTGGAGACCGCATCGATCCCCTCGGCATCGGCAATGCTGACGGCCGCCGCCACTAGGTCGGCGACACTGACCCGCGACTTGGGCCCACGTTTCGGCGCCGGGGCTTTGCCCCACATCAGCTCAAGCGTCCGGATCGGATCACCACGACCGGTAATTTCCTCGGCCATCCGGCCTCCAAAAATAACTCTTTACACTGTACGGGATTGGGTCTATCCAAACACCGTACACTGCACAACGTTATATCCACGCGCTGCGGAAGTCGAGATATCCCTTCGGAGATCCGGCCCCGCGTGTCGAAAACCAGCCTGCTGACACGTCATGTCAGCAGGGCTGGTTACGCTTGTCCAACCTGAAGCGAATTGAGGAGTGAAGCAATGATCCATGCCCGCGGACTGAAGCGCAGCTTCAAGACCAAGCAGGGCGTCGTCGAGGCGGTGCGCGGCCTCGACCTCGACGTCGCGGAGGGCGAGCTGGTAGCATTCCTCGGCCCCAATGGCGCCGGCAAATCCACCAGCGTGCGCATGCTGACGACGCTGTTGCCGCCCACCGAGGGCGCCGCGAGCGTTGCCGGCCACGACGTGCTGCGCGATGCCAACGCGGTGCGTCGCCGCATCGGTTATGTCGGCCAGGGCGCTGGCGCCGGCGGCTACAACAAGCTGCGCGACGAGCTGCTGACCCAGGGCGCGGCGCAACGGATGGCGAAGGCCGACTCGGCTCGCCGGGCCGACGAGCTGATCGGCATGCTGGAGCTCACCGGGCTCGAACAGCGTACCGGCATGAGTCTGTCGGGCGGGCAGAAGCGCCGCGTCGATATCGCGCTCGGCTTGATGCACAGCCCAAAGGTGCTGTTCCTCGACGAGCCCTCGACCGGGCTCGACCCGCATAGCCGCGCCAACCTCTGGGAGCACATCCTGAAACTGAGGAAATCGACCGGCATGACGATCTTTCTCACCACCCACTATCTGGATGAGGCGGACTCGATGGCCGAGCGGGTGATGATCATGGACAATGGCCAGATCATCGCCAACGACACCCCGGAGCGGCTGAAGGCCAACCTGGCCGGTGACCGCATCACCATCGATGCCGACAATGCCGCAGTCGCCGCCGAGCTCGCCGCCAACCTGCCCGAAGCACGCGAGATCAGCCGAGACGGCGCCCGGATTGGCGTGACGGTGAAGGGTGGCGAAGCGGTGCTGCCCGAGTTCATCCGCACCCTCGACCAGCGCGGGGCGCGGGTGCTGGCGGCCAATGTGCGCCGGCCGACGCTGGACGACGTGTTCCTCGGATTGACCGGCCGCTCGCTGCGGGAGACCGCGGCATGAAAGGACCATTCGCACCGATACGAAGACGGCGAGGTCCACCGGCCGAGGTGTCCCCTCTCCCCTCAGGGGAGTGGGGGGCGAATGAGGCCAACGGCCTCATTCGCGGGGTGAGGGGTGCAGCCTCGCATCGCGCGCTCGCTGAACTGCTGAACCCCTCATCCGCCCCCGCGGCGACGGCCTTCGCCGTCGTCCGCTACGGGGCACCTTCTCCCCTCAGGCGCGAAGGGACGCTGAGGCACCATCCGTGGCTAGGAGCAAACCAATGACCTTCTTCCGTGACGTCACCACCTCGTTTACCCGCGAGATGAAACCCACCCTCGCCGATCCCTCGTGGATGGCGTTCGGGTTGGTGCAGCCGGTGCTCTACCTCGCCTTTTTCGTACCGCTGCTCAATGTCGGCGGTTCGACCGCCGAGGCGCTGCAATGGTTCGTGCCGGGGATGATCGTGATGCTGACGCTGTTCGGCACCGCGATGGTCGGCTGGAGCCTCACCGAGGAACTGATGAGCGGGGTGCTGGAGCGCTTTCTCTCCACCCCGATGAGCCGGCCGGCGCTGATCTTCGGCCGCTCGCTCAAGGAGATGTTCCCCCTGGCGCTGCAGGCCTTGGCGCTGATCATCCTCGCCTGGCCGTTCGGGTTGCAGCTCCACCCGTTCCAGATGCTGTTCGGGCTGGCGTTGCTTGCCCTGTTCGGCGCCGGGGTGGCAGCGCTCTCCTATGCGCTGGCGATCGCGGCGCGGCACAACACCTCGCTGTTCTACATGGTGAGCCAGTCGGTGGCGCTGCCGCTGATGCTGCTCGGCGGGGTGCTGCTGCCGATCGAGAACGGGCCGGGCTGGCTCTATATCGCCAGCCGCTTCAACCCGCTGACCTACCTGATCGAGGCGGAGCGGGCGCTGTTCGTCGGCGAACTTTTCACCACTACCGTCCTCTGGGGCGTGCTGGTGGCGCTCGGCACCGCTGTGGTCGGGCTCAGTATCGGCGCGCGGGCGATCAGGAAGGCGAGCCTCTAGCTATGATCCTCAACCATCTCAACCTCGCCGTCACTGACGCCGGCGAGGCGGCCGACTTCCTCGTCAGCTATTTCGGCATGCGACGGGAGCCCGGCGGCAACAAGAACTTCGTCGTGCTGCGGGACGATGCCGACATCGTGCTGACGCTGATGAAGGACAAGCGCACCGCCTATCCGGGCAATTTCCACATCGGCTTCATCCAGGAGTCGGAAGCCGACGTGGACGCCCTGAACCGGCGTTTGAAGGCTGACGGCTTCGATGTGGCGCCGCCGGAGCGGCATCATGCCTGGACGTTCTATGTCGAGGCGCCCGGCGGCATCACGGTCGAAGTGCTGGCCTGACCGCAACATGAGGATTGGCCGATGAACGATAACAGCATCCCCGTCCTGCCGAGCCGGGCCATTGCCGACAGCCCGGATCAGGCTCGGGCGCTTGCGGCACGTATCGAGCTCGCCACAGCGATGGGGCAACAGCAGGTGGCGGCGGAGCTTTACCGCCGCTTCCGGGCGCTGCCGCTCTCCGAGGCCGAGCGCTGCCGGATGCACGCCGAGTTCGCGGTGCTCGATCGGTTGGCGTGAGGGGATGACGCCCCAACCTCGATGTCATCCCGGCGAAGGCCGGGAACCATCCTGGGGCGCCTCCGCCCCGCCGTGGTTGTTGGAGAGACCTCAGGATGGGCCCGGCCCTTCGCCGGGGTGACACTGTGGCTGGGGAGGGGTCTTGCCTTTGCCCAAAACATTATTTAACTAACTGGTAAAGTACGAAGAGGGTCAGCATGTACGGTTCGATCAAAATCCGCGGGGCGCGGGAGAACAATCTCAAGAACGTGTCGCTCGATATCCCGAAGCGGAAGATTACGGTGTTCACCGGGGTTTCGGGCTCGGGCAAATCCTCGCTGGTGTTCGGCACCATCGCGGCGGAAAGCCAGCGGCTGATCAACGAGACGTATCCGGCGTTCGTGCAGCAGTTCATGCCGCATTACGGCCAGCCCGATGCCGACGAACTCGAAAATATCTCGGCCGCCATCATCGTCGACCAGCAGCGGCTGGGCGGCAATTCGCGCTCCACCGTCGCCACAGTCACCGACGCCGCCCAGATGCTGCGGGTGATCTTCTCACGCGCTGCCGAACCGAAGCTCGGCGCGCCGGGGCTCTACTCGTACAACGACCCGCGCGGCATGTGCCCCGACTGCGAAGGCATCGGCCAGGTCGCGGCAATGGACATGAGCGCGGTGGTCGATGAGAGCAAGTCGCTCAACCAGGGCGCTTTGCTGCCCAAGGATTTTGCCGTCGACAGCTGGTGGTGGGAGATCTTCAACAATTCCGGGCTGTTCGACATGGACAAGCCGATCAGCAAATTCACCGCCGAGGAGCGGGAGAACCTGTTCAACCTCGACGATGGCCGCAAGATCAAGGTCGGCAAGATCGGCCTGACCTATGAGGGTGTGGTGGCCAAGCTGAAGAAGGGGCTGGGCTCCAAGGACCCGGAGAACCTGCAGCCGCATGTGCGGCTCGAATACGACAAGATCTTCACTCGCAGGACCTGCCCGGCCTGCGGCGGAGCGCGGCTCAACGCGGCGGCGCTTTCGAGCAAGGTCAACGGCAAGTCGATCGCGCAGTGTTCGGCGATGCAGGTTTCGGATCTCGCGCCATTCGTCCGCTCGATCGAGGCACCCTCGATCAAGCCAATGATCGCAGCGCTGGCGGCGCGGCTCGAAAACCTCGTCACCATCGGGCTCGGCTATCTCAGCCTCGATCGCGAAAGCTCGACGCTGTCGGGCGGCGAAAGCCAGCGGGTGAAGATGGTGCGCCATCTCGGCTCGTCGCTGACCGACATCACCTATGTGTTCGACGAGCCGAGCGTCGGGCTGCATCCGCACGATGTCGGCCCGCTCGCCGGGCTGATGCAGCAGTTGCGCGACAAGGGCAACACGGTGCTGATCGTCGAGCACAAGCCGGACATGATCGCCATCGCCGACCATGTGGTCGATATGGGCCCGTTCGCCGGCAGCAAAGGTGGCGAGATCGTCTACGAGGGCGATTTCGAGGGCTTGCTGAGCTCGGGCACGCTCACCGGCAACCACATGAAGAAGCACCAGCCGATCAAGACCGACGGCCGGAAGGCCAAGGGGCAGTTGAAGATTGCGCATGCAAAGACCAACAACCTGCGCGATGTCAGCGTCTCGATCCCAGAGGGAGTGCTCACGGTCGTGACTGGCGTCGCCGGGGCCGGCAAGAGTTCCTTGATCCAGGGCTCGCTGCCGGCGGCGTATCCGGACACAGTCATTATCGACCAGAACCTCAACCGCGGCTCGTCGCGCTCCAACACCGCGACCTATACCGGCATCCTCGACACGGTGCGCAAAACCTTTGCCAAGGCCAATGGGGTCGACGCGGCGTTGTTCTCGGCCAACTCGAAGGGCGCCTGCCCGGACTGCAAGGGGCTGGGCGTCACCTATACCGACCTCGCGCACATGGACCCGGTGGCCAGCGTCTGCGAGACCTGCGAGGGCAAGCGCTTCACCGACGAGGTGCTGCAGCACAAACTGCGCGGCAAGGCGATCAGCGACGTCTACGAGATGAGCGTCACCGATGCGACCGAGTTCTTCACCGAGCCGGCAATCGCCAAGATCCTGCGCGGGCTCGAGGATGTCGGGCTCGGCTACCTGACGCTCGGCCAGCCGCTGTCGACGCTGTCGGGCGGCGAGCGGCAGCGCCTGAAGCTCGCGGCGGAGCTGGGCAAATCCGGCAATATCTACGTGCTGGACGAGCCCACCACCGGGCTGCACATGAACGACGTCGATACGCTGATCGGGCTGTTCGACCGGCTGGTCGACGCCGGCTCGACGGTGATCGTCATCGAGCACAATCTCGACGTGATCAGCCGCGCCGACTGGGTGATCGACCTGGGGCCGGGCGCCGGCAATGACGGTGGCAGCGTGGTATTCGAGGGCACGCCGACGGGATTGCGGGGAGCTCAGGGGAGCCTCACAGGGGCGGCTTTGGCGGCGCGGGGGTAGGTGGATTGCCGGGAGGGGGCCGCCTGTTTCAGTCAGCCACCGCTTCCAGCGTCACCAAGTCCTGCAATTCCTTTGCCCGCGCCTGGAACGCCTTGGCGTCGACCGGCCAGGTTGTCGGGTTGGAGGGATCGAACGCCCGGCCTTTCCACTCCTGGTAGATCATGGCGATGCCGGTGTCGGTCTTGCGAACACCGCGACCATCACCTCGCCCAGCCCACGCAGCTTGCCGTTGTCAACAGGGTTCGCATCGACATCCTCCAGGCGAGGCGGGCGGAACCTATGCGCCGGAAGCCTGGGAGTCGAGCAGGCTTGCGCGACTCATAAGTATTTGCTTATGTGTTGGCCATGGAAGCAGATATCTTCAAGGCGCTGGCCGACCCGAACCGCCGCGCCATGCTGGAGCGGCTGGCGATGGGCGAGATGACCGGCTCGGCGCTGGGCCAGGGCTTTGCCATCTCGCAGCCGGCAATGTCGCAGCACATTGCGGTGCTGCGCGGCGCCGGGCTGATCACCGAGCGGCGCGAGGGGCGGAGCGTGCATTATGCGGTGAACCCCGACGGTATGGCGCCGCTGACCGACTGGCTGGCCCGCTACCAGGCCTTCTGGCCGGAACGGCTGGGTCGCCTCAAGGACTTCCTCAAGGAGATGGATCAATGAGCGAGCCGCAAGTCGAAGCCGAGCGCGTGACGGTCGAGTGTGCGCTGGATGCCGCGCCGGAGAAGGTGTGGCGGGCCCTGTCGATCCCCGCCTATCGCGACGCTTGGCTGCTGCCTGACGGCGATGGGGAACGCTTCACGGCCGAGGTGGTGGAAGCCGTGCCGCCACATCGGCTGCGCCTCAGCTGGCGCGAAGGCGATGCTGCAGGCGAGCTGGTGACCTTTACGCTCGAAGCTACTCCGGATGGTGGCACCTGGCTGCGGCTGGTGCACGACCGGGTGGCGGCGCCGATGCGCGTGCCGATTCCGGCCAACGCCAATACCGCGATGCTCATGGCCGCCTGACGTCGGCCTCAGCCAATCACTCAAAGCCGTTCTGAAGGAGGTTGCCGATGCGCGACATGATGCAGCTCGTCCCTATGGTCATCGAACAGTCGACGCGAGGGGAGCGGTCGTTCGACATCTTCTCGCGGCTGCTGCGCGAGCGGATCATTTTCGTCAACGGCGAGGTCGAGGATCAGATGGCGGCGCTGATCTGCGCCCAGTTGCTGTTCCTCGAGTCCGAGAACCCGGGCAAGGAGATCTCGCTCTACATCAACTCGCCGGGCGGCGTGGTGACGGCGGGGCTCGCCATCTACGACACCATGCAGTTCATCAAGTCGCCGGTGTCGACGCTGTGCATGGGGACCGCCTACTCGATGGGCTCGTTCCTGCTCGCCGGCGGTGCCCCGGGTCGCCGCATGGCGCTACCCAATGCATCGATCCTCGTGCACCAGCCATCCGGCGGGGCGCAGGGCAAGGTCACCGACGTGCTGATCCACGCCGAGGAGAGCCGGAAGGTGAAGGCGCGGATCAATCGCATCTATGCCAAGCACTGCGGCCGAACGATCGAGGAGGTCGAACACACGCTCGACCGCGACCGCTACATGTCGCCGGAGGAAGCGCGGGACTGGGGGCTGATCGACTCGATCTTCACCGAGCGGGCGGAGCTGGCGATGCCGGTGCCGGAGCTGCCGGTGGCGCGGTAGCCTATGGCATGGTCTTGTGCCCGCCGCCCCTCACCCGTCTCGGCCTTCGGCCGATCCACCCTCTCCCCGACGGGGTCTGGTGAAGGCCAGTGGCCTTCACCGTGGGAACAGTGGGTGATCGCGGCACTCTCCGTATTCTTCTCCCCGTCGGGGTCGCGGGACGAGGGCGTAGCCCTCGCCCGGAGGTGGCGCGTAGCGCCGGATGAGGGGTCGCGCGCGCCGGCAGGAGATACCTACCGATACCCCTGGGCCTGCAGTTCGAACAGTTCCGCGTAGCGCCCGCCATTGAGCATCAGCTCGGTGTGCGTCCCCTGCTCTTCCACCTTGCCATCGGCCAGCACCACGATGCGGTCGGCCATGCGGACGGTGGAGAAGCGGTGCGAGATCAACACGGCGGTGGTGCCCTCGGCGAGATTCTTGAAGCGGGTGAACACTTCGGCCTCGGCGCGGGCGTCGAGCGCCGCCGTCGGCTCGTCGAGGATGATGATTTCAGCGTTGCGCATATAGGCGCGGGCGATGGCGATCTTCTGCCACTCGCCACCCGACAGGTCCTGCCCTTTAAGGAAGGTACGACCGAGCATCTGGTCATAGCCTTCGGGGAGTTTGCGGATCACCGGGTCGGCGAGGCTCTGCTCGGCGGCGGAAACGATGCGCGCACGATCGCCGGCCACGTCGATGCGTCCTACCCCGATATTGTCCGACGCGGTAAAACTGTAGCGCAGAAAGTCCTGGAAGATGACGCCGATATGGGTGCGGAGGTCGCCCGTGGCGAACTCCTTCAGGTCAATGCCGTCGAGGGTGATGCGGCCTTCGTCGGGGTCGTAGAGCCGGGTCATCAGCTTGACGATGGTGGTCTTGCCGGCGCCGTTCTCGCCGACCAGCGCCAGGGTCTCCCCGGCCGGCACGGCAAAACTCAGGTTGCGCACCGCCCAGTTTTCCGAGCCCGGGTAGCGGAAGCCGACATTTTCGAACACCAGCCCCTGCTTGACCGGCAGCGGGAAAGCTTTCGGGTGCTTGGGGTCGAGGATGGTCGGCTTGATCTCGAAGAAGCTGAACAGGTCGTCGAGATAGAGCGACTGCCCGGCGATCTGGGTAAAGCCGATGAGGATCTGCTGCAGGTAGCCGTTGAGCTGCGAGAAACTGCCGGACAGGAACACCAGCGTGCCGATAGAGAACTCGCCGTGCAGGGTGCGCCAGACGATGTAGGCGTAGGCGGCATAATAGGTGAGGGTCGAGATCGAGGCGAGCAGCCCGGTCTGCAGTGCCCGTTTGATCGACAGGTTGCGGTTCTCGATCAGGATCTGGTCGCTGAGCAGCTTGAAGCGGCCGGAAAGGAATTCGCCCAACCCGAACAGCTTGATCTCCTTGGCGCTGTCGGCGCTGGCGCCGATCTGGCGCAGATACTCGAGCTGCCGCCGCTCGGGCGAGCGGTTGTGCGAGATCCAGTAGGCCAGCCGGTTGAAGCGGAACTCGCCCCACACGGCCGGAATCAGCGCCAGCGCCAGCAGCCCAATCAGCAGCGGCGCATAGACGAAGAGGCCGGCGGCGAGCGCAATAGCAGTGATCATCGCCTGGGCCTGGCCGAAGACCTGCGAGATGACGGTCGAGCGGCTCGAGGCCTGGCGACGAGCCCGCTCCAGCCGGTCCTGGTATTCCGATTGCTCGAAATGCTTCAGATCGAGCTTGGCCGCATGTTCCATCAGCTCGAGGCTGACGGCGTTGGAGTGGCTCTCGCCGAGGATATTGTCGACCACGTTGATGGCGCGGTTGAAGGCATCGCGAGCGAAGACCAGCACGAACTCGCCGGCCAGCAGCGCCATCAGGAAGCTGAGCCGGCCGCTCGCCAGCCAGTCGCTGAGTTCCGGGCCGGGCACGCCGAGGCTGGTCTGGTGCACCACCTCGTCGATGATCAGCTTGGTGAGGAGCAACACCAGCGGCGGCTGGATGGCGACCACCAGCCGAAGCGCGATACTCAAGCCCATCAACCAGGGGCTGGTGCGCCACATCTGGGCGAAGAGCCGGCCGAGGTGGCGGAAAGTCTTGAGCCGCTCGCCCTTGTCGAACGGCAATGCGTCGGGGATATCGGGCCCATTCGCCCCACGTCCTCCGCCCCCAACTCTGCCGCCAACGCCACGCATCGAAAATCATCCTGAAATACGAGAACAATTCTAGGGTGGAGCGCGTTGCGGCGAAACCAGCAATTCGGGCAGGTAGGCGAGCCAATCAGGGGACGGCTTGGTGCGACAGCCGGTCGATGTCCTCGCCAAACGCTGTCATTTCATCCCGGTCGGGGAACGCCGTAAGCGGCACGATCAGCGCGTCGGGTGGCGCGGCGATAAAGACGTGCGACTTGCCGATGGCGACATCGGCGATGGTTTCGTAGGCGATGAACAGCTGCCGCTCACCGGTGGTCGCAGCTAGATGGTCGCCCCGCTGCTCCAGCGTCACGACCATGGGCGCGGGAATGCGGCGCCGCGCCCGGCGATGCGTCGCGAGCGTCATCACCGCGGTGGCCAGCGCATAAGCGATGCCGACCAGCAGCAGCGCCGCGAGCCAGAAGCGCCAGCCCCATTCCAGCCCGATCCACTCCGCCGGCAGGAACGCCACGAGGCCTCCCGCGACCGCGAGCCAGACGAGCAGCAGCCACTTGCGCCAGCCGATCAGCTCGCGCGGCAAAGCCTCGTAGGCCAGCGCGTCATGGGTAGTCAGGGTGTAGGTGAGGGTGAGGAGGGGTTCGGTCATGGGATACCAAAGTGGAGCTGATGGCTGGGCGCCTGGTAACCAGCTAGAGGCAGCTGTCGTGGACCTCGTTGGTTGCGACCTCCAGGCGATCGGAGGCGTCGAACTTCAGCCAGACAACGTGATGCAACTCGCACGCGATGTTCCAGGCGACCGAATCCTTTCGGAAGACGTCGGTGTAGCCCTCCTTCCTTCGCTCACAGGCACTGTCAGCGCATTTCTCTGGCAAGTCCGCCGTGGGCTCGACGGCTGAATGCCGGTAGCCAGATGTACGCAAGCGCGTCATGGCCGCCTCACGTACCTCACCTGCTGCGAAGACTGTCGGAATCATTGAACACGGGTGTGGATCGAGGTGGATGAAGCGGTCGATGGGGTCGATTAGCAACCATGGCTGAAAGAAGAGCCCGAGCGCAACCAGTGCGGCGCCACCAAGCAGCAGCCAACGGAGCCCCTTTGCAACCGCCAAAAGAAAAGAGAGCGCCGGGCTCTTGCCGGGCGCTCTCTTTGATTGCTTGTCGCTCACGCTTACAGCGACCGGGTCACCTGCTCGACACGGAAGCACTCGATGACGTCGCCGGCGCGGATGTCTTCGTAGTTCTCGAAGGCCATGCCGCATTCCTGGCCGACCGGCACTTCCTTCACTTCATCCTTGAAGCGCTTGAGCGTCTTGAGCTTGCCTTCGTGGATCACGACGTTGTCGCGCAGCAGGCGGACGCCCGCACCACGTTCGACGATACCTTCGGTGACCTGGCAGCCGGCGACCTTGCCGACCTTGGTGATCTGGAACACTTCCTTGATCGAAGCGTAACCGATGAAGGTCTCGCGGCGCTCCGGCTTCAACAGGCCCGACATCGCTGCCTTCACGTCATCCACGAGGTCGTAGATGATGTTGTAGTAGCGGATTTCGATGCCCTCGCGGGTGGCGAGATCAGAGGCCTGCTTGTTGGCACGGACGTTGAAGCCGATGATGATGGCGTTCGAAGCCGAGGCCAGCGTCACGTCGGATTCGGTGATGGCACCGACGCCGCTCATCAGGATCTGCGCCGACACTTCGTCGGTCGAGAGCTTGTTGAGCGAGGCGTTGATCGCTTCGACCGAGCCCTGCACGTCACCCTTGATGATCAGCGGGAACTTGGCGATGCCCGAAGCCTTGAGCTGATTCATCATCTGCTCGAGGCTGGTGGCGCCGCCGCCCGCAGTCTTCTCGCGGATCAGGCGCTGACGGTACTCGGTGACTTCGCGAGCCCGCGCTTCACTCTCGACCACCGAGAAGCGGTCGCCGGCCGACGGCACGCCGGTAAAGCCCAGCACTTCCACCGGAATGGACGGGCCGGCTTGTTTCACCTGCTCGCCCTTGTCGTTGATCAGCGCACGGACGCGGGCAAACTCGGTACCGGCAACGACGATGTCGCCGATCGAGAGCGTACCGCGCTGCACCAGCACCGTCGCCACCGCACCGCGGCCGCGATCGAGCTTGGCTTCGATGACGAGACCTTCGGCGCGCCCATCACGGGCCACCTTGAGTTCGAGCACTTCGGCCTGCAGCAGGATGGTTTCGAGCAACTTGTCGAGGCCGGCCTTGGTGACCGCCGAGACTTCCACGTCGAGCACGTCGCCGCCCATCGATTCGACGAACACCTCGTGCTGCAGCAGTTCGGTGCGAACGCGCTGCGGATTGGCACTCGGCTTGTCCATCTTGTTGATGGCGACAATGATCGGAACCCCAGCCGCCTTGGCGTGCTTGATGGATTCGATGGTCTGCGGCATGACGCCGTCGTCGGCCGCCACCACCAGCACCGCAATATCGGTGGCCTGGGCGCCGCGGGCCCGCATGGCGGTGAACGCCTCGTGGCCCGGGGTGTCGAGGAAGGTGATCTTCTGGCCGTTCTTTTCGACCTGATAGGCACCGATGTGCTGGGTGATGCCGCCAGCTTCGCCGGAGACCACGTTGGTCTCGCGGATAGCATCGAGCAGCGAGGTCTTGCCGTGGTCGACGTGACCCATGATGGTCACCACCGGCGCGCGGTTGGTCAGATCCTCGGCCTTGTCGTCGGCGGGGATATCGTACAGCCCCTCTTCCACGTCGGCGTCGGAGACGCGCTTGACGGTGTGGCCGAGCTCGGTGGCAATCAGTTCGGCGGTATCGCTGTCGATGATGTCGGTGATCTTCACCATCTGGCCCTGGGCCATCAGGATCTTGATCACGTCGACGGCGCGCTCGGACATGCGGTTGGCCAGTTCCTGGACGGTGATCGCCTCGGGAATGGTCACTTCACGGCTGAGCTTGGGCGCCTGCTGCTGGTTGCGGCCCATCTTCTTGTCGCGACGGCGACGCATAGCGGCCAGCGACGGCCCCTTGTCGCGATCGGACTCGGAGCCGGCATTGGTCACCGTCAGACGGCCACGCGCGAAGGCTTCCTCGCCGGCACGGCGGGTCGGGCGCTCGGGCGTGGTCACGGTGCGTGCGGCACCGCCACGGCGGGCATTCTCGAGCTCGGTGGCATTGACCAGCGGCCGCGCGGCCGGAACCGTACGGGTCTTGCGGCCATCGGCCTCCGACGGCGGGGTCGGCGGCAGCTCGGCGACAGGGGTCGCCGGGCGGCGCTGCGGTGCCGTTTCGGCAGCGCGGCGAGCCGGCGAGACACGCGGCTCACGCGAGACGGTCGAGATCTCGGCGACTTCCTCGAGCGCACGGTCGGCTTCGGCGGCACGCGCCTTGGCTTCCTCGGCCTTCTGGGCTTCCTCGCGCAGGGCCCGACGGCGCGCGTCTTCCTCGACGCGGCGCGCTTCTTCGGCGCGGGCGCGGGCTTCGTCCTCAGCCTGGCGGCCGGCAGCTTCCCGCAGGGCGCGTGCCCGGGCATCGGCCTCGGTGGCGCTCAGGCCAGTACGCGGTGCAGGCCCCGAACGGAGCGGCGGCCGGCCCTGGTTGGACTGGTACGGGCGATTGCCGGACGGCGCACCCGACGAAGCGGGACGGCCCGAACCCTGGGACGGGGCACCGCCACCACCGCTTTGCGGCGGCCGCGGCGTGTGTGGGGTATGTGCGCCTGGCGAGCCGGGCGGCACGAAGCGGGTGCGCTTCTCGACGACCACAGTGTTCCGCGACGAACGTGCCACATTGGGGCGTGCCCCCACGCTGGGGCCTCCCTTCAATGACAGCGTCTTCTTGCCGCCGGCACCAGAATCTTCGCGCTTGTCGTCGTTATCAGCCATGTAACTCGCGTCTTCCTTCACGAAACCTGCCCGCGAAAGCGCGTCGCCGCGCTCTCTGAACAAGTCCGATTGTCGGGCTCAGGGGGCGGCGTAGCATCGCTCGCGCCGCTCAAATAACCCATCTAGTTGGCAATGTAACGAGCCAGCCTGTCGGCTCGTTGCACTGCCGCCTGGGCCGCGCCCCCCTTGATGAGCGCAGCATGTATCACATTTTCGATCCCGAGTGCCAAACCCATTTGGCCCGAATCGAGCAATTCGAAATGCGGGGTTAAAGCAGGCTCAAAACCCGCTTCTTCCGCCGCCATCGTGTACCCCTTGAGCGAACCCAGGAGCTTGTTCCTGCCATCCTCGGCCGCATCGGTCGCGGTCAGCAGGCCCTGCACTTCACCCGCCTCGATCGCCGCCTTGACCTTGGTCGAACCGGTCACCAGCTGCCCGGCCTTGCGCGCCAGGGAGAGCGCGTTGAGCAACCGCTCCTCCAGCCGGCGCCGGGTCAATCCGGCGAGATCGTCGGGTACCTTCACCTCGGCCTTGAGGCTTTTGGCGAAGGCTTTCTTCTTCTGCGCCTCGGCCACACTCTTGAGGCCGAGGGTAATCCAGACGCCGCGACCTTCGGCCTTGCCGTCGGTATCGGGCACCACCTCGCCGTCGGGTGAGACGACGAAGCGGATCAGTTCGGCAATGGGTTTCACCTCACGGGTGAGCGCACACTGCCTTTCGGTTTCTTCGCGACGCGGCACCGGGCTTCAGACCACCCGATTACGCGGGCGCCCCTTCTTCCAGTTCGCCGGCCTCTTCGGCCACGGCGAGATCGGCTTCAGTGATCCAGCCGGCCTTGAGGCGGGCCTGCAGGATCATTTCTTCGGCTTCCTCACGACTCACCGGGAAATCCTTGAAGGTGCCCTCGAACCGCTTGGTCTCGCCGTCCTTGCGTTCGGTCCAGCCCACCAGGTCGTCGGCGGCGCAACCGGCAAAGTCTTCGACGTTCTTGATGTCTTCCTTGCCCAGCGCGACGAGCATCGCCGCGTTCAGGCCCGGGATTTCGTAGAGCTCGTCCTCGACGCCGAGCTTGATGCGCTCATCGTCGTTGGCCTTCTCGATCGCTGCCAGGTAGTCGGTAGCGCGCTGCTGGATTTCGCCCGCGGTCTCTTCGTCGAAACCCTGGATCGAGGCGATTTCCGAGGCGTCGATATAGGCGAGTTCCTCGACCGAGGAGAAGCCTTCGGAAGCCAGTAGTTGGGCAACCATCTCGTCAACATCAAGGGCCTGCATGAACAAAGCAGAGCGCTCGGTGAATTCCTTCTGGCGGCGCTCGGATTCTTCGGCCTCGGTGAGGATGTCGATATCCCAGCCGATCAGCTGGCTGGCAAGACGCACGTTCTGGCCGCGACGGCCGATGGCGAGGCTGAGCTGTTCATCGGGCACTACCACTTCGATACGCTCGGCCTGCTCGTCGAGCACGACCTTCGCCACATCGGCCGGCTGCAGCGCCGAAACGACGAGGTCGGCAATCGATTCGGTCCAAGGGATGATGTCGATCTTTTCGCCCTGGAGTTCCGCGACCACCGCCTGGACGCGCGAACCGCGCATACCGACGCAGGCACCGACCGGGTCGATCGAGGAATCGGACGAGGTCACGGCGATCTTGGCGCGGCTGCCCGGGTCACGGGCGATCGAGCGGATGGTGATGATACCGTCGTAGATCTCCGGCACTTCCTGCATGAACAGTTTGGCCATGAACTGCGGATGGGTGCGGGAGAGGAAAATCTGCGGGCCGCGCTGCTCGCGGCGCACGTCGTAGATATAGGCGCGGACGCGGTCGCCGTAGCGATAGAGCTCGCGCGGGATCAGCTCATCGCGGCGGATGATGGCCTCGCCACGGCCCAGGTCGACAATGACATTGCCGTATTCGACGCGCTTGACGGTGCCGTTGACGATCTCGCCGACGCGGTTGATGTACTCTTCGTACATGCGGTCGCGCTCGGCATCGCGCACCTTCTGCACGATCACCTGCTTGGCCGACTGGGCGGCGATGCGGCCGAACTCGATCGGCGGCAGCGGCTCGGTCAGGAAGTCGCCGAGCTTGGCGGCGTCATTCTTCTGCTTGGCGTATTTGAGTTCGACCTGGCGGGAGGGTTCCTCGACCGCCTCGACCACCTCGAGCAGCCGCCACAGGCGAAGCTCGCCGGTCTTGGGATTGATCTCGGCGCGCACGTTGGTCTCGGCGCCGTAGCGGGTCTTGGCCGCCTTCTCGATCGCGTCCTGCATCGACTCGATGACGATCATGCGATCGATCGACTTCTCGCGGGCAACGGCATCAGCGATCTGGAGCAGTTCCAGGCGGTTCGCGCTAACGGCCATTTAGTTGGTCTCCTCTTCAGAGTCAGCCGACTCAGTATCGGTATTTGCGTGGCCCGCCGTGTCCTCGGCCGTATCGGCCTCCGGGTCGTCGGACAGCTCGACGGTCTCGATGTCGTCATCGTCGTCGATGGGGAATTCTTCCTGGTCGACCTCAGCCATGTTCATCAGCTTGTCGGTCATCACCAGCTTGGCTTCCGCCAGCAGCGCCAGCGGCAGCCTGAAATCCGGCTCGGTGCCCTTGGGGACATCGGGCAGGGTGATGACGACGTGGTCGCCATCGACCGCCTTGATCAGGCCACGGAAGCGGCGACGGCCGTCGAGCAGGTCTGACAGTTCAACCTTGGCCTCGTGACCGACATAAGCGGCGAAATCGCGGGCCCGCACCAGCGGCCGGTCGATGCCGGGCGACGACACCTCGAGGTGATATTCGCGGTCAATCGGATCCTCGACATCGAGCACCGGCGAGATGTCTTTGCTCAGCCGCTCGCAATCGGTGATGTTGAAGCGGCCATTGCCGTCCTCAGCCATGATCTGCAGCGTCAGGCCGTTCTCCTGCGTCATCTTCACACGCACGAGGCTGTAGCCGAGATCGTTGGCGACGGGCTCGATGATGCGGGCGATCCGCTGCTCGAGGCCGGTCTCCTTGATGTAGCGCTTTTCGGTGAGATCAAAGGTCATGATGTGCGATGAGGCCTAGGAAAACAAAAAGAGCGGGGGCCCGGTCGGCACCCCACTCTCGCTTTTAGCCAGAGATGTTGTTGGCGCTCATATAGCGCCGATAGCCGGTGAACGCAAGGTGATGCGTCCGGACTGTGCTTGGTCCTGTCAGCCGCTATGGTGCGAACCAAGATTCGCACCGGAGCAAGACTGATGAAAACACGCGCGGCAGTGGCGTTCGCGGCAGGAAAACCGCTCGAAATCGTCGAACTCGACCTCGAGGGACCGAAGGCAGGCGAGGTGCTGGTCGAGATCAAGGCCACCGGCATCTGCCACACCGACGCCTTCACCCTGTCGGGCGCCGACCCCGAAGGCTTGTTCCCCTCGATCCTCGGCCATGAGGGCGCCGGCGTGGTGCTGGAAGTCGGCCCCGGGGTCACCAGCCTCAAGCCGGGCGACCACGTGATCCCGCTCTATACCCCCGAATGCCGGGAGTGCCCGAGCTGCCTGAGCCGCAAGACCAACCTTTGCACCGCCATCCGCGCCACCCAGGGCAAGGGCCTGATGCCTGACGGCACCTCGCGCTTTTCCTACAAGGGCGAGACCATCTACCACTATATGGGCTGTTCGACCTTCTCGAACCACACGGTGCTGCCCGAGATCGCGCTGGCGAAGATCGACCCAAAGGCGCCGTTCGACAAGGTGTTCTACATCGGCTGCGGCGTCACCACCGGGGTGGGCGCGGTGCTCAACACCGCCAAGGTCGAAGCCGGCGCCACCGCCGTAGTGTTCGGGCTCGGCGGCATTGGGCTCAACGTGGTGCAGGGGCTGAAGCTCGCCGGTGCCGACATGATCATCGGCGTTGATGTCAACAACGACAAGCGGGCCTGGGGGGAGCGCTTCGGCATGACGCATTTCGTCAACCCCAAGGAGATCGAGGGCGATATTGTCCCCCATCTCGTCAATCTGACCAAACGTGGAGCCGACCAGATCGGCGGCGCCGACTACACCTTCGATTGCACAGGCAACACCACCGTGATGCGGCAGGCGCTGGAAGCGAGCCATCGCGGCTGGGGCAAGTCGGTAGTGATCGGGGTGGCCGGCGCCGGGCAGGAGATTTCAACCCGGCCGTTCCAGCTGGTCACCGGCCGCACCTGGATGGGCACCGCCTTTGGCGGCGCCCGCGGTCGCACCGACGTGCCGAAGATCGTCGACTGGTACATGAGCGGCAAGCTGGAGATCGACCCGATGATCACCCACACGCTGAGGCTTGAGGATATCAACAAGGGGTTCGAGCTGATGCATCATGGCGAGAGCATCCGCAGCGTGGTGCTGTTTTAGGGGGCTCTACCACCGGCCGCGCCCTCCCCTCCCCCTCGAGGGCAGGGGCTGGGGGTGGGGGTGGCGAGGGGGACCTCGGTACTGACTGCGCCACCCCTCCCTCAATCCCTCCCCTCAAGGTGGAGGGAAGCGATAGATCGCGTTTGAGGCGCCTAAAACTCCAATCGTGACTAAAGCCCCAACCGCGCCCGCAGTTCCGCCTCGCTCATACTGCCGGGCTTGGCCCGCTTCGCTACCAGTTCGTGTCCCACTGTCACCAACCCCGCATTGAGCGGCGTTGGCACTCCATGCAACCGGCCGAGCAAGACGATCTCCCCGTTGAGGTAATCGGTTTCAATCGTGCCGGTACCGCGCTTCAGGCTCTGAATCGAGGAGCCGCCGGTGCGGGTGACGCCGGCGACGGCGCCCATTTCCATCAGGCCCTTGCGGCGCGGATCGGCGTTGCCGACCGCCACCCAGTCGATACCGGCGGCGGCGTAGACGGCCTCGGCTTCGGCCTGGATCGCATCCATCAAGGGTCCGGAGCGGCTGCCATGCCCGAGCGCCGCCTCGACCACGTTGCCGAGATTGTCGCGCAGCTTGCCGTATTTCGAGCGCATCACCTGCTCGAGCGGGAACGCGGCGAAACCGGCGCTGTCGAAGGCGGTGGCGGTGGCGGCCACGGTGTCGTCGAGACCATGCGGATAGCGGCCGAGATCGACCATGCCGTATTTCGGCGTGCCGTAGCAGATCACCTCGCCAGCCGTCACATAGTCGGCCGGCAGCATCACCGTCATGGCGTAGACGTCGGGGAAGAGCCGCAGCGCCAGCCGCTCGTTGTTGACGCCGTTCTGGGCGCAGACCACGGCCTGCGTCGTGACGCCGGCGGTCCGCAACTGCTCCAGCGCCGGCGCGGTGTCCTGACCCTTCATGGTGAGGAGGATGACGTCGTCGGGCTGGAACCTGAGCTCCGAGGGATCGGCGACCACTGGGAAGTTGACCAGGTGTGCATCGGTAGTGGTGCGGAACAGCAGCCCGCCATTGGCGCGGATCGCCTGGAGCATGCTGCCACGAGCAATGCCGACCACCTCGTGCCCGGCGAGGGAGAGCGCCGCCGCAAAGGTGCCGCCGATGGCGCCGACGCCGTAGATGATGAACCGCATACCGAACTCCTTTGGTTCAGCTTGGCGGCAATGGGCGGCTCGAACAAGGCCGCCCATAGTCGAAAGCGTAGCCGGCGGCGGGGTTCACGTACCCAGCGCTTCTCCCGCCGCCGGCCGGACCGTCATTGGGCAGCAGCCAGACGGTCTTTGCTATCCGCCTCAGGCGGAGTGCCGTGAGCGCCGGCTCCGGCGCCAAGAGGTTTGACGCCGCGCAGCGCGGTGAGGGCGACGATCGCCACCAGCAACAGCACGCCCGCTTCCACGGCCACGACCAGTTGCAGGGCCGAGGTGAAGGCCGCGCCGGCGGCAGCGAGCAGCGGCGCACCGTCGGCGAGGCTGGCCGCGACGGTCGTTGCGCCGGCCAGCGTTTCGGTCGCCGCATGGGTCTGCGCTTCGGTGAGCCCCGCTGGCAGGTGGCCAGTGAGCAGGCCGCGATAGACCAACGTGCCGAGGCTGCCGAGCGCGGCGATGCCGAGCGAGAAACCGAACTCCGACGAGGTCTCCTGCAGCGCCGCGGCAGCGCCGGCCCGTTCCGGCGCGACAAAGCCCATCATGATGCCGGTGCCGAGCGTCACCATCGGGGCGCAGCCGAGGTTGAACAGGGCAAAACCGACGATCACCGCGGGCACGCCGAAGCTCTGAATGAAAAGCAACACGATCAGCAACCCGACAATGGCGACGCCCATGCCGGAGGCGATGAGCAGGCCCGGACGGATGGTCTGCGCGAGCTTGGGCGCCAGCATGAAGGCGACGATCATCAACAGGATCGCCGGCAGGCCGCAGAGTCCGGCCCAGAGCGGGCTGAGGCCAGCGACGAGCTGGAAGTACTGGGCCGTCAGCACCATGATGGCGCCAGTGACGGTGATGAGGAACATTGCCCCGATCACTGCGGTGAAGGCGCCGTTCCTGAACAGCTTCAGGTCGACCAGCGGGTGGGCCAGCGTTACCTGCCGGCGGATGAACAGCACCGCCAGCAGCAATCCGAAACCGATGGCGCCAAACGGGGTAAGGCTCACGTCGCCCTTCGCCAGTTCCTTCAGTCCATAAACCATGGGCAGGATGGCGCCGAGCGACAGGACGACACTGACGAGGTCGAGCCGGCCGGCCTGCGGCACCTTGTATTCGGGGAGCAGCGCCGGCGCCGTGACCAGCAGCAGCAGCATCACCGGCACGCCGAGCAGGAACGGGGCGCCCCACCAGAAATGCTCGAGCATGACGCCGCCGACCAGCGGCCCGAGCAGCATGCCGCCCATGAAGCAGGTGAGCCAGATCGAGATGGCGAAGCCACGCTGCCGCTCGTCGTGGAACATGTTGGTGATGAGCGCGAGAATCGAGGGCGACAGCGTTGCCCCGGCAATGCCGAGCAGGCCGCGCGCCGCAATCAGCATCGGCGCGCTGGACGAGAAGGCCGCCAGCACGGAGGCCGCAGCAAAGGCGGCGCCGCCGATCATCAGCAGCTTCCGGCGCCCGATGCGGTCGCCGATGGTCCCCATGGTGATGAGAAAGCCGGCAAGCAGGAAGCCGTAGATATCCATGATCCAGAGCTGCTGGGCGCTGTCGGCACCGAGCGTCTCGCTGATCCGGGGGAGCGCAAGCAGAATGACCGAGACGTCGATGGAGATCAGCAGCGTGGGCAGCGCGAGGACGGCAAGGCCGGTCCACTCACGGGCCGTGGCGCGAGAATTCGGGGCTGACATGGCGGCTCCTTTCACTTAAGGTGCGACTTAACTAAATGAGCACAATGCTTAAGTCAACACTTAAGTGATATGCCATCGCTGCCGCCAAACCACCGGCCGTCATCCCGACGAAAGTCGGGACCCGTTGCTCGACGCGCTGGATTGGCAGTGACCGCACCGGTCCGTCACGGCAAGGTCGGATGGCTAAGCTCGAGTTGAACAGCCGGAGCACTGGCTCCAGGCTTCGCGGGGATGACGTCCGGCGGGAATAGGAAGCTGTGGGGCTCACCGCCACATCACCCCGTCGACAAACCGTCATCGCCCGGTTGTATCCATCGGCAACCGACGATAGTTTGCCGGCCTCCTTCCCCCGACTACCAACCACGGACATCGCAGCATGGAATACCGCCGCCTCGGTAAGGCTGGCCTCAAGGTCAGTGAGTTTTCGTTTGGCGCCTGGGTGACCTTCGGCAAGCAGGTCGGCGAGGACGCCGCCGCCTCGATCATGGGTTACGCCTACGACAACGGCATCAACTTCTTCGACAACGCCGAAGGCTATGAGCAGGGCAATGCCGAGATCGTCATGGGCGAAGCGCTGAAGGCGCTGAACTGGAGCCGCGACAGCTACGCCGTGTCGTCAAAAGTGTTCTGGGGTGGCGCCAAGCCGACGCAGAAGGGCCTCAGCGCCAAGCACGTTACCGACGCCGCGCATGCCGCGCTGAAGCGCCTGCAGGTCGACTATCTCGACCTCTATTTCTGCCACCGCCCGGACATCGATACGCCGATCGAAGAGACGGTGCGGGCGATGCACAACCTCATCACCCAGGGCAAGGTGCTGTACTGGGGCACCTCGGAATGGTCGGCGCAGCAGCTGACCGAGGCCTATGCGGTTGCCCGCCAGGAGCACCTGACGCCGCCGACCATGGAGCAGCCGGAATACAACCTGTTCCGTCGCGAGAAGGTTGAGGCCGAGTTCCTGCCGCTCTACAGCCTGTTCGGACTGGGAACGACGATCTGGTCGCCGCTGGCGTCGGGCATCCTGACCGGCAAATACAATGACGGCATCCCGGCCGACTCGCGCATGAACCTGCCCGGCTACGAATGGCTGAAGGCGCGGCTCGACAGCGACAAAGGCCGCGACGAACTGGCCAAGGTCAAGAAGCTGGCCAAGCTCGCCGACGAAGTGGGGCTTCCGATCCACCACCTGGCGCTGCTCTGGTGCAACGCCAACCCGAACGTCTCGACGGTGATCCTCGGGGCTTCGAAGCTCAGCCAGCTCAAGGACAACCTGAAGGCGCTGGATTCCAAGGCGAAGATGACGCCCGAGGTGCTGGCCAAGATCGAAGAGATCATGGGCAACAAGCCGGAAGCGCCGCGGCGGTTCTGAGTCTGCCCAGACTTCGTGGCTGCGGCCACCCCCACCCTTGATCCCTCCCCACAAGGGAGGGAGACCCTTACACCGACATCTCGGCTCTGTCGTTTCCCTCCCCCTTGTGGGGAGGGCAGCAAAGCTTGTGAGCGAAGCGAGCTAGCGTCGCTGGGTGGGGTAGTGCAGTAAGCGCCGATGGACTACCCCGGTCCCCAAAGTGGAGGGGAGCTCCCCGCGACCAATATCCAGCATTGCACCCCCGGCCTTTCATCAGCGCCTCCAGCGCATTAGACATAGCGCAGTCATATGGGAGGCAGGATCGGGTGACGGTGCGCTGGCGCATTGTGGGATTGGCGCTGGCGAGCCTCGTGTCGATCATCGCGATGACCGGGGTGATGGCCTATGGGCTGTGGCTCGCCGACCATTTCGTCAAGCGCATCGACGCGGTGCACCGGCGCTTCGAGGTGATCGCCGAACTCGACGGGCGCGCCAACGCCTATGCCAAACAGGTGGCCAGCGTGCTGCTGCTCGGCCGAGCCGAGATGCCGGCAGTGCAGACCGCCCGCATCGACATGGAGCGGACCTTCGCCCGGCTCAGCCGCGCCACCCGCGACGAGCTGACGACGCTGGGCGGTATCGCCGAAGTGGTGCCCGAGCTCGAGCAGCTCGAGGACGTGAGGCGGATGATCGAGCTCTACCACGCCATCGACGCCTCGGCGGCGCGGGCGCTGGCGGCGGCACGCGACGGCAATGCAGCCGAGGCGACCCAGCTCTATGGCCGCGATGTCGCCTTCCGCCTTGCCAACGAGCTGCAGCCGCTGATCGACCGGGCCCTGGCCGAAGAACGCAACGAGGTCGCCGCCGAACTGCAGCAGGTGCAGCGGACGCAGGGGACCATCCTGGTCGTCGCGGGTATCCTGGCGCTGCTGTCACTGGCGGTGCTCAGCCTGCTCGGCGTCCTGCTCTACCGTGCCGTACGCCGCTCCGGCGAGCGGCTGGAAGCCCAGATCGAAAGCCGCACCACAGAGCTGCGCGATGCCAATGCGCGGCTCCGCGCCGTCGATACGAGGCGCACTCAGTTCCTCGCCGATGTCAGCCATGAGCTGCGTACGCCGCTCACCGTGCTGCGCGGCGAAGCCGACGTCGCGCTGCGCGGCCAGCCCGGAACAGATGAGCTGCGCCAATCGCTCGAACGGATCCGGGGTCAATCGGTCGATATGTCGAGCCTGCTCGACGACCTCATTGCCTTTGCCCGCACCGATGCCGAAAGCCAGCAGCACCTGCCCACGGATATCAGGTTCGACGAGGTCGTCGCGGCAGCGGCCGAGGAGGCGCAGGTGCTGGCGGAGCCGCGCGAGGTCAGCGTCGTCACGGAGTTGGGCGACAACGGCGCGCATGTCGATGCGGATTTCCGCCGGCTGAAACAGGCGTTGATGATCGGGCTCGACAATGCAGTGAAGCACTCGCCGCCCGGCAGCCGTATTACGCTCAGCACCAGCCGCGGCGCGACGACCGCGACACTCAGCGTTGCCGATGAGGGGCCCGGCGTCAGCGACGACGACAAGCCGCGGGTGTTCGAGCGGTTCTATCGCGGGCATGGCGAGGGCGAGCTGATGAATCAGGGGCTGGGCATCGGGCTCGCCATCGCCAAGGACATCATCGAGCGACACGGCGGCAGCATCCGCCTCGACAACGGCGCAGCCGGCGGGGCGGTGCTGACCATCGAACTGCCGCTGGCGAAGGGAGGGGCCCGATGAAGGTTCTGGTGGTCGAGGACGATCGTCGCATTGCCTCGTTTCTCGAGCGTGGGCTCGCGGCCGAGGGCTATCAGGTCAGCGTCGAGAACGATGGTCGCGATGGCCTGGAACGGGCCCGGCAGGACGATTTCGAGCTGATCATCCTCGATCGCATGCTGCCCTATGTCGACGGCCTCGAGATCACCAGGCTGCTGCGCGAGGAAAAGCGCCCCTCGATGATCCTGATGCTGACCGCCAAGGACAGCCTCGCCGACAAGATCGAAGGGTTGAAAGGCGGCGCCGACGACTACCTCACCAAGCCATTTGCCTTCGATGAATTGCTGGCCCGGCTCGTGGCGCTGCGCCGCCGCCGCAGCGAGATCGATCATGAGAGCCGGCTCTCGATCGGGCCGCTGACACTCGATCCGCAATCGCGCCGGGTCACCCGTGACGGTGAGCCGATCAGCCTGACGGTGCGCGAGTTCGACCTGTTGCGCTACCTGATGAGCAACCCGGACAAGGTGGTCAGCCGGCAGCGGCTGCTGAACGGCGTCTGGGAGTATGGCTACGATCCGGGCACCAAGATCGTCGACGTCTATGTCCGGTACCTCAGGGCCAAGATCGACACCGAGGGCTCACCCTCGTTGATCCAGACCGTGCGCGGCGTCGGCTACATGATGTCGGGCAAGCCCGAGCCGTCTCTCTCCAAATTCTAACCGGGCGCTCAACCCGATCTAATGCAACAGGTTTAGCCTGCTCGTTGCTTTTTCGAAGTGACGAGGAACCGCGATGTCCGATGAGATCTGGCCCGCCATCAAGGTCGAGCGCTTCTACGACGAGCCGCTGGCCCATTACGAAGCCCGCCGGCGCGAGATCGTCACCATCATCACCGGCTTCCGCAACAGCCGCTACGAAGGCGCCGTCGCCGATCGGATGGAGAACCGCCTGATGGCGCTGCAGGACGGGATGGTCGTTCCGGCCGTCGCCTGACCCTATTGCCACCGCGAATGCAAAGGCCCGGTTTGACCGGGCCTTTTGTTTTGGGCCAAGTTCCAAGCGCAAGGCCACCAAACGAGGAGACCCCGATGCGCTATATGATCATCGTCAAAGGCAAGGAACCATCGCCGCCGCCCAGCTCGGAAATGCTCGCCGCCATGGGCAAGCTCAACCAGGAGATGGTCGAGGCGGGCGTGCTGCTGGCGGGCGAAGGCCTGCAGCCGTCAAAGACCGGCGCCAAGGTGGCGATGCAGGGCGGCAAGCTCGTGGTCAAGGACGGCCCGTTCACCGAAGCCAAGGAGTTGATTGGCGGCTTCTGGATCATCAAGGCCGATTCGCTGGAGGACGCACTCGGCTGGGTAAAGAAGATCCCGATGTGGAGCGAAGGCGAGGAAGTGGAAGTTCGCCGCGTCTCGGAAGTCGAGGACTTCGCCTACGCCTATGACGACGTCTCGGCCGAGGCGCTGGACCGCGAGAAGGCACAGCGCGAAAGCGGCGCCTGGCCGGAGCAGCGCTAGCAGCAGGAAAACTGCCTGCCCCGCGTAAGGGGGGATTGCAGCGTTTCCGCCTCGACAGCGCGGCCAGGCCGAGGAGGCCTAGGCCGGTAGCGCCGGATTGCGACGGGAAGCTTCGGGGCAGCGAGGCCCCGAAGCTTCCGTTTCATCCGCCCTTGCCGGGCGGTTCGCTCCGAACAGCCGGCCGGCGAGGCCGGCGATGGTGCGCCACAGCGACGGCTTCTCCCACAGACCTGCATCGGGATGCGCCTCCCATGGCGCCTCACCGCTGCGGCGGGCGAAATCTTCGCCCCAGTGCTGCTTATAGGCGTCCTTGTACAGATAGCTGGCAGGGATCATCACAAGTCTCCTTTCGACTTGAACCGATTCAATTCACCGATATGCAGCGTCTTGAATCGGTTCAAGCATACGCCCTGACGACTGAGTGTCAAGCAGAATTTGAACCGATACAAAAGCGTGCTATATCAGCGGGAGTTGGCTAGGATGCAGGACGAACGGCCTGATGAGCCGAGCAACGGGAAAGGTTCGGATGGCACGCGATCTGGTGCGCTTGAGCGATGTGGCAAAAGCGGCGGGGGTGTCGCAGGGCACCGCGTCAAACGTCTTCAGCCGTCCCGACCTGGTGCGACCGGAAGTGCGCGAGCGGGTGCACAAGACTGCCCGCGAACTGGGTTATGCCGGTCCCGACCCGCGCGGCCGGCTGCTGCGTGCCGGCAAGTCCAACGCCATCGGCGTCGCCACCGCCGAGCCGCTGTCCTACTTCTTCGAAGATCCATTCGCCCGCGTGCTGATGCAGGGTATTTCAGAAGCCTGCGACGAGCGCGGCGCCGGGCTGGCGCTGGTCTCGGCCCGCAACAGCGAGCGGCTGGCCTGGAACATCCAGAGCGCACTGGTCGATGGTTTCGTGCTGCTGTGCATCGAAAACGGCGAGAAACTGGTGGAGCTGACGCGCGAGCGGCAGTTGCCCTTTGTGGCACTGGCGCTAGGCAAGCCCGACGACACCATTTCGGCTATCGGGGTCGACGACTATGCCGGGGCGCAGATGGCGGCCCGGCACCTGGCACAGCTTGGCCACCGCCGTTTCGGCATACTCGCCATCGAACTCGACGAGCAGCATGAGGGTCCGGTGAGCGGCGCAGCGATCGCCGGCGCCACCTATTCCACCGCCCGCGACCGCGCCTATGGCTATTTCGAAGAGCTGGCGCTTTACGGCGTCGACCGCGAGACGATCCCGATTTACGAAACTCGCAGCACCGCCGACAGCGTCAGGCGCGGGCTCGACCACATTCTCAGTGCCGGAGAGCGCCCCACCGCCATCCTCGCCATGTCGGACCGCGTCGCCATGTTCGCGCTCGAACTCCTCGCCGAGCGTGGACTCAGCGTGCCCCAGGACATCTCGATCGTCGGCTTCGACGGGGTGCCGGAGGCGGCGACCGTCAATCCGCCCCTCACCACCGTGGTACAGCCGATCGCCGAGATCGGCCGCCGCGCGGTCAAGACTATCCTCGAACACCATGGCGGCGTACATCGCGAGAGCCTGCCGCTGGAACTGCTGGTACGAAAGAGTACCGCCGGCCCGGGCGCGTGATCGTGACTTGATCCCGAGGCCGCGAGTCCCCAGATTCATCTCATGAGGATTCTGCTCGCCATTGCCGCAATCATTGCCCTCAGCTCGGGGGCTGAGGCCTATTGTGGCCCGGTACCCGACGTCGCCAAGGACGGCTACCAAGGCAATGACCTCGCGCGTACGCTCTGCCTGCAGAACGAGCTGGCGCAATCGACCCGGGATCGGGCGATCCGCAGCGAGGTCGATGCAACGCTGTCCAAGCTGCAGCGCGACCTGCAGCAGCAGAAGATGCTGCAGCAGCAGTTGCAGACCGAGCTGATGCGAACAAGGCCGAGCTATCTGCCGTAAAGACCTTCCGGGTGTACTGGTCGCGCCAGCGGCCTATTCGGCCGCCGCCCGCGGGAACTCTTCCAGTGCCGCCAATTCGTCGCTCAGCCGGTCCGGGCGGTAGGGGCGCAGCGGTGCCTTGGCGACCTGATTGCGGCCGGCCTGCTTGGCTTTATAGAGCGCCTGGTCGGCGGCCTGCAGCAGGTCGGTGACGCTCTGCGAGGTGTGCGGCACCGAGGCGACACCGAACGAGGCCGAGATATCGGTGCCGTGGGTGTTGCTGAGTTCCTCGACCCTGAGCCGCAACAGCTCCGCCTTGTCGGCCGCCCGCTCCAGCGGGCAATCGGGCAGGATCACTACCAGTTCCTCACCACCGAAGCGGCAGACGATGTCGGTCTCGCGCAACGAGCCGGTGAGGGTCAGGGCAGCATCGCGCAGCACCTGATCTCCGAAGCTGTGGCCATGCTCGTCGTTGAGCCGTTTGAAATGGTCGAGATCGACCATGATCAGCGAGATTTCGCGGTTCTCGCGTTCGGCCAGCCGGACGAAGCGCTGCAGGCAATCTTCCATGTAGCGGCGATTGTAGAGGCCGGTCAGCGGATCACGCAGCGCCTGGTTCCTGAGTTTCTCACGCAGTGCCATATTGGCGAGCGCCAGACTCATGCCATCGGCCAGCGCCGAGCCGAGGGCGGTAATGTGCTCCAGCCGTTCCTCGGCGCTGATCCCCGAGGCGAACAGCTGCAACAGCCCGACGATTTCGCCGCGGGCGATCATCGGAATCTCCAGCGCTGTCTCGTCGCCGACGTGGTGGGCGCAGCACAGTTTACTGGAATCGCCGCGATTGAGATGTGGCTTGCCGCGCTTCAGCGCCCAGCAGGCATTGGGGTTGATGGTCTCGGGCAGCGCATCATTCGCCGCGCGCGCCCAAGTGGTTGAAAGCACCAGCCGGTCGCGCGAGTTGTTGAACACATAGAGCGCGCCGGAGAAACCGGGCACCAGGTCCAGCGCGGTCGCCTTCAGCACCGCATTGGCATCGGCGTGGTCCGAGGCGCTCTGCAGCACATCGGCCATCTCGAACAGCCGCCCCACCTGCTGGCGGGCCCGGTCGGCCGTCTCCACCGCCGCGGCGCGGCCGTCTGCCTCGGTGGCCGAAGACCGAAAGGCGTAGAGCAGGCCGAGGATGGCGAGCAGCCCCGCCCCCAGTTGCATCAGCAGCACCAACATGGTGCCGGCCTGAATCCGGTTGTCGTGGGCCCGCGCCTGCCGGTCGCTGTCACCGAGCACCCGGCTGACGCCAAGGCCGATCGCCGTCACCGTCTCACCGGTGCGGCGGCTGGCCAGCAGATCGAGCCCGCCTTGCCGATTGCCCGATGTCGCGAGGTCGATCGCTGCATTCCAAGTCGTCACCAGCCTGGCGACAACATCGCGCAGCCGCTGCGGCTCATCCGACGCCGGTGCGGGGATCGTGCCCACCACATCGAAGATCGCGGCATCGGCGCCGGTCAGCCGCTCGACCTCGGGCAGATAGGTGCGCAATGCCACGGTTTCACCAGTCAGGAAGTGCATGGCGTCAGCATCGGCGTCGGCGATCGACTGGTACATCGAGCGCAACTGATCGGCCTGCGCACGCAGCTCCGCCATAGCGCGCTGCTGACCACTGACATGCACGAAGCCGGCGATGGCCGTCACCACCAGCGTCACCACCAGGGCGACCGTCGCCAGCGACAGCATGCGGGAGCGAACGCGCACCGGCAGCGGCTTAGGCTCAGTCACGGTGGTCAGGCCGGCGAACATTGCGTTGGAAAGCCCCCAGGCTCCTTGATCATGCGCATAATGCCAAGGATCGGCATTGCTGCGTTCTGCCATCGGGGGAAGCGCTTAGCGCGGCGTGAAGCGACATGGTGAAAGCGAGGGCAAGCAGGTCGCTAAAATGCCCTCCGTTCGACAGCTCGCCGAAAATCTGGCTCGCTTTCGCGTCCGGCCTGTCGAAAGCTGACGGCGGCGTTCGATTAGTTCACGACACCCAAGCGGAGATCCACGATGCTCTACATCTGCCTCGTCCATTTCGACGACAAGGAGGTGTTCAGTCGCCTCAGCGACGCCGAAAAGCGTGAGCTCGACATCGCGTCTACCGGCTATGACCGTGAACTGGAGCGCAGCGGCAACCTGATCCGGGCGCAGGCGCTGCAGGCGCCCGAGAGCGCGGTGCTGGTGCGGGTGCGGGATGGCAGGATCTCGGCCACCGACGGGCCATTCCTCGAAACCAAGGAGCAGCTCGGCGGCTTCATCCTGATCGAGGCCCGCGATCTCAACGACGCGATCCGTATCGCCGCCGGCATTCCGCTGGCCCAGTACGGCACCATCGAGGTCCGGCCGATCTACCACGTGCCCAAGCACGAAGAAGCGGCCAGATGACCCGACCGATCGACATCGAGGCGGTATGGCGCACCGAATCGCGACGGGTGCTGGCAACGCTGATCCGGCTGCTCAGAGATTTCGACCGGGCCGAGGAGGCGCTGAACGACGCCTTCCTCGCTGCTGCCGAGCAGTGGCCACGCGACGGCATGCCGGCCAACCCGCGCGCCTGGCTGGTGTCGGCCGGCCGCTTCAAGGCCATCGACAAGCTGCGCCGCAAGGCGCGCTTCGACGTGGCCGCCGCCGAGCTGGCGCTTGAAGAGGAGGCGCAAATGCCGCCCGAAGCCGAATCCATCGCCGACGACCAGCTACGGCTGATCTTCGTGTGCTGCCACCCCGAAGTGCCGGCCGACGCGCGCATCGCCATGACGCTGCGCGAGACCTGCGGGTTGCTCACCGAGGAGATCGCCGCCGCCTTCCTCGCCAAGCCCACCGCCATCGCGCAACGCATCGTCCGGGCCAAGAACCGCATCCGCGAGCTCGAGCTGCCCTACGAGGTGCCCGAACCCAAGGATCTGGCCGAACGCCTCGATGCGGTGCTGCGCACCATCTACCTGATCTTCAACGAGGGCTATGCGGCGAGCCATGGCGACACCCTGCTGCGCGCCGACCTCTGTGCCGAGGCGATCCGGCTCGGCCGCCTGCTCGTCGCATTGCTGCCCAACCCGGATTCCGAGGTCGAGGGGCTGCTGGCGCTGATGCTGCTGCAGCACTCGCGGCGCGACGCCCGCACCGATGCGGCGGGTGACCTGGTGCTGATCGCCGACCAGGACCGACGGCTGTGGGATCGGGCCGAGATCGCCGAGGGGGTGACGCTGGTCAACCGGCTGATGGCCCGGCCGGAGCTCACTGCCTATGGCATCGAGGCGGCGATCGCCGCGCAGCACGCCATCGCTGCCTCGCCCGACGCGACCAACTGGGGCGAGATCGTCAGGCTATACGACCTGCTGCTGCGCGCCGATGCTTCACCGATCGTCATGCTCAACCGCGCCGTCGCCGTCGCCATGCGGGACGGGCCGGAAATCGGGTTGGGCGAAATCGACGCCATCCGACAGCGCGGCGCGCTCACCGAGTTCCGCTACCTGCACGCCGCCCGAGCCGACCTGCTGCGACGACTGGGGCGGACCGACGAGGCCCGAGCCGCCTATGTCGCTGCACTGGAACTGACGCATCAGGCGGCAGAGCAGAGGTTTATCGAGGGCCGGCTCGCAGAACTATCAGCTCCATCGACCCCTCGCCCCCGAGGGGAGAGAGGGTAGCGGAGCTGGGAGCGTTAGCGACCTAGTGCAGCTTGGGTGAAGGTTTCAGCTTCTCAGCGAGCGCTCGTTGCACCGCTTCACCCCTCATCCGGCGCTGCGCGCCACCGTCTCCCTGAGGGGAGAAGGGCTCAGCCCCGCGCCAGCTTGTTCCGACTTTCCGGCAGCACGCGGTGCGGCGGTTGCGCACCATCGATGAAGGCGCGGATGTTGACGATCACCGTCTCACCCATCTCGAGCCGTGCTTCGAGTGTCGCCGAGGCCATGTGCGCGGTCAGCACCACGCGGTTGTCGCGGGCCAGCTGCAACAGCCGCGGATCGATGCCGTTGCGGCTCTCGAACACATCGAGCGCAGCACCCGAGAGATGCCGGTTCTCGATCTCGGCGATCAGCGCCGACTCGTCGACCAGCTCCGGGCGCGAGACGTTGACGACGAACGCATCCTGCCGCATCCGCTCGAGCCGCTCGGCATTGAGGATGTGGTGGGTCGAGCGGCTGAGCGGGGTGTGCAGCGAGACGATATCGACCTCACCCACCATGTCGTCGAGGGACTCCCAATAGGTGGCGCCCAGCGCTTCCTCGACCTGCGGCGGCCGGCGATGGCGGGAGAAATAGTGGATATTTAGCCCGAAGCTGCGGGCCCGGTTGGCGACGGCAGTGCCGATCCGCCCCATGCCGACAATGCCGAGCGCCTTGCCACGAAGCCGCCGCCCCAGCATCCAGGTGGGCGACCAACCGGGCCACTCGCCGGTGGTGGGCAGCACCTCGGCGCCCTCGACCAGCCGGCGCGGCAGCGCCAGCATCAACATCACCGCCATGTCGGCGGTGTCCTCGGTCAGCACGGAGGGCGTATTGGTGACGGTAAGCCCCGCCGCATAGGCCGCCTCGATGTCGATATTGTCGAAGCCGTTGCCGAACTGGGCGATCAGTTTCAGCTCGGGAGGCAGACGGGCGATCAGCGCTGCATCGATCCGGTCGTTGATCGAGGACACCAGCACGTCCTTGCCCTGCACGCCCTCGATGATGGCATCAGGGCTCAGCGCGCCGTCGACCGGCTTGCATGTCGTATCGAACAGCGTCGCCATGCGCGCCTCGATCTGCTCGGGCAGGCGTCGCGTCACGAAAATCTTGGGTCGGCTGAGGGTCAAAGGCGGCGCTTTCAGCGACCATTAAGGTCTTTTGCATAAGTGTAGAAAAAAAGCACACCCCTGCAAAGTCATGTTCGGCAAAGTCAGCTCCATGCTCCTCACGAGGCGCTCGCACGGGCGGCAGATCAAGGCGATTCTGCGCGCCCTATTCCTTACCGTCGTCACCGCCGCCAGCACCGGCGGCGCGACGCTCGCTATCGCTGCGGAGGGCCCGAGCGGGCTGCCGTTGCCGCGCTTCGTCACCACCCGTTCCAACCCGATCAATGTGCGGGTCGGGCCGGGGACCAAATACGGCGTCGCCTGGGTCTATGTGAAGGCCGGTACCCCGGTCGAGATCATCCAGGAATTCGACACCTGGCGCAAAATCCGCGATGCCGACGGCTCCGAGGGCTGGCTGCACCAGAACCTGTTGCAGGGCAAGCGCGCCGGCCTCGTGGCGCCCGCCGCCACCGAACCAGTGGCGCTGCGCCGCGACCCCAACGACCAGGCTGGCGTCCGCGCCTGGCTGACTCCGAGCTTCCGCGTCGACATCAAGGAATGCGACGGCAAGTGGTGCAAGGTCATCGCCACCGCCCACCCGGTCACCGGCAACCCGCAAAGCTTCGACGGCTGGATACACCAGGACGACCTGTGGGGCGTCTACAAAGACGAAGCGTTCGACTGAGGGGCCCGGTAAGGCCTGACTGAAGCCGTCTCGGTCTCAGTCAGGATCTTGGGGCGAAAACGCCTAGCTCCGAATCTTGCGCACCCGGACCACCACGTCGACATGGGTGATGTCCATGCCGCGGGGCGGCTCGGGCAGGTTCTGGATGACGATCGAGGAGGCCGGGATGTCGATCACCCGCTGCTCGTCCTCGAGGTAGAAGTGGTGATGGTCCGAAGTGTCGGTGTCGAAATACGAGCGCGACGCATCGACGGCCACTTCGCGCAGCAGCCCGGCTTCGCGGAATTGATGCAGGCTGTTGTAGATGGTAGCGAGCGACACATTGACCCGTGCTGAGGCGGCTTCGGCATGCAACTGCTCGGCGCTGACATGGCGATGCGCGCCGCCGAACAGCAGCTCGGCGAGCGCGACGCGCTGACGCGTCGGCCGCAGGCCCGCCATGCGCAATACTGCCGTCAGACACGGGCGGCGTGACGGAACGGTCCTTGCGGTGAGGCTGCGGTCGGTCATCTGGTCCTTGGCAACGTGGCTTATCAGCTTGGAGCTTATAACTTTCGCCTCCGTTCCGCACAAGCGTCGGTCGGTCGCGGCAGTGGGTCGCGGCGCTCCGTCCATCGGGCGCGCTTGACCCTCTGCCCCCCGCTCTCTAGTAACGATTTCAACTGACCGATCGGAGAAAGCCCCGGCCCATGGCGGAGCGCAAGAACGCATACGGCTACGACGACCTGATCCTGAGCGGCAAGGGCGAGCTATTTGGCAAGGGCTATGCCCAGCTGCCGGCCCCGCCGATGCTGATGTTCAACCGCATTACCGAGATCAGCCGCGAAGGCGGAGCGCATGGCAAAGGCCTGGTGCGCGCCGAACTCGACGTGGACCCCAGCCTGTGGTTCTTCCAGTGCCACTTCATCGGCGACCCGGTGATGCCCGGCTGCCTCGGCGTTGACGCCGTGTGGCAGATGCTGGGCTTTTACCTGTGCTGGGATGGTTCGCCCGGCAAGGGTCGGGCGCTCGGCTGTGGCGACGTGAAATTTTCCGGCCAGATCACCAATGATGTCAAACTCGTCGAGTATGGCATCGATCTGAAGCGGGTGATGAAGTCCAAGCTCGTGCTCGGCATCGCCGACGGTTGGGTGAAGGCCGACGGCCAGATCATCTACGAGATGTCCGGCCTGCGGGTTGGTCTGTTCACCTAGGTTTTACTGACGCGCTGTCGACGGCGGCAACGCCGCGAAGCGCAGAGACTGCCGCCGGCGAACCAGCGTCCGCGGCCAAGAGGAGGCAATATGAGGCGCGTTGTCGTCACCGGCATGGGGATCGTCTCCTCTATCGGAAACAATCTCGATGAAGTGATCGTGAGCCTCAAGGAGGCCAAGTCCGGCATCGTCTTCGCCGAGGACTATGCCAAGTACAACTTCCGCTGCCAGGTGCATGGGGCGCCCAAGCTCGATCCGTTCGCGGTGCTCGATCGCCGCACCACCCGCTTCATGGGCAAGGGCGCGGCGTGGAACTACATCGCCATGCAGGAGGCGATCGCCAATTCCGGGCTCGAAGAGAAAGACATCAAGAACCCGCGCACCGGCATCATCATGGGCTCGGGCGGCCCCTCCACCCCCACCCTGATCGAAGCGGCCGATATCACCCGCGAACGCGGCCCCAAGCGCATCGGGCCGCTGGCCGTGCCCAAGGCGATGAGCTCGACCGCTTCGGCAACGCTGGCGACGCCGTTCGGCATCCAGGGCGTCAACTACTCGATCACCTCGGCCTGCGCGACCTCCAAGCACTGCATCGGCGCCGGCTACGAGCAGATTCAGTGGGGCAAGCAGGACATCGTGTTCGCCGGTGGCCATGAGGATCTCGATTGGTCGCTTTCGAACCTGTTCGACGCCATGGGCGCCATGTCCACCGACTTCAACGCCACGCCGGAAAAGGCCTCGCGCGCTTATGACAGCAAGCGCGACGGCTTCGTCATCGCTGGCGGCGCCGGCGTCGTGGTGCTGGAAGAATACGAGCATGCCAAGGCGCGTGGCGCCACTATCCTTGCCGAACTGGTCGGCTACGGCGCCACCTCGGACGGCTACGACATGGTCGCCCCCTCGGGCGAGGGCGCCATTCGCTGCATGCGACAGGCACTGGCCACGGTTAAAGGCAAGGTCGACTACATCAACCCGCACGCCACCTCGACGCCGGTCGGCGACCTCAAGGAAATGGAAGCCATCCGCACCGTGTTCGGCAACGGCGACAGTTGCCCGCCGATCTCGGCCACCAAGTCGCTGACCGGGCACTCGCTCGGCGCCACGGGCGTGCAGGAATCGATCTACTGCATCCTGATGATGCGCGAGAAGTTCCTGTGCGAAAGCGCCAATATCGAGGAGCTGGATCCGGTGTTCGCCGACATGCCGATCCTCCGGCAGCGCCGCGACAATGTCGATGTGGGCATCGCGCTCTCGAACAGCTTCGGCTTCGGCGGCACCAACGCCACGCTGGTGTTCCAGCATCCGGACGCGGCGTAGGCCCCAAACCTACCAGCAAGGGTTGGGGGTGGCCGCAAACTCGATCAATCCCCTACCCTAGCATCTCCACCGCCAGTGCCAGCACGCGCCTGAACGCCGTCATGTCGGTCAGCTCCTCGCCAACAGGGGCGTTGCCGACGACTACGGCGCCGCCGCGGTTCACCACACCGCCATGCAGCATCAGGTTGTCGATGAAGCCGAGGTCCTCGATCAGGATGTGATCGGGGCCGCGTGGCTTGCCCTCGGCATCGGCGTACCACTCGCCATTGAAGTGGTCGCGGGTGCGGGCGCCGTGATCGGCCTTGACGTTGGTATAGGCGAAAGCAGGTTTGCCCTGCGCACACATGAAACCGAGCTCGAAGCAGGTGCCGGTGTCGGCGGCGATGCCGCGGAACGGCGTCAGGTTGGCGATGATCGCATCGGCCGAGTGCATCAGTTTCTCATCGATGGCACTGATCGCGAGGCCTAATTCCCACTTGCTGTTGGTGGGCGGGAATTCGAGATCGCCCGGCGATACCGGCAGCAGCCCCGCCTCGCGGGTCAGCGCGATCTTTTGATCGAGGATTTCGCGGGCGTTGGGCAGAAACACTTCGGGGCCGGCGAGGTAGACGGATTTTGGCATGATGGCTCGTTGAGATAGGTCGGCAACTGCTTCAGGCGGAGCCGAGAGCGGCGCCGCTGACCAGGTCGCCGCCGACGAAGGTCTGGGCGATGTTGGGTCGGCTGGCAGTGTAGAGGATTTGTTCGACCCGTTCAGCGGGATCTGCCCCGCACAGCCGGATCGTTCCCGCCTCGGCCAGGGGATCGACGATCAGCGCATCGAAGTGATAGCCGGGCCGGAACAACCCGACCGGCAGATCGAGCGCCTCACCCCCGCCTGCTGTGGCGAGATGGAAGGCGGTCAGCAGGTCGATGCGCGAATTCGGCACGCCCCGCGTTTCACGTGAATCCATCGCGTCCACGCCATCCTCGAGCATCCGCGAGGCCTGTGCGGTGGCGCGGCAAGCCTCCAGCATCGAGCCGGAGGGCCCACCGGAAATGTCGGTGCCGAGACCGACATGGAGGCCCTTCTCCAGCGCCCGGCGGAGCGGGAATACGGCGTTACCGAAATACATGTTGGAGAGGGCGCAATGCGCCACGCCGGCGCCTGCCGCGCGAACCGTGGCCATGTCGTCGTCGGTGAGGAACACCGAATGGGCCAGCACGGTCTTCCGGCCGAGCAGCCCGAAATCGTCGAGCGCCGCAGTGTCGGTCTTGCCATAGCGATCGAGCGCATAGCCATGGGCCCAGTCGCTTTCCGAGCAATGGGTCTGCACGTGGCAGCCGCATTCCTTCGCAAGGGCACCGAGTCCGGCCAACGCCGCGTCGGTGCAGGACGGGATGAAACGCGGCGTGATCACCGGCAGCACCCGGTCGTTGTCCGGCAGTGCCCGGATGTAATTGATGACGCTGCGGGTCTCGGCCACGGCGCGGGTCGCCGAAGCATCGCGGTAATAGTCGGGGCAACTCGCCGGGTCGTCCATCACCACCTTGCCGACCAGCGCCCGCTGCCCCTGCCTGAGGCAGATCTCGGCCAGCAGTTCGGTGGCCTCGCGATGGACAGTTGCGAAGTAGAGCGCCGTGGTGGTGCCCGATGCCAGGAGGTCGGTGACCAGTGTCTCATAGCGCTGGCGGGCGAAGTCGAGGTCGGCGTATTGCGCTTCGAGCGGGAAGGTGTACTTGCCCAGCCAGACCTCGAGCGGCACGTCGAGCGCCATGCCGAGCTGGGGGTATTGCGGGGCGTGGATGTGGAGATCGACGAAGCCCGGAAGGATGACCTGCCCCTCGGGCATCTCGAGCGTGCCCTCCGGCACCCCATCGGCGGCGCTGGCGATGGCAGCGATCTTTCCATCTGCGCCGATGGAGATCACCACATCCACGAGCACCTCGAGCTCGCCGCGCACCGGCGCATGGACGAAGCTGCCGCGAAGGCTCCGGCCGCGCAGCCCCGTCACCAAACCACCTTGTGCTGCTCGCCGGTCTGTACGTTGACGAAGCCTTCGGGCGCCAGCTCGCTCGGCGCCACCAGCACCCAGCGCCAAGGCGAACAGGTGAGCGTCGCGAACTTCAAGAACTCCGGGAAGCCAGGCTTCCAGAGGTTCAGTGCCGACGGCTTGTACATCCACTCGACCTGTTCGGCGGCGCGGTAGAAGGCCTGCATGTCGGAATCGAACGCCTCGGCGGAGCGGGCCGTCATCAGCCCGCCGATCTCGAAACGCATCTCGGCGACCACTTCGCCACGGTGTACCAGCACCCAGCCGCCATCGATCTCCTGCAGCCGGTTGACCGCCTTGGCCATCGCCGCGTCAGACGAGCCGATGCACCAGACATTGTGGCTGTCATGCGCTACCGAGGAGGCAAGCGCGGTGTCGGGGTCGGCGGGGCCGCAGCCGGTCCAGAACATCCTCGCCACCGCGCCATCGCCGCGATAGCGATCGACCAGTGCCCATTTGGTGATCAGCCGTTCGGTGTCGCGCTGCACCAGGCCATCGACCACCGGCAGCGCCTCGACGAGAAAATCCTCGTTCCAGTGGAACGGCCTGAGCACCGCCGCCTGCATGGTGGACCTGCCCGCTTCGGCCTTGATGGCAAAATCATCAGCCTGCAGCACACGGCCGATGTTCATGGTCTTTCGGGCCCAGTCCGGCCAGTCGATCGGGGCCAGCGGCCCGAGGAATTGCGTGCCGTCCGACACCAGTTGGCCGTCGGCGTAAACGTGGCGGATCGACAGCGTCTTGACGTCATCGAGCAATACTATGTCGGCATAGCGTCCCGGCGAAATCGAGCCCACCCACTGATCGATCCGCATGTGCCGGGCCGGGTTGATGGTGGCGCACTGGATGGCGATTTCGGGGGCGAGGCCATACTCGATGGCGTGCCGCACGTTGTAGTCGGCAGCGCCCTTCTCCAGCGTTTCGGAGGCGGAGCGGTCATCAGTAGTGAAGGCGATGTTCGACCAGTCGGTGAGCCGCTCGATCAGCCCCGGTAGTATGACATCATAGGAGAACGGGCGGAGCTCGGTGAAGATGCCGTGGCTCAGCCGCTCCCACGCCTCTTCCAGCGCCCAGACCTCGTGGTCGGACGAGATGCCGGCGGCAGCGAAGGCGGAAAGATCGTGCGGGTCGATCAGCCCGGAGCCATGCCCTTCGACCACGCCGCGCATTTCCATGGTGGCGCCGATCATCCCCCACATCCGGATGTAACCCGGGTTTTCGGGGTTCCACACCGAAGGCCAATCCATCACCTCGTCGAGGCTGACCGTACCCATATCGTGGGCGAGGAACTCGCGCTGCTCCTCGTAGCCGTAGTAGCCGCCCGACTCTTCCCAGGCGCTGGGCGGCACGGCGGAGCCGGGCTGGATGAAGATCTTCAGCGGCGAGCCGGCGAGCCGCGACTTCTGCCAGAACTCCTGGTTCTTGCCGCCATTGACGTTGGCGAACTCGTGGCTCGCCTCACAGGTCCAGGTATTGCCGCGTGGCAGCACCAAAGCCGCCTCGAACTCGGGGGTGATGTGGGTCGATTCGATGTGCTTGTGCACCTCGCCGAAGCCCGGCACGGCGCTGAGGTTGGGGTAGCTGACCCGCGCCTTGACCTCGCCCTTGTAGCTGCCGCGCGGCCCGACAAAGGCGATGCGCCGGCCGGAAACCACGATTTCCTGATCTTCCAGCCAATGCCGCGAATGCACCGAGAGCAGCCGGCCGACCTCGATCAGCAGGTCTGCCGGGCGCTTGGCCAGCGCCACCAGGGTCAGGTGCTGACGAATGGAAACTTCGTCCTCGGCGTTGAGGATCAGGTCGTCGGGCAGGTGCATGGCGAATTCCGGGTGGCGCAACGGCTTTAGTAAAGCGGTTTACGAGATGGAGTGCAATGCACTGCGATGAGGGACGTACGGCAGGCCGGTGAGCAATCCCTGTTCAGCGTCGCCGCTTGCTCGCGGCAACGGGTTTTGCCATAAGCTGCCGGCCTCGATCCCACCCAGCGAGGACCAGCCGCGATGAGCCAGATTGCCATTTTCAGTGGTAGCTCTCATCCCGAGCTTGCGGTGCAGATCTGCGCCGAACTCGGCGTGCCGCTGCTGCCGACCCGGGTAAAGCGCTTCTCCAACGACTGCATCGAAGTCCAGCTGCAGGCCAATTGCCGCGAGCAGGACGTGTTCCTGATCCAGACGCTGAGCGCCCCGGTGCAGGATCACCTGGTCGAACTGCTGCTGATGCTCGATGCTGCGCGCGGCGCCTCGGCCGCCCGCATCACCGCGGTGATCCCGCATTACGCCTATGCCCGGTCGGACAAGAAGGACGCACCGCGTATCTCGATCGGTGGCCGCATGGTCGCCGATCTCTTGCAGACCGCCGGCGCCAACCGGGTACTGACGATGACGCTGCACTCGCCGCAGGTGCATGGCTTCTTCAGTGTGCCGGTCGACCACCTGCACGCGCTGGGCGAGCTGGCCGAGTATTTTGCGCGCTACGACACGACAAATGCCGTGGTGGTATCGCCGGATCTCGGCAACGCCAAGAACGCCGCCGCCTTCGCCAAGCGCCTCGGCGTGCCGGTAGCGGCGGGGGCCAAGGAGCGGATCAGCGACAGCGAAGTGCGGATCACCGCGATTATCGGCGAAGTGCAGGGGCGCGACGTCATCGTGCTCGATGACGAGATCGCCAGCGGCGGCTCGATGGTCGAGCTGCTGCGTCACCTCAGGCAGCACGGCGCCCGCTCGGTGCGCATCGCCTGCACGCACGGCATCTTCGCCAACGACGCGATCGGGCGACTGGCGGCGGAGCCGGATGTGCTGGAGATCGTCTGTACCGACACGCTGCCGATCGCCGCAGCGCGCCGCCACTCCAAACTGACCGTGCTGTCGATCGCTCCGGCGCTGGCCGAAGCAATGCGCCGGATCAACAGTGGCGAATCGGTGAGCACGCTGTTCCACGCCGAGCAATCGGCGCCGACGGTGACGCGGCTGAGGGCTTAGGCCGCTAGATCGGCGACTACGGCGTCGAGTACCGGCCAGCCCTTGTCGGTGACCCGAATAAAGCCGTTGGGCAGGGTTTCAACGAAACCGATCGAGCGCAGCTCGTTGATCTGGCGTTCGGAAATGGCGCGGCCGGAGATCTTCTGGAAGCGGCGGGGATCGATGCCTTCGCGCAGGCGGAGGCCCATCACCAGCAGCTCGTCACCTTCCTCTTCCCAGGTCAGGATGTCATCGGTGACCATGCCGTGGCCGCGCGACTGCACCCGCTTCTGCCAGTCGAACGGCATCTTCTCGGTCGCCGTGGCGTGGCGCTGGTTGTTGATCAGCAGCCGGCCATGGGCGCCGGGGCCGACGCCGACATACTCGCCATAGCGCCAGTAGATCAGGTTGTGCCGGCTCTCCTGGCCAGGGCGGGCATGATTGGAGATTTCGTAGGCCGGCAGACCCGCCTGCTGGGTCAGCTCCTGCGTCATCTCGTAGAAATCGGCGCTCAGATCCTCATCCGGCATCTTCAGCTTGCCGGCGCGGAACAGGTCGTAATAGCGCGTGCCCATCTCGATGGTCAGCTGGTAGAGCGACACGTGTCCGGCTTCGGCCAACCACAACGCCTCGGTCAGCTCGTCCTGCCATTCGTCGAGAGTCTGGCGTGGGCGCGAATAGATCAGGTCGAAGCTCGAGCGCGGGAAGATCGACTGCGCCAGCCGCACTGCGGCGATGGCTTCGTCAACGCTGTGGCGACGACCGAGTTCGGCCAGCGGCCCCTCTCGCAACGATTGCACCCCGAGCGACACCCGGTTGACGCCGGCCAAGCGATAGCCGCGGAAGCGGTCGGCCTCGACTGAGGTCGGATTGGCCTCAAGGGTGATTTCCGCACGCGGGTCGATGACCCAGTGCTTGGCGATCGCATCGAGGATGCCCTCGACTGAACGGGGATCCATCAGCGATGGGGTGCCACCGCCGAAGAAGATCGACTGCACGGTACGGCCTGGCGTCTGCTTGGCAAAGTGTGCCAGCTCGGCGGCGTAGGATTCGACGTAGGTCTGTTCGTCGAATTCACCACGGTGCACGTGCGAGTTGAAATCGCAGTACGGGCACTTGGCGGCGCAGAACGGCCAATGGACATAGATGCCGAACAGGCCGTTGGAGCGCGGGTCGACGGAGTTGTGGCCGAACGTTTCAGTGCTCAACGCCGCCTCCCAGTGCATCATCGACGAACTTGGCGAAGGCGCGGGCCCGGTGGCTCAGGCCCACCTTGCCCGGGGCCCAGGAGTGCTTGGCCTCGGACGGCATCTCGCCGAAAGTGATGTCGTAGCCGTCGGGCATGAACACCGGATCGAAGCCAAAGCCCTTGTCGCCGCGCGGCGGCCAGACCAGGGTGCCCTCGGCCTTGCCCTCGTAGATCACCTCGCGGCCATCGGGGTGGGCGAGGCAGAGCGTGGCGTTGAAGGCGCCGCGGCGGTCGCCCGGAGTAATGGCGCCGACGGCCTGCAGCGCATCCTCGACGCGGCGCATGCCGACCATGTAATCGCGCCCGCCATGCGCCGAAGAGCCGGCCCAGTCAGCCGTGTAGACGCCGGGCTTGCCGCCGATGGCATTGACCGACAGACCGGAATCATCGGCCAGCGCGATATTGCCGGCAGCAGCCGCGGCGGCATGCGCCTTGATGCGGGCGTTCTCGATGAAAGTGGTGCCGGTCTCCTCCGGCTCGGGCAGGCCGAGCTGGCCAGCCGACACCAGGTCGAGCCCGAACGGCGCCAGGAGTTCCTTGAACTCGGCGAGCTTGCCCGCATTGTGGGTCGCCAGCACCAGCCGGTCGCCGCGCCGCAATGTGAGCTTGTCTGCCATCAGCTGAGCGCCGCCTTCTGCATGGTGGTCAACTCGCCAATGCCCTGCTCGGCCAGCCGCATGAGGCTGTCGAGCTCGTCGCGGCTGAACGGCACCTGCTCGGCGGTGCCCTGGATTTCGACGAACTTGCCCGAGCCGGTCATGACGAAATTGGCATCGGTATGGGCCTCGACATCCTCGAGATAGTCGAGGTCGAGCACCGGGGTGCCGCGATAGATGCCGCAGGAAATGGCGGCGACCGAGTCGCGCAGCACCGGGCCCTTGGTGAGGCCGCGGGCTTCCAGCCATTTGATCGCATCGGCCAGCGCCACATAAGCGCCGGTGATCGAGGCAGTGCGGGTGCCGCCATCGGCTTCCAGCACATCGCAATCCAGCGTGATCTGGTTCTCGCCCAGCGCCTGCATATCGACCACGGCGCGGAGCGAGCGGCCGATCAGGCGCTGGATTTCCTGGGTGCGGCCCGATTGCTTGCCCTGCGCCGCCTCGCGCTTGGTGCGCGAGCCGGTGGCGCGCGGCAGCATGCCGTATTCGGCGGTGACCCAGCCCATGCCGGAGCTGCGGCGCCAGGACGGCAACGTGGTTTCGACCGAGGCGGTGACGAACACCTTGGTCGAACCGAAGCTGACGAGGCAGCTGCCTTCGGCCTTGGGAGCGACATTGCGTTCGAGCGTTACGGCCCGCATCTGGTCTGGCTGGCGTCCGGAAGGCCGCATATGGTCAAATCACTCGTTCTTGGAAAAGCTGTTAACCGCCTCTTAACCCTGACCGCCCCCTCGAACAAGCAGCGGCAACTTGGCGGCACAAGCCTTTCCGCCTAAATGGTGAACATGGCAGATCGCACAAAAGCTCCCGAAGACGTGCTCGCGGTGCTCAACGCCCGCAGCCAGGACATCTTCCGCAAGCTGGTGGAGCGCTATCTCGACACCGGCACGCCGGTGGCCTCGCGCGATCTGGCGCGCATGCTCAGCGTCGGGCTGAGCCCAGCTTCGGTCCGCAACGTGATGGCCGATCTCGAAGATCTCGGGCTGATCGCCTCGCCACATACTTCGGCCGGCCGGCTGCCGACGCAGCAAGGGTTACGCTTTTTCGTCGACGCCATGTTGGAGATCGGCGCCGTCAACGAGGACGAAAAGGCGGCGATCGCCAAGCAGATGCATGGACCGGCAGTGCACGGCCAGGTCGAAGACCTGCTGACCGAGGCAAGCCAGCTGCTCAGCGGGCTCAGCCATGGCGCCGGGGTGGTGATCGCGCAGAAGTCCGACCTGGTGCTGAAGCATATCGAGTTCATCCGGCTCGATGCCGAGCGCGCCATGGTGGTGCTGGTGGGCGAGGATGGCTCGGTGGAGAACCGCGTGCTGCCGCTGCCGCCGGGCCTGACGGCGAGCGCCCTGACGCAGGCCTCGAACTACCTGGCGCATTTCGCCGTCGGCAAGACGCTGAACGAGACGCGCAAGGCGCTGCAGGTGCAGCGTGAGGCCACGGTGCACGAACTGGACGAGCTGACGCACAAGCTGGTCGATGCCGGGCTCGCGACGCTCTCGGGCTCTGGCAGCGCGGCGCCGCCGACGGTGATCGTGCGAGGCCGCGCCAACCTCATCAACGACACCATGGCGTCGGAAGAGCTGAGCCGGGTGCGGCAGCTGTTCGATGAGCTCGAAAGCCGCGACGGGCTGATCGAGCTGCTCGGCGACACCGAGACGGCTCAGGGGGTTAAGATCTTTATCGGCTCGGAGAACAAGCTGTTCTCGCTGTCGGGTTCGTCGGTGATCCTTAGCCCCTACAAGGATGCCAACCAGAAGGTCGTCGGGGTGCTCGGCGTCATCGGGCCGACCCGGCTCAACTATGCCCGCATTGTGCCAGTGGTGGACTACACCGCCAATGTCGTCTCGGCGATGATGGCCAGAAAGGGCTAAGCTTGGGCTCCGAGGCTGGCACGGAACCTTTCCTAGGCTTGAATCTTATCGCTCATTGGCCGATATGCGGGGCAAACGCGATCAGCGACAAAATCCAAGGTCCCAATGAACGACGATACGAACAAACCCGAGGACGACAAGGCCGCTCCCACCGCGACCGAGACCCAGGCGACTGCAGCAGACGAAAAGACCGACACGGCAGCGACGCCCGATCCGATCGAGGCCCTCAAGGCCGAGAACCAGGACATGCGCGACAAGCTGCTGCGCACCATCGCCGAGATGGAAAACCTGCGTAAGCGCACCGAGCGCGAGATTTCCGACACCCGGTCCTACGCCATTGCCGGCTTTGCCCGCGACATGCTGACCGCCACCGATTCGCTGAGCCGGGCCCTTATGGTGCTGCCGGCCGAGGCACGCGACAGCTCCGACGCGACCACCAAGTCGCTGATCGAGGGCATCGAGATGACCGAGCGCGAGATGCAGCGCCTGCTGGCCAAGCATGGCGTCAAGCCGATCGAGGCGGAAGGCCAGAAGTTCGATCCGCACAAGCACCAGGCGATGTTCGAGGTCCCCGATCCGTCACGCCCGGAAGGCACCGTCGTGCAGGTGGTGCAGGCCGGTTTCGCCATCGGCGACCGGGTGCTGCGTCCGGCCATGGTCGGCGTTGCCAAGGGCGGTGGCGCCACCGGCGCCCCGGCTGAAGGCACGATCGACAAGAGCGTCTGAGCACACCGAGATCGGTGAGTTTCTCAAAGGGCGCTCCGGCGCCCTTTTTCTTGCCCGCAGTTTCTTGGCCCGGAGGGAACGCGATGGACGGCCTTTACGATGACGCCGATCTCTACGATCTCGTATCGCCGCGCGATCCGATGATGGAGCGCTTCTATGTGGAGGCGGCGGGAGGGCCGGGCCAGCGTGTGCTGGAGCTGGCCTGCGGTTCCGGCCGCTTCACCGTGCCATTGGCGGCGAGCGGCGCGCTGGTGGTGGGCGGTGACCGCAGCGAGACCATGCTGGCGCGGGCCCGCAGCGCGGCGGCGGACCGCGGCGTATCGGCCGATTTCCTGCAACTCGATATGCGCGACTTCGTCCTCGGTCGACACTTTGATGCCATCGTCATCGCCGCCAACTCGCTGCTGCACCTGCATAGCCGGGCCGATTTTGCCCGGGCCTTCTCGACCATCCGCCAGCACCTGGCGCCAGGCGGGCGGCTGGCCTTCGACATTTTCGTGCCGAGCGCGCGGCTGCTCAGCCTGCCGGCGGGGCAGCGCGAGGTGCTCGGGGTGTTCGTGCACCCACGGCTGGGCGAGGTCACGGTCGAGGAGACGATCAGCTACGACCCGATCAGTCAGGTGATGCGGACCGATTGGTATTGGTCGACCGCCGAGTGCCAGGATTTCCGGCACACCCCGCTGGAGTTGCGGCAGATTTTCCCGCAGGAGCTACCGTTGCTGCTGGAGGCGAGCGGATTGCGGCTGATCGAGCGGTTCGGGGACTTTGCGCGGAGTGCGTTGACGGCGGAGAGCCATCGGCAAGTGTGTGTTTGCGTGGCGGCGGGATAGAGATGTGCGGCCTCCTCGTTAGCCGCTTTGGCGGTGCGAACGCTGGATGGCGCCCCTAGCGTCCCCTCTCCCTCTGGGGGAAGAGGGTCGGGGTGAGAGGGCCTTGCAGCACACGCCGAGCGTCGGGAAGGCCCCCTCACCCGGCACTGCGCGCCGACCTCTCCCCCAAGGGAGAGGTGATCAGTGCCCCGCCTCGACAGCACGGCCTAGTTCGCCGAAGACACCACCAGGTCCGGACAGGTGGTCACGTCATACTTGGCGCCTGGCTTGCCCATCTCGTCGACGACGCGGCTGTCATAAGCATCGCGCAGCGCGGTGATGGCCACGTCGTCGTTGCCCTCGGCTTCCAGCATCATGTCGGCGCGGCCGGCCAAATCGTCGGACCAGGCGCCATACTCGTCGCCCTCGGCGTCGTTGCCGGAATCGTAGGCGTCGGTGGAGAGCCAGTAGAAGGCGCTGCCGCACCAGAGCAGCCGGTCGGCGGCGGCCGAGGGCTCCGCGGCCACAGTCGGCAGGGCCAGAAGCCCGATCAGCAATCCCCCAAGCGCAGCAACCCGCAACATCTCTTCCTCAGGCAATATCCCCGGCGACGATCCGCTTGACCCCGGCAGCATGCATGTCAGCCCAGGCCTGGGCTAGCGACCCCGAGGTATCGATGGCGCGGCAGGCGTCCTCGATCACGTAGGTCTCGAAGCCGGCATGGGCCGAATCGACTGCCGTCCAGTTGACGCAGAAATCGGTGGCGAGGCCAGCGATGAACAGCCGCTTGAATTTTCGCTCACGCAGATAGCCCTCGAGCCCGGTCTTGGTCTTGCGGTCGGCCTCCTGGAAGCCAGAATAGGAATCGACCACCTCGTGGTAGCCCTTGCGTATCACCAGCTGGGTATGGGGGAGTTCGATATCGGCGGAAAACTCGGCGCCATGGGTGTCCCAGACGCAGTGGTCGGGCCACAGCACCTGCGGCCCATAGGGCAGCTCCATGATTTCGAAGGGCGTCGCGCCGGCATGGCTCGAGGCAAACGAGATGTGGCCGCGTGGATGCCAGTCCTGGGTCATGGCGACGTTCTCGAAACGTCGGCCGAGCCGGTTGATCGGGATGATGATCTCGTCGCCGCCGGCCACGGCAAGCTTGCCGCCCGGGAGGAAATCATACTGCAGGTCGACCACGAGGAAGAGGTCGTCGGAACGGGGCGTGAGGGCCATGCGGGTCTTATCTATCTCATTGGCCGATGAGGGCCGAACAATCCTGAAATGAATAGGCGGCGCCATCGCCGGCCCTGCCGGTGCCGTTGACGACGCGACCGATGGAGTCTTCGAGGTCGCTGCGATAGTCGGCCAGCGCTTCGTCGGTATAGCCGGCTTCGAGGTAGATCGGGATGGCGCGCTGCAGCAGCAGCGCCCCGCCATCGGCATAGACCTTGGCGGAGGCGAGCTTTTCCGGCGTGGCGTCGGCTGGGGCATCACGGGTCATCAGCTCGAAGGCGGTGCCGCACCACATATCCATCTGCGCCTCGGCGGGCACTTCCTGCGCCAGAGCGACGAGCGGCAGCAGCGTCAGGGCCGCGACTAACGGGGCGATGACCAGGAACCTCAGCATAGTCGTGTTCCCCAAGCTAGTCGTGTCCCAAGCCGGCAACGAGCGCTTCTTAGACCATAACCGGGGCCGCAACGACAAGCCGCGTCGGGTGCCAGGTGGCTATTGGTGAGATTTCTCTAACCAAGCGGATAGCGCGCCTTTGAGGCTTAATGGACTAAAATGCTACGCGGAAGCCGGCGCCGCGTCCTGCGCGCCGGAATTCGGTGATCGCGGGGTCGACCGGAAGATCCCGTTGCGTATGCCGATCCCGCATTTCTGGGGGCTGACTTGAAATTCTCGATCCTGGGCGGCGCCGCCGCCCTGCTGCTGGTGGCGCTGCCGGGCGCCGCGCTGGCCGAAGACCTGACCTTCACGCTGACCAACAATTCATCCTATGCGGTGAAGAGCCTGTTCACCTCGCCCGCCGATGTCGAGACCTGGGAAGAGGATGTGTTCGCCGACAAGTACCTGCCGGCTGGCAACTATGTCGAAGTCACCATCGGTGACGGCCGCGAGCAGTGCGTCTACGACATGAAGTTCGTGCTCGAGGACGATTCCGAGTTCATCGAACCGGCGGTCGACCTGTGCGAACTGGGCGAATACACCCTAAGCGACGCGACCTGACGGTAGTCCCTGCGGGCGCAGTGCTGCTGCGCCCGCTACGGTACGTTTCTGTACCTTGGGTAGGCCAGAACCGGGCTGGCGAGGGTTAGTTCCCGCCAAAAGCCGGGACTTTGTGCCCGGACGGCGCTTGCACCCCCAAAAACCCCCTCCTATATAGCGCTCAAGGCCCGGCGACGGGTCAATTTCAACACGGGAACCCGGACACCCGCGAGGGATCAGGAACTGCCGGATGGGGTTTCATCCGGGTTCGCCAGGAAAGAGGCAGTAGGTTATGGGTAAAGTCATCGGAATCGACCTCGGTACGACCAATAGCTGCGTCGCCGTCATGGACGGTGCGACGCCGAAGGTCATCGAGAACGCGGAAGGCGCGCGCACCACGCCGTCGATGGTCGCGTTCACCAAGGACGGCGAGCGTCTCGTCGGCCAGCCGGCCAAGCGCCAGGCGGTCACCAACCCGGAAGGCACGCTGTTCGCGGTGAAGCGGCTGATCGGTCGGCGCTACAACGACCCGATGGTCGAAAAGGACAAGGGCCTGGTGCCCTTCAAGATCGTCAACGCCGACAACGGCGATGCCTGGGTCGAGGTCGAGAGCAAGAAGTACTCTCCCTCGGAAGTCTCGGCGATGATCCTGACCAAGATGAAGGAAACCGCCGAATCGTATCTCGGCGAGAACGTCACGCAGGCGGTGATCACCGTGCCGGCGTATTTCAACGACTCGCAGCGGCAGGCCACCAAGGACGCCGGCAAGATTGCTGGCCTGGAAGTGCTCCGCATCATCAACGAGCCGACGGCGGCAGCGCTGGCCTACGGTCTCGACAAGAAGAACACCGGCACCATCGCGGTCTATGACCTGGGCGGCGGTACCTTCGATATTTCCGTGCTGGAGATCGGCGACGGCGTGTTCGAGGTGAAGTCGACCAACGGCGACACCTTCCTCGGCGGCGAAGATTTCGACATGCGCCTCGTCGATTACCTGGCGGCCGAGTTCAAGAAGGACCAGGGCATTGATCTCAGGAGCGACAAGCTGGCGCTGCAGCGCCTGAAGGAAGCGGCTGAGAAGGCCAAGATCGAGCTCTCGAGCTCGACGCAGACCGAAATCAACCTGCCCTTCATCACCGCCGATGCCTCGGGCCCGAAGCACCTGACGCTGAAGCTGACCCGTTCCAAGCTTGAAAGCCTCGTCGACGACCTGATCCAGAAGACCGTCGACCCGTGCCGCCAGGCGCTCAAGGATGCGGGCGTGTCGGCTGCGCAGATCGACGAAGTGGTGCTGGTCGGCGGCATGAGCCGCATGCCCAAGGTCCAGGAAGTGGTCAAGCAGCTGTTCGGCAAGGAGCCGCACAAGGGTGTCAACCCGGATGAAGTGGTCGCCATGGGCGCCGCCATCCAGGCCGGCGTGCTGCAGGGCGACGTCAAGGACGTGCTGCTGCTCGACGTGACCCCGCTCAGCCTCGGCATCGAAACGCTGGGTGGCGTGTTCACCCGCCTGATCGACCGCAACACGACAATCCCGACCAAGAAGAGCCAGACCTTCTCGACCGCCGAGGACAACCAGAACGCGGTGACCATCCGCGTGTTCCAGGGCGAGCGCGAGATGGCCGCCAACAACAAGCTGCTCGGCAATTTCGACCTCGCCGGCATTCCTCCGGCGCCGCGCGGCGTGCCGCAGATCGAAGTCACCTTCGATATCGACGCCAACGGCATCGTCAACGTTTCGGCCAAGGACAAGGGCACCGGCAAGGAGCAGCAGATCCGCATCCAGGCCTCGGGTGGTCTGTCGGACGCCGATATCGAGCGCATGGTCAAGGAAGCCGAGCAGAACGCCGACGCTGACAAGAAGAAGCGTGAAGCTGTGGAAGCCAAGAACCAGGGCGAATCGCTGATCCACTCGACCGAGAAGTCGTTGAAGGACTATGGCGACAAGGTCACCGCCGAAGAGAAGGCTGCCATTGAGACGGCGATCGCCGAGCTCAAGGCCGTGCTGGAAGGTGACGACGCCGACGCGATCAAGGAGAAATCCGCGACGCTGGCCGAGGCTTCGATGAAGCTGGGCGAGGCGATGTACAAGCAGAGCCAGGCGGAAGCCGAGGCCAAGGCCGAAGGCGGCGAACAGCCGGCCGACGACGATGTGGTCGACGCCGAGTTCGAAGAGGTCAAAGACGACAAGCGGTCGGCTTGATCTGTAGACTCTGGAGTTTGGGAAGGGCCTGGCCACCGCCGGGCCCTTTTCGTTTCACGTGAATCAGGCCGCAATCTTGCCGCAGCTTGGTCCAACTGTTTTCACATCCGCCGCCGATGTTGCGCGGGTTGAAGTAGGCGCCAACTGTCAGCAGCAGGGTGCCTTGAGGGAGCAGCCGGAATCCAGGGCCGGGGAACGGATGCTGAGGGCGGACTTCGAAAGGACTACCTGATGTCATCGGTTGAGGTGCGGAGGTTCGCCGAGAACGGCGATCTCCATGCAGCGGATTCCGCGCCTATCGAGCGGCTCGACGCCGACATGCGCCACATTCTCAACGTGCTGCAGTCGATGGGCGGCAAGCGCATCGACGAATGCCGCTCGCCCGAAGCGCGCGCGCTCCCGACGCTCGACATGGCGTTGCGCCGGATCCTTCGAGATCAGGTCGACGACATGGGCGTCGGCATGGAGATGCGGCTGATCCAGGGTCCGACCGACGAGATCCGGGCTCGCATCTACGTGCCGCAGAACGACATCGTCATGGGCCTCAGGCCGATGGTGCTGTTCCTGCATGGCGGCGGCTTCGTGCTCGGCGATGTCGACAATTACGACGCGACGCCGCGAGCGCTGGCAGCCCGGACCGGCGCCGTGGTGGTTTCGGCACATTACCGGCAGGCGCCGGAGCACCGCTTCCCGGCGGCGCATGAAGATGCCTATGCGGCGTGGAACTGGCTGCTCGAACATGCCGAATCACTTGGCAGCGATGCCAGGCGCGCCGCGATCGTCGGCGAGGGCTCGGGCGGTAACCTCGCGGTCAACGTGGCCTTAAGAGCGCGCGCTGAAGCCAAGCCGCTGCCCGTCCACCTGGGTCTCGTGACGCCAATGGCGGCGATGCTGTTCGACCTGCCTTCGCACCTCGAAAACGCCAGCACCTTCCCCTATTCCACCGCGACGCTGGAGTGGGCTGCGCGGAAACTGTTTCGCAAGAAGGACGAGGCGCACGACGCCCGGATGAACATCGCCGGGCGTACCGATCTCGCCGGCCTGCCGCCGGCGACCATCATCCTCGCCGAAGCTGATCCGCTGCGCTCGGAAGGCGAAGCGCTGGCCGATGCGATGCGCCGGTCCGGCGTCTGGGTCGACACGACCACTTACGATGGTGTGACACACGGCTTCTTCGGGCTCTACCGCATCGTCAACAAGGCGATGTTCGCGCAGGGCCAGCTCGGCCGGAACCTCGCGGCGGCGTTCGGCGCATAACCCAGCGACTGGTGGAAAAGTCACACCGGGCACGTACGTCGGCCTCGGCGCGTCGATAGTGTTGCCGTCCGGCACCAGAGTACTTATCTAGGCCGGATGCCTGATGCGGGGCGCAGGCAACCAAGGACAAGGCCGATTGGCGAAACGCGATTTTTATGAAGTGCTCGGGGTGCCCAAGGGCGCCGACGAAGCGGTGCTGAAAGGCGCCTACCGCAAGCTTGCGATGCAGTTCCACCCGGACCGCAACCCGGGCAATGCCGAGGCCGAAACCAAGTTCAAGGAGATCAGCGAGGCTTACGACACGCTGAAGGACCCGCAGAAGCGCGCCGCCTACGATCGCTTCGGCCACGCGGCGTTCGAGAATGGCGGGCGCGGGCCGGCCGGCTTCGGGCCCGAGTTCACCTCGTCGATGTCCGATATCTTTGAAGATATCTTCGGCGACTTCATGGGCGGCCGTGGCCGCGGCGGCCAGTCGCGGCTGCGCGGCTCGGACCTGCGCTACAATCTCGAGATCAGCCTCGAAGAGGCATTTGGCGGCCGTACCGTAGATATCGACGTGCCGACGCTTTCCACCTGCGACACCTGCGAAGGCTCCGGCGCCAAGCCGGGCACCGGCATGTCGACCTGCCGCCACTGTAATGGCCAGGGCAAGGTCCGCGCCGCGCAGGGCTTCTTCACCATCGAACGCACCTGCCCGATCTGCAATGGTCGCGGCCAGATCCTCGAACAGCCCTGCACCGATTGCGGGGGCCAGGGCCGCCGGCAGCAGAACCGCACGCTCTCGGTCGATATCCCCAAGGGCATCGAGGACGGCACCCGCATCCGGCTCGCCAACGAAGGCGAAGCCGGGCTGCGCGGCGGACCGCCGGGCGACCTCTACATCTTCATTTCGATCAAGCCGCACGATCTGTTCCAACGCGATGGCGCCGACCTCTACGCGCGTGTGCCGATCGCCATGACCACCGCCGCTTTGGGCGGCGAGTTCGAAGTGCCGACGCTGGATGCGGCGCGGGCCCGGGTGAAGGTTTCGTCCGGCACCCAGCCCGGCCAGCGGGTCCGGCTCAAGGGCAAGGGCATGCCGGTGCTCCGCTCCAAGGATTTCGGCGATCTCTACGTGCAGCTCGACGTCGAGACGCCGCAGAGCCTTTCGAAGCGCCAACGCGAGCTGCTCGAGGAGTTCGAACGGGAATCGACACGCGAGAACTCGCCGACCTCAGAGGGTTTCTTCGCCAAATTGAAGAGCCTGTTCGAGAACTAGCCTCACCCGCCTGCTGGTAGTTTGCCTGCGACCCGGCGTGGTTGTCCTAGGGCGAAGCGCCGGGCAAGCAGGGCAGTGCCCAACGCGACCAGGGCGTTGGGTATGGAACCGAGCCCGACGTACTTGAGCAGTATCAAAGATGCCGGCGCGGTCTCAGGTGACGGGGTCAGGTCGACGACGCCCTGGTTTGTGGCTCGTAGTTGCGCTGGCACAGTTGGCGCTGTCGCGACCGTAGCCAGGAGCACGACGATCGCGACGCCCGCGACGTGGACAGCTGTAACAGCCAGTACCGGTCGTCCGACGGCGACCGCCACCACGTAGGAAATCGCCGAGACCAGGCTGAGCCCGCAGGCGAAGAGCAGGGCGATTGGCAACCACACGCCGGTTGCCAGCGAGTAGAATACGAACACGATGCCGGTCAGCAACCAGACGGCGGCGCCAAGCAGCGTAGCGGTGAGCCATCGAGGCATGCCGGTGTGTCCTGAGGCCTTGTTCGGATGCGGGATCATAAGCAGCATCCCCGTCTCACGGCAAATTCAGCGCCCTCGTCGCTCCTTGCGGCTTGACCAGGCCGGCTATCCCGGGATTTCTTCGTCCTCCTTCCAACCAGCTCCAGCGTCATGACCACCGAAGCGCCCGCCCCCAAGACTGCCATCACCATCTGTGGTTCACTGCGCAAAGACTCGATCAACGAGCCCTTGCGCCGGCATATGTCGGCAAAGCTCCGCGAAGCCGGGGTGATCGTCACCGATCTCGACCTCGGCGAGTTCGAGATGCCGATTTTCAACCAGGACATCGAGGATGCCGGCGAAACGCCGGACGCGGCGAAGCGCCTGGCGGAGCTGTTCCGGAGCCACGACATCGTGCTGATCATCAGCCCGGAATACAATGGCGGGGTCACGCCGCTGATCGCCAACCTGGTGTCATGGGTCAGCCGCGAGAAGCCCAACCCGTTCAAGCACGCGGTGTTCGGCATCGGCGGGATGAGCGACGGCAAGTACGCGACGATCTTCGCGCTGTCGCATCTACGCGATACGCTGAGCAAGATCGGCGCGCTGGTGGTGCCGACACTGCTCGCGCTCGGCCCCTACCCTGATGTGCTGGATGAAGACGGCGCGCCGAACGAAGGCAACATCAAATGGAAGGTCGGCCAGATGGTGCGCGAGCTGACCCACTTCTCGCGCGGCGGCATCTGAGGTGTACGCGCTCTACGTCACCCACCCCGAAGTGGTGATCGACCCCAATGCGGCGATGCCGCGCTGGGGCCTGTCCAGCCGGGGGAAGTCGCGAGCAGAACGTTTTGCGAACCACCCCCTGGTCGCCAACCTCACTCGCCTCGTCTCGAGCACGGAAACCAAGGCTCTCGAGCTCGCGGCGATTCTGGTGGCCGGCTGCGGCGCGCCTGTGGACAGCGGGGATAAGTTCAACGAGAGCGACCGTCGCAGTACCGGTTTTGTTCCTGCGGCGCGCTTTGAGGCACTGCTCGATGCCCTGTACGCCCACCCCGATGAGTCGCCCGAGGGTTGGGAGACAGCGCGGGACGCGCAACGCCGAGTGTTCGGTGCCTTCAATGACGTTCTGGCCGGCCACGATGCGAGCAAGCCCATCGGCTTCACCGGCCACGGCACCGTCGGCACGCTGCTGAAGTGCCAGCTCGGCGGGCTGCCGATCGCCCGCTCCGAGGACCAGCGCCGCATCGGCAACCCGGGCGGCGGCAATGTCTTCGTGGTGCGGCTCAGCGACCGGAAGTTGCTGACCGACTGGATCGCCATGGAGGACCTGCCGGAGACGATCGAGGGGCTCTGAGCACCTCGGAAGTTGGCATGGCGCCGGCCGTGCCACACGGCCCCCTGCACCGCCGGCGTCAGCTGCCGTCCTTCCGGCCCGGCGTCCACTCCCCCAATCCGAACAGTTCCACCGCGTCCTCGAGCGCCAGCTTCAGCCGATCGAGCCGGGCCGGATCGTGGTCGATCTCGCGCAGCCGGGTCGGGCCGGCGAGCGGCGCCCGCGACAATAGTTCGGTCCCCGCCTCGGTCAGCCCGACGAGCCGGGCACGGCGATCCCGCGGATCGGTCTTTACCGTGACGAGGTCCATGCGGCGGAGCTCATCGATCGATTGGCCGAGCGTCGCCGCATGCATCACCAGTGCCTTGCGCAAGGCGGCGAGCGGCAATTGCGGCCGCTCGGCACAGATGCGCAACACCGACAATTGCAGGCCGGTAATGCCGAAGCGCTTCTTCAAGTCGGCGTGGAAGGCCTCGGTGGCACGTTCGAGCCGCACCCAGGCGACAATGGCGGATAGCGCCTGCTGCTGCATGATTGATCAGTGATTCCATTAAGTTGCGTGGACGCTATGGCGTCATAGCACCTCGCGCAAGCGGGCATTTTCGCTTGCCCGATTCGCCCGGCTGTGGCACTGACCGGAAAATCCGGAGACATCTGATGGCAGGCACCCTGATCGTCGCACTCGATCTCGACACTCGAGACGAGGCGGAACGCTTGATCGCGCAACTCGGCGATAACGTCGATTTCTACAAGATCGGCTACCAGCTGTTCTATGGCGGTGACGGCCTCAATCTCGGCAAGGCCCTGCTGGCAGCTGGCAAGCGGGTGTTCTTCGATCTGAAGATGCTCGATATCGACAACACGGTCGAAAAGGGTGTCGCGGCGATCGCGAAGACCGGCGCCACTATGGTCACCGTGCACGCCTATCCGCAATGCATGCGCGCCGCAGTGCGCGGCGCGGCCGGATCGGAGCTCTGCGTGCTGGGTGTGTCGGTGCTGACCTCGATGGACGATGCCGACCTGGCCGAGGCCGGCTTTGCCCGCGATACGGCAGGGCTCGTCGCGCTCAGGGCGCAACAGGCCCGTGACGCCGGCATCGGCGGATTGGTCAGCTCGCCGCACGAGGCCGAGATGGTGCGCTCGATCGTCGGGCCGAAGCTCGCCATCGTCACTCCGGGCATCCGCCCGGCGGGCAGCGCACATGGCGACCAGAAGCGGGTGACCGGCCCGGCCGAGGCGTTGGCGGCGGGCGCCAGCCATCTGGTGGTGGGCCGGCCAATTACCGCGGCGGCGCATCCGGTGAGCGCGGCGCAGGCGATCCTCGCCGAGATGGCGGGCGGCACCCGGCTGGCATGACCGCGCCCGGTGGGCTATAGCCCACGGGGTTCGACTTAGGAGCACGCATGTCTGATCTCAAGGTCGCCATCGCTGGCGCAGGCGGCAAGATGGGCGCGGCGAATATCCGCGCTATTGCGGCAAGTCCGGGGATCACCGTTATCTCGGCCTTCGATCGCGCCGGCGCCCCGGCTGTCGGCAGGGACGCAGGCGAGCTGGTCGGAATCGAGGCGCTTGGTGTCACGATCACCGACGATGTCGCGACCGCCCTCGCGGGTGCCGACGCGATCCTCGATTTCACCGCGCCAGCCAACTCCGTGGCGTTGGCGAAAGAGGCGGCGAGGCGTGGCCTCATCCACATCGTCGGCACGACCGGCTGCAGCGAGGCTGATGACGCGGCGATCCTTGAGGCCGCCTCGTCGGCGCGCATCGTCAAATCCGGCAATTTCTCGCTTGGCGTCAACCTGCTGCTGGGGCTGATCAAGCAGGCGGCCGCGGCGTTGCCGGGCTTCGATGTCGAAATTCTCGAGATGCACCACAACAAGAAGGTCGACGCCCCGTCGGGTACGGCGCTGATGCTCGGCGAGGCCGCCGCACGCGGTCGCAACCTCGACCTGAAGACCCATTCGGTGCGGGTCCGCGACGGCCATACCGGGCCACGCGAAACCGGCAGCATCGGCTTTGCGACGCTACGCGGCGGCAATGTCATCGGCGAACACCGGGTGATCCTTGCCGGCCCATCCGAGCGGATCGAACTCAACCACATCGCCGACAACCGGGCGCTGTTCGCCGACGGGGCGGTGCGTGCCGCGCTCTGGGCCCGCGACCAGCAGCCGGGCCTTTACTCCATGGCCGACGTGCTCGGCCTCAACTGACACAAGGACTTTCGATGACCGGAACGCTGATCCTCGTTCGCCACGGCCAGAGCGACTGGAACCTCAAGAACCTGTTCACCGGCTGGCGCAATCCCGACCTTACCGAGCAGGGGGTTGGCGAGGCGCGCCACACCGGCAAGACGCTGAAGGCGGCCGGCTACACGCCCGACGTCTACTTCACTTCGGCGCTGCGCCGGGCCCAGCACACGCTCGACCTGATCCTCGAAGAACTCGGGATCACCGAGGTGACGATCACCCGCTCGAAGCTGCTCAATGAGCGCGACTACGGCGATCTCAGCGGCCTCAACAAGGATGACGCGCGGGCCAAGTGGGGCGAGGAGCAGGTGCTGATCTGGCGCCGCTCGTTCGACGTACCGCCGCCGGGCGGCGAAAGCCTCAAGGACACCGCAGCCCGCACCCTGCCCTATTACGATGCCGAGATCGTGCCGCTGCTGAAAGCCGGGAAAACCGTTCTGGTCGCGGCACACGGCAACTCGCTACGCTCGATCGTCATGGCGATCGAGAACCTGACGCCTGAGCAGATTCTGAAGCGTGAGATCGGCACCGGCGAGCCGGTGATCTACAAGATCGACGCTGATGGAAAGCTGGCGGAGAAGGTGGCGATCTAAAGCGGCGAAAGCCTAGAGAGACGGTCCCCTTCCATCCTCCCCCTTTATGGGGAGGGGGCCGTCTGCTTCAGTCAGTCCTAAGCCCCCACCACCCCAGATTCCCACCCGAGAATCGCCCGCTTGCGCGGCACGCCCCAATGGTAGCCGGTGAGAGCCCCGCTGGTCCCCACCACGCGGTGACACGGCACCACGAAGCTGATCGGGTTCTTGCCCACGGCGGCGCCGACGGCGCGAGCGGCGGTCGGGCGGCCGATATGGTTGGCGACCTTCTGGTAGGTCGTCGCCTTTCCTACCGGGATCTTCAGCAGCGTCTCCCACACCTGCACCTCGAAATCGGTGCCGATGAGGACGACGCGCACCGGTTGCTCCGGGTCCCAGCGGTTGGGATCGAACACCCGCGCCGCGACCGGAGCTACTGCCTTATCGTCGCGGCGATAGCTGGCATTGGGCCAGCGGTTGGCCAGATCTTCGAAGGCTTCCTCGATCGAGGTGTTTTCGTCCGCAAAACCGATGCCGCTCAGCCCGTATTCGGTCATGGTCAGCACCGCGGTGCCGAACGGCGACGGGGCGGCGCCCCAGATCATCTCGAGACCTTCGCCACGAGCCCGGAAAGCGCCCGGCGGCATGGCCTCATGGGTGACGAACAGATCGTGCAACCGCGAGGTCGAGGAGAGGCCAACCTCATAGGTGGTATCGAGCACGCTCTGCTGATCGGCCAGGAGTTTTTTGGCGTGGTTGAGTGCCACGGCCTGGGCAAAGCTCTTCGGGCTCAGCCCGCACCAGCGGCGGAACAGGTCGGTGAGCTGCCGCTCGGTCAGCCCGAGGGCGCGGGCAAAGCGCGGCAGATCGGTTTCGTCGGGCAGCGTCTCGCTGAGATAAGCGATGGCGGCCTGGACGGTCTCGTAATCCGAGTTGGCGATGATGGTTTCGTGCTTGCTCATGATGAGCGAAACATAGGCGCGCCGAAGCGCCGTTGCGACCCGGTTTTGACGGACGGCGGGAGCTAAACCCGCGCTCGTTTCAGCGCGGTGCCGAAGGCCTTGGCGAAGCTCGACTTCTCATCCTGGTTGAGAAACTGGCCGAGCACGATATCGCGGTCGCGGGTCCTCAGATGCAGCGCCACGGTGCGCTCGTTGTAGTCGCGGTCGACCACCAGCTTGACGAAGTAGGGGTTGAAACGGCTCAGGGTTTCCTTGCCGGTGCCATCGACCTGCTTGATTTCGAGCTGGTCCGGCCACAACGTCACTTCCTCATAGCGCTTGCCGTCGCGCTGGCTCGAACGCATCGCCCACCAGATCAGCGCGATATCGAGGCCGAGAAAACCGACGATCGGCCAGGCGCCCATCGAGAAGAAGATGATGCCGGGGATGGTGGCGAGCACTGCCACGAGGACAATGACGACGCGAAAACCCTTGCGTCCCAGCGATCGATGGGGCGTCAGCTTTGCCGCGAACAGCGGCCTCGCTTGCGTTTGGGTCGTCATCTTGGGCATCACTATAGGCTCAGAATCAGGATGACGGAAATGGCGCAGCAAAAAGTGAAGCGACTGCCCAAAGGGCTACCTACGTCAGATGTCGAAGCCATTTTCGGCGCTTTTGCGGCAGCGGAGCCCGAACCGAAGGGCGAACTCGACTACGTGAACCCCTTCACCCTCCTGGTCGCGGTGGTGCTGTCGGCGCAGGCGACAGACGCCGGGGTGAACAAGGCCACCAAGTTGTTGTTTCAGCTGGCGGATACGCCGGAGAAGATGGTGGGGCTGGGCGTCGCCGAGATCGAGGACAAGATCAAGACCATCGGGCTGTTTCGCAACAAGGCCAAGAACGTCTTCGCGCTGAGCCAGCAGTTGATCGAAAAGTTCGATTCAAAGGTGCCCGAGGACCGGGAAGCGCTGGAGAGCCTGCCGGGGGTTGGCCGCAAGACCGCCAATGTGGTGCTCAACATCGCCTTCAAGCAGCCGACCATCGCGGTCGACACCCATCTGTTCCGCGTCGCCAACCGCACCGGGCTGGCACCGGGCGATAATCCGCTGAAGGTGGAGCTCGGACTGCTCAAGGTGATCCCCGACCAGTACATGCTGCACGCGCACCACTGGCTGATCCTGCACGGACGCTACATCTGCAAGGCACGCAAGCCCGATTGCTGGCGCTGCATCATTTCTCAGTGGTGCCGGTTCGAACCGAAGACGCCGGCACCGAAGGGCACGTGAGGCGCGATCTCGCAACTCGGATCAGACCCCATACCCGCGTGCCATCGCTGCGGCGAAGCTGGGAATGAATACCAGCAGCACCGCCTGCAGGTAGAGGAACCGACGGGCGGCCGACACCTCGGCCGCCGGCGGTGTATGCCCGGCGTCGGCCTTTGCTGCCTTCAGCCAGCGCAGGATTGCCACAGTCGGCGCAATCGAGGCGAGGCCCACTCCGAGGAAGGCAATCATCTTGGCCCAGAACACCCAGTTGCCGACGTAATACTCCCAGCCGGCCGAGCCGAAGATCACCCTGACAATGCCGACGACGATAACCAGCATTGCCACCCCGCCATAGGCACGATCGAGCGACCCAAGCTGGGCAAGGCGCTTGCCCTCGATCCCCGGCCGCAGCAGGGCGAACTCGGCGGCGAAGATCGCCACCAGGGTGAACACGGCGAGGTGGTGGGCAATGGCGAGGATCAGGTCGGTCATCATGTCGCTCCTGATGCGCCTCGACTGGTGTGAGGCAGCATGTTAACACTGTTCTCATCGAGATAATCTTCCATGTGAGCAATGTCAACATCTGAACCATCCGACCGCTATCACCATGGCGACCTGCGCCGGGCCCTGGTCGAAGCAGCGCTGGAGCTGCTGATCGAAGGCGGCACTGAGGCGTTGGGGATGCGGGAGCTGGCGCGGCGGGTCGGCGTCTCCGCCGCCGCGCCCTACCGGCACTTCCGCGACAAGCAGGCGCTGATCCAGGCCGTCGCTGCAGCCGGCTTTGCGCTGTTCCGCGAAACGGTCGAGGGCGCCAGGGCGGGCGTCGAAGCGGAGGAGCAACTGGGCGCCATGGCCGAGGCTTATGTGAAGTTCGCGCTGCGCTACCCGCGGCTCTACAAACTGATGTTCTCCTCCGAACTTGGCAAGTTCGAGGACAAGGAGCTGCGCCGCGCCGCCGACGCCGCATATGAAAGCCTCGCAGTGGCCGCGGCAAAGGTCGATCCCGATGCTCCCGGCGAGGCGGCGATCAGCGCCTGGGCTTTCGTCCATGGCCTCTCGATGCTGCTGCTCGACGAGCAACTGCTCGGCGTTTCCGCCGCTAACGCCGAACCGCTGGTCCGGGCGCTGACCCGACGGCATGCGCAACGCTTCGGCAAGCCACGTCCAGCCTGAGGTTGGCGTTGCATGGGCGCGCAATCTCCTCTATTCCCGGCGCGGCTCATTTCCCCATTTGTTTCATCGAAGGATCGCCGATGGCCGAGGCCCGGTTCGACGTTCTCACCATCGGCAACGCCATCGTCGACGTCATTGCTCCGATCGATCCCGGCTTCCTCGAACGCGAGGGCTTGTCGGAAGGCATCATGCATCTGGTCGATGCCGAGCGCTCGGCCTACCTCTACGAGCGGATGCCGGCCGAGAAGCGCCAGATCTCCGGCGGCAGCTCGGCCAATACCGCGGCAGGCGTCGCCTCGCTCGGCGGCAAAGCCGCGTTTGTCGGCAAGGTGGCGGACGATGAACTGGGCGATGTGTTCGCCGACGACCTCAAGCGCATCGGCGTGCATTACGGCGTGTCGCGCCTCAGCGATGGCCCCGCAACGGCCCGCTCGATGATCCTCCTATCGTCGGACGGCGAGCGGACGATGAACACCTACCTGGGCGCCTGCCACCAGCTGACCACCGCCGACATCAACGAAGACGAGATCGGCGGCGCCACCGTCACCTATATGGAAGGGTTCTTGTGGGATCCAACCGAGGCCAAGAAGGCCTTCGTGATGGCGGCGCATTACGCCCACAAGCACGAACGCGCCGCCTCGTTCACGCTATCCGACCCGTTCTGCGTCAACCGCTACCGCGACGAGTTCCTCGACCTGATCCGCTCCAAGACCATGGATATCGTGTTCGGCAACGTCGAAGAGCTGAAGTCGCTGTACCAGACCGACCTGCACGGCGCCGTGCAAGCGATCGCCAAGGACGCCGAGCTGGCGGCAATCACCATGGGCGCCGACGGCGCCATGGTGGTGCACCAGGGTGAGATCATCACCGTGCCCGCCTATGCGGTGACCGAAGTGGTCGACGTCACCGGCGCCGGCGACCTGTTCGCCTCGGGGTTCCTGTTGGCTATTGCACGTGAGCGCGATTTCCGCACCGCGCTACAGGCGGGGTGCCTGGCTGCCAGCGAAGTGATCTCGCATATCGGCGCCCGGCCGGTAGCGGATCTGCAAGCACTGGCGGGCGAGAAGGGCATCGGCATCTAGGCTAGTTGGATCAGGACTCGCCGAAATCTAGACCTTCCGCAAAGCCACACGCTCGATGGTGTGGCTCGGCCCCTTGGTCAGTACCAGGTCGGCGCGGCTGCGGGTTGGCTGGATGTTGTCGCGCAGGTTCGGGAGGTTGATTTCCTTCCAGGCCCACAGGCCGAAGGCCTCGGCTTCCTCGCTGCTCATCTTGGTGAAGCGATGAAAGAAGCTCTTGGGGTCGGCAAAGGCGGTTTCCCGCAGGCGCCGGAAGCGCTCCATGAACCAGGTGGTCAGGTCGTTCTCGTCGGCATCGATGAAAATCGAGAAATCGAGGAAGTCGGAAGCAAAGAGGATCGGCTTGCCGGATTTCGGCAATTCGCCCGGCTGCAGGATGTTGAGCCCCTCGACGATCAGGATGTCCGGCCGATCGATGGTGATGAACTCGCCGTCGATCACGTCGTATACGAGATGCGAATAGACCGGCACCTTTACGTCGGGCTTGCCCGACTTGATGTCGGAGAGGAAACGGATCAACGCGCCGCGATCATAGCTCTCCGGAAAGCCCTTGCGGTCGGCAAGCTGCAGCTCATCGAGTCTGGCGTTCGAGTAAAGGAAGCCGTCGGTGGTGACCAGGTCAACCTTGGGCGAGCTCGGCCAGCGGCTGAGCAGCGCCTTCAAGATACGCGAGGTGGTGGATTTGCCCACCGCCACCGAGCCCGCGACGCCGATAATATAGGGCACCTTGCGGCCATCGGCGCCGAGGAATTTCGTCGAGGCGCGGTGCAGTTCCTGCGTTGCCTCGACATAGAGCGAGATCAGCCGGCTCAGCGGCAGGTAGATTTCCTCGGCCTCGGTGAACGAGATCGGATCGGTCAAGGCGCGCAGCCGCTTCACGTCGTCAGCGTCGAGCGTCATCGGCTCGTCGGCGCGAAAGCCGCTCCATTCGGCCTTGCTGAAATAGTGGTAGGGCGCCAGCTCGAGCTTCTTTACCCCCATCAGCCCTGAGCCTTCCCGCGCGATGCCTTCTCCTCGAGGCCCGACTGCGCGGTGCGGCGCTCGAGCTGCGCCATCACATCGCTCAGCGGCACGCCCGCGGCGCGGAGCAATACCAGGAGGTGATAGATCACGTCGGAGGCCTCGCCCTCGGTGCCCTTCTTGTCCTTGGTCACCGAAGCGATGATGATCTCGGCCGCTTCCTCGCCGAATTTCTTGGCGCAACGCTCGACGCCACCGGCGAGCAGTTTGGCGGTGTAGCTCTCGTCCGGCGAAGCGCCGGCCCGGGCCGCGATGCGCTTATCCAGGTCTTCGAGGCTGAAGCTCATCAAATCTCTCCCGCATTGGCGTCGCGCCGCATCGGGATGCCGTGGCGCTCCATATAGTCCTTGGCTTCGCCCACCGTGTAGGTGCCGAAGTGGAAGATCGAGGCGGCGAGCACAGCCGATGCGTGCCCTTGCTTCACCCCATCGACCAGGTCGTCGAGCGAGCCGACGCCGCCCGAGGCGACCACCGGCACATGCACCGCATCGGCAACGGCGCGGGTGAGCTTCAGATCGAAGCCCGACTTGGTACCATCGCGGTCCATCGAGGTGACCAGCAGCTCGCCGGCGCCGCGCTCGACCATTTTGGCGGCGAACTCCACCGCGTCGAGCCCGGTCGGGTTGCGCCCGCCATGGGTATAGATTTCCCATTCGTCCATGTTCTGCTGCCCCGGCGCCTGGACCTGGCGCCGGCGCGCGTCGACCGAGACGACGATGCACTGGTCGCCGAACTTGTCGGCGGCGCGGGCGATGAAATCTGGGTCGCTCACCGCTGCCGAATTGATCGACACCTTGTCGGCGCCAGCGAGCAGAAGCTTGCGGATATCCTCGAGCTTCCGGATCCCCCCGCCCACCGTCACCGGCATGAAGCAATGCTCGGCGGTGCGCGCCACCACATCGAAAATGGTGTCGCGGTTCTCGTGGCTGGCGGTGATGTCGAGAAAGGTCAGCTCGTCGGCACCGGCGGCATTGTACGCGATGGCAGCTTCGACGGGATCGCCGGCATCGATCAGATCGACGAACTGCACGCCCTTGACGACGCGGCCGTCTTTGACGTCGAGGCAGGGAATGATGCGGGTCTTCAGACTCATTGGCGCGGATCCGATGGTGGGCGCTTCAACCTCGCATAGATGGCGAAGCCGAAGGAGAACACCCAGAAGAAGAAAGCGAACAGCCCGGCGAGGCCGAACAGGGTGGGGAGGATGCCGGTGAAACCGGCATAGAGCAGCGCCAATATCGGTAGCAGCGCCAGCGGATACCACCAAAGGCGCACCCGCTCGACCAGCACCGGCTTGTTCCTGAGCTCAGCCATTGGGCACGTCTCCCCGCTTGCGACCCCAATAGAGCCGATGGACGACGAGCACAACGGCCCACAACAACAGTGCGCCGGCGCCGAGCGGGATGGTCGCCAGCATGAACCAGCCCATCACCCCCAGCGCGTAAAGCGTCGGGCCGATGTCCTCGCCGTTGACCACGCACGGATTGACGGAGCCCTCGTTCAGCGTGCAGCCATTGGCGTCGGCGATCGCGCCGGCGACGAGCACCGAGAGCACCGGCGCCAGCGCCACCAACAGGATGATCGCCAAGACGATCCAGTAGAGCCACCAGGGGAAGCGCCGCTGTTGAGCGGAGCTCACGCAGCGCGGCCTTTAAGCAGGGCTATTGCTTCACGTGAATCAATGCGGCCGTCGTAGAGCGCCCGTCCCGAGATGGCGCCTTCGAGGATCTGGTAGCGCGGCTCGGTCATGGTGCGGATGTCGTCCATCGAGGCGAGCCCGCCCGAGGCGATCACCGGGATGGACACCGCTTCCGCCAGCTCCAGCGTCGAGGGCCAGTTGATGCCCTTCAGCACGCCGTCGCGATCGATGTCGGTGTAGATGATCGCCGCGACCCCTGCCCCTTCAAAGCGCTTGCCGAGTTCGATGGCGGTCAGCTCGGAGGTTTCAGCCCAGCCTTCCACCGCTACCTTGCCGCCGCGCGCATCGATGCCGACCGCGACCCGGCCGGGGAAAAGCCGCGCCGCTTCGCGGACCAGTGCCGGATCGCGCACCGCGATGGTGCCGAGAATGACGCGAGCCAGACCGCGGCCAAGCCATTCCTCGATATGGGCGATGCTGCGGATGCCGCCGCCCAGCTGCACCGGAAAGCGCACCGCGTCGAGGATCGCCTGCACGGCGTCGCCGTTGACGCTCTTGCCGGCAAAGGCGCCGTTGAGATCGACGACGTGAAGGTACTCGAAGCCCTGGTCCTCGAACGATCTCGCCTGTGCGGCTGGATCATCGTTGAACACCGTGGCCTGCTGCATATCGCCGAGTTTCAGGCGCACGCACTGGCCATCCTTCAGGTCGATGGCGGGGAAGAGGATCATGGGGCGATGCCCTCCGTAATCGAGAAAGGGGGCCTTCCTTCTTTGCGCAAAAGGAACTTCACGGCTTCCACCCCAGGAAATTCCGGATCAGCGTCAACCCGAGCGTCTGGCTCTTCTCGGGGTGGAACTGGGTCCCCAGCATATTGTCGCGGCCGACGATGGCGGTGACCTGCTGCCCATAGTCGGCAGTGGCCACCAGGGTCTCCGGCCGATCGGTTGCCAGGTGATAGGAGTGGACGAAATAGGCATGCAGCCCATCCGCCCCGTCGGGGATGCCTGCGAGCAGCGGGTGGGACTGGTGGAAAGTCAGCGTGTTCCAGCCCATATGCGGGACTTTCAGGTCGCCTTTCGGCTCGAGCCGCACCACTGCCCCGGGGATCCAGCCGAGCCCCTTGGTGATCGCCTTCTCGCGCCCCTCGGTGGCCATCAGCTGCATGCCGACGCAGATGCCGAGAAACGGCACGCCGCCGCGGATCACCCGCTCCTCCAGCACTTCGACCATGCCAGTCACCGCGTCGAGCCCGGCGCGGCAATCGGCGAAGGCGCCGACCCCGGGCAGTACGATCCGGTCGGCGCGGCGCACCGCCTCGACATCATCGGTGACGAGGATCTCGTCACCGGTACCGGCTTCCCGCGCGGCCCGTTCAAAAGCCTTGGCGGCGGAACGGAGGTTGCCCGAGCCGTAATCGATAATGGTGACGGTGCTCATCGGACCTGCCGTTTCAAATAGTCGACCAGTGCCAGGTCTTCCCCGGCGGCAACGATCTCGGTGCGATAAAGGCCACCGCGCCTTGCCGTCTTCACCCGGCGAAAGCTCGCCGCTTCGAAGCCGATCAAGGTGACGAACAGCACATAAAGCCAGAACGCCGCCTCAGCTCCGACCAGTACGCCCAGGGCAATGATTGCGAGGGTGCCAACGATCCAAATTGCCAGCAGCAACCACAGTCCGTGGAGGAGCGCATGCACCGGCGGCAGCAGGGCTGCGGACCAGGAAAAGCGATCGGCCACGGCAGTGGGCGCATCGCTCGGGCGCTCGTAGACGGAATAGAGGGTCACGGTTATCCTCGCTGGATCGGCGTGGTTGCGGGTTCGCCTTAGAGCAAAACCCGCACGGTTGGAAGATGAGGGATCCGGCCGCCAGCCATGTCGTTCAGGCAACAGGCTACGAGGAGAGCTTCATGACGCATGATTCCCACGACCCGCATGGCGATGGAACGATGGGTTCCAAACCGACCCAGGGCATTTTCATCGGCTGGCTGGCCGTCGGGCTGCTCATCCTGATGGCGATCTTCACCTTGACGGTGATCAGCGCCGGCGCCAACTACGGCTTCAGCTAACCACTTGCACTCTGCAAGTTGTCGTGACAGGTTTGAACCGGTCGCCACGCGCGACCGGTTTTTTTGCTGGGGAGGCGACGATGGCCGACGGCAAGTATCTTGCGGTGTTCTACAGCAATAAGGCGGGACCGAAATGGCAGGCCTGGCACGCGCTCTCCGAGGGGGACCGGCGAGCCAAAGATGCGGTCGGCCTGCCGGCGCTCGCGGCCTGGGACGAACAGTACAAGGATCGGATCGTCGACATGGGCGGGCCGCTGGGCAAGACGCTGCGAGTCACCGACGACGGCACGGCCAAGGCGGTCAATGAGCTGACTGCCTTCGTGGTGGTGCGGGCACCGTCGCTGCAAGCGGCGGCGCAGATGTTCGAGGGCCATCCACATATGAGCATCTTCCCGTGCCACGCCGTGGACGTGATGCCGCTGCTCGGATTGGAAACCGACGACGAGGGCCGGCCGAACGACTGAGTGCTAGAGCGTGCCCTTGGTCGAGGGGATGGCGTCGGCGGCGCGCGGGTCGATCTCGACGGCCGAGCGCAAGGCCCGAGCCAGCGCCTTGAAGGCGCTTTCGGCGATATGGTGGTTGTTGTCGCCGTAGAAGGTTTCGACGTGCAGGGTGATGCCGGCGTTCATGGCGAAGGCCTGGAACCATTCACGGAACAGTTCGGTGTCCATCTCGCCCACCTTGTCGCGGGTGAACTCCACCTTCCAGACCAGGAACGGCCGGCCCGAGACATCGAGCGCGACGCGGGTGAGCGTGCCATCCATCGGCAGGTCGGACGAGGCGTAGCGGCGGATGCCCTTCTTATTGCCCAGCGCCTGCTTCACCGCTTCACCCAGCGCAATGCCGACGTCCTCGGCAGTGTGGTGGAAGTCGATGTGCAGATCGCCCTTGGCGCGCACGGTCATATCGATCAGCGAGTGCTTGGAAAGCTGATCCAGCATGTGATCGAGAAAGCCGATGCCGGTCTGCATGTCGTGCTTGCCCGACCCATCGAGGTTCACCGACACGGTTATGTCGGTCTCATTGGTCTTGCGGGCAATTTCGGCGGTGCGCATCGTTGCAGTCCCTGTCGTGGCGCGGCGGCTGTAGCAGATAGCGCCGGAGCGGTGAAGATGCGGTGAAGGGGCCGTTTCACCTGCCGGCCGGTAACCTTCAGGAAACTACCCAACCGGCTAGCCCGGTTTGCAATCCACCGGTCCGCCCCTAAATATGGCGGAACAGTTCTGGAGTTTTTCCCAAGATGTCGAAGGACAACGAGTTTCCCGGCTGGCACGGCACGACGATCGTCGCCGTGCGCAAGGGCAACAAGGTGGTGGTGGCCGGTGACGGACAGGTCTCGGTCGGCAACACCGTGATGAAGCACACTGCCAAAAAGGTCCGGCGCCTCGCCGACGGCAAGGTGATCGGCGGTTTTGCCGGCGCCACTGCCGATGCGTTCACGCTGTTCGAGCGGCTCGAGGCCAAGCTGATCCAGTATCCGGACCAGCTGATGCGCGCGTCGGTCGAGCTGGCCAAGGATTGGCGCACCGACCGCTACCTGCGCCGACTCGAGGCGATGATGATCGTCGCCGACAAGGACGTGACGCTGGTGCTGACCGGCACCGGCGACGTGCTGACCCCCGACCACGCCACCATCGCCATCGGTTCGGGCGGCAACTATGCCTACTCGGCGGCGCTGGCGCTGAGCGAAAACACCGAGATGGACGCCGAGGAGATCGCCCGCAAGGCCATGAAGATCGCGGCCGAGGTGTGCATCTACACCAACGAGAACGTCACGGTCGAAACCATTGAAACCGCCTGACGTCAGCTTACGCTACGGCTTCCGGCCGGTGACGCGTGCCGACCTGCCCCTGTTGGCGGGTTGGCTGACGCAGCCGCACGTGGCGCAATGGTGGGACGATGTCCCGGCCGAGGCGCTGCAGCGGATCGAAGGTCATCTCGACAGCATTTCGGTTGAGCCGTTCATGGTTGAGCTCAATGGCAAGCCGATCGGCTACATCCAGAGCTACGATCCGCATCTCGAAGATGCACACCCGTACCAGGACCAGCCGACCGGTACGCTGGGCATCGATCAGTTCATCGGCCCGCCCGAGTTGATCGGCAAGGGTCACGGCCCGCGGATGATTGAGGCGTTTGTCGCGCAGTTGTTCGACGAAGGCGCAATCCGGGTGATCATCGATCCCGACCCGGCCAACAGGGTGGCGATCCGCGCCTATGAGAAAGCCGGGTTCGTAAGTTTCGACACCCGGCATTCCGACGATGGCCCAGCGCTGATGATGGCGCGGAACGCCGATGGAGATTTCGCGTGAGCTGGTCTACCCGCCGCCTCGCCGGCGCCGATGCAGAGGCCTATCGCACGCTCAGGATCGACGGGCTCAGGAACTCGCCGGCTTCGTTCGGCTCGAGCCTCGCCGAGGAAATCGACAAGCCGGCCGCCGCCTGGGTCGATCGGCTGGAGAAAGGCTTCATCTTCGGCCTGTTCGAGGCCGACGCGCTGGTCGGCACAGCCGGCTTCTACCGCGAGGCGATGCGGAAGTCCGCCCATCGCGGTCATCTGGTCGGGGTCTATCTCAGCCCCGCCTGGCGTGGTCGCGGCGGCGCGGATCTCTTGATTGCGGCAGTGATCGCCGAGGCCCGCAACCACGTGCTGCAGTTGCACCTGGCGGTGACGCAGGACAACCCCACTGCCCGCCGGCTCTATGAGCGGCAGGGCTTCGTGATCTATGGCGAAGACCCACGCGGCCTCCTGGTCGATGGTGTCTTCTATGACGACTATCTCATGGTGCTGCGCCTCGACGAGGGCAGCGGAAAGTGACGGATTATGAGTGACACCAACTTCTCCCCGCGCGAGATCGTCTCCGAGCTCGATCGCTATATCGTCGGCCAGCATGACGCCAAGCGCGCCGTGGCCGTGGCGCTGCGCAACCGCTGGCGCCGGCAGCAGCTCACTGACGACCTGCGCGCCGAGGTGACGCCCAAGAACATCCTGATGATCGGACCAACCGGCGTCGGCAAGACCGAGATCAGTCGCCGACTGGCCAAATTGGCGCAGGCGCCGTTCATCAAGGTCGAGGCGACCAAGTTCACCGAAGTCGGCTATGTCGGCCGCGACGTCGAGCAGATCGTGCGCGACCTGGTGGAAGCCGGAATCTCGCTGCTGCGCGACAAGAAGCGCGCCGAAGTGCAGGCGCAGGCGCACCACAATGCCGAAGAGCGGGTGCTCGACGCGCTGGTCGGCTCGTCGGCTTCGCCGTCGACGCGCGACAGTTTTCGGAACAAGCTCCGCACCAACGAGCTCGACGACAAGGAGATCGAGATCGAGATGCAGCCGACCGGCAACCCGGGCGGCTTCGACATCCCCGGCATGCCGGGCGGCAATATCGGCGTGATCAACATCCAGGACATGCTGGGCAAGGCGTTCGGCGGCCGCGGCGTCAAGCGCAAGGTCAAGGTGAAGGACGCCCATACCCCGCTCATCGCCGAGGAAGCCGACAAGCTGCTCGACCAGGATCAGCTGAACAAGGAAGCGGTGGACCTGGTCGAGAACCACGGCATCGTCTTCCTCGACGAGATCGACAAGATCGTGAACCGCGAAGGCGGTTACGGTGGCGGCGTGTCGCGCGAAGGCGTGCAGCGCGACCTGCTGCCGCTGATCGAAGGCACTACGGTTTCGACCAAGTACGGCCCGGTGAAGACCGACCACATCCTGTTCATCGCCTCGGGCGCCTTCCATGTGGCCAAACCCTCGGACCTGTTGCCCGAGCTGCAGGGCCGCTTGCCGATCCGCGTCGAGCTCAAGGCGCTGACCCGGCAGGACCTGATCGGCATCCTCAACGATACCGACGCCAGCCTGATCAAGCAGTATGTGGCGCTGATGAAGACCGAGGGGCTGACGCTGGATTTCACGCCGGACTCGATCGAGGCGATCGCCGATGCGGCGGTGCACGTCAACGCCACGGTCGAGAATATCGGCGCCCGCCGGCTGGCCACCATCCTCGAGCGCCTGGTCGAAGACATCTCGTTCGACGCGCCCGACAAGGCAGGCGAAACCATCCGCATCGACAAGGGCTACGTCGACGAGCGGATCGGCAAGATGGCAGCCGACACCGACCTCAGCCGTTTCGTGCTCTAGTTCGAAACAGAGCGATCGAGTACCAAGGCCGGGACCCGTTCCCGGCCTTTGCTTTTGGAGCCCCGCCTTGACCGCAGCCGCGACCTCGCCGATCCACGACGTCGCGGCGCGCCACGAGGTGCAAGCGCTGTCGAGCTCGCTGATCCGCGATGTCGCCAATGCGGGGATGGGGCGGACCGACGTGCTGCCGTTCTGGTTTGGCGAGTCCGACCAGCCGACACCGCGCTTCATCCGCGAAGCCGCCATGGCATCGCTCGACGCGGGCGAGACGTTCTACTCGCAAAATCTCGGCCGGCCCTATCTGCGTGAAGCCATCGCCGGCTATCTCAGCGATCTGCACGGCGCGACGATCGCAGCCGGCCGCATCGCTGCGGTGGGGTCAGGCGTCTCGGGGTTGATGCTGGCGGCACAGATGGTGCTGTCGCCGGGCGACCGGGTGGTGGCGGTGACACCGCTCTGGCCCAATATCGTCGAGATCCCGAAAATACTCGGCGCCGAGGTGGTGCGGGTGCCGCTGGCCGTCAGCAACGGCAAGTGGTCGCTCGATCTCGACCGGCTGCTCGCGGCGCTGACCCCGGACACGCGCCTCGCCATCATCAACTCGCCGAATAACCCGACCGGCTGGACGATTGAGGAAGACGAGGTCGACGCGGTGCTGGCGCATTGCCGCAAGCATGGCATCTGGGTGCTGAGCGACGACGTCTACGAGCGGCTGGTGCATGATGCCTCGCGCCGCTCTGCCCCGTCCTTCCTCCGCCGCTACGAGGCCGGCGACCGGATCATCTCGGTCAACAGCTTCTCCAAAGCCTGGTCGATGACCGGCTGGCGCGTCGGCTGGCTGGCGACGCCGGAAACGCTGTCGAACGATCTCACCAAGATCATCGAATACAACACCTCATGCATCCTCGAGCCAGTGCAGCGCGCCGCGACGGCTGCGCTGACCGGGGGCGAGCCGACGGTCATGAAGCTTCGGGCCGAGCTCACTGCCACCCGAACCCTGCTGGTCGACGAGCTGAGCCGGATACCGGGCGTCAGCGTCCCCGATGCCGGCGGCGCGATGTATGTGTTCTTCCGCGTCGAGGACTTTGACGACACGCTGGCGCTGGCGAAACGCCTGGTCGAAGAAGCCGGGCTCGGCCTCGCGCCGGGCGGCGCCTTCGGGCCGGAAGGCGATGGCTGGCTCCGCTGGTGCCACGCCGTTGAGCCCGGCAAACTTCGCGACGGGGTCAGGCGGCTCAGGAGCTTTCTAGGGCGCTAGGCCTGTGCTCTGTCTGCTCCCCTCCCCCTTTGAGGGGAGGGGCTGGGGGTGGTGAGCGACGCTCAGTGCTGACTGCCCCCCTCCCTCAATCCCTCCGCTCAAGGGGGAGGGAGGCGACCGCCTCGGCTATCAGCTGAACTGAACCACTCACGAATCGACCAGCGCGCCGAACTGCGCGCCGTGCAGCCGGGCATAGGCGCCGCGGCGTTCGAGCAGTTCGGCGTGGCTCCCCTGCTCGACAATCCCCTCGGTGCCGACCACGACGATGCGATCGGCATTGCGGATTGTGGCGAGCCGGTGCGCCACCACCAGTGTGGTGCGGCCCGCCGACAAGGCGGCCAGCGCCTGCTGGATCGCATACTCGGTCGCAGTGTCGAGCGCCGAGGTGGCTTCGTCGAGAATGAGGATCGGCGGGTTCTTCAGGAAAATGCGGGCAATGGCGAGGCGCTGCTTCTGGCCACCGGAGAGCTTTACCCCGCGCTCGCCGGTCGGGGTATCGAGCCCATCGGGCAGCGACAGCACAAACTCATCGAGTGCGGCCCGGCGCAGCGCGTCCATCACCTCATCGTCGCTGGCGCCGAGGCGGCCATAGGCGACGTTCTCACGGATGGTCGAGCCGAACAGGAATACGTCCTGCTGCACGATGCCGATCTGGCTGCGCAGCGACGCCTGGGTCATGTCACGGATATCGATGCCGTCGATGGTGATGGCGCCCGCGGTGACGTCGTAAAAGCGCGGCAACAGCGAGCAGATGGTGGTTTTGCCGGCGCCTGACGGACCGACAAATGCCACCGTCTCGCCAGCTGCGATCGAGAGGTTCAGCCCGTCGAGCACCTTGTCCTTGGAAGCCGGGTCGCCCGAATAGGCAAAGCTGACGCCCTTATAGACGATATCGCCCTTGAGGCTTCCAGCGGCTTTCGCCCCCGGCCGGTCGGCGGTGTCGGGCTCGGTATCGATCAGCGTGGTGAAGCGGCGGAAGCCGGCAATGCCCTTGGGATAGCTCTCCAGCACCGAGGTGATCTTGTCGATCGGCCGGAAGAACACGTTGACGAGGAGGAGGAAGCTGACGAAGCCGCCATAGCTGAGTTCGCCCTTGATGACGAACCAGGTGCCGGCAACCATCACCACCAACTGCACGAAGCGGGTGCTGAAATAGCTGAGCGCGATCGAGGCGGTCATGATGGCATAGGCGCTGAGCTTGGTGGCGCGATAGCCCTCGTTGTTCTTGGCGAACAAACCGCGCTCGTAATCCTCGTTGGCGAATGCCTTGACCACGCGGATGCCGCCGACGCTTTCCTGCACCCGGGTATTGAAGTCGCCGACCTGGCGGAACAACTGCTGCCAGGTGGTGGTCATGCGCGACCCGTATTTGCTCACCAGCCAGGTCATCAGCGGCACGATGATGGTGGTGAGCAGCGCCAATTGCCAGTGCACGGTGAACATCAGGACGAAGGCGCCGATGAAGGTCATCACCGCGATGAACAGATCCTCGGGACCATGGTGGGCCACCTCCCCCACTTCCTCGAGGTCCTTGGTGACGTGGGTGATCAGCTGGCCGGTCTTGTTGTTGTCGAAATAGCGGAAGCTCAGCTTCTGGATATGGTCGAAGGCCTGACGCCGCATGTCGGTCTCGATCGAGATGCCGAGCGCATGGCCCCAGTAGTTGACGATGGCGGAGAGCACGGTGTTGAGCGCAAACACCCCGAGCAGCAGCGCCGCGGTCGCGGCGATCAGCCCCCAGTTCTGCCCCGGCAGCAGGTCGTCGACGAACAGCTTTACCGCCAGCGGAAAACCGAGCTCGAGCAAGCCGGCGAGCACGGCGCAGCCGAAATCGAGAAAGAACAGGTGCTTGTAGGGGGCGTAATAGGCAAAGAACCGACGCAGCATGAAACTTGTCCGCAGTAGTCAGAATATACGGCCATAGCGCTTAGGCCGGTTCAGCAGAGCTGTCCACCCGGGCGGGATGTTCCACGTGAATCCGTGCCCGCATCCCAGGCCGGTCTCAGTGGGGACTACCGCTTCGGGCCTTGAAGTCACTCCGTGGATCGACTGGCGAACAGTGCCTCACCGAAGCCCGGCTCGGTGAAGTGAACCGTCCCATCGGGAAGCCCGAGGATGCGGTCGACAGCGATGCCCTGTTCGACCAGACGGCTCTCAAACGCGGCGATGGCGGCCGATCGCTCGCCGGGTGACCGAGCGGCCAGCAGTCCGGCCACCGCATCATGTGTGGTGGCGCCCAGCAGCAGCACGAGTTCGGCGGTGGTGCGCGGGTGGTTGCTGTGCATGCTGCCTTCGGCCACCCCCTGCTCGACGATACGGGTCAGCGGCGGCAGCATCACCGCCGTCACGGCGGCGTGCAGCCGGTGGTAGAGCACGATGTTGTCGGGGCGAAACACGCTCTCGAAGGTGACGAGCGCCGTCGCAGCATCGCCGGTGTCGCGCCCCTGGACCAGGAAACTGTTGAGGCGCTCGACCGCAGTCAGTCCCGGTGCCTCGAGCACGGGCTCCAACCGAGCGAGCGCCGCATCGGCGATCCGGATCGCCAGTGCTTCGAGCAGCGCGTCCTTGGAGGGGTAGTAGTAATAGAAGGCGCCCTTCGAGAGGCCGGCCTGCCGGATCACGTCCTCAACCGTGGTTCGCTCGTAGCCGCGTTCGGCGAACAGACGCGCGCTGATGTCGAGCAGTTCCTCGCGGCGAATCTCGGGATGCTTGATGACGCGCGGCACGGCGGTCCACCTTGAAACTGACCAATCGTCGGTATAACTGACTGTCGGTCAGTCTGCAACGAGGAGACCGAGATGCGCATCGCCATCAGCACACTGGGAACACGCGGCGACGTTCAGCCCTATGTGGCTCTGGCCCTGGGGCTGATGCGGCGCGGTCACGAGGTGCAGCTCGCGGCGCCCGAGCAGTTCGCCGGGTTCGTTGCCGGCCACGGCGTCGCCTTCGCCGCGTTGCCGGGAGATTTCCTCGCGCTGCTCGATACGCCCGAGGGCAAGGCGGCCGTCGCCGGGGGACAGGGTTTCAGCGCCGGCTTCAAGCTGCTCAAGCATGTGCGGCCGCTGATGCGGCAACTGCTCGATCGGGAGTGGCAGGCGGCGCGGGATTTCGCCCCCGACCTCCTCGTCTACCACCCCAAGTCCATCGCAACGCCGCACCTGGCGGAACGCCTCGGCATCCCGACCGTCCTCGCCTCGCCGCTGCCGGGCTTCACCCCGACGGCCGCCTTTCCCAGTCCGCTGCTGCCGTTTGCCTCGCTCGGAGCGCTGAACAGACTGAGCCATCAGCTGGCGATCCGCGGCGGCGCGGTACTGTTCAGCCGGGTGCTGCGCACCTGGCGCCGGGAGACGCTCGAACTGTCGGAGCGTGGCAGCGGCGCCGGACCTCGGCTGACGCTTTACGCCTATAGCCCGCACGTGGTGCCGGTGCCCCGGGACTGGGGGCGTGATGTCGCCGTCACCGGCTACTGGTTTCTCGACGCGCCGGACTGGCAGCCCGCACCGGGGCTCAGCAGCTTTCTCGCGGCGGGCGACAAGCCGGTCTATGTGGGCTTTGGCAGCATGCCGGGGCTCAACCCGGTGCAACTGGGCAATGACGTGATCGCCGCGCTGGCGCGGCTCGGGCGTCGCGGGGTGCTGGCCACCGGTGGCGGCGCGCTGCAGATCAAGCAGGCGCCGGACCACATCCACGTCATCGACGCAGCGCCGCACGATCGACTGCTGTCGCTGACCAGCGCCGCGGTGCACCATGGTGGCGCCGGCACCACCGCATCGGCGCTGCGGGCCGGCATTCCGATGGTGATCTGCCCGTTCCTCGGCGACCAGCCGTTCTGGGGCCGGCGCGCCACCACGCTCGGCGTGGCGGGGCGGCAGCTGGAGCGGAAAACACTGAACGCCGACAGCCTCGCCGCCGCCATTGGCGACACTGCCGAGGCAGGTATGCAGCAGCGTGCCGCACAACTGGGTGCACTGGTCCGGACCGAGGACGGCGTTGGTACGGCAGTCGCGCGCATCGAAGCGCTGATGGGTCACTGACCCGTCGCAGCAGTCGGCCGCCGGAGTTGCCCCCGGCGGCCGTTGTCGTTACTCGTCGCGGAGCTTGACCAGGTCGTTCATCAGGCCCGCCGTACCGTTGTGGATGGTCAGGCGCTCGACCTTGCCGGCGATTTCCGACAGGGCCTCGAGCTCCTTCAGCCGCAGCATCACCGGGTTCTCGGCCATCACCCGCGCGGTGTTGAGCAGCGAACGGGTGGCGTTCGTCTCCTCGCGCCGGCGGATGACATTCGCCTCGGCTTCCTTCTCGGCCGCGACAACCTTGTTGAGGATGTCGCGCATCTCACCCGGCAGCACCACGTCCTTGACCGCGATGTCGCCGACCGAAAGACCGATCGCCGCCATGTCGGTGCGGACGCGCTCCACCGCTTCGACCTCGGCGGTGACCTTGTCGGCGAGGATCTCATCGAGGCTCTTGGCACCCAGCGACTTGCGGAACGCAAACTGCAGGGCGCGGTAGAGCGCATCGGCGAAATCCTTGACCACGGTCGCGGCCTTCACCGCATCCACCACCTGGTACTCGGCGGCGAGGTTCACCCGCAGCGTGACACGGTCTCGGGTCAGGATCTCCTGGCCGGTCACATCGAGCGACTGGCGGCGGAGATCGATGACCTTCACCGAAGCCTTGCGGGCGACCGCCCAGAACATCTCCGCACCCGCCTCGAGCTCGCGGACGAACTTGCCGTCGACGAACAGCAGGCCGACATGGCCTTCCGCAACATCGACCGCAGTGACGAGGCCGAGCCGCGCCACACCGGACAAACGCTTCTGCAGCGCCACCGGCACGGCGAGATCATCGGCGATTTCTACCCGTTCGGCACTCCACGGACCGGCTTCGGTCCAGTACACCGCACGCTCCTCCGGCTTCAGCACCGCATGGAGGCGCTGGTCGCGGGATACGACCACCACCTCCTCGGCACCCGCCCGGATCTCGGTCAGGTACTTGCCCGCCACCTCAGTGTGGTCGCGGAACAGCGCCTTGTCGAAGCTCGAGACGAACTCCGGACGCGCGAGATCGTGCCATTCGATCTCCAGCCGGCCGCGGTCAGCCCGCAGCACGTGCTCGCCCGGGGTCAGGACCCCATGGAACTTGCCCTTGTACAGCGCGATGGCGCGCTGGTTTTCCTTGACGATCACGCGCGAAACACCGCGTACGCGATCCAGAATTTCGATCACCATGGTAGTCCTCCTTGATACGCCTCTAGGTCATGACCCGAGTTCGTCCTTTGCTCGTTGGGCCAAATGGCCCGGTGGTTCGCCGGCTCGCACCCTGCGAGACCGGTCGAATGGCAGAAAAGCTCCGGGGCGGCCGACCGACGATGGTAGCGGGCAGACCAGTGAGCGGGATGTCGATGGGAATGGCGAAGCCATGGCGCAAACGGGTGCGCGGGCCGGGCCAGAACCATGTTCATCCTTCAACCGGCGCCGGAGCACCCCTCGAAGGGCGGTTCCGGCCTGACGGGCAAGGAAGCCGAAGCCACCTCGCCGCCGCGACCGACCCACAGGACCGGCCCCAGAACCCTTAGTCTCAGTAACCAGCTTAACAGGCTGGTGCAGCTTGGAAGGCTGCGTGATGGAGGGATTCGAACCCCCTACACTCAGATTCGCGATCTGATGCTCTAACCAGATGAGCTACATCATTGGAGCACGTGACGGGACTCGAACCCGCGACTTCCGGACTCTGCATCCGGCGTTCAACCGCCAAACTCCACGCGCATTCCCGGTTCCGATGGCCGGCGGTACACGGAGAGGCAGGGCCATCCGCGCCAGGCGAGCTCACGAGCTCGACCCTTTGCCAGTCACCGGCACGTCGCCGGGAGCGGGCGTTTAGGCCTGTTGCTGAAGGCGAGCAAGCAGTAACTTGCGCGTAACTTTTGGTACGGCACATGAGCGACATTTATGCAACAATACCGCTCGCGCGTACTTGGTGTTACGCCTCACACCCAACTATTTCAGGCGGCGAGTCACTTCGTTGCTGAGAAAGCTCAAGTCATCGGGTTCGAGACGGCCGATATCGCGGGCGAGACGGTTGGCCAGCTCGGTGGCTTCGGGCGACATGCCGGCAGTGTCGATGGTGATCTTCGGGTCGCTCATCTCGGCGAGGCGCTGCAATTCCTCGGCATCGTCCCAGATGACGTTGAAATAGGCGATGATCTTCTGCAGCAGCGCGAAGGTCGGCTTGCCGCGACGGCCATGCTCGAGAGCGCTGAGATAGGCGCTCGAAACGCGCAGCGCCTTGGCCATATCCTTGAGGGTCAGTCCACGCTCTTCGCGCATGGCGCGCAGCTTGAGGCCCAGTGGTGTCATCGATAATCCCGCTCCCGCCGCAAGCGAACATAGAAGGCGCCGTCACCGCCATGCCCTTGCGCCGCGGTGTCCCAGCCCGCCACCAGCGGCGCGAGGTTGGGCTCCGACAGCCAGACCGGCAGCATGGCGCGCAGCACGCCGCGCTCGACGATCACCGCCGCATCGTCACCGAGCTTTTTCAGCCCCTTGCCGGTGATGACGAGGAGGGTGCGATCGCCACGGGCCGAGCGGGCGTGAATGAAGCGGGTGAGCGCCGCATGGGCCTCGACCTGGCGCATGCCATGCAGATCGATAGTGCCGTCGATTTCCTCGCGCCCACGTTGCAGCCGCTGTTTCAGGTTGGGTTCAATCCCGGCGCGTGGCTGTTTCCCTGGCCGCCCGTCGGATTGGTATGGCGCCATAGCAGGCAGCAGACGGTGGCGTTTGGGAGCGGGTGCCGGTGCCGGGATCGGCAGCGGCTCAGCATCAAGATTGACTATTGGCCGCTGCGGGCGCAGCGGCGCTACCGTCTGCGAAACCTCGAGCCAAAGGTGCCAGTCGGGGAGCTGGCCCTTTCCATCCGACCGGCGCTTGGCCATCGCATCGCCCCCGAGCGCGGCCTGCTATTCAAGCTGGCTGGTGGCGACGAGCTTCCAGTTGGGATCGCGCGACTTGGGGTTGCGCGCAAAAGTCCATTCGTCGGCAATGTTGGTGACCTGGTCGGCATTGCCCTCGAGCAGATTGCCGTCCTTGTCGCGGGTGGCCGAAACCACCTCGGCGTGGAAGCGAATGGTGACGTTGGCGGCGCGCTTGTCGAGCTCGGCATCCGAGATCTCGACCTTGGGCAGGCCGACAAAGGTGAAGTCGACCTTCTGGCCGGCGGCCTCACGGTCCTTGATGACGCGCTCGAAGCCGTCATAGACGTCCTTTTCGAGCAGGTTCTTCAGCGTCTGTCGATCGCCGGCGGCGAAGGCCGTGACGATCATCTCATAGGCAGACTTGGCGCCTTCCATGAAGCCTTTGGGCGAGAAGCTGCCATCGGCATCGGCGATGGCCTTGAGCCCGGCTGCTATTTTCTCGTCGCCATGGGCGAACTGGGTGATCTCAGCCTCGAGCTTGCGGGCGGCGCGAGCCTGGTCCTCGTCGGTCTCGGCGGTCGGCCGTGGGCGCATCTGCACGACGTTTTCCTCACCGGCCTTGGCCGGCGCGGCCTCGCGCTGCCGCTGCAGCGGCGTGCGCTCGCGGCCGGTGCGGGTGCCCAGCACCTGGCGCAGGCGGAACAGCACGACGATCGCCAGACCAATGACGATGAGCGTGGGGATATCGAAGAATTCATCCATCGGACGTGCTACTCGCGCCAGAGAAAGGGGGGCGCCCGGCTCGCGGAGCCAGGAAT